>WNFV01000325.1_pt1 | contig 77244 bp, 82 predicted proteins | sample 5400101 | NCBI WGS metagenome assembly WNFV01 (sample SAMN13153361, study PRJNA577476) | soil metagenome | isolation source: 115 cm soil or saprolite under grassland replicate 1 | place: USA:California | collected 2016-06-15
CCCGTCGATCTCGACGATCAGGTCGCCGGAGCGAACACCGGCGCGCGCGGCCGGCGCGCCTCGCTTGGTGTCCATCACCTCGAACCCGCCGTGCGCGGGCAGCACGCTTGCGCCAATCCCCGAGTAGCTCGAGCTCGTCTCGCGGCTCAGCAGCCGGAACTGCGTCGGGGTCAGGTAGTCCGTGTACGGGTCGTGCAGCGCCGCGAGCATCGCGGGGACGTTCGGCGCGTTGAGCGCGTTCGCCGGCAGCGGCCGGTAGTAGCCACGGAGCAGGTCCTGCCGCACTTCGGTGAGGACCGGATCAGCGCCGGCGGCGCTCGTCGTCCCGTGTTGCGTCAGCGAGAACCCAGCCAGAAAGGCTGCGACGATCGCCGCCGTGACCGCAACCGAGGACAGGGTCCGCGCCACAGAGTGTGGCGCGAGTATAGAACCGAAACTAGACCTTGAGGAAGCGGCGGATCGTGACGCCGGAGCCGGCCGCACCGAGGATCAGGCCGAAGCCGACCAGGATCAGCGTCGTCCAGGCGAACGCGAGTGCGTGGGCGTCGCTCGAGTCGCTGATGTGGCCGAGGATCGCGGGCAGCGCGATCTCCTTGCCGAGCAGCAGCAGCACGACCGCGAGCACCGAGCCGGCCGCACCGCAGATCACGCCCTCGAGCATGAACGGCCCGCGGACGAACCAGTTCGTCGCGCCGACGAGCTTCATCACCTCGATCTCACGCCGGCGGGAGAAGATCGAGAGCCGGATCGTGTTCGCGATCAGCAGCGTCGACGCGGCGAGCAGGACGAGCACCGCGAGCAGGAAGACGATCTCGATCACGCGGGCGACGCGCAGGATGCGCTTCGCCGTTTTCTTACCGTAGTTCACCTTCTCGACGCCGACACCCGTGCCGGTCGGGATCTGCGCGGCGATCTTCTCCACGTCCTCGCCGTGCTTCGGCGTGATCTCGAACGCGTCGGGCAGCGGGTTGCCGGGGAGCTGCTTCGTGAGCTCCGGGCTGCGCTTGCGCATGATCGCGAGCGCCTCCGCCTTCGAGACGAACTTGATCGACTCGACGTCCGGCATGTTCGACGGGCTGATCAGGTTGCCGATCCGCTCCTCCTCGGCCTGCGTCGCGTCCCGCCCGCACGAGAGCTGCGTGCAGAAGTAGACGTGCACGACGAGCTCCTTCTTGACGTGGTTCGACCACGACAGCGCCCACGAGCCGAGCCCGATCGAGAGCCCGAGAATGAACATCGCGATCAGAACCGTCATCGTCGCGGCGATCGTCGTCGACGCGTTCGCCGCGAGCGACCGCCACGCTTCTGCGACGAGGGTGCGGAACCTCATTCGGATTCGTAACCGCCGCGGCGCTCGTCGCGTGCGAGACGTCCGTCCTCGAGCGCGATCACGCGGCGGCGCATCTTGTCGACCATCTCGCGGTCGTGCGTGACCATCAGGATCGTCGTGCCGCTGCGGTTGATGCGGTAGAGGAGCTGCATGATGCCGACGGAGGTGTCCGGGTCGAGGTTGCCGGTCGGCTCGTCGCAGACGAGCAGCGGCGGATGGTTGACGACGGCGCGCGCGATCGAGACGCGCTGCTGCTCGCCGCCCGAGAGCTGGTCGGGCAACGAGTTCATCTTGTCCGCGAGACCGACGAGCGTCAGCACCTCCGGCACCTTGCGCCGGATCGAGTTGCGGTTCTCGCCCTGCACCTTCAGCGCGTACGCGACGTTCTCCGCGGCCGTGCGATTCGGCAGCAGCTTGAAGTCCTGGAAGACGCAGCCGACGTTGCGCCGCAGCATCGGGACCTTCGAGTGCTTCAGCCGGCCGAGGTCGCGGCCGCCCACGAGGATCTTGCCCGCCGTCGGCTCGAGCTCCTTGAGGAGCAGGCGGATCAGCGTCGACTTGCCGGAGCCCGACGCACCGACGACGAAGACGAACTCGCCCTTCTCGATCACGAAGGAGACGTCCTTGAGCGCCTCGACCTCGGGGTCGTAGACCTTCGCGACGTTCTCGAAGACGATCATCGCACCGGCGCCCGCGCTGCCAGGCCGCGGCGGCGGCTCAGGCGTGGCGATGGCTACGGAGTCCTGTATCTCGACGTCGACGTCCTGCACCGGGTCTCAATGAGCGGCGGCACCGTGCCGCGCCGGTCGGAGGGTGAGCGAAGAGTCTAGCGCACGTATCGGCGGGCCCTGTTGCAAGTTAGGCCACGTTTCCAGCAGCTTTGGCGAGCAGGTACTCGTGGATGAACGGATCGAGGTCGCCGTCGAGCACTCCTTGTGCGTTTCCGAGCTTGAGATTGGTGCGTTCGTCCTTGACCTGCTGGTACGGATGCAGCACGTAGCTGCGCACCGCCTCGCCGCCGAAGCCGATGTTCTGAACATCGCCCCGTTCCTTCGCGAGCTCGGCCTCGCGTTCCTGCTCGGCGCGCTCGGCGAGCCGTGACTTGAGGATCTTCAGCGCGGTCTGCTTGTTGGCCGACTGCGACCGCTCGTTCTGGACGCTGACGACGATTCCGCTCGGAATGTGCGTGATGCGGACCGCGGAGTCGGTCTTGTTGACGTGCTGACCGCCGGCGCCGCTCGCGCGATAGGTGTCGATCCGCAGGTCGTCCTCGTCGATCGCCACCTCCGCGTCGTCGGGGAGGAGCGGCGAGACGATGACGCCCGCGAACGACGTGTGCCGGCGGTGCGCCTGGTCGAACGGCGACAGACGCACGAGCCGGTGCGGACCGCGCTCCGACTTGAGGATCCCGTACGCGTTCTCGCCGCGGACGAGCATCGTCGCGGACTTGAGACCGGCCTCCTCGCCGGGGCTCGCCTCGAGCATCTCCGTCTTGAAGCCGCGCCGTTCGGCCCAGCGCTGGTACATCCGGAGCAGCATCTCGGCCCAGTCCTGCGAGTCGGTGCCGCCGCCGCCCGACTGGATCGTGAGGACGGCGTCGCCCGCGTCGTACTCGCCGGTGAACAGCGCGTCCTCCTGCAGCCGGTCGAGCTCGCGGCGCAGCGGTACGAGCGACGACTCGATCTCGTCCGCCATGTCGCCGTCCATCGCGAGCAGCTCGCGTGCGTCCTCGTACTCGCGGCGGAGCCGCCGAAAGCGCTCGAGCCGCCTCGTCAGCCGCGAATGCTCGGCCGAGACGGCGGCCGCACGCTGCTGGTCGTCCCAGAACCCGGGCTGCGAGAGCTCGCGCTCGAGCTCGGCCGCACGCTTCTCGAGCGCGTCGGGGTCAAAGGTAACCACGAGCCCAGTCGAGCTGGGCTCCGATCTCCTCGAGCTGCTGCTCCAGCGGAACGTTCGTCTCGGTCACGGGGCCCTAGCGTAGCGACGCGCGGCCCGACGTCGAGACACTCGGCTGGTCGCACAGCCCCGCGAGCTGCGCGTGACCCTTCGTCACGACGAGCGTCCCGACGGGGTCGTTGCACGTCGTCCGCGAGATGTGCGCGGTCAGGGTCAGCTTGAAGGCGCCGCTTCGGCCGCGCTTCAGCCGTCCGGGCGGGTCGACGGTGATCTCCCAGCGCGCGGAGCCGATGGACGCGGCGAGCTTGCCGCTGGAGCCGACGACCTTCCCCGCGCGGTCGACGCTCACGCGGCCGGAGCCGAAGAAGGAGGCGCCCCTAGCGCTCGTGGCGACGCGCCACGCGTGCGACGTCAGCTTCGAGCCTCCGATCCGCGCGAACGCGAACGGGCCGCCGGGCTCCTCGTTCTCGCTGTACGTGACGGTGCCCGCGAGCTTGTTCCCGCTCAGCGTCAGGCGCACGCTGTAGTCGCAACCCTGTCCGGGCCCGCCGAAGTTGGCGGCGTACTCGCCTGCGGGAAGCCGCGTCTGGCGCGGCAGCTCGACGAACCCGACCACGTCGCCGGCGGCGGCCTGGAAGCAGCCGAGCTTCGCGCCGCCGGCGCCCGCTCTGACCGTGAACAGCGACGTCGCCTGCGCGATCGCGATCGTGCCCGTGCCGCCGGCCGTGACCTTCCACGAGCCGAGCAGCGGGTCGGGTGCGACTGCAGCGTGGAGCTGTGCGCCGCCGAGGAGAAGGGCGAGCGCCGCGACGGCCGCTAGGCGCCGTGGCACTTCTTGAACTTCTTGCCCGAGCCGCACCAGCACGGGTCGTTACGGCCGAGCTTGTCGTGGTCGGACGCCCGCACCGTCTGCGGCGCCGCCGTCGCCGTCGCGCCGCCGCCGCCGAACGCCGCGGCCGTCGCGGTCGAGCCGACTGCGGCGGCGATCGCGTCCGCGCCGGACGCCGTCTCGTGCGCGTACTCGAGCTGGCCGTTTCCCTGCCGCGCCTGCAACGCCTCGAGCTCCGCGGCCTCGGCCGGCGCGATCTCGGCGTGGAAGAGCGTGAAGACGACCTCTTCGCGAATCGCGCGCCCGAGCTCCTCGAACATCGCGTGGCCTTCGGCGCGGTACTCGACGAGCGGGTCCTTCTGCGCAAACGAGCGGAGGTGGATCCCCTCGCGCATGTAGTCCATGTTCTCGAGGTGCTCGCGCCAGCGGACGTCGACGATCTGCAGGATCACGAAGCGCTCGAGCTCGCGCATGATCGGCGTCTCGCTCTCGTCGGTGCCGAACCGCTGCTCGCGCTCGCGGTACTCGTCGAGCGCGTCTTCGGTGAACTCGTCGACGAGCGCGTTCCGCTCGAAGCCGATCTCGTCCCGGATCTCCTCGACGGTGACGTCGCTGCCGTACAGCTGGTTCATCGCCTGGACGAGGCCGTCGACGTCGATCTCCTCCTCGGCGGTCACGAACTGGTCGACGACGCGCTCGACGACCTCGCGAATCCACTCGCGCACGTCGTCCGACAGGTCGTCGCCCTCGAGCACGCGGCGGCGCTGCTCGTAGATGACCATGCGCTGCGAGTTCATGACGTCGTCGTACTTGAGGACGTTCTTGCGCATGACGAAGTTCTGCTCCTCGACCTTCTTCTGCGCGCCTTCGATCTGGTTCGAGAGGATCTTCGCCTCCATCGGCTGGTCCTCCGGCAGCTTGAAGCGCTGCATGATGTTCTTGATCCGGTCGCCGGCGAACAGACGGACGAGGTCGTCTTCGCCGGAGAGGTAGAAGCGCGACTCGCCGGGATCGCCCTGGCGGCCGGAACGGCCGCGCAGCTGGTTGTCGATGCGCCGCGCCTCGTGGCGTTCCGTGCCGAGCACGTAGAGGCCGCCGACCTCGCGCACGCCGTCGGCGAGCTTGATGTCGACGCCGCGGCCCGCCATGTTCGTCGCGATCGTCACCGCGCCGACCTGGCCTGCGTCCTTGATGATCTCCGCCTCGCGCTCGTGCTGCTTCGCGTTCAGGACGGTGTGCGGAACGCCACGGCGCTCGAGCAGCTGCGAGAGGAACTCCGAGGTCTCGACGGCGATCGTGCCGACGAGCACCGGCTGGCCCTTCTCGTGCCGCTCGACGAGGTCCTCGACGACCGCGTTGAACTTCGCTTCCTTCGTCTTGAAGATGAGGTCGTTCTTGTCGTCGCGCTGGACGTCGACGTTGGTCGGGATCTCGACGACGTGCAGGTCGTAGATCTCGACGAACTCCTTCTCCTCGGTCTTCGCCGTGCCCGTCATGCCGGCGAGCTTCTCGTAGAGGCGGAAGTAGTTCTGCAGCGTGATCGTCGCGAGCGTGACGTTCTCCTCCTGGATCCGCACGCCCTCCTTCGCCTCGACCGCCTGGTGCAGGCCCTCGCTCCAGCGGCGGCCTTCCATGATGCGGCCGGTGAACTCGTCGACGATCTTCACCTCGCCGTCCTGCACGACGTAGTCGACGTCGCGGTGAAAGAGCGACTGCGCCTTCAGCGCCTGCGACAGGTGGTTCACGAGCTGCACGTTCCGCGCGTCGTAGAGGTTCTCGAGCCGCAGCGCGCGCTCCATCTTCTCGATGCCGCTCGGCAGCGGCGAGACGGTCTTGAACTTCTCGTCGAAGACGTAGTCGCCGTCGGGCTCGATGCCCTTCTGCACCTGCTTCGACGGGATGCCGACCATCGTCTTCACGACGCGCGCGAAGTCGTAGTAGGTCTTCGCCGCGGTCTCGGGCTCGCCGGAGATGATCAGCGGCGTGCGCGCCTCGTCGATGAGGATCGAGTCGACCTCGTCCACGATCGCGTACGTGTGGCTGCGCTGGACGACGCCGTCGAGCGTGACCGCCATGTTGTCGCGCAGATAGTCGAAGCCGAACTCGGAGTTGGTGCCGTACGTGACGTCGGCCGCGTATGCCTGCCTGCGCTCGGCGAACGGCATCAGGTTCTCGATGTGGCCGACGGTCGCGCCGAGCCGTTCGTAGATGGAGCGCGTCCACTCGGCGTCGCGCTTCGCGAGGTAGTCGTTGACGGTGACGAGATGGACGCCCGTGCTGGCGAGCGAGTTGAGGTAGAGCGGCTGGGTCGCGACGAACGTCTTGCCCTCGCCGGTCTTCATCTCGGCGATGTCGCCCTCGTGGAGGACGATGCCGCCCATCACCTGCACCTTGAACAGCTCGATCGCGCGATCGCGCCGGAACGACTCGCGGATCGCAGCGTACGCCTCGAAAAGCAGCTCTTCGATCGACTCGCCGTTCTCGAGCCGCTGCTTGAACTCGTCCGTCTTCGCGCGCAGCTCCGCGTCGGAGAGCTTCTCGAACTCGGGCTGCAGCGAGAGGACGTACTCGGCCTGGTCCGCGAGTCGCTTCAGCCGCCGGCCTTCGCCGACGCGCAGGACCTTCTCGAAATTGCCCAGGGCCGACGACATTCACCTCTAGAGTAGCGAGGCCTCGACCTCCCACCGGTCGCCCGCGAGACGCCGGGCGCGCACCGCGTAGTCGCCGTGCCGCTCCAGCGCGGGGATCGAGCCGAAGCCACGGCGGCCGTCGATCAGGAGCGTCCGCTCGCCGTCCCGCAGGGTCAGCTCGAGCTCCTCCCCTTCGACGCCCTCGAGCCGCACGACCGCGATCCGGCGCGCCGCGACGGCCCAGACGGCCTCGCTCCGACGCACGGCCTCCGCACGGAACGGCGGCTCGAGCTCGATCGCGTCAGCGAGCGCCTCGACGTCGTCCGGGCCGTCCTCGATCAGGATCTCGTCATCGAGCACGACGAACGCGGCGTGGTCGCCGGTCACGTCGGCCTCGACGGTCCGCACCTCGTCCCACTCGCGCGGGCGTTGCTGGCCGTGAATCCCGACGTCGTTCCACGGCGCCGCTTCCTCGTCGCGGCGCAGACTCCGCGCGAGCTTGACGTGCAGCGGCTCGCGGCGGAACAGGCTCACGCGACCTTGTGCTCGGCCTTCCGGCGCGGTTCGCGGCGGCGCTTCTCCTGGTACTCCTTCACCTCGCGCCCGAGCTTGTCTGCGACAGCGTCGATCGATGCGCGGATGTCGGACGTGGCGCAGCGCACGCGCAGCGGATGTCCCTTCGTGAAGGCGGTCGCCTCCGCGACCTGGTTCGCTCGGATCGACGGGTTGCGCTCGGCCGAGAGCTCGAGCTCGACCTGCACGAGCTCGCCGAGCTGCTTGCCGACCTTCGCGAGCTTCTGCTCGGCGTAGGCTCGAATCGCGTCGCTGACCTCGAGGTTCTTGCCCTTTACCTGCAGACGCATCGCCTACCTCCTCGTGGTCGGGGACGGACCCAATCTAACGAAGGCGGAGTGCGCGGGCGACCGTGACAACCCGTACCTCCTTTGCGCCGGCCTTGCGCAGGGCCGAGGCTGCCGCCGACGCGGTCGCGCCCGAGGTGTAGACGTCGTCGACGAGACAGACCGAGCGTGGAGAGGTGCGGGCGACGAAGGCGCCGCGGACGTTCCGCCGCCGCTCCGCGAGGCTCGCGCCGCGCTGGCGCTCGGAGGGGCGAGGACGCGCGAGCAGGGCCTGCACCGGCAGCTCCCACAGCGCACCGAGCTCGCGTGCAAGGCGCGCGGCGGGATGGTGGCCGCGCTCGAGCAGCCGGTCGCGGTCGGGCGGCACGAACGTCAGCGCGTCGACGTCGGGCCGCTCGACGGCTTCCGCGACGAGTCGTGCCGCGTCGCGCGCGACCCGTCGCAGGCCGTGCTCCTTCCAGCCCGCGATGAAGCTCCGCACGCGGTCGTCGTACGCGAGCGCTGCGCGCGCGGACGCGAAGGCGAGCCGCCGGCCGCTGCACTCGGCGCAACGCGCGACGGGCCACGCGGTCGGGGCGCCGCAGCGCTCACAGAGCGGCGGCGCGAGGCGCGGCAGCGCGCGCAGGCACGCGTCGCACAGCGTCGCACCGCTGCGGCCGCACGCGAGGCAGCGCTGGGGCAGCAACAGGTCGAGCACCGCCCGACGCTAGCGCGCGGACCGCAACGTGTTCGTGTCAGTCGAGCGCGTACTCGGTGCGCTCGGGCAGACCCGCCCGCCGGCGGTAACGGTTGTCCGCTTGGAGCAGCTGCGTGAGGTCGCCGATGTCGAGCCATTCGCCGGCGAACCGAAAGCCGTACACCGGGGCGCGCGTGTGCAGCCACGCGATGAAGTTCCCGGGCGCGTCCGGCGACTGGCCGTCCGCGAGGTACGCATGCAGCAACGCGAGGTGCGCGCGGTCGAAGACGTAGGTCGCGGTCGCGATCAGGTTCGACTGCGGGTTCTCCGGCTTCTCGAGGAACGACACGATGCGCCCGTCGGGGTCGAGTTCGACGACCCCGTACTGGCCGACGAGCTCGTTCACCGGATGCTCGTAGATCGCGACCGCGCTCGCGCTCCGTTCCAGGCCGCTCCAGAAGCGAGCGAAGTCGCCGAGGTTGTAGTCGAAGAGGTTGTCGCCCGCGACGACGAGCACGTCGTCACCCTCCCACCCCGCCTCGTCGACGACGAGCGCGACGTCGCCGAGCGCCCCCAGCCGATCGTCGTTCGACGTCGTCCCGTCGTCGTGGACGACGATCTCGCGTGGACCCGCCCAGTCGCGGAACTGCGGCGCGTAGCGCGCGTTCGTGACGAGGTGCACATCGTCCAACTCGTCGACCTGCGCGAGGTTGTCCGCGATCCAGTCGAGCACCGGCCGCCCGCCCACCGGCAGCAGCATCTTCGGCGTGCCGTCGGTGAGCGGGCGGAGCCGGGTGGCGTACCCCGCCGCGAGAATCAGTGCTTTCAGCGGTTTACGTTCCCTCGTCCCAGGAAGCCAGGTACTTCGCCTGCTCCTCGGTGAGCTTGTCGATCTCGACGCCCATCGTCTCGAGCTTCAGGCGCGCGATCTCGCGGTCGATCTCCTCGGGCACGATGTAGACCTTCCGCTCGAGCGAGCCCGCGTTCTGGACGGCGTACTCCGCCGCGAGAGCCTGGTTCGCGAAGGACATGTCCATCACGAGCGCCGGGTGGCCCTCGGCCGCGGCGAGGTTGACGAGCCTGCCGTCGGCGACGAGGTAGAGGCGGCGGCCGTCCGCGAGCGTGAACTCTTCGACGAAGGCGCGGGCGTCGCGCGTCTCGACCGCGATCGACTTCAGCGCCGGGATGTCGATCTCGACGTTGAAGTGGCCGGTGTTCGCGAGGATCGAGCCGTCCTTCATCTTCTCCATGTGCTCGCGGGCGATCACGTGCTTGTCGCCGGTCGCGGTACAGAAGATGTCGCCGACCTCGGCGGCTTTCGCCATCGAGAGCACTTCGAAGCCGTCCATCGTCGCTTCGAGCGCCTTCATCGGATCGACCTCGGTGATGATCACGTGGGCGCCCATCCCGCGGGCGCGCGACGCGACGCCGCGACCGACCCAGCCGTAGCCGGCGACGACGAAGCGCTTGCCGGCGAGCAGGACGTTCGTCGCGCGGATGATGCCGTCGATCGTCGACTGCCCGGTGCCGTAGCGGTTGTCGAAGAGGTGCTTCGTGAGCGCCTCGTTGACGGCGATGATCGGGAAGCCGAGCGCGCCGTCCGCCTCGAGCGCCTTCAGACGGATGACGCCGGTCGTCGTCTCCTCCGTGCCGGCGATGATGTCTCCCAGCTGCTCCCGCCGGTGCGAGTGGAGGACGCCGATCACGTCGGCGCCGTCGTCCATCGTCAGGTGCGGCTTGTGGTCGACGGCGGCCTCGATGTGCGCGTAGTAGGTGTCGTTGTCCTCGCCCTTGATCGCGAAGACGCTGATGTCGAACTCCTCGACGAGCGCCGCGGCGACGTCGTCCTGCGTCGACAGGGGATTCGACGCGCACAGCACGACGTCCGCGCCGCCCGCCTTCAGCGTCCGCATCAAGTTCGCGGTCTCCGTGGTCACGTGCAGGCACGCGGAGATGCGATAACCGTTCAGCGGCTGCTCGCTCTCGAAGCGACGCCGGATCGCGGCGAGCACCGGCATCTGCCGGTCGGCCCACTCGATCCGCCGCACGCCTTCGGCGGCGAGCGCCAGGTCTTTCACGTCGAAGCGTTTCGTCGTTGCCATGGGATCCTCTTTCGTTAGGCGGCGAGCAGTCGCTCGTGCTTGCGCTGCTCCCATTCGAGTGCATCGTCGTTGCCGTGGAACCACGTCTCGACCGCGGCGCGGAGGTCGGGCTCGCGGCGCAGGCGCGCGGCGAACGCGAGGTCTCCGATCTCGACGCGGAAGCGGCGCCGCAGCTCTCCGAGCGACCGTAGCTGGTTCAGCTCGCGAAGGCCGTAGAGCCGGTAGCCGGACGCGGTCCGGCGCGGGACGACGAGGCCCGTCCGCTCGACGTAGCGGAGCATCCGGGCCGACCAGCCCGTACGCCGCGCGGCCTCGCCGACGGTGACGCCGTCCATGGGCGGAAGATTAACACAAGTGTGTCAAGGCTCGCCGAGGAAGGCCCTGAGCCGCTCAGCGGCAGCCTCAGCCTCGTTATCGGGCGCCGGTCCCGCCGCCCAGCGCTCCATGTCGAGGTCCGGGCCCCGTTTCTCGTCGGTGGGCCAGCGCGGGTAAAGGACGAGGTGGACGTGGAGCGGAGGCTTGTCCACCCACATGGTGACGTAGGCGCGCTCCGCGCCGAGGCCGTCGACGATCGCGCCCGAGATGCGCTGCAGGAACGGTCCGAGCTCGGCTGCCTCCTGCGGCTCGAGCTGCCACAGCGATTCTCTGTGCGCTTTCGTCTTCACGACGACTGCACCGGCACCGAACGGCCCGAGGCAATGTTCGGCGCGCCACGTTTTCGTCTCCGCGATCAGGCCGCCCGGCAGCGGGACCCGGCCCGCGTTGATGTCGCAGGCGAGGCAGCCCTCGACGCTCAGGGCGCGCTCGTCCCCTCGCGGCCGTAGCGGTCCTCGAGCCGCACGACGTCGTCGAGGTGCGGCGTCGACACCTCGTAGATCAACGTGTCCTCGATCGCGGTGATGCGGTGAACGGTGCCGGGGACGAAATGGAAAAACGCCGGTGCCCCGATCACCTCTTCTTTCAACATCGCGTCACCCGTGTCGCCGAGCTCGACCTTCGCGCGGCCGGACTCGATGTACCACGACTCCTCTTTCTCGCGGTGGAACTGGAGGCTGAGCGACTCGCCTGCCTTCACGAACAGCAGCTTGCCGACGTAGTGCTTCGACTCGGCCCAGATCAGCTCCCAGCCCCAGGGCTTCTCGACGCGCCGCGGGTCGAACGCCCATGCGTCGAGGTTCACGACGTTCGGCGAGTCGATGCTCACCGCGCCGGCTCGTGCGCGCGCGGCGCGAGCTCGGGATGCGCGGCCATGAAGTCGTTCGCCTGGCGCAGCTGCTTCGGCGTGTTCACGGTGACCCAGAACGACTCGTTGCGGTACGCCCACAGCTTGCCTTCGCGCGCGAGCTCGGGGAACGTCGTGTCCTCGTGGTCGCCGCGCTCCGGCAGCCGCTCGATGCACTCGTCGTCGAGCACGTAGACACCGGAGCTCACCCACTCCGGCAGCAACGGCGCCTCGCGAAAGCCGGCGACGGAGTCGTCGTCGCGGACGTCGACCACGCCGAACTGCGAGTGCACCTGCGAGACGACGATCGTCGCCGCGCAACCCTTTGCCTTGTGCCGCTCGAGCAGGTCGTGCAGGTCGACACCGAGCAACTCGTCCCCGTTCAGCGCGAACACGGGGCCCGTCTCCTGCCGTTGCGCGGCCGAGTGCCGCAGGCCGCCGCCGCGACCGAGCGGCTCCGGCTCGCCGACGGCGACGATCTCGGGACCGAGCCCGCCGAGCTCCTCTTCGAACAGCGACTCGCAACCCTTCGCGCAGCCGACGATCACGCGCGTGACGCCGACGCGTGCGAGCTGCGCGACCTGATACGCGGCGAGCGGCTCGCCCGCGACGCGCACGAGCGGCTTCGGCCGGCCTTCGGCGGCGTCGCCGAGGCGCTCCGCCTTGCCGCCGGCGAGGATGAGCGCCTCCACTACTCGCTCGTTTCCGGCTCGCGCTCGGGCGTCTCGGGGAGGACGTCGGCCGGTGAGAAGGCGCGTCCGATTCCCTCGTACGCGAAGCCGGCGGCACGCACGACACGCGGGTCGAGCAGGTTGCGCCCGTCGACGATCAGTGGATGGCGCATCGCGTCGCGCACGTCGGCGGTCGCAATTCCCTCGAGCTGCGGCCACTCCGTCACGATCACGGCGGCGTCCGCCCCGGCGACCGCCTCGAGCGGCGTCGCGGAGAGCGTCACGCCCTGCAGCTCCGGCTTCGCGACCGGATCCCAGGCGCGAACCTCGGCCCCTTCGGCGAGCAGCCGCGAGGCGAGCACGAGCGACGGCGCCTCGCGCATGTCGTTCGTGTTCGGCTTGAACGCGAGGCCGAGCAGCGCGATCCGCTTGCCGCGGAGCTTGCCGAGATGCTTCTGCAGCTTCTGCACGACACGCCTCTTCTGGAGCTCGTTCACCTCGATGACGGCGCTGAGCAGCTGGAAGTGGTAGCCGGAGTTCGCCGCGAGCTGCTTGAGCGCGAGCGAGTCCTTCGGGAAGCACGAGCCCCCGTAACCGACGCCCGCGCGCAGGAAGTGCGGACCGAGCCGATGGTCGAGGCCGATCCCCTCGGCGACGCGGAGCACGTCCGCGCCGACCAACTCGCAGACGTTCGCAATCTCGTTGATGAACGACACGCGCGTCATCAGGAACGCGTTCGCTGCGAGCTTGATCATCTCCGCGGAGTTGACGTCCGCGCGAACGATCGGCGCGTCCAGCGACTCGTGCAATGCCTCGACCGCGTCGCCGTCGGCGTCGTCGAACGAGCCGATCACGATGCGGTCGGGGCCCATGAAGTCGCGGACCGCCGTCCCCTCGGCGAGGAACTCCGGGTTCGAGACGTAGCCGACCTCCTCGAGCCCTCTGCCGTCGAGCGCCGCGCGGACCTTCTCGCCGGTCCCGACCGGCACCGTGGACTTCATCACGAGGACGGCGCGCGTCTCGTCCGGCAGCTCGTCGATCACTGTCCAGACGCGCGAGAGGTCGGCGTCGCCCGAGTAGAGCGGCGGCGTGTCGACGCAGACGTAGAGGAATTCCGCGCCGGCGATCGCCTCGCGTACGTCGAGGGTAAAGGCGATTCGCTCGCGGTTCCGCGCCAGCAGGTCGTCGAGCCCGGGCTCGAAGATCGGCACCTCGCCGCGCTGCAGCGTCTCGATCTTCTGCGGAACGATGTCGCGGATGGTGACGTCGTGCCCCAGCTCCGCGAGGCACGCGCCGGTCACGAGGCCGACCCAGCCGGCGCCGAAGATCCCGATTCTCGACATCCGCGAAACCCTAGCGTGAACCCGAAAGCGGCTTGAGGCCCTTCGCGATCGCGATCATCGTCTCGTTCGAGAGCGAGTCGAGCAACGTGTTGACGACCCAGTACGTCGCGCCCTGGTCGCGCAGGACGACCAGGTGGAGGTGCGGCCCGTCGAAGTAGAAGTCGTACTCGCGGCCCTTGATCACGTGCTTGAAGTTCGGCTGCTGCAGGACCGGCGCGTCGTTCCACTTCGTCTCCTCGATCGCCCAGTAGCCCGCGAGCTCCGAACCTGCGAGGAACGTCAGCCGCACGGCCCGCTCGCCCTTCTTCAGCGAGTAGAGGCGGATCGGGACCTCGCGGTCGATGGACGACGAGCGCTCGACGACCGTCGGCACCATCAGCTTGAAGCCTGCGCGCTTGCGGACCTGCTTCAGCAGCGAGAGCGTCTGCGACGGGTCGGTGCGGACGTTCGGCGGCTCCTTCTTCGGCGTGCGGTCGACGGGCGCCGGCGCAATCGTGCCGTGGAAGGTCGAGCCGACGACGACGGTGACCATCGCACCGTCGGCGCGCGACACGAGCTCCACCGGCAACTGCGCGACCTCCGCGTCGCCGAACAAGTCGCCGATCTTCTGCGCCGCGACCTGCGAGTGCTTCTGCGTCTTGTCGTAGTAGACCTTGCTCCGGAAGTAGTCGAACGTCGGCGCGTTGCGGTCGTCCGGGTTCGGCGGGACGATCAGCTTGTAGCCGTGCTGCGCGAGCGCGGCACCCGCGCTCGTCGCGGCGCCGATCACGCCGTTCCCGTTCAGCACGTTCACGGTGACGGTGCTCGCCGGCGGCGCGGTCAGTCCCGCCGCCTTGCGTCCGAACGTCACGGCGGTCGCCTTCTGCGGTGCCTGGACGTCCGGGTTCTGGAACTCCTCGACCGCGGTCTCGATCGCGGACGGCGGTGCGTAGAGCTCGTTGATCCCCTGGAGCCCTTCGATCTTCGACTGGAAGAAGTGACCTGACGGGAGACCGTACGCGAACAGCGCGTAGCGCTTCACCGTCCCCTCGAGCGAGCCACCGCCCGCCTGGCCGATCTCGACGCTGTGCGTGATCGCGCCGACGACCTTCAGCGCCTTGAAGACGGAGAAGCTGTGCGACACCTGGAGCTTCAGCGCCTTCACGAACTCCTGCTGGCGCGCGATGCGGTACAGGTCGTTGTCGGTGTGGCGAAAGCGCACATACTCGAGCGCGTTGGCGCCGTTCAGCTTCTGGTATCCGGGCTTGAGGTCGATGTCGGCGTAGTTCGTCCCTGCCGTGCCGACGTTGCGGTTGTAGTAACGGCGGTCGACGTCGACCCACACGCCGCCGACGCGATCGACGATCTGCTTGAACCCGTGGAAGTCCACGGTGATCAGGTAGTTGATCGGCAGCCCGGTCAGGTGCGCGACGGTGTCGAGGGTTCCCCTCGAGCCGCATTGCGTGTAGGCGGTGTTGATCCGGTCGACCGCGACGATCTTGTTACCGCACCAGATCTGCGTCGTCAGGTCGCGCGGGAACGAGAGCATCGAGATCGAGCTCGTGACCGGGTCGGCGCGCAGCAGCATCACCGTGTCCGAGCGCGAGGACTCGCCGAGTGCCGCGTCCTTGCCGAGCCGCTTGTCGTATCCGACGACCAGCGCGATCGCCGGCTGGTTCGGCAGCGGGATCTTCAGGTGCTTCGAGGCCAGTTTCACGTCCCGCGAATGCGCGGAGACGGCCGCGATGCTCTCGTGGAAGTAGAGGTAGGCGCCGCCGGCGGAGGCGAGCGCGAGCATGACGGCGAGCGCGAGCAGGCCGACGAGCAGGCGCGCGACGCGGCGTTTGAGCGTGCGCGGGAAGGCCGGCTGCGCGTAGCGGGTGACCCGCGGCGCGATCGCGGGCGGCAGGACCGCGCGCCCGTTGCCGTTCACGGCGGTCGCCCGCCCGATTCCTCGTTTCAGCGTCGTCCGCATGCAAAAAGGCGGGCGAACGCCTCGGGGGCGTCCGCGCGCGCGTCAGGATACCCGGCCTACCGGCGGGTCGACCGCGCGAGGCGCCGGGGCGGGCTCGTAGGCGAGGTTGGGCGAGAGCCAGCGCTCCGCCTCGGCCAGGTCGACGCCCTTGCGGGCCGCGTAGTCCTCGACCTGGTCGCGGGCGACCCGGCCGACGGAGAAGTAGCGGGCATCCGGATGCTGGATGTAGATCCCGCTGACGCTCGCGGCCGGCTGCATCGCGAACGTCTCCGTCAGCGAGATGCCGGCGTCCTCCGCGCCGAGCAGCGCGAAGAGCTTCGGCTTCTCCGAGTGGTCGGGGCACGCGGGGTAGCCGAAGGCCGGCCGGATGCCGCGGAACCGCTCCTCGATCAGTTGTTCGGGCGAGAGCTTCGGCCCGGTCTCGTACCACTCCCGCCGCGCGACCTCGTGCAGGTACTCGGCGAAAGCCTCGGCGAGGCGGTCGGCGAGGGCCTTGGCCATGATCGCGCGGTAGTCGTCGTGCTCGGCCGCGAAGCGGGCCGCGAGCTCGTCGGCGCCGATGCCGGCGGTGACCGCGAAGGCGCCGAGGTGATCCTGCGGGCCGACGTAATCCGCGAGACAGCGGTTCGGGCGCGAGTCGCCGTAGTCGGACTGCTGGCGCAGGAAGCAGAACCGTGTCTCGTTGTCATCGTGGACAACGATATCGTCGCCGTCGGACGACGCCGGCCAGAAGCCGTAGACGCCGCGGGCGCGCAACGAGCCGTCGCGCTCGATCTCGTCCAGCAGCTCGAGGGCGTCGTCGTAGAGCTCGCGCGCGGCCGGGTTGTCGAGGAGCGCCGGGAACTTGCCCTTCAGCTCCCACGCGTGGAAGAAGAACTGCCAGTCGATATATCTCCTGAGAGCGGAAACCTCGAGTTCACACTCAGTTCGCCCCGTGGACGACGGGGTCGGCACGTCGTCGTGTGAGACGACGTGCCTGTTCGCGCGTGCGGCCGCGATCGGCAGCAGCGGCTTGCGGTCCCGTTCTGCGTGTTGGGCGCGCAGCCGCTCCTGCAGCTCGCGATTCTCGGCGTCGAACGTCCGTCGCCGGCCGCCGTCGAGGAGATCGGAGACGACGCGGACGACGCGCGACGCGTCGAGCACGTGCACGGTCGGCTGCGAGTACTCCGGTGCGATCCGCACCGCCGTGTGCTGCTTCGACGTCGTCGCGCCGCCGATCAGGAGCGGCAGGTCGAAGCCGCGCCGCTCCATCTCGCGCGCGACGTTGACCATCTCGTCGAGCGACGGCGTGATCAGGCCCGACAGTCCGACGACGTCCGCTCCCTCGGCGACCGCCGTCTCGAGGATCGAATCTGCAGGGACCATCACGCCGAGGTCGACGACCTCGTAGTTGTTGCAGCCGAGCACGACCCCGACGATGTTCTTGCCGATGTCGTGCACGTCGCCCTTGACGGTCGCGAGGACGACCTTGCCCTGCGTCGAGCCGCCGGCCTTCTCGTCCTCCATGTACGGCTCGAGGTACGCGACCGCACGTTTCATCGCGCGGGCGCTCTTCACGACTTGCGGAAGGAACATCTTGCCGCTGCCGAAGAGGTCGCCGACGATCGCCATGCCGCTCATCAGCGGTCCCTCGATCACGTCGAGCGGCCGCGGATAGCGCTTGCGCGCTTCCTCCGTGTCCTCCTCGATGAAGTCGACGACGCCGTGGACGAGCGCGTACGAAAGACGCTCGTCGACGTCGGCTTCGCGCCACGAGAGATCGATCTCGCGTTTCTTCCCCTCGCCCTTTACGCGCTCGGCGAACTCGACGAGCCGCTCGGTCGCGTCAGACCGGCGGTTGAAGATGACATCCTCCACGAGCTCCCGCAGCTCCGGCTCGATGTCCTCGTACACCGCGAGCTGGCCCGCGTTGACGATGCCCATGTCGAGCCCGGCGCGGATCGCGTGGTAGAGGAACGCCGCGTGCATCGCCTCGCGCACGTGGTCGTTGCCGCGGAAGGAGAAGGAGAGGTTCGAGATGCCGCCGCTCGTGCGCACGCCCCGGCATCGCTCCTTGATCAGCGGCAGCGCGTCGATGAAGTTCTTCGCGTACTCGTCGTGCTCCTCGATGCCCGTCGCGACGGCGAGCACGTTCGGGTCGAACACGATGTCCTCCGGCGGAAAGCCGTTCGCGACGAGCAGGTCGTACGCGCGCCCGCAGATCGAGACCTTCCGCTCGACCGACGCCGCCTGGCCCTGCTCGTCGAACGCCATCACGACGACGCCGGCGCCGTACGCGCGGATCGTGCGCGCCTGCTCGAGGAACGCGTCCTCCCCCTCCTTGAGCGAGATCGAGTTGACGATTCCCTTCCCCTGCAGGCACTTCAGCCCGGCCTCGAGCACCGACCAGCGCGAGCTGTCGACCATGAACGGCAGCCGCGCGACCTCGGGCTCCGTCGCGATCGTGTTGAGGAACGTCGTCATCGCGTCCACGCTGTCGAGCAGGTCGGCGTCCATGTTCACGTCGAGGAAGTTCGCGCCGCCGCGCACCTGCTCGAGCGCCACGTCCACGGCGCCCTGGAAGTCGCCGCCCTCGATCAGCCGGCGGAAGCGCGCCGAGCCCGTCACGTTGGTTCGCTCGCCGATCACGACGAAGCCGGTGTCCGGACCGATCTCGAACGGCTCGAGGCCGCTGTACCGCGGCGCCGGACGTCGTTCGGGAACGCGCCGCGGCGCGAACTCACGCGTGGCCGCGACGATCGCCCGCGTGTGCTCGGGCGTCGTGCCACAGCAGCCGCCGACGAGGTTGACGAGGCCGTCGCTCGCGAACTCGCGCAGGTAGCGGCTCGTGTCCGCAGGCAGCTCGTCGTGGAGGCCGAACTCGTTCGGCAGTCCCGCGTTCGGATAGCAGGCGACGTACGTCGTCGCGATGCGGGCGAGGTCGTCCACGAACGGCCGCATCTCCTTTGCGCCGAGCGAGCAGTTGACGCCGACGACGAAGGGATCCGCGTGCTCGACGGAGGCCCAGAACGCCTCGACCGTCTGTCCCGACAGGTTGCGACCGCTGAGGTCGACGGCGGTGAAGGACAGCCAGAGCGGCAGCTCGGGCGCGACGTCGTTCGCCGCGACGATCGCCGCCTTCGCGTTCAGCGTGTCGAAGATCGTCTCGATCAGCAGGATGTCGACGCCGCCGTCGCGCAACGCGGCGATCTGCTCCGCGTACGCGGCGCGGACCTCGTCGAACGTCGCCGAGCGGAACGACGGATCGTCCACCTTCGGCGAGAGCGACAGCGAGACGTTGAGCGGCCCGACAGAGCCGGCGACGAAGCCCCCGTACTCGTCCGCCAGCTCGCGCGCAAGCCGGGCGCCTTCGAGGCTCATCTCCGCGGCGAGCTCCTCGAGCCCGTAGTCGGCCTGGCCGATGCGCGTCGCGGTGAACGTGTTCGTCGTCGCGATGTCGGCGCCGGCCTCGAAGTAGCGACGGTGGATGTCGCGAATCAGGTCCGGCCGCGTCAGGTTGAGCAGGTCGGGGTCGCCCGCGACGTCCTTGGGATGGTCGCGGAAGCGATCGCCGCGGTAGGCCTCCTCCCCCCGCACCTCGCGCTGGATGAGCACGCCCCAGGAGCCGTCGAGGACGGCGATCCGCTCGCCGAGGATTGCTTCGAGTCTGCTGCGCGTGTCTGTCAAATTGTCGGCTCCGGTACCTAAAGAGGGTCCCGAGCCGGAAGACTCGCGTGGCTCTTTAGGCGTTTTTTTAACCTGGTCGCCAAGCTGCCGGTCAAAGCTTTCCAGGTACGGAAAAGCCTAGCAGCCGGACCGCCGGAACACCGGCAAATCCTCTTTGCTAGTGTCGAGGCGATGCTCCGAATGATCCTGCTCGTACTCGTGTTGCTCGCGCCCGCGTGCGGCGGCGGCGCGGGCACGCCGCCGGCCGCGCCGCGCACGCACGCGACGACCACGGCGACCGTCGCTCGGGAGACGCTGCCGCCCCGCCTCCGCCGCGACCTCCGCGCGATCCGCGCCGAGGCGGCGAAAACCTCGCACAACTCGCTGATGGGCACGCCCGCGCTGCAGCGCGCGACCGGCCGGTTCCTCGACGATCTCGCTCGCTCGCAGCTGTCGCTCGGCGCCCAGAACCGCGCGCTCGACCACGCGGCGTCCGCCGTCGCCGGCAGCTGCGACCAGTGCTTCCAGATGATCGAGGCGACGCGGCCGATCCCCGCGATCGCCCACTGAGGCGCCTAGTAGCCGCTGAAGCGCTGCGCCCTGACCCGTTCCTCGAGGACGCCGGCGGCCCTGATCGTCTCTGCGACGCTCTCCGACATCTCCGGCGGTCCCGCGACGACGAACGTGTAGTCCGACAGCTCGCCGAGGTGGTCGCGCAGCATTTCGGCGTCGACGTGGCGCGACTCGCCGTCCCACCCCTCGTCGGCCGTCATCGTCAGCACGACACGCAGCTTCGGGATGCGCGCCTGCAAGTCGTCGAGCTCGTCGAGGAACGCGGCGGACTCGCGGTCGCGATTCGAGTACACCAGCGTCACGTCGTACGGGGCGCCCGTATCGGCGATGAAGTGCAGCATCGAGCGGAAGACCGTGATCCCGATCCCGCCGGCGACGAACACGTAGCGCGCGCTCGTGTCCTCCGGCAGCGCGAAGTCGCCCTTCGGCGGCTCGACGTCGACCTCGTCGCCGACCTGCAACTCCGCGAGCGTGCGCTTGAACGCGCTGTCGCGCAGCCGTGTCGCCAGCCCGAGCACGCCGCGGTCGGTCGGTGACGTGGCGACGGAGATGTGTCGCCGCAGCCCCCGTTCGTCGTTGTCGCCGCGGTCGGGCAGCTCGACCCAGAAGTACTGCCCGGCGCGGAAGTCGATCTCTTCGCCGAGCAGATCGAAGACGACGAAGAGCGTCTGCTTCGCGACCTCGCGCGTCTCCTTGATCCGCGCTCGCATGAACTAGCCGCGGCCGGCGACGGACAGCTGGTTCTCCGCGTGCTTCATGCGCTGCTCGAGCTGCCAGCGGTCGGCGGTGGACTCGCCGCGGTCGACGCGCTCGAGCTCGGCACGCGCCTCCTCGAGCTGCCGCCGCGCGCGTTCGTCGTCGATCTCGTTCGCGAGCACCGCGTCGTCGACGAGCGCGATCGCGCGGTCCTCCTCGACCTTGAAGAAGCCGGGGCCGGTCGCGTACTCGCGAACGCGCTCCTCCCCTTCGCCGAGGTGGATCCGCGTCGAGCCCGCCTTGAGTGTCGCGATCAGCGGCGCGTGCCGCGCGAGGACGCCGATCTCTCCGACCGCGCCCGGCACGACGATCATCACGGCCTCACCTTCGAACGCCGCGCCGTCGGGCGTCACGAGCGAGACGGAGAACGTCTTGGCGTCCGCCATCGGCTACGCCGGGACGGCTTCGGTGCCCGCGAGCCGCTCGCCCTTCTCGACCGCGTTCTCGATCGTCCCGACCATGTAGAACGCCTGCTCCGGGAGATCGTCGTGCTTGCCGTCGAGGATCTCGCGGAAGCCCTTGATCGTGTCCTCCAGCTTCACGTACTCGCCGGGCGTGCCGGTGAACTGTTCCGCAACGAAGTTCGGCTGCGAGAGGAAGCGCTGGATCTTGCGCGCGCGCGAGACCGTCAGCCGGTCCTCGTCCGACAGCTCCTCGATGCCGAGGATCGCGATGATGTCCTGCAGCTCCGCGTAGCGTTGCAGCACCCGCTGCACGAGCGTCGCAACCGCGTAGTGCTCCTCCGAGACGATGCCCGGCTGCAGCGCGCGCGAGACCGACTTGAGCGGATCGACCGCCGGGTAGATCCCCTGCTCGACGAGCCGGCGCTCGAGCACCGTCGTCGAGTCGAGGTGCGCGAACGTGTTCGCCGGCGCCGGGTCGGTGAGGTCGTCGGCGGGGACGTAGATCGCCTGCACCGACGTCACCGAGCCGGTGCGCGTCGACGTGATGCGCTCCTGCAGCTGGCCCATCTCGGTCGCGAGCGTCGGCTGGTATCCGACGGCGGAGGGCATCCGACCGAGGAGCGCCGAGACCTCGGAGCCCGCCTGCGTGAAGCGGAAGATGTTGTCGATGAAGAGGAGGACGTCCTGGCCGTCGTCGCGGAAGTACTCCGCCATCGTCAGACCCGCGAGGCCGACGCGCAGCCGCGCGCCCGGCGGCTCGTTCATCTGGCCGTAGACGAGCGCAACCTTGTCGAGGACGTTCGACTCCGTCATCTCGATCAGGAGGTCGTTGCCCTCGCGCGTGCGCTCGCCGACGCCCGCGAACACGGAGACGCCGCCGTGCTGCATCGCGACGTTGTGGATCAGCTCCTGGATCAGGACGGTCTTGCCGACGCCGGCGCCGCCGAAGAGGCCGACCTTGCCGCCGCGCACGTAGGGCGCGATCAGGTCGATCACCTTGATGCCGGTCTCGAAGATCTCGGTCGTCGGCGAGAGGTTCTCGAACAGCGGCGGGTCCCGGTGGATCGGCCAGCGCTCGGTGCCCTCGGGCGCGTCGGGCTTCTTGTCGACCGGCTGCCCGAGCACGTTCCAGACGCGGCCGAGCGTCGCTGGGCCGACGGGAACGGAGATCGGCTGGCCCGTGTCGACGACGTCGGCGCCGCGGGCGAGGCCGTCCGTCGTGTCCATCGCGACGGCGCGGACGCGGTCGTCGCCCAGATGCTGCTGCACCTCGGCGATCAGCACGCGGGCCTCGTCGTTCTCGCGCGGCGCGATGTCGATGCGGAGGGCGCTGTAGATGTGCGGCAGGCGCTCGGCGAACAGCGCGTCGATGACGACGCCCTTGATCTCGATCACCTTGCCGATGTTCTTCGCAGTCGATCCGTTCTCAGCCATGTGACTCCTGAAGAGGGGGCTCCGGGGCGCGGCGTACGACGGCGCGAAGCCGCCGGCCAAGCGCGGCCATCGTAACCGAGCGACGGCTGGAATCGTCGCAGTTCTGGCCGGCGCGCAGCCGGTGCAACTCGAGCGCGTCCGCCACCCGGGCGGCGTGGTCGAGGTGTCAGCAGTGCGACGTGATCGTGGACGCGAAGACCGTCACGGCTTCAGCGTAGTCCGCGCGGCCGCCGCGGCGTTACTAGATCGGGATGCCGAGGCCGCGCTGCTTGCCGACGCCGAGCTCGGCCTTCAGCATCGCGAGGCGCGGAACCCGCAGGAGCAGGTCGCTCTCGGAGTTCGGGCCGGAGCCGATCGCGCTCCGGGACAGCCGGACGTCGCTCGCGCCGAGCGACCGCGACGAGCCGCCGACCGAGCCGAACAGCGTGCCGAGCCCGACCGCGGCGGCGAGGACGGCGGCGGTCGCCGTCCCGGCCTGGAGCACACGGGCCGCGAACGCGAAGCGCCGGCGAGACGGCAGCGCGACCGGCGACCGGAGCCGCTCGAGCGGCGCGCTGCGAATCCGCGCCGTCACCGAGACGATGCCGGCCGCGTAGGCGGCGCAGGCGGCACAGCGTCCGAGATGCGCGTCGAACAGTGCCTGCTCGAGCTCGGAGAGCTCGCCGTCCACGCGAAGCGAGGCCCATTCGCGGGCCCGCTCGCACGTGCGAGGTTGAAGGCGGAAGACCGTCACTCTGATCGTTCAGACGGGTGAGAGCGCAAAGAGTTAGCGCCGAAGGGCACGCTAGAACAAGGAATAGCGCGTGTCGGTCACGACGCCCAGCACGATCAGGGAGAACCCGAGCACGACGAAGACGACCGAGAGGCTGATCGACTCGAGCTGCTCCTGCCCGCTCGCCCACCGCAGGCGCCGGTTGCGGAAGAAGCCGAAGACCCCGACGCCGGGATCTCCCTTGACCCGGACGGGCCCACGGTTGCCGACGAAGAAGCCGGCGATCAGCAGGAACGAGCCGACGAGGTAGAAGCCGATCGAGACCGACCGAGCGACGCTCGACCCGAGCAGCAGGCCGAGGGCGAGCGAGACGACGGCGGTCCCGGCCGCCGCGCCGCCGAGCAGGAAGACGAAGCGGCGCAGCGCCGCGAGCAGCATCGCCCGGCGGCCGACGCGCTGCACGCTCGCCGGCTGCGTCATGCGGTCACGCGGTCGCGTCGGCGGCCGGCGGCCGGCTCATCGCGGGCCCGGACGGATGCCGGATCTCCTCCTCCGACAGCGGCCAGCGCTCGAGCGGGTAGTGGCAGGCCGCGCTGTGGTCGTTGCCGAAGTCGTACAGCGGCGGCGTTTCGACGTCGCAGTGACCGGCCTGGAAGCGCGGGCAGCGCGGATGGAACCAGCACGCGGCGGGCGGGTTCAGCGGGCTCGGCACGTCGCCCTCGAGCACGATCTGCTTGCGGGCCCGGCCGAGCTCGGGGTTCGGAATCGGCACCGCGGAGAGCAGCGCGCCCGTGTACGGATGCTTCGGCTCGGCGTACAGATGGTCGCGCGTTGCGACCTCGACGGCGTGCCCGAGGTACATGACCATCACGCGGTCCGAGATGTGCCGGACGACGTTGAGGTCGTGCGCGATGAAGATGTACGTGAGGCCGAACTCCGACTGCAGGTCCTTGAGCAGGTTGAGGATCTGCGCCTGCACCGACACGTCGAGCGCCGACACCGGCTCGTCGCAGACGATCAGCTTCGGGTTGACGGCGAGCGCGCGCGCGACGCCGATCCGCTGGCGCTGGCCGCCGGAGAACTCGTGCGGGAAGCGGTTGTAGTGCTCGGTGTTGAGGCCGACGACCTCGAGCAGCTCCTGGACGCGCCGCTTGATCTCGGCGGCCGTCCCGAGCTTGTGCACCTCGAGTGCCTCCGCGATGATGAAGCCGACGCGCTTGCGCGGGTTCAGGGACGCGTACGGGTCCTGGAAGATCATCATCAGCTCGCGCCGGATCGGCCGCATCTCGGCGCGGCTCAGGTGGGTGATGTCGCGGCCGTCGAAGACGACCTTGCCGGCGGTCGGGTCGAGCAGCCGCATGACGCAGCGCGCCATCGTCGACTTGCCGCAGCCCGACTCGCCGACGACGCCGAGCGTCTCGCCCTTGCGCACGGTGAAGCTCACGCCGTCGACGGCCTTCACCGAGGCGACTTCCTTCTGGAAGATGATCCCGCGCGTGACCGGGAAGTGCTTGACGAGGTTGTCGACGACGAGCAGCTCGTCGGAGCCGTTCGTCGCGACCGTCTGCGCCTCCGTCTCCGTGGTCGCCACTACGCCGCCGTCCCCATGTGCGTGAGCTTCGCCGCCTCGCGGTCCTTCGTCTCCTCGTCGAGGTGACACCGCTGGAAGTGCTGGTCGTCGTGCGAGACGGGCAGGAGCTCGGGCTCCGTGGTCTTGCAGATCTCCATCACGTACGGGCAGCGCGGATGGAAGCGGCAGCCGCGCGGCGGGTTGAGCAGCGACGGCGGCTGGCCCTGGATCTGCGTCAGGCGCTCGACGTTGATGTCGAGGCGGGGCAGCGAGCCCAGCAGGCCCCACGTGTACGGATGATGCGGGCGCCGGAAGAGGTTGTCGACGGGCGCCTGCTCGGCGACGCGGGCGGCGTACATGACGACGACGTCGTCGGCGATCTCGGCGATCACGCCGAGATCGTGCGTGATGCAGATGATCGCGCTGCCGAAGTCCTGCTGCAGCTTCTGCATGAGGTCGAGGATCTGCGCCTGCGTCGTCACGTCGAGCGCGGTCGTCGGCTCGTCCGCGATCAGGAGGTCCGGGTCGTTGATCAGCGCCATCGCGATCATCACGCGCTGGCGCATCCCGCCCGAGAACTGGTGCGGGTAGTCGTCGATGCGCTGCTCGGCGCGCGGGATGCCGACGGCCTTCAGCAGCTCGAGCGCGCGCGCCCTCGCAGCCCGCTTCGAGACGTCGCGGTGGAGGAGGATTGCCTCGATGAGCTGCGCGCCGATCGACTTGACCGGATTCAGCGACGTCATCGGGTCCTGGAAGATCATCGCGATGTCGTCGCCGCGGATCTGCCGCAGCTGGCGCGAGTTCATCCTCAACAGGTCCTTGCCCTTCCACAGCGCCTGCCCCGACGTGATCGTGTTCACGCGCGGGTTGAGGCCCATGATCGTCAGGCAGGTGACGCTCTTGCCGGAGCCGGACTCGCCGACGATCCCGAGCGTCTGACCTTTCTCGACGGTGAAGCTGACGCCGTCGACCGCCTTGACGACTCCGTCGTCGGTACGGAAATGAGTTTTGAGGTCGTTGACCTCGAGCAGGGCCACTGGTGCGCAGTCTCCTTCGCTAGGTGAGTCGGATCCTCGGGTCGATGACCGCGTAGAGCAGGTCGACGAGGAGGTTGAAGAACAGGATCGCCAACGTTGCGAACACGACGATCCCCTGCGTGACGGGCAGGTCGAACTGGTTGATCGACAGGAGCGCCGTGTTCCCGAGCCCGGGCAGGTTGAAGATCGTCTCGGTGAAGATCGCGCCGCCGAGCGCCGCGCCGATGTCCATGCCGAGCATCGTCACGACCGGCAGCAGCGCGTTGCGCAGGATGTGCGAGCGGATGACGACGTGCTCCGGCGCGCCCTTGGCGCGCGCAGTCCGCACGTAGTCCTCGTTCGATGCCTCCATCACGTTCGCGCGGACCATCCGGACGTAGAGCGCGGCGAACAGGATCGAAAACGTAGCCCAGGGCAGGACCATGTGGTACGCCCATTGCACCGGCCCGCCGCAGTCGGTCGACGGGTTGATGAAGTCGCAGTAGCCCAGGAGCGGGAACAGCTTGAGCTTGAAGCCGAACATGTACGACAGGATCAGGCCGATCCAAACCGGATGCGCAGAGATCCCGACCAGCACCGCCACCATCGACGTTCGGTCGAGGAGCGAGCGGGGTCGTAACGCCGAGAGGATCCCGATGGGCAGCGCGATCAGCATCCAGAGGACGGCGCCGCCGAACACGAGCGACGCGGTCACCGGTGCCGCAGTCAGCACGGTCTCTCTCACGGGCAGGCGCGTGACGTAGGACTTCCCCAGGTTGCCGTGCGCCACCATCTTCCAGAGGAAGCGCGCGTACTGGACGTAGACCGGCTTGTCGAGCCCGAGGTTCTTCCGTGCAAGCTCGATGCACGTGGGCGTCGCCCGCTGGCCGCACGACTGCTTCGCTGGGTTGACCGGGATGATGAAGAAGATCACGTACGTAACGACCGTGATCACGAGGAACAGCATGGCCGCCCAGAGAAGGCGGCGGATCAGATAGCGGAACATCGCGGGCTGATTTGTCCTTGTCTGGTGCCTGGGGTCGCAGAACTGTAACCGAAACGTTAGGGCCGTCGATACCGCCGACGGGGACGTATCAGCCCACGCTTAGACGCCCGTTCGTAGGGTTGGTTAGTGAATAGCGGCGCCGGCTAGTGCTGTGCCGCACGCGGGTCGAACGCGTCGCGGAGGCCGTCCCCGAGCAGGTTGAACGCAAGCGTCGTGAGAAGCACCGCGAGCCCCGGCCAGAGCATCAGCCAGGGCACCGTCGTATAGAAGTTCGGCGCGTCCGCAAGTAGGACGCCCCAGCTCGCGGTCGGCAGCTTGACGCCGAGGCCGAGGAACGAGAGGCCGGCCTCCGCGAGGATGTACTGCGCGACGATCAGCGTCGAGACGACGACAATCGGCGCCACGAGGTGCGGCAGGACGTGGGAGCGCATGATGCGGAGGTCGCTCGCGCCGACCATGCGCGCGGCCTCGACGAACTCCTTCTCGCGGAGCGAGATCACGGACGAGCGGACGATGCGCGCCGGGTAGAACCACCCGAAGACCGTGAAGACGAGGACGAGGGTGATGACGCCCTTGCCGAACGTGCCGCCGAGCGTGACGTCGTTCAGCCGCTGCCCAATGGTCGCCGCGAGCGCGATGATGAAGAGCAGCGCCGGGAACGCCATCGTCACTTCGATGATCCGCGAGATGATCGCGTCGATCCAGCCGCGGAAGTAGCCGGCGACCGTGCCCATGATGACGCCGATCGTCATGACGCCGAGCGTCGAGAGCACGGCGACCTCGAGCGAGACGCGCGCGCCGTAGAGGATGCGCAGGAACTCGTCGCGGCCGAGCGTCCCGTCGGCGCCGAGGATGAACAGCGTCGTGTGGCCGGGATGGAGCGTGTCCTGGACCTTCGTCCACGGCCCGACCGGCAGCAGGTCCTGGTTGACGGCGGTGAAGAAGATGTCGTTCGGACCGTGCCCGAGGATCCCGGCGGCGATCGGACCGCCGAAGATCGCGACGAGCACGAGGAAGATGATGAAGACGCCGCTCGCCATCGCGACCCTGTCGCGCCGGAACCGGATCCACACCTGCTCCCAGTAGCTACGCGCGCGGACCGGCTCGAGGCCCTCGCCGAGGCTCGGACCGGACTCGACCGCGACGGCTGCGGCGAGGCCTGCGGACGAGGAGACGAGATCCTTCTCGGGCATCGACGGGACTGTAGACGAGGGGCCCGTTCGGGCGTTCGTTAAGCGTGGATTAAGCGGTCACTGCCGAAGCGGACATGGATTTGGTGTCAGACACCAAAGGATTCTCTGTCACGACTTCGTCGCGAAAGTCAGCGGTCCCGCTCGACGAGCGTCGCCGGCTCTCGGCACCCGCCGCATTTTGGTGTCAGACACGGATCAGGCGGTCAGGGCGTCCGCGCCGGCGACGACCTCGAGGATCTCCTGCGTGATCTCGGCCTGGCGCGCGCGGTTCATGCGCAGCGTGAGGTCGTCGATCAGCTCGCCTGCGGCCTTCGACGCGTTCCGCATCGCCGTCATGCGCGCACCCTGCTCCGACGCCGCCGACTCGAGCAGCGCGCGGTAGAGCTCCGTCTCGAGGTAGACGGGCAGCAGCCGCGCGAGGATCTCCTCCGGCTCGGGCTCGAAGATGAAGTCGCCGCGCAGCCGGTCCTGCTCGCGCTCCTCCTCGCTCGTCTCGAGCATCTCCTCCGAGACCGGGAGGACGTCGGACACCGTCACCTTCTGCACGAGCGCCGAGACGAAATGGTTGTAGACGAGGACGACGCGGTCGACGTCCTCGTTCGTGTACAGCTCGGTGAGCCGGTGCGCGATCGTCTGGGCGTCGGCGTAGCTCGGGTTGTCGCTGAAGCCGCCCCAGCTGTCCTCGAGCTCGACGCGAGAGAAGCGCAGCGTAGACGCGCCCTTGCGGCCGACGGGCAGCCAGCGCACCGTGTTCCCCTCCGCCTGGAGCTCGCGTGCGAGTGCGGTGGCGCGTCGCAGGATCTGCGCGTTGAACGCGCCCGCGAGGCCGCGGTCGCCGGTGACCGGGACGATCGCGACCGTCCGCACGTCACGCTGCTGCAGCAGCGGCAGGCTGCGCACCGACGCGCTCGCGCGTGCCGTGCCCGCCATCAGCTCGAGCATCCGGTCTGCGAACGGGCGCATCGACTCGATCCGCTCCTGCGCGCGGCGCAGGCGCGCGGACGCGACGAGCTCCATCGCCTTCGTCAGCTTGCGCGTGTTCGTGACGGCGCGGACGCGCCGCCGCAGCTCCTGGACGGTTGCTATGCCGCGGCCTCCTCGACGCTGAACGTTCCGGCGAACTTCTCGATCTCGGCGCGCAGCTTCTGGTCCGTCTCGTCGCTGAGGTCGCCGCTCTCGCGGATCGCCTTGTAGATCGATCCCTCCCCGCGCAGGTGCTCGCGCAACTCGTCCTGGAAGCGCGGCACGTCGGCGACGGGGATCTTGTCGAGGAAGCCCTCGTTGCCGGCGAAGAGCGCGACGACCTGCTCCTCCATCGGCCACGGCTGGTACTGGGGCTGGTTGAGCGTCGCGACCATCCGCTCGCCTCGCGCGAGCGCGGACTGCGTCGCCTTGTCGAGCTCGGAGCCGAACTGCGCGAACGCCTCGAGCTCGCGGTACTGCGCGAGGTCGAGGCGAAGCCGTCCTGCCACCTTCTTCATCGCCTTCGTCTGCGCCGACGAGCCGACGCGCGACACCGAGATGCCGACGTTCACCGCCGGCCGCACGCCCGCGAAGAAGAGGTCGGACTGAAGGAAGATCTGGCCGTCCGTGATCGAGATGACGTTGGTCGGGATGTAGGCGGCGACGTCGCCCGCCTGCGTCTCGATGATCGGCAGCGCGGTCAGCGAGCCGCCGCCGCGCTCGTCCGACAGCTTCGCCGCACGCTCCAGCAGGCGCGAGTGGAGATAGAAGACGTCACCTGGGAACGCCTCGCGGCCCGGCGGACGGCGGAGCAGCAGCGAGAGCTGGCGGTACGAGTCGGCGTGCTTCGAGAGGTCGTCGTAGATGACGAGCGCGTGCTCGCCCTTGTACATGAAGTACTCGCCCATCGCGGCACCGGCGAACGGCGCCATCCACTTGATCGGCGCCGCCTCGTGCGCGGGCGCCGACACGATCGTCGTGTACGCCATCGCGCCCGCTTCCTTGAGTCGCTCGTACACCTGCACGACCGTCGACGCCTTCTGGCCGACGGCGACGTAGATGCACTTCACGTCCTGGTCGTGCTGGTTGAGGATCGTGTCGATCGTGATCGCCGTCTTGCCCGTCGAGCGGTCGCCGATGATCAGCTCCCGCTGGCCGCGGCCGACGTTCGTCATCGAGTCGATCGCCTTGATGCCCGTCTGAAGCGGCTCCTTGACCGGCTGGCGGTCGATCACGCCGGGCGCCTTGAACTCGAGCGGGCGCAGCTCGCTCGCCTCGATCGGACCCTGGCCGTCGAGCGGGTTCCCGAGCGAGTCGACGACGCGGCCGAGCAGCGCCTCGCCGACGGGCACGCTCGCCACGCGGCCAGTGCGACGCACCGGCTCGCCTTCGGACACGTTCTGCCACTCGCCGAAGAGCGCCGAGCCGACGTCGTCCTCCTCGAGGTTGAACGCGAGACCGATGACGCCGTGCTCGAGCTCGAGCATCTCCATCGCGACCGCGTTCTCGAGCCCGTAGATGCGGGCGATGCCGTCGCCGACCTGCAGCACGGTTCCCACCTCGGAGAGGTCGGTCTGGACGTCGTACTGCTCGATCCTCGTCTTGAGAATCGACGTGATCTCTTCGGGGCGGAGCTTCAAGGGTTTCCTTTCTAGCGGGTGGTGGTCAGTTCTCTTCGCAGTCGTTCGAGCCGCGCGCGCACGCTCGCGTCGACGCGCAGCGTCCCGGCCTGCAGGACGATGCCGCCGATCAGATCCGGGTCGACCGAGCGCGTCGCGTCGACCGGACGGCCGGACGCCTGCTCGATCTGGGCGACGATCCGCTGCGCCTCGTCCTCGGACAGCTCGAACGCGGTCGTCAGCTCGACGGTCAGCCGCCGCTCCTCCTCGGCCATCAGCCGTTCGAACTCGCGCTGGATCTCGCGCAGCTGCCCGCCGCGGTGCTTCTCGACGGCGAGCAGCAGGAAGTTGCGCAGCAGCTGGTCCGCCCCGCCGAGGATGTCCTCGAGCATCTGCACTTTCGCGCGCGGGTCGAGCTGCGGGTTGCGGAGCATCGCGTCGAGCTCGGGCACGTCGTCGAGCGCCGCGACGAAGTCGCCGAGCTCCTCGCGCACGGGCGCGAGGCGACCGTGCTCCTTCGCGGCCTGGAAGAGGGCGCGCGCGTAGGTGCGGTGGGCGACGCTCACGCCGGCGTCTTCTCCTCGAGCGCGCTGAAGTCGAGCGATTCGATCGCCTCGTCGATCAGCCGCCGCTGGTCCGCCGCGTCGAGCACCTTGCCGGTCACCTTCGAGACGGCGAGGACGGTCAGCTCCGCGACCTCCTGCCGGATCACGGTCAGCGAGCGAGCGGTCTCGGCCTCGATCTGACGCCGCGTCTCCTCGAGCCGCCGCTGGCGATCGGCCTCCGTCTCGTCGCGGACGCGCTCGCGCATCGCCTCCGCGTCGGCGCGCACCTCCTGGCGGATCTTCTCCGCCTCCTGCCGCGCCTGCGCGATCAGCGCCCGGTGCTCCTCGAGCAGCCGGCGCGCCTCCGCGCGCGCGTTGTCCGCCTCGACGAGCGACTGGTGGATGCGCTCGCGGCGCTCGTCGATCATCTGCTGGATCGGACCGAACGCCCACCGCTTGAGCACGAACAGCGTGATCAGGAAGGCGACGATCGTCCAGATCATCAGACCCGGCGTGACCTGGATGAGGGCGTTCGAGGCGACGGGCATTACGTGATCAGGACGTAGGCGAGCAGGCCGCCGATCAGGCCGTAGAACACGACGGCCTCGGTGAGCGCGAAGCCGAGCCACTGGATGCCCTGGAGCTCGCCGCGCAGCTCCGGCTGGCGTGCGACCGCCTGGATCATCGAGCCGAAGATGTTGCCGATGCCGATGCCGGCGCCGAGCGAGCCGAGGCCGATGCCGAGCGCGAGCGCGATCGCCTTTCCGGCCTTCGTCACGTCACCCGACGTGGCAGCGATGAGAGTGGACACTTCTCCTCCTTAGTGCTCCGGCTCGATGGCCGAGCCGATGTAGATGGCAGAGAGGGCGGCGAAGATGAACGCCTGGATGGAAACGACGATGACGACCTCGAAGAGATAGAAGACGGTCGCGAACGGGACGGCGAACACCGCGACCGCGAGGCTCTCGAGCACGAAGGTGAGCCCGATGAACGTCAGGATCAGCATGTGGCCGGCGAGCATGTTGGCGTAGAGACGGACGGAGAGCGAGATGAGGCGCATGAACTGCCCGAGGATCTCGAGCGGCACGATCAGCGGCAGGATCGCCTTCGGCACTTCCGGGATCCAGCTCTTGAAGTAGCGCACGGGCCCGTTCCACCGCACGCCTTCGACGTGCGTGAAGACGAACGTCAACAGCGCGAGTGCAAGCGTCACCGAGAGCGACGACGTCGCGGCGTAGATGCCCCAGACCGGAATGTGATGCCACGTCTCGCCGGTGAGCGGCAGCGGGATGAAGCCGATCATGTTCACGACCCAGATGAAGAGCATCAGTGTCGCGACGTACGGGAACCAGAGGCCGATCGCCTTCGACGGCAATCCCTGCTCCGCGACCTGCGTCTGCGCGATCTCGTAGATCGTCTCGCCGACCGTCAGCCGCCGGTTGAGGATCCGGCCGCGCATCAGGAACAGTCCGAGCAGGATCGTCAACAGCGCGCCGAGCAGGATGTAGACGACCGCCTTCGTGATCGAGAGGTCGAGCGGGCCGAGGTGGATCGGCACCCACTCGTGCTGCTCGAACTCCGTCGAGGGGTCGAACGTCCCGCGCGCCAGCGCATTCGCGGGCGCGGCGAGCGCGAGCGTCGTCAGCAGGAAGAGCGCGCGTCTCACTCCGCCGCTCCCACCTGCGGCCCCGTGTAGTACGCGACGAGCGAAAGGCCCAGCTCGGCGCTGTAACCCACCGCGTACGTCAACGCGGCGGCCACCCCCAGCCACGCGTCGGAGGCGGCGACCGCGAAGACGACCACCATCACGGCGATCCCGCGGAACAACATCCCGAAGGCAACCACGCCAGCGGCCGCGAGGTTACCCGTCCTCGTGCGGAGCCGTTGCAGGACGTAGCCGAACGCCTCCGAGCCCGCCCAGAGCACGGCGCCGAGCGCCCAGCCCGTGACGCGCCAGCCGGCGATCAGGAAGATCGGCAGCGCGAACGCGACGACGGTCGCACCGGCGATCGAGGGCAGCAGCGTGCTCGGCGCTTTCCGGGGTTGTGTCCAGGTCGACATCACACGTTGCGGTACTTGATGACGGTTGCCGCGACGCCGACGGGGATCCCGACGACGGCACCCACCGCGAGGCCGATTCCGGCGCTCCCGAAGGCCCAGCCGACGAGCAGCCCGGCCACGAGGCAGGCGGCGGTGAAGCCGATCAGCACGCTCCCGGCGCCCGCGAGGCTGAACGTCGGACGCTGCGGCTCCACCGCCGCGAGCATAGCAGCGCTCGTGACAGCGGAATCCCGCTTCCGAAGCCGTGTAGGCTCCTTCTTCGTGACGCGAATCGTGTTCGTCCACGGCAGCGTCGGCAACGCGGAGGCGACCTGGGCTCCCCAGCGCGCGCTCGCCGACCGGTTCGAGCTCGTCTTCCACACGCGGAGCGGCTACCCGCCGCGGCCGCCCGAGGAACGGATCGACTTCGCCGCGCAGGCGGACGAGCTCGCGGCGGAGCTGCGCGACGGCGACCACCTCGTCGGCCACTCGTACGGCGGCGTCGTCTCGCTGCTCGCCGCGGCGCGAACACCGGCGCGGCTCGCGTCGCTCGTCGTCAACGAGCCGCCGGCCTTCGGCGTCGCGCTGGACGACCCCGCGGTGCGCGAGTTTCTCGACGGTTTCTCGCGCGTCAGCTTCGCGTCGCCGCAGGAGTACGCCGCCACCTTCCTCCCGCTCGTCGGCTCGGCAATGGCACTGGGCGACCTGTCGCCGACGCTGGAGGCGGGGGTCCGGGCGGCGATGGCCGAGCGCCCACCGAACGAGGCCGAGATCCCCTTCGACGAGCTTGCGGCGCGGCCGTTCCCGAAGCTCGTCGTCTCGGGCGGGCACCATCCCGCCTTCGACGCCGTCTGCGACGTGCTCGTCGAGCGGCTCGACGCCGAGCGAGCGGTGCTGCCGGGCGCGGGCCACTCGTTGCCGCGCGCGCCGGGCTACAACGACGTCCTCGTGGACTTCGTCGAGCGCGCAGCGGCGTGATCGAGACCGAGCGGCTGCTGATCCGGCCGCTCGCGCCGGACGACCGCGAGCTCATGCTCGCGATCTGGCTCGATCCCGCGAACGAGCGGGCTCCGGGCCAGCCGGAGGAGCGGATACGCGGCTGGGCGGCGGGAGTTCCCTGGGGTGTCTGGGAACGCGAGGGCGGCGAGCTCGTGGGCGACTGCTCGCTCTTCTTCGCGGAGGAGCACGGCTCGTGGGAGCTCGCCTACGGCTTCCGCCGCGACCGCTGGGGCCGCGGCTACGCGACCGAGGCGGCACGCGCCTGCGTGCGACACGGCTTCGAGACGATGGGGCTCGACCGGATCGTCGCCGACGTCGACCCGGCGAACCCTGCGTCGGTGCGCGTGCTCGAGAAGTGCGGCTTCGTGCACGCCGGCGGCACAGGCGACCTGCTCCTCTACGAGGTCACGCGGTCTGCCGCTCCCGCGCCTCCTGCTCCCGCCGCCTGATGTAGGGATTGGCGAGCTTCACGATCTCGAGCAGGTAGACGATGTAGAGGGACATGCCGACCGCGACGAGAGCGATCGCCGCATCGACGGCGATCGCCCACGGCCGCCAGTCGCCGTGCGGGTGCGGCTTCACGAAGCGCGTCGCGAGCGCGGCGGCTGCGAGCGTCAAGCACCACGCGTAGATCGTCAGGACGGCGCGCGTTTGCGTGTAGCCGATGTTGAGGAACCGGTGGTGCAGGTGGCTGAGGTCGCGCTCGTAGACGGGCAGCCCGTGCTTGATCCGTTTCGCGACGACGAACGACGTGTCGATGATCGGGACGGCGAGGACCGCGAGCGGCAGGAAGAGCGACACCAACGACGCCGTCTTCAGAAGTCCCTGCACGGAGATGCCCGCGAGCGTGAAGCCGAGCAGGAGCGCACCCGAGTCGCCCATGAAGATCCGCGCGGGATAGAAGTTGTGGCGCAGGAAGCCGAGCGTCGCGCCGAAGACGATCGCGGCGAGGATCGCCGCGTCGGGCCTGCCCAGGTCGAGCTCGATCAGCGCGAACGTCGCGGCCGAGATCGCGCAGACGCCCGCCGCGAGCCCGTCGAGCCCGTCGAGGAAGTTCACCATGTTCATCACCGCGACGATCGCGAGCACCGTCAGCGGAACGCCGACCCACGACGGCAGCTCGTGCACGCCGACGAGCGGGAACGTGAAGCGGTGCACCCAAATCCCGAAGCCGGTCGGGATCGCGGCCGCGACGAGCTGGCCGGCGAGCTTCTCCCACCACGTGAGACCGCGGAAGTCGTCGACCGCGCCGACCGTCGTCGCCACCGCGGCGCCGAGCAGCAGGCCGCGCATCTCGCTCGTGAGGTCGAGGAACGCGAGCGCGGGAACGAAGATCCCGAGGAAGAGCGCCAGGCCGCCGAGCCGCGGCACGGTGCGCGCGCGTCGTCCGTCAGGGCCGCGGTCGACGACGCCGAGCAGTCGCGCCATCCCGCCGACGGCGGGCGTCAGCAGGACGACGATCGCGAGCGCGACCACGAGGCCGTAGACGACCTCGAGGTGGTCGCCGAGCTCGCTCCCGATCATTTCGTGCCGTAGAGCCGGTCGCCGGCGTCCCCGAGGCCGGGGACGATGAACCCGTGCTCGTTGAGACCGCGGTCGATCGCGGCGCAGACGATGTGCACGTCCGGGTATTCGGCGTGGACGCGCGCGATTCCCTCCGGCGCGGCGACGATGCACACGAGCGTGACGGTCTGCGCGCCGGCGGCCTTCACCTCGTTGATCGCGGCAACGCTCGAGTTGCCCGTCGCGAGCATCGGGTCGAGGACGATCGCGTCGCGGTCGGCGAGGTCGGACGGCAGCTTCACGTAGTACTCGATCGCTTCCAGCGTCGACTCGTCGCGGTACATGCCGATGAACCCGACCCGCGCGCTCGAGATGAGCGAGAGCACGCCGTCGAGCATGCCGACGCCGGCGCGCAGCACCGGACAGACCGCGACCTTCTTCCCGGAGATGCGCGGCGCGGCCATCCGCTCGAGCGGCGTCTCGATCTCCACCTCCTCGATCGGGAAGTCCTTCGTCGCCTCGTAGGTGAGCAGTAGCGTCATCTCGTTGACGAGCTTGCGGAAGTGGACGGTCGGCGTGTCCTTGTCGCGGAGATACGAAAGCTTGTGCTGGACGAGCGGGTGCGTGACGTGCGTGACGCGGGGCTGCGCGCTCACGCGACGTACGTCGTGAAGCCGCGGAAGCCCGGGTAGAGCGGCCGCTTCGCGCAGAGCTCCTCGGCACGCGCGCGCAGCGCGTCCACGTCCGCGGCGTCGCCGAGCGCCTCGACGATGATCCGGCCGATCTCGCGGAAGTCGTCCTCGTCGAAGCCGCGCATCGTCGCCGCCGGCGTGCCGATCCGCACGCCGGACGCGACGGTCGGCGGCCGCTCGTCGAACGGGACGGTGTTGCGATTCACCGTCAGCGCGACGTCGTGCAGACGCTCCTCCGCCTCCTTGCCCGTCCACTCGCTCGCGCGCAGGTCGAGCTGGAGCAGGTGCGTGTCGGTGCCGCCTGTGAGCACGTCGAGCCCGCCGTCGATCAGCGTCTCGCAGAGCACGTCGGCGTTCGTGCGGACCTGGCGCTGGTAGTCGCGGAACGGCTCGGTCATCGCGATCTTGAAGCACGTCGCCTTCGCGGCGATCGTGTGCTCGAGCGGCCCGCCCTGCATCCCGGGGAAGACGGCGCGGTCGACGGCCTGCGCGTGCTCCTCCCTGCAGAGGATGAAGCCGCTGCGCGGGCCCGCCAGGGTCTTGTGTGTCGTCGAAGTAACAAAGTGACAGTCCTTCACCGGGTTGGGGTGCAGGCCCGCGGCGACGAGTCCCGCGAAGTGCGCCATGTCGCAGAGCAGCAGCGCGCCGACCTCGTCGGCGATCTCGCGGAACTTCCACGTCTCGACCATGCGCGGATAGGCGCTGCCGCCGCAGACGATCAGCTTCGGCCGGTGCTCCTCGGCGAGCCGGAGCACGTCGTCGTAGTCGACCATGTTCGTCTCGCGCGAGACGCCGTAGTGCACGATCGTGTAAAGGCGGCCGGAGAAGTTGACCTTCAGCCCGTGCGTGAGATGGCCGCCGTGCGAGAGCTCGAGCGAGAGGATCGTGTCACCCGGCTGCAGCGCGGCCATGTAGACCGCCATGTTCGTCTGCGCCCCTGCGTGCGGCTGGACGTTCGCGTGCTCCGCGCCGAACAGCTCCTTCGCACGGTCGATCGCCGTCTGCTCGATCTCGTCGACGATCTCGCAGCCACCGTAGTAGCGCTTGCCGGGATATCCCTCGGCATACTTGTTCGTCGGCACCGAGCCGGTCGCCTCGAGCACCGACGGCCACGTGAAGTTCTCGGACGCGATCAGCTCGATCTGATTGCGCTGGCGTTCGAGCTCCCTGCCGAGCAGCTCCGCGATCTGCGGATCGACCTCGGCGAGGCCCGCCGTGGTCAGGTGCTGGAAGGTCTCCCGGGCAACCGCCACCCCGGCATCGTACTGAGCGCCGAGGTCGGCGCCGCCCCGGGGGTGGGACCTCGCGGTCCCACCCCCGGAATGCGCCGCCGAGCTCAGCTCGAGTATTGCGTGAGCGTCTCGACCTGCGTCGCGACGACCTCGCCGTACCAGGCGCGGATGTCGCCGCTCCCCGAGACGCGCTGGCACGAAAGCGTCACGTTGGTCGGAGCCCCGAGCTTCGTCCCGAACGTCGACGCGATCGTGGCGCGCGAGACCTGGCCGCCGCCCGTGCCGATGTCCGTGATGCCGAGGTCGAAGTAGCCGCCCGCATTGATCGAGCAGTTCACGGCGCCCGAGCCGCCGTACCCGTTGTCGACGTTGACCTTGCCCGTGATCACGTAGTTGCCCGCCGGCAGGGACGGGATCTTCGCGATCTCGGTCGCCACGTTCGTCACCGTGACGTAGTTGAAGAACTTGAACGCCTCGTAGGCGTTCGACGGACCGCGTTCGCCCTGCGGCCCCTGCGGCCCAGGTTCGCCCTGCGGCCCTTGCGGCCCCTGCGGGCCCGTGATGCTCCACGTCTGTGCGGTCTCGTGCTGGCGGCAATCGTCGGGCACCGTCGCGACGAACCGCGCGTCGCCGTTCGTGTCGTTGACGCACGCGTTGATGACGCCGCCCGAGTCCGCCAGCGAGATGCTCGTGGTCACCGCGGCCGTCGCCAGCGCCACGAGGACGTACAACAGCTTCCTTGAAACGAACCTCCGCATTGCGACTCCCCTCTCGACCTCGGTCGTGGATGAGACTCATCGTTAGCAAGCGGATTCGCCCTTGTCTACGCCGGGTTTCGCGCTACAAAATCAGAGCGCGCACGCGCTCGATCGCCTCGCCGGCGGAGACCGCGCCTTCGCGCAGCACACGCGGCTCGTCTCCCGTGAGGTCGAGCACCGTTGACGGCGTCCCGCTGAGCTCGCCGCCGTCGATCACGAGCGCGACGGCGTCGCGAAGCTCCTGCGGGACGTCCTCGGCGCGCACCGGGTCAGGGCTGCCCGCGAGGTTGGCGCTCGTCGCGACGAAGCCGCCCGCCCGCTCGAGGATCGTCGCCGTCGGCTCCGGTAGCTCCGGCACGCGCACGCCGATGGTGTCCGGCTTCTCGCCCGTCAGCCAGCGGAAGCGGCGCGCCGGATTGGGGAGCACGAGCGTATACGCGCCGGGAAACAGCGCCCGCGCGACGACCCCCGCACGGCCGCGCAGCTCCGGCACGAGCTCGAACAGCACCTCGACGCTCGGTGTCATCAGCGCGGAAGGTTGCGTTGGGGCGCGCCCCTTCAGCCGGTACAGGCGCAGCGTCGGCTCGTCGCGAAACGGGGACGCGACGAGGCCGTACACCGTGTCCGTCGGCACGACGAGCGCCTCGCCGCGCCGCAGCGCCGTGACCGCGTCGTCGATCACGTCAGGAACGACGTCACCTCCTCGCGCCAGCGCTGCGGACACTCGACGAACAGAAAGTGGCCGCAGTCTTCGACGACGACGAGGTGCGCGCCCGGAATCCCGTCGGCGAGATCGTGCGCGCACGCGGGGCCGGTGATGAAGTCGCGGGCGCCGGTGATGACGAGCGTGGGCGCGGTGATCGCGCCGAGCTCGCCGCGCGCGTCCCACTCCTCGCTGCCTGCGTTGAACACTTTCAGCGCGTCGGGATTCGCACGCTCGCCGAGGTGCTGCTCGGCGTACCTTCGTGCGCCGTCGTCGAAGCGCGCGAAGTACATGGGCCAGAACGAACGCACGAGCTCGCCCAGCTCCTCGGGCGTCTCGTACTCGCCGGCGTTCTCTCGGTCGAGCGCGGTGCGCGCGTCGTCGTACCACGGCTCGCCGGCATGCGTCTGCATCTCCGCTTCCATCGCATCGCGGAGGAAGCGCGCCAGCGCGTTGGCGAGAACAAGGCGGCGCACGCGCGACGGATGCGCAGCCGCGTAAGCCGCGGCGACGACGCCGCCGTGCGAATGGCCGAGCAGGTTCAGCTGATCCTCTTCGAGGTGCCGCCGCACGGCCTCGACGTCGGCGACATAGTGGGCTGTCTTGTACTCACCCGCGTCGCCGGGACGCGTCGACGCTCCCGTGCCGCGCGGGTCGAGCAGCACGAGCTCGCACGTCGCGTCGAGGCCGCCGAGATCGCCCGCAAAGTACCCCGACGAGAAGCCCGGACCGCCGGGATGGCACACGAGCAGCGGGCCGCTCCCCCGGCGTTCGTAGGTCAGTGTTCTCCCGTCGTTTGTGCGGAACGACTCGGTCACTGCCGTGCCCCCTCGATGACGCGCTCTCTCCCCGCGAGATCACGGCCGATCCTAACGTCCGCGTAGCCGGTATCCGAGAGCAGCGTGGCCAGCTCGCGGGCGCGCTTGGGATGCACCTCGAGCACGAGCCGCGCGCCGGGCGCGAGCACGTCGAGCGCGCCCGCCACGAGCAGCTCCGTCTGGCCCTCGTCCACGAGCGCCTCGCGCGGCTCCCAGTCCCGGACCTCGGGCTCGAGCCCGCCGAGCTCGTCCGCGCGGACGTACGGCGGGTTCGACACGACGAGGTCGAACGGCCCCGGCGGCAGGCCGTCGCGGAGGTCGCGCTCCAGGAGCTGGATCGCGATCCCGGTCCGCTCGGCGTTCTCGCGCGCGAGCGCGAGCGCGTCGGGCGACGCGTCGATCGCAACCACGTCCGCTCCGGCCTCGTCCGCGAGCGCGAGGCCGATCGCGCCCGTGCCGGTGCCGACGTCGAGCACCCGCGGCCGAGCTTGTAACTCTGAGTTACGAATGAGCTCGAGGCAGCGCTCCACGACCTGCTCCGTCTCGGGCCGCGGCACGAGCGCCCGCTCGTCGCAGCGCAGGATCAGCCTGCGGAAGCCCCATTCGCCGAGCACGTAGGCGAGCGGCTCGCGGTTGGCGCGCCGGAGGAGGAGCGGCCAGACGGCCGCCTCGTCGAGCTCGTAACTCTGAGTTACAAGCTCGGACCGGGTCACGCCGAGCACGTGCGACACGATCCACTCGGCGTCGGTGCGGGCCGTGTCGACGCCGTGCTCGGCGAGGACGGCCGCGGCCCGCTCGACGATCACTCGAGCGCGCGCCGCCGGTCCTCCGACTGCAGGGCCTCCGTGAACGCGCTCAGCTCGCCGTCGACGACCTGGTCGAGGCGATGCTCTGTGAGCTTGATCCGGTGGTCCGTCACGCGGTTCTCGGGGAAGTTGTAGGTGCGGATCTTCTCCGCGCGCTCGCCGCTGCCGATCTGCGACCGCCGCTGTGCCGCGAGCTCGGCCTGCTGCTTCTCGCGCTCGAGCTCGTACAGGCGCGCGCGCAGGACGCGCATCGCCTTGACCTTGTTCTGGAGCTGCGACTTCTCGTCCTGCATCGCGACGACGAGGCCGGTCGGCAGGTGGGTGATGCGGACCGCGGAGTCGGTGGTGTTGACGCTCTGGCCGCCGGGGCCGGTCGAGCGGTAGACGTCGATCTTGAGGTCGTTCTCGTCGATGTCGACCTCGACCTCCTCGGCCTCGGGCATCACTGCGACGGTCGCCGTCGACGTGTGGATGCGTCCCTGCGACTCCGTCGTCGGCACGCGCTGGACGCGATGCGTGCCGCCCTCGTACTTGAAGATCGAGTAGGCGCCGTCGCCCTTGATCGCGAACGTCGTCTCCTTGAGGCCGCCGGCCTCGCTCTCGCTCGTGGAGAGCGTCTCGGTCCTGAAGCCGCGGCGCTCGGCGTAGCGCTGCAGCATCCGGCTGACCTCGGCCGCCCAGAGCGCCGCCTCGTCGCCGCCGACGCCCTGACGCACCTCGACGAGCACGTCTTTCGTGTCCGCCGGGTCGTGCTCGACGAGCGCGAGCTTCAGCTCGTCCTCGAGCTCCGCGAGCCGGCGCTCGAGGTCGGGGACGAGCTCGCGCAGGTCGCCGTCGCCGCGAGCGTCGTCGAGGTCGTCGCGCGTCGAGCGCCACTCCTGTGCGAGGCGGTGCGGCGTCTCGAGCTCCTTCAGGCGGCGGCCCACCTCCGCGGCCTCGCGGTGGTCGTTGTAGACCGCAGGATCGGAGATCCGCTCCTGCAGCTCGGAGTACGAGCGCTCCAGCTCGTCGACGATGCGCTCGAGATCGGCCATCTACTGCTGGAGTCGCGCGTCGAGCGTCAGCTCGACGTTGTTCTTCAGCGCGTTCGACACGGGGCAATTCTCCTTCGCGTCCTCTGCGGCCTGCACGAACGCCGCCTCGTCGAGCCCGGGCACCGAGCCGACGACGGTCAGCGCCGACTTCGTGATGCCCGTGCCGGGGACGAACGTCACGGTCGCCGACGTCTCGAGCCGCTCCGGCGCGTGGCCGTCCTTGGCCAGGCCGTTCGAGAGCGCCATCGCGAAGCAGCCGGCGTGCGCCGCCGCGATCAGCTCCTCGGGCGACGTCTTGCCGCCCGGCTCCTCGGCGCGCGACGCCCACGAGATCGCGAGCGGCCCGAAGGCGCCGCTCGGCACCTCGTGGATCTCGCCGCTTCCCTGCATCAGATTGCCTTGCCAGGTGACTTGCGCGCTGCGCTCGGTCGCCATCGTCATCCCTCCAGTTCCGCTTCGATTGTCACCTTCGCGCTCGCCTTGATGAGGTGCGAGAAAGGACACTCTTCGTCTGCAGCCTCGACGGCGCGACGAAACGTCTCGTCGTCGACCGCTGCCCGGGCACGTACCCGGAGCTGCGACTCGACGATCAGATGTCCCTTGCCCTCGACCTCGTCCATCACGACGTTCGCGTGCACTTCAAGATGCGGCTCCGCCCCGCGAAGCTCGCTCGCGAGCGACATCGCGAAGCAGCCGGCGTGCGCGGCGGCGAGCAGCTCCTCGGGAGACGTCTTGCCCTCGTCGCCCTTGCCGATCCGCACTGCGAGCGAGTACGGAAGCCCTGCGAACGCGCCCGTACCCGCCGCGATCGTCCCGCTGCCGCGCGCCACGTTCCCGTCCCAGACGACGTCGGCGTGCCGCTCGATCCGCGGCATTAGGCCATGACTTCGACGCGCGACTCGGCGACGACGTTCTCCCGCCGCAGCACCTCCTGCAGCGCGCGGATCGAAACCTCGATCTGGTCGAGCGTCGGCTCGCGGGTCGTCAGCCGCTGCAGCCACAGACCGGGCGCGAGCAGCGTCATCAGGATGCGGTTGCCGGTGTGCTTGCCGGCGAAGCGGATCAACTCGTACGCGAGCCCCGCGATCAGGGGCAGCAGCAGAATGCGCGTCGCGATCAGCCAGTACCACGCGGGCCTGCCGAAGAAGGCGAAGACGAAGATCGCGATCACCATCACCCAGAGCAGGAACGCGGTTCCGCAGCGGGGATGGATGAGCGAATGCGTCTGCACGCGCTCGGGGATCAGCTCGTCGCCCGCCTCGAGCGCGTTGATCGCCTTGTGCTCGGCAGCGTGGTACTGGAACACGCGCCGCAGGTCGGGCAGCAGCGAGATGAGCGAGAGATAGAGGAGGAAGATCGCGACGCGGATCCCGCCTTCGACGAGGACGAACGTCCCGGTGCGATGCAGCGGCAAGAGGTTCGTGATCAGCGCCGGCGTCACCTTGAAGAGCGCGATCGCGAAACCGATCGCAACCGCGAACGCGAAGATCATCTGGCCGCGCGAGATCTCGGTCGGCACGTCCTCCGACTCGCCTTCGCCCTTTTCCTCCTGCGCGGCGTAGTTGGCGGAGATCGCGAGCGCGCGGAAACCGATCGTCAGCGACTCGCCGAGCGCGATCACGCCGCGCACGACCGGCAGGCGCGCAAGCGCATGCCGCTTCATCGGCGACTCGATCGCGCGGCAGACCTGCGCGATCTCCCCGTCGGGCTTGCGCACCGCGACGGCCCAGTTCGAGGGGCCGCGCATCATGACTCCCTCGAGGACGGCCTGTCCTCCGATTGCCGAGGCCATCTGAGGTCGCTAGCGGCTGCGGCGGGAGCCGCCGGCCTTCTCGAGCCGCCGCTGGAACCGCTCGACGCGGCCGCCCGAATCCATCAGCTTCTGCTTGCCCGTGTAGAACGGATGGCAGTTCGAGCACACCTCGACGTGCAGCTCCGGCTTCGTGGAGCGCGTGACGAACTCGTTGCCGCAGGAGCAGCGGACGGTGGCGAGGACGTACTCGGGATGGATGTCCGTTTTCATCGCTTGGCCAGGATAGCAGCGGCCGTCTCGGGTGCGACGTTGCCGCCGGAGACAACGGCGGCGACCGTGTTGCCCGGCTCCAGGGCGACCTTACCCGCCAGCAATGCCGCCGCGGTCGCGGCGCCCGCGAGCTCGCACGCGAGCTTCATCCGGCCGTACATGAATCGAAATGCCTCGGTCAGCTCCTCCTCGGAGACGAGGACGTTTTCGACGCCGAGAGCGAGGCATACCCGGACGCAGTTCGGCCCGGCGTAGGGGCCGTTGAGGCCGTCGGCAGCCGACTTCGCCTCGACCGTCACCGATTCGCCGGCCGCCATGCTCGCCGCGAGCGCGTTCGAGAGCTCGGGCTCGACCGCGACGACGCGTGCGTCCGGCTTCAGGCCCTTCACCGCCGTGGCGATCCCGGAGACGAGTCCGCCGCCGCCGACTTGGACGAGGATCACATCCGCGTCGGGGACGTCCTCGAGCATCTCCAGCCCGACCGTCCCCTGGCCCGCCATCACGAGCGGGTCGTCGTATGGATGCACGAGCGTCCGCCCCGTCTCGTCGATCAGCCGCTCGAGCCGCTCGAAGGCGGCTGGAATGTCCGGCGCCGAGTCGTCGACGGTCGCGCCGTACGCGCGCGCGGCGGCGATCTTCATCGGCGACGCGGTCTGCCACATGACCACGAGCGCGTCGATTCCCTCGAGCGCGGACGCGTACGCGAGCGCCTGCGCGTGGTTGCCGGCGGAGATCGAGATGACGCCCCGCTCCTTCTCTTCCTGCGTCAGCGTCGCGAGCTTGTTGAGGACGCCGCGCGGCTTGAACGCACCCGTCCGCTGGAACAGCTCCGCCTTGAAGTGGACGGGGACGCCGAGACGTTCGGAGAGCGTCCGCGAGCCGAGCATCGGCGTGCGGTGCAGGCGGCCGCCGATCCGCTCGCGCGCCCGGTAGACGTCGTCGAGGCTCAGCAGCTCCGAGGTCGCGGCCACCGCTCGATCGTAGTCGGTACCATCGCGAACCGGCATGGGTCGCGCGGGGGTCCTCGTTCTCGTCTCGGTGGTCGCTGCCGCGTTCGTCGCGGCCGGACACGCGACCCGCGACGCGAACTCGTTGACGGTGCGGTTGCATCAGTGGAACCGTTCGGGCGTCGGCGGAACGATGGTGGTGACGCCCGTGCGCGACGGCGTGGCGTTCGTCCTGAAGCTGCAGCTGCCGACGCGCCTGAAGCGGTCCGTCCTCCTGGCGCATGTGAACCGCACGACTTGCGCGGGCTACGCGCGTCTGCGGACGGAGCAGGAGCGGGGGAAGACGCTCGAGTTCCCGCTCGCGTACGTCGTCAAGGGCTCGACCCGCGGAACGCTGCCGGCGAAGCTGAAGCGGCTGCGCGACGGCAACCACTCGGTCGAGGTCGGCCTCGCCGGCGGCACGAAGTACGGCGTCGTCGCGTGCGGCGACTTTCCGCGACGCTGAGTCGTCGCGCAGGCATGGCTCGAGCCGCCGCATCTGGCGTGGCTCGAGCCGCCGCGTCTGGCGGCAGCCATCCGCGCGGGATCGTGTAGAGATTGTTCCGGAATGCAGGCGCGCCCTTTCGCCGGCGCACATCGATTCGTACCGTGGAGCCGTGGGCGTCTACATCCCGCGACTCGAAATCCCGTACGGCTACTACCACGTCGGGACGCGTGGCAACAACCGGCGCTCGATCTTCGTCGACGACCGGGACCGCAACCTCTTCCTCCTCATACTGCGGCGCGTCGCGCGGCGCTTCGGCTGGCAGTTCTACGCGTACTGCCTCATGGGCAACCACTACCACCTCGTGCTCCAGATCAGCGAGGCAGGTATCAGCCGCGGCATGTGCGAGCTCAATACGGCATACGCCGTCGGCTACAACGCCCACCACTCGCGCACGAATCATCTCTTCGGAAGGCGCTATTGGAGCGAGCTGATCGAGACCGACGAGCACCTCGCCGCGGCCGCGAGATATGTCGTTCAGAACCCCGTCCGCGCCGGCATCTGTGCGACGTGCGACGGCTGGCCGTGGAGCAGCTATCGCGCGACGGTCGGAACGGCGATACCACAACCGTTCCTCGCGATCGACGATCTCCTCAAGATCGTCGTGCCGGGGCCGAAGGAGCGGCGCGTCGATCGGTTCCGCGAGTTCTGCGAGCCGCTCGTCCCGAAGCGACGCGTCGACGCGAGCCGTGTCTGGCGGCAGCCGCCGTAACGACGACGTCACGAAAAGAGGACGCGGAAGAATCGCGCACTACGTCAGCGTGTACTCCGGGCCCGAGCCGCCCTCGGGCGGCGTCAGCCTGCCGCCCTTCGCGGTGATCGCACCGCACTGCACGCAGTTCGACGGCGTCACCTGCACGACGCCGTCCACGACCTCGTACACCTGAGCCGGGCACATCATCTCCCAGAGACGACCGACGTCCTCCGGCACGTTCGTCTCCACGCGGATGTGGTTCGGCTGGTCGTCGCGCGTCTTGTTGCCCGACGCGAAGACCGACGAGAGCTTGTCGAACGTCAGCTTCCCGTCCGGCGCCGGATAACGCCGCGAGCGATCGGTCAGCACCAGCGACTGCTCGGCGTCGCGCTCGGTGCTCGTGTTTCCCGGCGGGAAGCGACCCTTCGTCGCCGTCATCGCGCCGGCGAGCGCCCCGCCGAGCCAGAAGCCGCGGCCGAACGCCTGCCGCATGTTCCGCACCTCCTGCAGGTCGCTCCAGATGAAGCTGGAGCGGATCGCGTCGTCGTACGAGCCGAGCCGCGTCGCGGGTGTCGCGCCGGGTTGCAGCGACGCGAAGGCTGCTTCCGCGGCAAGCCGCCCGGATTCGATCGCGTAGTGGATGCCCTTCAGCGCCGGCACGTTCACGAAGCCCGCGCCGTCGCCGCACAGCAGCAGGCCCGGCGCGTGCAGCTGCTTCGGCAGCGCGACGAAGCCGCCTTCCGGGATCGTCTTCGCGCCCCACTCGACGCGCTCGCCGCCCTCGAGGACGCGCCGGAAGAACGGATGCGTCTTGAGCTCCTGCAGCAGGTCGTGCACCGAGAGCTCGGCGTCGCGGTAGTCGAGCCCGACGACGATCCCGAGCGAGACCATGTCGTCGCCCATCGGATAGAGGAACGAGCCGCCGAACTCGCGGTAGCGCGCGCCGGCGCGCAGCGGCCACCCCATCGTGTGCACGACGCGGTCGAGCGGCCGCGCCACCTTCCACACCTCCTTGACGCCCAGCGCCCACACCTGCGGGTTCTCTCCTTCGAGCGCGAACCGCGCCAGCGCGGCGCCGGTGAGGTGTCCCTGGGTCCCCTCGCAGAGGACCGTGACGCGCGCGAGGATGTCGGAACCCGGCTCGAAGTTGCCCAGCTCCTCGCCGCTGCGTCCGCGACCGCGGTCGCCGGTGCGCACGCCGCGCACGCGACCGTGCTCGACGAGCAGCTGCGTCGCCGACGTCTCGGGAAGGATCGTCGCGCCGACCTCCTCCGCCTCCTCGGCGAGCCAGCGCCCGAGCCGGGACAGAGATGCCACGTAGTTGTGGTGGTTGCGCATCGTCGGCGGCGTGGGGATGCGCAGCCGGTTGCGCGGCGTCAGGAAGTAGACCGACTCGCCGAGCACCGGCCCGTAGAACGGCATCTCGTCGATCTGCCTGCGCCCCTTGAAGAGCCGCCGCAGCGCGCGCGGATTGACGACGGCGCCGGAGAGGAGGTGCGAACCCGGCTGCTTGCCCTTCTCGATCAGCGCGAGCGGCACCTCGCCGAGCCGCTCGGCCGTCTCGGGATGCTCCTCGAGCAGCTGGCCGAAGCGGATCGCGCACGCGAGGCCCGCGGGACCGGCGCCGACGACCGCCACGCCGACCTCGATCGGCTCCTCATCGGTCGGCACGCCGATCGCTTCGCGGACGTCGAAAGGCGGCGGGTAGTCGGAAGGGCGCGTCACGCCTTGCGCTGCTGCACGAGCTCGGTCAGCTTCGGGACGATCTGGTGCAGGTCGCCGACGACGCCGAGGTCTGCGAACTCGAAGATCGGCGCGTTCGCGTCCTTGTTGATGGCGACGATCGTCCCGGCGCCCTGCATGCCGACCTTGTGCTGGATCGCACCGGAGATCCCGAGCGCGACGTACAGCTTCGGCGACACCGTCTTGCCCGTTTGTCCGACCTGCGCCGAGTACGGATACCAACCGGCGTCGACGACGGCTCTCGTTGCGGCGACGGCACCGCCGAGCGCGCGTGCGAGCGACTCGGCGAGCTCGAAGTTCTCCGGGCCGCCGAGCCCGCGGCCGCCGGCGACGATCACGTCGGCGTCCTCGATCGACGGGCCGCTGCTCTCGGCATGCGCCTGCTCGACCATCGTCGCCTGTGTGGAGAAGTCCTCCAGCTGAACTGTCACGTCGGTGACCTCCGCGTCGCCGCCCGTCTCTCGCGGATCGAACGCGCCGGAACGGAAGAGCGCCAGTCGCGGCTCCGACTTCCAGCCGACGTCGACGAGCACGGTGTCCTGCAGCGCCGGCCTCTTACCGATGAGAACACCATCAACGAGGCCGAGATCGGTGAGGTCCCAGTTGAGGCCGGCGTCGAGCCGCGCGGCGAGCGCCGACGCGACGTCCGCTGCGAGCACGCTCTGGCCGAAGAGCACGGTGTCGTAGCCGCCGTCGCGAACGAGTTGCGCAAGGACGTCGACACGCGGCTGCGGCAGCGGCGCCTCGAGCGAAGGATCGTCGGCGACGTGCACCGTCGCCGCACCGAACTTTCCGGCGCGCGCGGCGAGGTCGCGGACGCCCGAGCCGGTCACCGCTGCGTCGACGTCGCCGAGCGTCGCCGCCTTCGACAGCACGCCGAGCGCGTTCTTGACGAACTCGTCGCCGTGGTGCTCGAGGAACACGAGCGACTTCACAGCAGCCGCTTCTCCGCGAGGAACTCGACGATCTTCTCCGCGCTGCTGCCGTCGTCCTCGATCTTCACGGTCTCGCCACGCGCGGGAGGATCGCCGAGCGCGAGCACTTCCGTCTTCGAGCCCGCCTCGCCGACCTGCGACGCGTCGAGTCCGAGCTCGCCCGTGCCGATCGACTCCTGCGGCTTCTTCTTCGCGCCCATGATCCCCTTCAGCGACGGATAGCGCGGCTCGTTGATCGCGTCCGACACCGCGACGACCGCCGGCAGCGGCGCGTCGATCACGTCGTAGCCGAACTCGGTCTGGCGCTTCACGCGCACCTTCCCGTCCGAGAGCGTCAGCTCGGCCGCCTGCGAGACGACGGGACGGCGCAGCCGGTCGGCGACGGCGGCCCAGAGGACGGCGCCGTCGGAGTCGCCCGCCTGCTGCCCGAACAGCACGAGATCGGCGCCCTCGCGCTCGAGCGCCTTCGCGAGCGCGAGGCTCGTGGCGACGAGATCGGAGCCGGCGGCGGCGGCGTCGCTGACGAGGACGGCGCGGTCGGCGCCCATCGCGAGCCCCTTGCGCAGCGCATCGAGCGCCTTGTCGGGCCCGAGCGACACGAGCACGACCTCGCCGTCGCCTGCCGCCTCCTTCAGTCGCAGCGCCTCCTCGACCGCGTTTGCGTCGAACGAGTTCAGCGTCCCCTCGCCGGAGCGGTCCAGTCGCTTCGTCGCCGCGTCGAGCTTCTTCGCCTGCGACTCGGGGACTTGCTTGACGCATACCGCGATCTTCATCCGCGTTTCTGACTCTATCGGCGGGTCGCGCTAGGGTACGCCGGACCGGCGGCGAAGACCCTCGTATGAGACGCGCGCTCCTCCTTGCATCGGTCGTCACATGCGTCGCGGCCGCGGCGGGCGTCGCCGCGCCGCCGAAGGTGCCGACGCTCGTCTTCCCGGTCGTCGGCGACGTCCAGTTCCGCGACGACTTCGGCGAGCCGCGCGGCGCACTGAGGCACCAGGGGAACGACATCCTCGCCGCGCGCAAAGCGCCGGCGGTCGCAGCGGAGGCGGGCACCGTCTCGTTCTGGACGACGTCGAGGAGCGCCGGCTGCATGCTCTACCTCCACGGCGACAGCGGCACGATGTACGAGTACATCCATCTCAACAACGACCTCACGTCCGCCAACGACAACCGCGGCAAGTGCGTCGCGGGAACCGCGTACGCACTGAGCCTCCACGACGGCGATCGTGTCGAAGCAGGGCAGCTCGTCGGCTACGTCGGCGACTCGGGCGACGCGAACGGGATCCATCCGCATCTGCACTTCGAGGTGCACCCGAACGGCGGCGCCGCCGTCAGCCCGTACAAGTACCTGCGCGGCGCGACACCTCTCCTCTTCTATCGACGCAGCGGCAAGGTCGTCTCGCTCGCGCTCGACGGAACCGTCGTCTCCGCCGGCGACGGGGCGTTGCGCCTGCGTGTCTCGAAGGTCGCGGTCGTCGGGACGAAGGCGCCGACGACGCTGCCACGCACCGTCGTCGTCTCCCTCGTCGACGGATCGGGCCTCGCGATCGCGCCCGGGACGCGCGCGACCGTCGTCACCGAGCCGACACCTTCGACACTCGAGGCGCAGCGCGGCGAGCCGAATGCGCTCGCCGTCGCGAGCGTCGTCCCCGCCTGACGAATCTCAGCGGCCGGTGAAGCGCGGCTCGCGCTTCTCGATGAAGGCGACGAGGCCTTCCTTTGCGTCCTCGCTCGCGAACAACGCGCCGAACTCGTCGGACTCCCGCTGGAGGTTGTGGACGTGGTCGCCCTGCAGCGCGTGGTTCGTCGCCCGCTTCGCCGCCGCGAGCGCGAGCGGGCTCTTCGACGCGAGCAGGCGCGCAGTCTCGAGCGCCTTGTCGAGAACCGGCTCGTGCACGACGTCGACGAGCCCGCGCGCGAGCGCCTCCTGCGCGTCGACGAGCCGGCCCGTGAGGATCAGCTCCTTCGCGAAGCCGATCCCACAGACGCGCGCGAGCCGCTGGGTGCCGCCCCAGCCCGGGATGATCCCGAGGTTGATCTCCGGCTGGCCGAGCCTCGAGAGCGGTGACGCGTAACGGATGTCGCACGCGAGCGCGAGCTCGCAGCCGCCGCCGAGCGCGAAGCCGTCGACCGCGGCGATCGTCGGCTTCGGCATCGTCTCGAGCAGCTGCGCGACGTTGTGTCCGAGCTCGCCCCACGCCTTCGCACCCGCGACGTCCATCTCGCTCATCGCCTTGATGTCCGCACCGGCGATGAACGCACGCCCGCCGGCGCCGGTGAGCACGACGACACGGACCTCGGCGTCGTCCCGGAGCTCGACGAGTGTGTCCCGGAGCTCGGTAAGCGTCGCGACGTCGAGCGCGTTCATCGCTTGCGGACGGTTGATCGTGACGACCGCGACGGCGCCGTCGCGCGTGACGTCGACGCTCACGCCGGGACGCGTGCTCGGAGAAACTCGACGATGTCGGTGGTCGGCGCGCCGGGACCGAACACCTCGTGGACGCCGAGCCGCTTCAGCTGGTCCGCGTCGTCGGTCGGAATCGTCCCGCCGACGACGACGAGCACGTCGTCGAGCCCGTTCTCGCGCAGCCCGTCGACGATCTTCGGCACGAGCGTCATGTGCGCGCCGGAGAGGATCGAGATGCCGACCGCGTCCGCGTCCTCCTGCACGGCGGTCTCGACGATCTGCTCGGGCGTCTGGTGAAGGCCGGTGTAGATGACCTCCATGCCGGCGTCGCGCAACGCGCGCGCGATGATCTTCGCGCCGCGGTCGTGGCCGTCGAGGCCGGGCTTCGCGATCACGACTCGGATGGTGCGCGCCATGGCGCGACGGAGTCTAGAGACGACCCGCGCGATAGCGCTTCTCGATCCGGCGCTGCCGCAGCCACGTGCGCACCCCGAACGCGAGCGGAACGAGGATCGCGAGTCCGAGCAGCGTCGCGGGCACGAGGAACCAGATCGGCCGCAGCGCGCCTTGCGGCTGCGACGGTTTGAACCCCGGCGGCAGCGGCTTCAGCGGCTTTCGCCTTGCCGGCTCCGCGGCGAACACGTGCTCCGGCACCATCGAGTCGACGAGCCAGCGCCCGTCCCGCGCGAGCTTCAGGTCGACGGCGTACGCGATCGCACCCTCCTTCGTTCGCCTGCGAGGGTGCACGAGGAGGTCGACGGTGACGTTGCCGGGAGAGGAGCTGAGGACCGTCCACCCCGTCACCGGGCGCGCGTCGAGCGGGACGACCGGCAACTCGCCCGCGTTCCAGTCGCGCCGCGAGATCCCCTCGCGCATAGCGGGCGTGACGAGGTCCCACGCCGCCGTCGGATCCGAACGCGTCACGCCGGTGCGGACGAACGCAGCGAGTGTCGCGCCGATCTCCCGCCTCGCCGCCTTCGTCAACGGCACCTGCGTACCCGGCCCGGCCACCGTCTGCGGCGCCTGCGTGCCGGTCGGCTCGAGGTAGCGCCGCCCGTTCGAGCGCGGCAGCGTGAGCGCGGCGACCACGAGGCCTACGACGACGAGAAGCGTGCAGGCCGCCCATGCGAGGCGGCGCCTCCACCGGTACGACGTGAGGAAGCGCACTCGCTAGAGATACGTCGACTTGTACCGCTTGGTCGCGCGCGCGTGTCGCCACCAGCCGCGCACGCCGATCGACGCGAGCAGGACGAGGCCGAGTCCGAACGCGCTCACCGGCAGGAAGACCCACAACGGCGAGATGGCGCTCTTGTACTCGACAGCGGGTCCGGCCGAGCGCGATCCTCCGAGCGGACCGGACGGAATGCCCTGGTAGCCGGCCGGCGCCCACGAGTCGACCAGCCAGTGCTGCGTCTTCCCGCTTCCGACCGGCTTCAGCACGAGATCGAAGACCGCGGCCGGCACTGCGCGATGCGCCCGGTCGGGGAACGCCGCGACCTGCAACCAGACGGAGTCCGAGAACGAGCCCTTCACCTTGTACTTCGCGGCGTCGAGCGGATACGGCTGCACCGGGATGTCCTGCGTCGCCCACGCGTGACGTGTGTACCCCTGCCGAAGCGCGGGTGTCACGAGGTCGAACGAGCGCTCGACATGGTCGCGCTTGACCGCGGTGTTGACGAACTTCGCCGCGATTGCAAGCACGCCCGCCCGCTTGCGAGGAGCGAAGGCGACGTGCGCCGGCGGTACGACGACCTGCGGCGTCCCCGGCCGCGGCTTCAGCTCGCGATAGTGCGAGGTGTTCGACCAGTGGATCATCGAGAACGTGATCCCACCGACGACGACGAGCGCCACGCCGGTCCACGTGATCCGGCGTCGCAGCCGCGGCGAGGAGAGAACGCTCCTCACGAGCGGAAGTCTCGGCCTAGCCGGCGCCGGCGCCGACGTTCGGGACGACGACCGCGCCGGAGGACGGCGCGACGTACGAGACCTTCCAATCCTTGTGCGCCGCCGTTCCCACCGGCTTCAGCTCGATCAGGAACGACTGCGACTTCACGCCCGACTTCGCCTTCGCGAAGATATAGACGTCGAGCATGACGTCCTTCGGATGTGACCATCTGACGCGGAAGCTCGCTGCCGCAATCGCCTTCGGCGGGAAGTACTGCACCGGGATCGTTCCGGTCAGCCACTCCTTGTACGTGTAGCCCTTCCTGAGCTCGGGGTGCGTGAGCTTCCACGAGAGCGGGAGGTTCTGGCGCGTCATCGCGGTGATGATGTACTTGCCGGCGATGTAGCGGGCGCGCTTCGGCACCGGCACCGTCGGCGGCGTGACGCTCACGTCCACCGGCTTCCCGGGGCGGGGCGAGGGGTGCGTGACGTCGGACGTGTTGCCGAAGTAGGCGATCAGGAATGCGATCCCGCCGGCGACGAACACGAGCGCGGCGACGAACGGCGCGATCTTCGCGACCCGCCGCCCGAACGTCTCCTCTTGTTTCTCGAAGCCGAACCCCTTCTCGGGGAGCTTCGCGTCGGTGTGTTCCGCCTGGCTCACGTCGTGCATGGTAGACGCGAATACGGCGCGCCGGTTAGCGCGGATTGCCGGGGGCCGGCACGTCGATTCCGGCCGTGTCCTGATGCCTGGCACCGGGACACGGCCCGTTCGGCTAGAAGACGGGCGTCTCGCGCCAGACGCCCCACACCTCGCGCAGCGCGTCGCACATCTCGCCCATCGTCACGTACACCCGGCTCGCGTCGACGATCGACTGCATCAGGTTCCGGTCGTCGTGCGCCGCGTCATCCTTGAGCCGCGCCAGCGCCGTCTCGACCGCGGACGAGTCGCGCCGCGCGCGCAGGGCCTGCACGCGCTCGATCTGCTTGCGCTCGAGGGCCGGATCGATTCGGAGGAGCTCCAGCGGCGCCTCATCCTCGAGCACGTAGCGATTGACGCCGACGATCACCCGCTGCTTCGCCTCGACCTCCGACTGGTAACGGAAGGACGCCTCCGCGATCTCGCGCTGGAAGAAGTTCTCCTTGATCGCGGCAACGACGCCGCCGAGCTGGTCGATCCGGCGGAAGTAGTCGTACGCCTGCGCCTCGAGCTCGTTCGTCAGATGCTCGACGTAGTACGAGCCGCCGAGCGGGTCGATCGTGTTCACGACGCCGGTCTCGTGCGCGATCACCTGCTGCGTGCGCAGCGCGATGCGCACGGCGTCTTCGGTCGGGAGGGCGAGCGCCTCGTCGAAGGAGTTCGTGTGCAGCGACTGTGTGCCGCCGAGCACCGCCGCCAGAGCTTCGAGCGCCGTCCGCACGATGTTCACCTCGGGCTGCTGAGCCGTGAGCGACACGCCGGCGGTCTGCGTGTGGAAGCGCATCAGCCACGAGCGCGGATTCTTGGCGCCGTAGCGCTCGCGCATCTGCGTCGCCCAGATGCGGCGTGCGGCGCGGTACTTCGCGATCTCCTCGAAGAAGTCGAGATGGGCGTTGAAGAAGAAGGAAAGCCGCGGCGCGAAGTCGTCGACGTCGAGGCCGCGGGCGACCGCCCAGTCGACGTAGGTGAAGCCGTTCGCGAGGGTGAAGGCGAGCTCCTGCACGGCGTTCGAGCCGGCCTCGCGGATGTGGTAGCCGGAGATCGAGATGGGATGCCATTTCGGCATCTCGCGCGCGCAGAACTCGACCATGTCCGTCACCAGGCGCATGCTCGGCTCCGGCGGGAAGATGAACTCCTTCTGCGCGATGTACTCCTTGAGGATGTCCGTCTGGATCGTCCCGCGCAGCTCGGCGCGCGGCACGCCCTGTTGCTCGCCGACGCAGAGGTAGAAGGCGAGCAGCATCGCCGCCGGCGAGTTGATCGTCATCGACGTCGAGACGCTGCTGAGCGGGATGCCGGCGAACAGCGTCTCCAGGTCGGCGAGCGAATCGACGGCAACCCCTTCTCTCCCGACCTCACCTAGAGATCGAGGGTTGTCGGAGTCGTAGCCCATCAGCGTCGGCATGTCGAAGGCCGTCGAGAGTCCGGTCTGGCCGTGGTCGAGCAGGTAGCGGAAGCGCTCGTTCGTCTCCTCGGCGGTGCCGAAGCCCGCGAACTGGCGCATCGTCCAGAGCTTCCCGCGATACATCGAGGGATAGACGCCGCGGGTGAAGGGATAGACGCCCGGAAAGCCGAGCTCGCGGTCGTAGTCGATCTCGCCGCTTTCCGGCGTGTAGAGCGGCTCGTTCTCGATCCCCGAGATCGTCGAGAAGAGCTCGCCCTGACGCTCCGGCGCCGCCTCGTAGAGCTCCTGCTTCCACGCGTCCGAGCCCTTCACGTCGGCGCGCGGATCCTCGGTCGTCGCCATGGGCCGGATTCTACGTGCCGCCTCCCATTGACAATCTCGCAGAAGTCTCGTTCACTGTGGGGTGGAGAGAGAGCACTGCGGTAAGCAGGACAGGGCACGGGGAGAGGAGCACCACAAATGCCGGAGCGGCCGGCTGATGCGTCGACGCTCGCGGATTTCGTCCGCGTAGCTCGGCGACGGAAATGGATCATCCTTCAGGCGGCGGCCCTCGTTCCCGTCGTCGCGGTCCTGCACGCGCTCCACAAGCCGAACGTCTACGCCTCGAGCGCGCAGGTGCTCCTGAGCCGGCAGAACCCCGCCGCGAGCATCGCCGGCACGCCCGACATCTACGGTTCGCAGGACGCGACGCGCTATGCGTCGACGCAGGCGTTCCTCGCGCGTTCGCCCGAGGTCGCGAAGAGCGTCGTCGATGACGTGAAGGTTCCCGGCCTTACGGTGAACGGCTTCCTCGGCGCGTCGGGCGTCGTCGCCGCGAAGGACGCCGACCTGCTCACGTTCACCGTCGTCAGCCGCGTGCCGGAGAACGCGGTGCGCGAAGCCGACGCGTACGCGAAGGAATTCACGAAATACCGCATCCACCTCGACACCGCGGCGATCCACGACGCGCTGGCGCAGCTCGACGCCCGCATCGCCTCGCTGCAGAAGAAGAACGAGACACAGACGCTCGTCTACCAGAACATCGTCGACCGCCAGCAGCAGCTGCTGACGCTCGAGGAGCTGCAGAAGCAGAACACCATCGTCTCGCGCCCGGCGAGCGCCGCGCACAAGATCTCGCCGCGTCCGAAGCGCGACGGCATCCTCGGCCTCGCGCTGGGGATCGCGCTCGGACTCGGCCTCGCGTTCCTTCGCGAAGCGCTCGACACGCGGATCCGTTCCGCGGAGGAGGTCGGCGAGCGGCTCGGCCTGCCGCTGCTCGGACGGCTGCCGGAGCCGCCGCGCAGGCTGCGCGCGGGTTTCGGCCTCGTGATGCTCGAGGAGCCGTACGGGCCGCAGGGCGAGACGTTCCGCATGCTGCGTACGAACATCGAGCTCACGAACCTCGACCGTCACGCGCACACGATCATGATCACGAGCGCAGTCGAGGCGGAGGGCAAGACGACGACCGCCGGCAACCTCGCCGTCGCGCTCGCGCGCGCGGGCCGCCACGCGATCCTCGTCGACCTCGACCTGCGGCGTCCTGCGATCGACCGCTACTTCGATCTGAAGGGCCGCCCCGGCCTCACCGACGTCGCACTCGGCGACGTGACGCTCGACGAGGCGCTCGCGACCATCTCGCTGCCCGAGTTCCAGGGCACCGGCACGCTGCAGGTGCTGCCGTCCGGGCCGACGCCGCCCGATCCCGGCGAGTTTGCCGGCAAGCAGGCGCTGCACGAGATCCTCGAAGAGCTGACGCAGCGTGCGGACGTCGTCGTCATCGACACGCCGCCGATGCTGCACGCGGCCGAGGCGATGGCGCTGAGCACGCGCGTCGACGCGGTGCTCGTCGTCGTGCGCCTCAACCTCGCGCGGCGACACCCGCTGTCCGAGCTGAAGCGGCTGCTCGCGACGACGCCCGTCGCGAAGCTCGGCTTCGTGCTGACGGCGGCCGACACGGAGCCTGACTACAACGCGAAGAACTACACGCCCCGCGCGTACGCCTACTCCGACGAGGACCTGCTGGCGTGAGCACGAGCACCGTCTCTCCGGAGGTGCCGGTCGCGCTCGAGCTGCTCGCGCTCGAACGCGGCCTGGTGACGGTCGTCGACGAGCGCACGCGCCGCGTCCTCGAGCTTCGCCGGCGCAAGCGCGTCCACGACCGCGGCTGGCTCGTCCGCCGTGCGCTCGTCCTCGCGGACACCGTCGGGCTGCTCGTCTCGTTCGCGCTCGGCGCCGTGATCGCGGAAGGTCTCGGCGCGTTCGTCACCGGACAGGCGACCGACGAGCTGCGGCTGTTCGTCATCGGCGTGCCGTTGTGGATCGTCGCGGCCAAGATCTACGGCCTCTACGACCGCGACGGCCGCTACGCGACGTACTCGTCGGCGGACGACATCCCGGCGATCTTCCAGGTGATCACGCTCGGAGTCCTCTGCTTCGTGCTCGGCCGGCACGCGCTCGGCCTGCCGCGCACCGACCTCACGCGGCTCGGGCTCTTCTGGCTCGGGACGGTCCCGCTCGTGACGATCGCGCGGGCCGCCGCGCGCTCCGCGGCCCGTTCACGCGTCGAGTACCTGCAGAACACGGTCATCGTCGGCGCCGGCGACGTCGGACAGACCGTCGCGCACAAGTTCCTGCAGCACCCGGAGTACGGAATCAACGTCGTCGGCTTCGTCGACTCGTTCCCGAAGGTGCGTAGAGACGACCTCGAGCACCTCGCGCTGCTCGGCTCGCCCGAGGACCTGCCGACGCTCGTGCCGCTGCTCGACGTCGAGCGCGTCGTGATCGCTTTCTCGAACGAGCGGAACGAGGACGTCCTCGACCTCGCGCGCGAGTTGCGCGAGCTCAACGTGCAGATCGACATCGTGCCGCGGCTCTTCGACCTGATCGGGCCCGGGGTCGAAGTGCACAGCGTCGAGGGGATCCCGCTCGTCGGTCTGTCGACGCTGCGCCTGTCGCGTTCCTCGCGGATCGTGAAGCGTTCCGTCGACCTGATCGCGTCCGCCTGCGCGCTCGCGGTCCTCGCACCGCTCTTCCTCGCAATCGCGATCGCAATCAGGCTCGACAGCGACGGACCGGTGTTCTTCCGTCAGCGGCGCACCGGCGAAGGCGGCGAGCCGTTCGACATCTTCAAGTTCCGGACGATGTTCCGCGACGCGGACCTCCGCAAGCAGGAGTTCGCGCACCTCAACCGCCACCTCACGAACGGCGGCGATCCGCGCATGTTCAAGATCGTCAACGACCCGCGCGTCACGCGCGTCGGGCGGCTCCTGCGCAAGTACTTCCTCGACGAATTGCCGCAGCTGATCAACGTCCTGCTCGGTGAGATGAGCCTGATCGGCCCGCGGCCGCTGATCCCGGAAGAGGCGCGCTACGTCGACGCGTGGGGACGCCGGCGTCTCGACCTCAAGCCGGGCATGACCGGCGTCTGGCAGGTGCTCGGCCGCAGCGAGATCCCCTTCGAGGAGATGGTCAAGCTCGACTACCTGTACGTGACGACCTGGTCGCTGGGGAACGACCTCCGGTTGCTGCTCCAGACGATCCCGCTCGTGCTCCACGGCGAGGACGCGGTCTGATGGTCGACGCGGTCGTTGCCGCACCGGCGCCGACCACCGCCGGACGGCTCGACGACACCACCCCTGTCCTCGAGGTGCAGGGCGGCCCCGGCGGCGTGCGTCGCGACTCGCTGCGCGAGCTGTGGCAGTTCCGCGAGGTCCTGCTCGCGTTCGTCTTGCGCGCGGTGAAGGTGAAGTACAAGCAGGCGGCGATCGGGATCGGCTGGGCTGTCCTGCAGCCCGTGCTCGCGGCGCTGCTGTTCGCGCTCTTCTTCGGACGCTTCGTCAAGGTGCCGAGCGAGGGTGCGCCGTACGTCGTCTTCGCGCTCGCGGGGATGGTGGCGTGGAACTACTTCTCGAACGCGGTTTCGAACTCGATGGAGTCGATCGTCGCCGACCAGGTGATGCTGCGGAAGGTCTACTTCCCGCGCGAGATCTTCCCTCTCGCCGCCGCCGGAGCTGCGCTCGTCGACTTCCTGCCCGGCCTCGCGACGCTCGTCGCCGCATCGTTTGGGTTCGGACTGACGCCGCACCTCTCCTGGCTCGCGCTGCCCGTGCCGCTGCTCCTCCTCGTCGTGCCCGCGACGGCCCTCGGGCTCGCGCTCTCGTCGCTCAACGTCTACTACCGGGACGTCCGCTACGTGCTGCCGTTCACGCTGCAGCTCGCGCTCTTCGCGACGCCGGTCGTCTACTCGCTGTCCGCCGTCCCTGAGACGTGGCGCACGCCGTACGCCGTGCTGAATCCCGTCGCCGCGGCGATCGACGCGCTGCGACGGATCGTGCTGCACGGCGCCTGGCCGAGCGGCGGGATCACCGCGGCGGCCTTCGCGTGGTCTCTCCTTCTTCTCGCGTGTTCCTACGTCCTCTTCAAAAGGCTCGAGCGAGGCTTCTCGGATCGGATCTAGTGCCCCATCCAGCAATACACCCCGGCTCCTCGCCCGCGATCACGCGGCGCGCTGCCGCGTCCTCGGTCGCCCCAATAGCTTCGGCTATTGAGGCTCCCTGCGTCCTTGCATCGCTTGGTGCTCGCGACCGAGAAGCTCGACAGCATTACTGGAAGGGGCACTAGATGCCTGCGGCACTCACCTTCGAACACATCTCGAAGCACTACCGCGGTGCGCGCGAGTACCGCGCGCTGCGTGACGACCTCGCCGGCGCGGCGGCGCGGCTCGTCGGCGTCAGGCGGCCGCCGCGGAGCGTCGTCCGCGCGCTCGACGACGTGTCGTTCGAGATCCCGGAAGGACAGTCGTTCGGCCTGATCGGCCCGAACGGCGCCGGCAAGACGACGGCGCTCAAGATCGCGACGCGCATCGCCTATCCGACGTCGGGCCGGATGCGCGTGCGCGGCCGCGTCGGCGCGCTGATCGAGGTCGGCACCGGCATGCACCCGGAGCTGACGGGCCGCGAGAACGTCGCGCTCTACGGCCGGATCCTCGGCCTCACGTCGCGCGACATCGCACAGCGCTTCGACGACATCGTCGACTTCGCCGGGATCGGCGCCGCGATCGACCAGCCGGTGAAGCAGTTCTCCTCGGGGATGCAGCTACGGCTCGGCTTCTCCGTCGCCGCATATCTCGAGCCCGACGTGCTGCTCGTCGACGAGGCGATCGCGGTCGGCGACGCGGGCTTCCAGTACCGCTGCGTCGAGCGCATGAGCGAGCTCGTGCATGAGGGACGAACGCTCGTGTTCGTCTCGCACGACATGAGCGCGATCGAGTCGCTCTGCGACCGCGCGGTCCTCCTGCAGAACGGGCAGATCGCGGTGGACGGGCACGCGCGCGACGTCGTCCGCGCCTACATCCAGAGCGTGCAGGAGGAGCAGCTGCTCGGGAGCGACACCGGTGCGGCGCACGGCGACCGCCTCTCGATCCTCAGCGTGTCGCTCCACGACGCAGGCGGTCACGAGGTCGAGACTGCACAGACGGGCGAGCCGCTCGTCATCCGCCTGCACTACGCGACCGACGGCCCGGTCGAGTCGCCGATGTTCTCGGTCGGCCTCAGCGACGGCCGCCGCGCATGCTTCACGCTCGCATCGATGCTCGTCGACGGGAACGTGCCGTCGGTCCTCGACGGCGTCGGCTACGTCGACCTCCGGTTCGCCGACTTGCCGCTGCAGCCGCGGAGCTACGAGATCTGGGGCTCGGTCCGTGGACGTGAGGGCTTCGGCGACATCGTCCGGTGGCAGCGGCTGCGGATGTTCCGCGTCGACGGCGAGATCGCCGCCGGTGCGAACGCGTCAGTCACCCACCAGATCGACGACGCGCCCGTGCGCCTTCCCTACGCGTGGTCGTTCGACGGGCGGGCGGCGTGAGCGTCGTCGAGTTCCAATCTCGCGAGGTCGGGCCGTCGCGGATCGACAGCGAGGACCTCGAGCTGCTTGCCGAGTTCACGAGCCTGTCGCCCGACGTGTGCCTCGAACGCCTCACCGACTACCGGTTCGAGGAGCTCGCGAGCGAGTGGCGGCGGAGCGAGCCGACCACGCCGGCCGACGTCCACCGCTTCTACGAGGAGACCGACCTCTACCTCTGGGAGCTGCTCGCGTGGAACGGCAGCCGCGACTACGCGCGCTACCTCGACCGGATCGAGCGGCTCGCGCGCCGCTGGCCGCCGCGGCCGGGGTCGCGGGCGCTCGACTACGGCTCGGGCGTCGGCACTGCGGCGCTGCGCCTCGCCGAGCACGGCTACCGCGTCACGATCGCAGACGTCCCCGGGCGCACGCTCGACTTCGCCCGCGCGCGGCTCGAACGCCACGGCGTCGCGTTCGACACGATCGAGGTGGACGGTCTGCCCGCGCTCCCGGCCGAGGCGTTCGACGTCGTCGTCTGCTTCGACGTCCTCGAGCACGTGCCGAACCCCGACGGCGTTGTGCGCCGGCTGATCCGCTCGCTCGAGCGCGGCGGCGGCGCCGCAATCGTCGCCTCGTTCGACACCAAGCCTGAGAAGTTCCCGCACCACCTGCCGGACGGCGTGGCGCGCTTCCGCGCGCACCGCTGGCGGCTGCACCTGCAGGGACTCGGCCTCAACCTCGTCGACGAGGCCCTGTACCGCCGCGTCGGAGCGACACGCGAGCTCGCGTCGCGCATCCAGCACGCGCTCTGGCGGACGACCGGCCTCTACGTGACGAGGCTCGACCGATGACGCCGCTCCTCTCCGTCGTGGTTCCCGTCCGGAACGGCGCGCCGTACCTCCGCGACCTGTTCGCGGCTCTGGACGCGCAGACGCTGGCGCCGGAACGGTACGAGGTCGTCGTCGTCGACAACAACTCGGACGACGCGACGCCCGCGCTGCTCCGCGCCTGGGAGTCGCAGGCGCGGAACCGGCGCGTGCTTCAGGCCGCGGGGACCGGCCCGGCGCACGCGCGCAACGTCGGAGCGGCAGCGGCACGCGGCGAGTGGATCGCCTTCACCGACGCCGACACGGAGCCAGAGCCCGAATGGTTGGAGACGCTGGCACGGGTCGCGCAGGCGAACGGCGCCGTCGCGCTCGAGGGCGCGGTCGTCGCGTGGCCCGCCGAGGCGGTCGGTTCCGACCTCGCCTTCCGCGCGCTCGACGCGGGCGTCGAGATTCCGTTCGTCGCGGACGCGCGCGTCCGTCACCGCGTGATCGCGATGTCGTCGCGCGCGACGCTCCGCTCCGCCCGCCGCGTCCGCTGGCTGCCGCTCTTCGCGCGCAAGCACCCGCACCGCTACCGCGAGCAGCTCCGGCCCCATGTGCGCGCGCTGTCGCCGGTCGACGCGCGCGTCGTCGCAGGCGTCACCGCCGCGGCGCTGCTGCCCGCGACGCGCGGCGTCGTCCGCCTCGCGCTCGCGGCGGTCGCGCTCGACGGCGTCCGCGTCGGCGTCGGGCGCGGCCGCTCGACGGGATCGGTGCTGCTCTCCTTCGCGCTGCCGCTCGGCCAGGCGTTCTGGTGGGTCGAGGGGCAACTCCGTCACGGACGGCGATGAGCGGCCGGCGCATCACGTTCGTCGCTCCGCGGGCGTGGCCCGCCGTCGGCGGAACGGAGTCCTTCCTGCGTCATCTCACGCAGGCGCTCGCCGAACGCCACGACGTGCGCGTCGTCGCACTGTCGATCGGCAACGAGCCGGCGACGCGGCTGTGGGAGAGCGTGCGCGCGCCGAAGGCGTTCAAGCCGTTCGACGACGGGGGCGTGCGCGTGCAACCGCTTCGGCTCGCACCGTCACGGCGCGCGCTCCTCTCACCGCTCGTCGCCCAGTCGGTGCCGGGACTGCGGCGCTACGCGTACGGCAGTGTCCGCAAGCTGAACGTCGCGCTGTACGCCAGGACCGTCGCGCCGCTGATCGCGGACGCGGCGCGCGGAAGCGACGTCGTCCACATGTGGGGCACCGGCCTGCTCGGCGAGGCCGCGGTTCGAGCCGCACGGCTGCTCGGCGTTCCGTCGGTCATCACCCCGTTCGCGCACCGCGGCCAGTGGGGCGACGACGCGACGTCCGCGCTCACCTACCGCCGCGCCGGGCGCGTCGTCGCGCTGCTGCAGGCCGACGCGCGGCTCTATCGGGAGCTCGGTGTCGAGCGCGGCCGCGTCGCCGTTTGCGGCGTCTGCAGCCCCGGCGTCCCGGCCGCCGGTGGCGACGCGCTGCGGCTGCGTCACGGGATCGACGGGCCGCTCGTCCTCTTCCTCGGCCGGCGCACCCCATATAAAGGTGCGGACCTCGTGCTGGCGGCGGCGCGCCGGCTGCCCGAGGTGACCTTCGTGTTCGCGGGCCCGGGAGCGCGCGTCGTCGCGCCGGGCGGGCGTGTGGTGGACGCAGGCCACGTCGACGAGCAGGAGCGCGCCGCCTGGCTGGACGCCGCCGACCTCCTCTGCCTCCCGTCAGCCGCGGAGATCTTCCCGTCCTCGATGCTCGAAGCCTGGAGCGTCGGGACACCCGCGGTGACGAGCGACATCGAGCCGCTGCAGGAGCTCGCCGCGACGACCGGCGGCTCGCTCGCGGTCGTACGCGACGCGGAGGTGCTCGCGCGCGCCCTGCGCGAGGCGTTCGCGGAGCAGGGCCGTCTGCGCGCGCTCGGCGAGGCGGGCCGGCGCGCGTGGCGCGAGTCGTTCACGCCCGCCGCGGTCGCCGCGGCGCACGAGGATCTCTACGACGAGGTGTGCGGCAACGAGGCGCTCGCCGCGTGAGCCGCGTCCTCGTCACCGGCGGCGCAGGGTTCGTCGGCAGCCACGTCTGCGACGAGCTGTCGCTGCTCGACCACGAGATCGTCGTACTCGACGACCTGTCGCGTGGGAACGAGGCGTGGCTTCCGCACGGCGCGGAGCTGCGGCGCGCCGATATCCGCAATCGCGACGCCGTCCTCGACGCGTTCCGCGACGTGCGACCGCAGATCGTCGTGCACCTCGCCGCGCTCCATTTCATTCCCGCCGTCGACGAAGCGCCGCGCGTCGCGGAGGAGATCAACGTCGACGGCACGGCGAACGTCGTCGCAGCCTGCTACGACGTGCGGCCCGACGTCCTCGTCTTCGCGTCGACCGCGGCCGTCTACCCGAACCTCGCCGAGCCGATCTCCGAGCAGACGAGTCTCGCGCCGCTCGACCTCTACGGCCGCACGAAGGCGGCAGGCGAGCGTCTCGTCGCCGACCTCGCGGCGCGCACCGCGATTCGTTGCGTCGCAGCGCGTCTCTTCAACGCGGTAGGCCCGCGCGAGACGAATCCGCACGTGATCCCCGAGATCATCGCGCAGCTGCGCGGCGGCGCGCACGAGCTGTCGCTGGGAAGCCTCGAGCCGCGTCGCGACTACATCGACGTGCGCGATGTCGCGGCGGCGATCATGATGCTCGCGCTCGGCGCCGGAGAGGGATTCGCCGCGTACAACGTCGGCACCGGTCGCGGCGTCTCGGTTCGCGAGATCGTCGCGGCGTGCGAGCGGGTGCTCGTTCGCACGGTGCCCGTGCGGACGGATCCGGCGCGCGTGCGTCCGGTCGACCGTCCGAGCCTCGTCGCCGATGTCGCGGCGATCCGTGAAGCGTTCGGCTGGAGCGCGCAGCGCACCTTCGCCGAGACGCTCGCCGAGCTGCTCGACGCACCGGTGGAGGCGGTCGCGTGAGCGCGCGCCGGCTCCGCATCTTCGTGCCGTCCGCGGCGACGCTGCTCACCGACCACCGCGGCCACGGCGAGGGACTGATCGCGTGGAATCTCCTCTCGGGTCTCGCCGCGCGCGGGCACGACCTCGTCGTGTGCGCGCGCGCCGCCGACCTGACGGTCGAGCCGCCGTTCGAGTTGCTCGTCACCGGCTGGGCCTCGCATCGCGAGAGCCTCGAGCCGCTCGCCTACGCACGCGCGACGACGCGAAGGTTCGAGGCGCTTGGCGGAGCGAAGCGCTTCGACGCGGTCCACTGGCTCTTCCCCGACACGCGCGAGGAGCTCGTGTGGTCGCCGCCGTCCTCCGTTCCGTTCGTCGTCGGACCGATCGCGCCGCCGCAGCACGAGGCGCGCGGCCAGCGCCGTCTCCGCGCCGGTGACGCGCTGCGGGCCGTCCTCCAACCGGCACTCCGCGCGCGCAGCGGCCGCGCCCTCGCGCGTGCCGACGCGGTCCTCGTCTGCAACGACGCCGCGCGCGACGGGCTCCCGCGCGCCGTGCGGGCACGCGCACGGATCCTGCCGTTCGGCGTAGACGCCGTGACGTTCCACGATTCGCCGGCCCCGGCCGGCGGCCCACTCGTCTTCGTCGGAAAGCTCCAGCGCACGAAAGGCGTCCGCGAGCTGCTCGAGGCGTTTGCGCGGGCCCGGCAGGCGTTCCCGGACGCGCGCCTCGTGCTCGCGGGCGACGGGCCGGACCGCCCCTGGCTCGAACGGCGTGCGAAGGAGCTTGCGCTGAACGGCTCGCTGCGACTGCTCGGACCGGTCACACACGCCGACGTGCCGGAGCTGCTGCGGTCGGCGTCGCTCGTCTGCCTGCCGTCGCGGCACGAGCCGTACGGGATGGCGGTGCTCGAGGCGATGGCGAGCGCGCGTGCGGTCCTCGCCTGCGACACCGCCGGACCCCGCGAGCTCGTCCGCGACGGCGACGGCGGCCGTCTCGTCGCGCCCGGCGACGAGCGCGCACTCGCGAACGCGCTCGTCGAGCTGCTTCGCGATCCGGCGCGGCTCGCCGGGATGGGCGCGTTCAACCGGAAGCGCGTCGAGGAGTCGCTGTCGCTCGACCGGGTGCTCGACGAGCTCGAGCGCGTCTACGAGGAGGTCGCGTGAAGATCCTGCACGTTCTCGGTACGGCGCGGCCGGTCGGCGGTGCCGAGGCGTACGCGCTCGTGACGGCGGCGGCGCAGGAACGAGCCGGTCACGAGGTCGCGTTCCTCCACACCGACGCGCAGCCGTCGTTGAACGGGACGGCGCAGCATCGCGCCACGGACGTGGCGTCCGCGCTCGCATGGACGAAGGCGCTCGAGCCGGACGTCGTGCACGTGCACGGCTCACCGCTCGAAGCCGAGCTCGAACGGGGATTGCAGAAGCGCTACGCGGTCGTGCGCTCGCTCCACGACTACTCGTTCGCCTGCGCGTCGACGCACCACTACTTCCGAGACGGCGCTCCGTGCACGCGCGCGCATGGGCCCGGGTGCATCGCAGGTCTCGCATTGCGCGGCTGCGCGCATCGCGCCGACGTCCGGCCCGTCGTCTCCGCCTACCGGCGAGTCGGCGAACGCCTGCCGCTCGTGCGCGACGCAGACGCCGTCGTCGTCTACAGCGATTACGTGCGGCAGACGGCACTCCGGAACGGTGTCCCCGCCGACCGCTGCCGAACGATTCCCTACTTCGTCCAGCGCGCCGCTCAGCCGCCCGCGCCGTTCGCCTCGCGCACGGTCGCGTTCGCCGGCCGGATCAGCAGCGCGAAAGGCCTCGACGTCCTGTTGCGCGCACTCGGACGAACGCCGGGTTGGGACTCGCTGCTCGTGATCGGCGACGGCTGGCAGCGGGCGGAGTGCGAGCGCCTCGCGCGCGAGCTACACATCGACGACCGCATCGAATGGCTCGGCTGGCTCGGGGCCGGCGGCGTCCGGACCGCGCTCGCGCGGGCGCGCGTCGTGGCCGTACCGTCGCGCTGGCCCGAGCCGTTCGGCATCGTCGGGATCGAGGCGATGGCACAGGCCCGCGCAGTCGTCGCGTCGCGTGCCGGCGGGATCCCGGAATGGCTGGACGACCGCGAGACGGGCCTGCTCGTCGAGCCCGGCGACGTCGACGCCCTCGCGCTGGCACTCGAGCGCGTGCTGGCGGACGAGCCGCTGGCGATCGAGCTCGGGCTGCGCGGCTGGCAGCGTGCCGAGCGCTTCGCGCCGGACCGCCATCTCGCGGCGCTCGACGCGGTCTACGCGGAGGTGGCGTGATGCGCGTCCTCGTTGCGGGCGCGTCCACACAGCGCGTCTGCGGCGTGCGCGACTGCGCGCACGTCCTCGACGAGCCGCTGCACGACGAAGGCGTCGAGACGACGATCGTCTGGACGGACGAGCCGCGCGAGCTGCCGGCCCTGGTCGCCGCCGAGGCGCGCGCCGGCTACGACGGCGTGCTCTGGCACTACTCGCCGTTCACGTACGCGCGGCGCGGGTTGCCGTCCGGCGTGCCCGCGATGGCGCGCGCGCTGAAGCGCGTGGCCCTTCCCGTCGTCGTGCTCCTGCACGAGCTCGCGCCGGACGTGCGCGGCCGCGGCTGGCGCGGCGCGGCGCAGGCGCTCACCCAGCGGGCGGCGCTCGTCCCGATTCTCCGGACGGCCGACGCTGCGATCGTGACGGCCGAGGAGCGCGTCGCGCTGCTGCGGAGCGCCTGGCTGCCGCGACGCCCGGTCGCCTTGGTCGCCGTCCCGTCGAACGTCCCGCACGTCGCCGCGCGGGAGCGACACGCAAACGGCACGCTGCGCGTCGGCATCTTCGGCTACCGCCACGCGACGCTGAACGCCGACCTCGTCGCCGAGTCCGTCGCGAAGCTCGACGGACGCGCGCGCCTCGTGCTCGTCGGCGCCCCGGGCGCCGACACCGAGGCCGGCGGCGTCTGGCGGAGCGCGGCCGAGCGGCACGGCGCCGCGGTCGAGTTCACCGGCGAGCTGGAGCCCGACGAGCTCTCGGACGCGCTGGCGTCGCTCGACGTCGTCCTCTCCCCCGACCCGTCAGGCCCCGCGCCAAGGCGCGGCTCGCTCGCGGCGGCGCTTGCGCACGGCCGTCCCGTGCTCGCCCTCGCGGGCCCGCGCACGTGGCAGCGCATGCGCAGCGAGGGCGCGGTCGTGGTCGCGGACCGCGACCGCTTCGCCGGAGAGCTGCGGCGCCTCGTCGCCGACGACGCGCTCCGCGCGCAGCAGGGTGTCCGCGGCCGGGCGTTCTACGACCGCTGGATGACGGCTTCTGTCGCGGCGCGCGCAATTCGCGATGTGCTCGTGCAGGTGGAACGATGATGCGCGGCCGCCTGCTCGTGGTCAGCCACGCGAGCGTCGTGATGGTCAACCAGCTCGTCTACGCGAGGCTGCGTGAGCTCGGCTGGGACGTCACGCTCGTCGTTCCGTCCGAGTGGCGACACGCCTACGCGGAAGAGCCGATCGTGCCCCGCGCGGCCTCCGGCCTCGAGGAACGGCTGCTCCCGAAGCGAGTCGCATTCGCCGGCGAGCCGCAGCGTCACGTCTACCTCTCGCGCGTCGGTGCAACGATCCGCGCGCTGCGCCCGGCGGTCGCGTTCGTCGAGGAAGAGCTCTTCTCCGTCGCCGCCTTCCAGTGGGGCCGCGCGCTCGCGCACCGCGCCGTGCCGTTCGGCGTGCAGGCCGCGGAGAACCTCGACCGGCACATTCCCGTGCCCGCACGCCGGATCCGCCGCTTCGTGCTCGAGCGGGCGTCGTTCGTCGCGTCCCGCTCGCCTGCGGCCGGCGACCTCGCGCGGCATCACGGCGCGCGCGGCGAGGTCGCGCTCGCTCCGCACGCGGTCCCGCGCTGGACGCCGACGACGAGCGGGCGGAACGGAGCGTTCACGATCGGCTTCGCGGGCAGGCTCGTCCCGGAGAAGGGAATCCGCGAGCTCGTGCACGCGACGCGGTCGCTCGGCGCCGGCGCGCGGCTGCTCGTGGTTGGCGATGGGCCGCTCCGCGCCGAGCTCGAGGCGACCGGGGCAGAGGTCGTCACCGGCCTCGCGCACGACGAGATGCCGTCGGCGTTCGCGCGGATGGATGTCCTCGCGCTTCCGTCGCGCAGCACGCCGAAGTGGGAGGAGCAGTTCGGCCGCGTCCTCGTCGAGGCGCTCGCGTGCGGCGTTCCCGTCGTCGGCTCCGACTCGGGCGAGATTCCGTGGGTGATCGAGACGACGCACGGCGGCATCGTCGTCCCGGAAGGCGACGGCGACGCGCTCGCAGGGGCGCTCGCGTCGCTGCGCGACGACGCCGAGCGGAGACGCGACCTCGCCGAGACCGGCCGGCGCAACGTCGAGCGGTTCTTCTCGCTCGATGCCGCCGCGGACGCGCTCGACGGCCTGCTCGTGCGCGCGCTCGAGAGGAGCACCCGTGACTGATCGTCCGACCGTCGCACTCGTCGCGCACGGGGTCCACGACCACGGCGGCATGGAGCGCGCGTTCTTCGAGCTCATCCGCCACGCGCACGGCGACTACCGCTTCGTCGTCCTCTCCGCCGAGCTCGACGAACGGCTGCGTGGACTTGTCGAGTGGCAGCGCATCAGGGTGCCGATGCGGCCGATCCCGCTGAAGATCGTCGTCTTCTGGCTGCGTGCCGGCCTGCGGCTCGCGCGCCTGCGGCCGAACGTCGTGCACACGATGGGCGCGCTCGTCCCGAACCGCGCCGACGTCGCGACGATTCAGTTCTGCTCGGCCGGCTTCCGGGCGCGCACCGGCCGTCTTATCTCCCCCGGCCGGACGCTGCCGCGCCGGATCAACAGCGGCATCGTGCGGCTGCTCGCGCTCGCGCTCGAGGCGTGGAGTTATCGGCCGAACCGGCTGCGGGCGTTCGGCGTCGTCTCGCACGGAGTCGCGCGGGAGATCGAGGCGCACTATCCCGGCGTCCCCGTCGCGATCACGCCGAACGGCGTCGACGTCGAGCGCTTCGCGCCCGACCCCGCGGCGCGACGCGAGCTGCGCGACGCGCGCGGCGTCGGCGACGGCGAGCTCGTCTGCCTCTTCGTCGGCAACGACTGGGAGCACAAGGGCCTGCAGCTCGTCGTCGAGGCGCTCGCGCTCGCGGGCATCCACGCCCGCCTCTGGGTCGTCGGCCGCGGCGACGTCGCTCGGTACGGGGCGCTCGCGCGGCGGCACGGCGTGCACGTCGAGTTCGCCGGCGCACGCGCGGACACCGAGCGGTGGTACGCGGCCGCGGACGCGTTCGTGTTGCCGAGCCTGTACGAGACGTTCTCGCTCGTCGCGTACGAAGCCGCGGCCTCGCGGTTGCCGCTCGTCGCGACGCGCGTGAGCGGCATCGACGAGCTGCTCGACGGCGGTGCCGGGCTCGCGGTGGATCGCGACGCGCGATCGGTTGCGGACGCGCTGCGCACGCTCGCCGGCGACGCGGATCTCCGCGCACGGCTCGGCGCGCACGGCCGCGAGGTCGCGGCGGCGTACGACTGGCAGCGGTCGGTCGACGCCGTGCTACGGATCTACGCGGAGCTCACGCCGGCATGAGGCTCGTCGCGGAGCGTCGAGATCAGCTGCAGCAGATCGGGCTCGCCGGCGCGTTCGCGCTCGCCTCGGTCGCGGCAGGCGGCTTCGTCGCGAATCCCTCGTTCGTGCGGATGGCGTTCGCGGCGTGTCTCGGCGCGTTCGTCGTCGGCCTCGGCCTGCGGGTGCCGCGCCCGGTGCTCTACGGGATGGTCGTCTGGCTCGCGGCGCTCGGACTGACGCGGCGGCTGCTCTCGCACGGATTCGCCGCTCCGGGCGCGGCCGACCCGCTCCTTCTCGTCGAGCCGTTGATGCTCGGCATCCTGCTCGTCGTCGCGTCCGATCGCGGCGCGTTCAGGCTGAGGACGCCGCTCGGCCGTGCAGTCACCGTGCTCGCATGGGTGTTCGCGCTCGGCGCGCTCAACCCGCTGCAGGGAAGCCTGTTCGCGGGACTTTCGTCGCTGATCTTCTTCCTGCCGATCGGCGCGTTCTGGATCGGCCGGATGCTCGACGCGCGCACGTTCAAGATCGCGCTCGTCACGTACGCAGTGTGCGCCGTGCCCGCCGCGCTGTACGGCCTCTACCAGATCTCGTCCGGCTTCCCGTCGTGGGACCAGGCGTGGATCGACAGCTCGGGCTACTCCGCGTTGCAAATCGGCTCGGCGACCCGCCCGTTCTCGGCCTTCTCGTCGGCGTCGGAGTACGCGACGTTCCTCGCGGCCGGCATCGTCATCTGGCTCGCGGTCGGGCGGCGCGCGCTCCGGCCGGTCGCGCTCGCCGCGATCGCGCTGCTCGGAATCTCCGTGGTGTACCAGTCGTCGCGCGGTGCGGTCGTGCAGCTCGCGGCGGCGGTCGTGCTCATGCTCGGCGCGCGGCGCGGGCTGCCGCTCTGGGCCTCCGTCGTCGTCGGCGCCGCGCTGCTCGCGTTCCTGCCGACGGCCGTGCGCCACTTCGCGCCCGAGTCGTACGGGACGAGCAACAAGTCGCAGCTGATCGCCCACGAGGTGAACGGTCTGGCGAACCCGTTCGACTCGGAGTCATCGACGGCGAGCGCGCACATCTCGCTCCTCGTCAACGGGATCAAGGGCTCGATCCACGAGCCGCTCGGCCGCGGCATCTCGGCGGTCACGATCGCCGGCTCGAAGTTCGGCGGCAAGGCCGCCGCGGGCGCGGAGGCGGATCCGGCGAACGCCGCGATCGCGACCGGGCTGCCCGGCCTGCTCGCGTATCTCGTCGTGTTCTGTCTGGCGATCGGCGGCGCTTACCGCCTCGCGCAGCGGACCGGCAGCCCGCTCGCCGTCGCGTCGCTCGGGCTGCTCGTCGCGCTCGCGCCCCAGTGGCTGAACGGCGGCCAGTACGCAGTCGGCTGGTTGCCGTGGCTCGTGCTCGGGTGGGTCGACGCGACGTCCGCGCGGGCGGCCGCCGCCGCGCACGAAGAAGAAGGAGAAGGAGAGACAGCGGCTCCCGTCGCCCTGCCGGCGCTGCGACCGGTCGCGCGGCCCCGCCCGGCAAAGCGGCAGCCGCGGCTCGTGCCGAGGCGCTGGGAGCTGTGGCGCCTCGAGCGGCTGGCGCAGGGCCAGGCGGGCGTCGATCCTGAGCGCGACGAGCTGCGGCGCTACCTGCTGTTCGCGCTGCGTCCGTACGTCGCGTACGACGAGCGCCTGCCGCTCGAGTTCGACGGGCTCGTTCGCGAGGAGTTCGGCGCGCTCCTGGAGGACGAATGAGCAAGCTCCTGCTCGTCAGCGCGAGCGCGAAGCCGGGCGGCGCAGAACGCGCGTTCCTTTCGCTTGCGCGCGGTTTGCCGGCGCACGGGTGGGAGCCTGTCTGCGTCCTGCTCGAGGACGGTCCGCTTCGCGAATGGCTCGAATCGAACGTCGTCGTGCTCGACGCCGGACGCACGCGCCGCCTCGACCGCACGGCTGCGACCGTGCGCGCGCTCGCGCGGATCGCACGCGAGCACGACGCTCGCGCCGTCGTCTCGAGCCTGTCGAAGACGCACGTCTACGGCGGCGTCGCGGCACGCCTCGCGCGCGTCCCCGCGGTCTGGTGGCAGCACGGCATCCCGGCACGGTCGACGATCGAATTCGCGGCGGGACGGATCCCTGCCGCGGCGGTCGTGTGCGTGAGCGACGCGTCCGCGCGCGCGCAGCGCGCTTTGACGCCGCGACGGCGCGTGGACGTCGTGCATCCGGGCGTGCCGGTCGACGAGATCGCGGCTGCGGGCGGAAGCGGCGCGGCGATTCGAGCCTCGCTCGGCTGGAACGACGCGAGAGTGATCGGCGTGCTCGGACGCCTGCAGCGGGACAAGGGTCACGAGGACGCGCTGCACGCATTCGCGTCGCTCGCGGCGACGCGGCCGGAGCTGCGCCTCGCGATCGTTGGCGGCGCCGTGCTCGGCTGGGAAGGCGCGTACCCGCTGGAGCTCGCCGCGCTCGCCGAGCGGCTCGGCGTCGCGGACCGCGTTCATTTCGCGGGGCATCAGGGGCGCCCGGCGGACTGGCTGGACGCCTTCGACGTCGCCGTGCACGCCGCGACGAACGACTCGTTCGGACTCGCGGTCGTCGAGGCGATGGCGCTCGGCAAGCCGGTCGTCGCGACGGCGGCGGAGATCGTCGAGGACGAGCGCTCCGGACTGCTCGTGCCGCCGCACGATCCCGCGGCGCTCGAGCGCGCGCTCGCGCGCGTGCTCGACGAGGACGGTCTCGCCTCAGGGCTCGGCGCACGCGCGCGTGAGCGCGCGCGCGACCTCGACGAGTCGCACTCGACCGCCGTGTTCGCGCGCGTCCTCGACGAGGTCACCGGACGCCGCCTCCGCGTCCTGCAGCTCGGGATGGGCTGGTTCCCGGACCAGACGGGCGGCCTGAACCGCTACTTCCGCGGCCTGCTCACGGCGCTCGGCGATACGCGCGGCGTCGTCGTCGGCGATGCGAGCGACGCGCCGCCGTCGGTCGTCGGCCTGAGCGCGCGAGATGCGGCGCTGCTGCGGCGGCTGCGGGCGGTCCGGCGCGCGCTGAAGCGGATCGACGCCGACGTGATCGACGCGCACTTCGCGCTCTACGCTTTCGCGGCGCGAACGCTCCGCCGCGTGCGCCGCATCCCGCTCGTCGTCCACTTCCACGGGCCGTGGGCGGACGAAGGAGCCGTCGAGGGCGCCAATCGGATCGTGGTCGCCGCGAAGCGTGCGATCGAGCGCTCCGTCTACCGCCGTGCGCGCGTGGTCGTGACGATGTCGTCGGCGTTCAAGGAGCTCGTGGTCGCGGACTACGGCGTCGAGCCGTCGCGCGTGCGCGTCGTGCCCGCGGCGGTCGAGCTCGACGTCTTCACGCCGGGCGACCGAGCGGCGGCACGCGCGCGCTTCGGACTCGGCGACGAGCTCGTCGTCGCGTGCGTCCGGCGTCTCGTGCCGCGCATGGGGCTGGACGTGCTCCTCGACGCGCTCCCCGAGCACGCGACGCTGCTCGTCGCGGGCGAGGGGCCGCTGCGCGCGAAGCTCGAGCGGCTGGCGCAAGCGAACGTGCGCTTCCTCGGGCGCTTGTCCGACGAGGCGCTCGTCGATCTCTACCGCGCGGCGGACGTCTCGGTCGTGCCGTCGCTCGCGCTCGAGGGCTTCGGCCTCAGCGCCGCCGAGTCGCTTGCGTGCGGGACGCCGGTCGTCGTCAGCGACGCCGGCGGCCTGCCGGAGGTCGTCGCCGGCCTCGACGAGACGCTCGTCGTCCCGGCCGGGGACGCGGCTGCGCTCCGCGCGCGCCTCGCCGCGCCGCTGCCCCCGCGCGGCGCCTGCCGAGTGCACGCGGAACGGTTCGCGTGGGAGACCGTCGCCGCGCGGCATCGCGAGCTGTACGCAGCCGCCGCGCGGCCGCGCATCGTCTTTCTCGACCACACCGCCGTCCTGTCCGGCGGCGAGCTCGCGCTGCTCCGCGTCCTGCCCGAGCTCGACGTCGACGCGCACGCGATCCTCGCGCAGGACGGTCCCTTCGCCGACGCGCTCCGCGACCGCGGCATTTCCGTCGAGATCCTGACGCTCGCGGAAAGCACGCGCGACCTGCCGCGCGAGCGCACGCTCTCTCCTGTTCATCTGCTGCGCACGCTCGGCTACGCGGTCCGCCTCGCCCGGCGCATCCGTCTGGCACGTGCGCGACCGCATCGCGCCCGACTACCTCCCGCGCGGCGCGGTGTGGCTCGTGCGCGCCGCCTCTGTGCTCCTGCCGAGCGCGATCGTCGCGAACTCGCAGGCGACGCTGCGGACGCTGCCGCCGCGGCGGCGCAGCTTCGTCGTCCCGAGTCCCGTCGAGGTCGACGCGCGGCGGAACGGCGCGAACGGGACGCTGAGGATCGGCATGGTCGGGCGGATCGCGCCGTGGAAGGGACAGCACGTCTTCCTCGAGGCGTTCGCACGCGCGTTCCCGGACGGCGACTCGGTCGCGCGCATCGTCGGCGCACCGCTCTTCGGCGCGGACGAGGAGGAGTACGCTCGCAGCCTCCCCGACCTCGCGGAGCGGCTGGGCGTCGCCGGCCGCGTCGACTTCGCCGGCTTCCGGACGGACGTCGGGCACGAGCTCGCGCAGTTCGACGTGCTCGTGCACGCGTCGGTGCTGCCCGAGCCCTTCGGCCAGGTCGTTGTCGAAGGCATGGCGGCCGGCCTGCCGGTCGTCGCCGCGGCGGCGGGCGGACCAGCGGAGGTCGTCGAGGCCGAGCGAACCGGATTGCTCTATCCGCCCGGGGACACCGACGCGCTCGCAGGCGCGCTGCGCCGGCTCGCCGGGGACGAGGCCCTGCGGGCGCGACTCGGGGACGCGGCGCGCACGCGCGCGCGCGAATTCGCGCCCGGCCCCGTTGCGCGCCGGATCGAGAACGTCTACCGCGAGCTGCGGCGATGAAGCGCGACGAGGTTGAGCGCGTGCCAGCGTTCGGCGTACGGCCGCGGATCGACCTTCGGGTCGAGCTCGACGAGCCCGTTCTCGGCGATCGCGTGGATCGCGTAGCCGTGCGCGCGGAGGACGTCGATCGCAGGCGCCGTGAACACGCCGTTCTCACGGGTGACCTCGTTCACCTCGAACAGCACCGCCGGCCGGTGCCGGCGGAGCGTCTCCGCGGCGCCCGCGAGCGCCGCCGCCTCGGCGCCTTCGACGTCGAGCTTGATCGCGTCGACGCGCGCGATGCGTGCCTCCTCGAGCGCGTCGTCGAGCCGGACGGCCGGCACCTGGACCGCCGCGGTTCCCTCGTCCACAATGCGGCCGACGCCGGTGTTGTCTCCGGCCGCCGCGGCGAACGAGACGACGCCGTCGCGATCGAGCAGCGCGTAGGGCAGCACGCGCACGTTCGCGAGCCCGTTCAGGCGGACGTTGGCCTCGAGGCGCGCGCGGTTCCGCTCGTCCGGCTCGAACGCGAGGACGGAGCCGGACTCGCCGACGAGCCGCGCGGCACGCAGCGTGAAGTAGCCGACGTGCGCGCCGCCGTCGACGAACGTTCCTCCGGGAGGCAGCAGGCGGGTGAGCGCACGCAACGTCAAGTGCTCGAAGACGCCGAACAGGTACACCGCGCGCTCGATCTCGTCCGTCAGACGCGCGCGGAACCGCAGTCCGTCCTCGAGCCGGATCGTGCGCTCGCGCTCGAGCGCACGGCGGCCGACGGCGCGCGCGAGCTCGTAGCGGAGCCGGCGCGAGAGCAGCCGAACGCGATGCTCCCGGATCTCCGGGCGATCGAGGTAGCGCCGCGCACGGCGCACGAGGTCGCGTAATGGTCGCAATCTGCCACGACTATCTCACGCAACGCGGCGGTGCCGAACGCGTCGTCACGTCGTTGCAGAAGGCTTTCCCCGACGCGCCGCTGTACACGTCGCTGTACGACGCGGAGCGCACCTTTCCCGAATTCCGCGCGAGCGAGGTGCGCACGCTGCCGATCGACCGCGTGCCGCTGCTGCGCCGTCACCACCGGCTCGCGCTGCCGTTCCTCGCGCGGTCGTTCTCCCGACTCGACATCGACGCCGACGTCGCGATCTGCAGCTCGAGCGGCTGGGCACACGGCGCGCACGTGCGTGGACGGAAGATCGTGTACTGCCACACACCCGCGCGCTGGCTGTATCAGTCCGACCGCTACCTGGGCTCGTCGGCACCGCATGGCGCACGCGCCGCGCTCAGCGTGCAGCGTCGCTTTCTGCTCGACTGGGACCGCACGGCTGCGGCAAGCGCAGCGCGCTACATCGCAAACTCGACCGTCGTTCGCGATCGAATCCGTGACGCGTACGACCCGCACGGACCGCGGCGCGCCGTCGCAGGTCTCGACGCAGGATTCACGATGACGGTCGCACGACTGCTTCCGTACAAGAACGTCGACGCGGTGATTGCGGCGTTCGCGGAGCTACCGGGCGAGCGGCTCGTCGTCGTCGGCGGCGGACCGGACGGCGAACGCCTTCGTCGTGCGGCTCCCGCGAACGTCGCGTTCGTCGGTGTCGTCGACGACGAAGCATTGCGCTGGCTGTACGCGAACTGCCGCGGCCTGGTCGCCGCGTCGTACGAGGACTTCGGCTTGACACCGGTCGAGGCTGCGGCGTTCGGACGGCCGTCGGCGGTGCTTCGCTACGGCGGCTACCTCGACACGGTCGTCGACGAGACGGGCGTGTTCTTCGAGCGGCCCGTTCCGCACGAGATCCGCGACGCGGTGCTGCGCATGCATACGACGAGCTGGAGCGACGACGCGATTCGCGTGCATGCCGCGTCGTTCTCCGAGCCGCGGTTCATCGAGCGGATGCGTCAGGTGGCGGCAGCATGACCTACGTCGATCCTCTGCGCGATCCCGAGCCGCTGCTGAGTCGCGTGTATGCGTACGTCGCCTATCGAATCGGAGACGGTCCCGAGGCGGAAGACGTCGTGAGCGCAGCGGTCGAGCGTGCGCTGCGGTACCGCGCAAGCTACCGGCCGGAGCTCGGGGAGCCGATCGCCTGGCTGCTCGGAATCGCGAAACGCTCGCTGCGCGACCACTACGCGCAGCGCGAGCGAGAGGACGTCGAGCTGAGCGACGTCGCCGACGCGACGGACGTCGAGTCGGACACGGTCGAGCGTGTGACGCTGCAGCACGCGGTCGCGCGTCTGTCGGAGCGCGAGCGCGAGCTGCTCGCCCTGCGCTACGGCGCCGACCTGACCGCGAAGCAGATCGCGAAGCTCGTGGACGCGAAGACGAACGCCGTCGAGGTCGCGCTCCACCGGGCGCTCGCAAGGCTGCGGGCCGAGCTCGAGCCGGGCGACGCGACCGCCGCGCCGCCGGCGGTACTCGAGCGGCGGGCCGCAGAGTCCCTGTAAGGAAATCGCCGCCGCGCCGGTACTCC
>WNFV01000348.1_pt1 | contig 77124 bp, 58 predicted proteins | sample 5400101 | NCBI WGS metagenome assembly WNFV01 (sample SAMN13153361, study PRJNA577476) | soil metagenome | isolation source: 115 cm soil or saprolite under grassland replicate 1 | place: USA:California | collected 2016-06-15
CAACGCCTGGCTTTCTCAATTCACTTGTTGTGGGTGCTTACGCTGCTGGCGTCGCTTGGCATGCTCTTCGCCGCTTTGCCCGGCTATTTCAACCAGCGAGCCGTGGCTGGCCCGGCAGGAGAGTTTTCGACGCTGGCGCTCGCCGCAACGTGGCTGGGCATATGTCTATCCCTGAGCGCAGCTTCGGTCAGTCTCGCGCTAGCGTGCCTGCTCTTTTGGAAAAAGGCCAACGATGCGATGGCGCTGTTCGTCTCCTTTTTCCTGCTGCTGTATGGAATCGTTCTGTCCGGCCCGCTTGAATCCTTCACCTTCTATTGGCTTCCGCAAAATCCCGATTTAGGAACTCACCTTCAGAGCGTTTTGATTCCCGTGCCCATGCTGGTCCTCATTCTCATCTTCCCCACTGGCCGTTTCGTCCCGCGCTGGACTATCTGCCTGCCGCCGCTGGCCGTGTTGTTCACCCTTCTGGCGCTGACGTTCGATCTTGAGGAATCGGTGAAACTGAACACGCTGCGTGCCCAGATCATCTATGGAGGGGTGTGGCTGCTCTGCTTTTTCGCCATGGGCATCCAGGCCTATCGCTACCGTAAGCTCTACACTCCTGTCGAGCGTCAACAAACCAAATGGGTGGTGTATGGCACCGGGCTGTGGGCGGCGTTAATTATCCTGAACGGTATCCCGTACTTGTACTTGGTCAATCAGCCTGCTGGTACGCCGGTGCCCTGGTGGTCATCGCTCAGCGATGCAAGTTGGGGGTTGTCCTTGAATATTCTGCCGATCGCTTTCACGCTGGCAATTATGCGCTCGCGTTTGTGGGACATTGACCTCATCATCCGGCGCACGCTGGTCTACTCGACACTCACGGTTACGCTTGGTTTGGTGTACGTCGGCTGCATTCTGGTGAGTCGCACACTCGTCGCACCGTATCTCGGGGGCTCGGAAATAGCGATCGTGGCGTCGACGCTGGCGATCGCCGCGCTGTTCGCTCCCTTGCGACGACGTATTCAGCACCTGATCGACAGACGCTTCTACCGCCGCAAGTACGACGCCGCCAAGGTGTTGGCGGCCTTCGGGGCGACCGTGCGCGACGAGACCGACCTGGAGCGCCTCACCGCTGAAATGCTGCGGGTGGTGGACGAGACGGTGCAGCCGGAGTTCATAGGGCTGTGGCTGCGCAGTGAGCCAGAAAGGACTTTGGAACGAACGAAGGTTGGGAAATAGCTTTGTTAGTTCAGCCAGTTCTGGACTGTCAGTCCCGCGATGAATTGGAAGTGTTGGTCAGCCGTGAGCACAATCAAACCGTGCGTGCGGGCTACAGCAGCAATTTGCGCATCCAGGGGAGGAATTGGGACGACCGATGGCTTTTTGTTCAGCTTGAATGACCCCAAACGCCTCAGCGGCCAGCTCGTCGAAGGGCCAAAGGATTAGCGCGCTGACCAGAGCTTGAAGCCGGCGCAGATTCTCCTGGCGGCGCTGGCTGGCGTAGACGGCATAATACAATTCGGCCAACACGGTCATGGAGATACCAAATTGATCGCCACTGGATCGAGCTTGCCGCACCCGCGCGTTGATTGATTCGGCTTGGGCCATCAGCCTGCTGGCATGGTTGGTGTCGAGCAAATAGTTAGCCATGCTCAGCCAGATCTGTCTCACGCATATGTTCGATATCGGTGAGTAATGAATCCAACTCGCCCGGCTCGAATTGTAGAGGGCCTACTTGTTCCAGCGCTTGTAAAACCGCCTCTGGAGAGCCGCGCTCGGGGAGCCGCCGGCTGTACTGACTTTGCAGGAAGCCAACGAAATCGAGAATAGTCTCGACCTTTTCGATTGGGAGTTCCCGAACAGCGGCGATAAGGCGGTTGGTCAACTGTTCTTTGGTATGCTCCATAGCGACTCCTTGTAGACATGGAGGTGTGCGCGCGACGGTATTGTACCACGTTCTACCAGGTCTTCCGGTTCCCATCAACGGCAGTCGCACGTCGTAACGCCCACGGTAACGTTTTCCGGACGCCGCTCTGCTAGAATAGCCCCAGACAGCTTTGGAACAGCTCTACCGCTATGTTAGGAGCAACTGCAATGCAAGTCGGCGATGTGATGACGCACCATCCTGTGCGTATTCCTGTGACCTCGGATCTGCATGCCGCCGCCGAGTTAGTGGCCTGCTCTGGCGTCAGCGATCTGATGGTGGTCGACGAGCGTGATACGTTTGTGGGCGTCCTTTCCGAAGGCGATATCCTGCGCGCGGCCATGCCCGATCTCGACGAGATTCGCGCCCAAGGTGGCTCGCTCGCCGACGCCTTCGCGCTATTTGTGCAGAAGGGCCAGGCGCTCGCGCATCGGCCCATCCTGCCACTGATCATTCGCGAGCCGATCGTACTCAGCCCCAGCGACCATGTGACCGCCGCGGCGATCATCCTGGTCGACAAGATGATCCGCCGTCTGCCTGTGGTGGCCGACGGCAAGCTAGTTGGCGTCGTCGCTCGCGCCGATGTCTGCCGGGCCGTAGTGGGGATGAGTTAGCATTAGAACGAGATTCGGCTTGCCACACAGTTCACAGAGGCCACAAAGATGAAGTATGAGACGATCAACCTCTGTGATCTCTGTGTGCTCTATGGCTAAAGTCTTGTTGTAGTATCAGGAGCAATCGAGGTGGACACGCCTGCTCAGATCCCTGCCCGCCGCGTCCTCGCCGCCGCGAGCGCAGCCAACGCGCGCAGCGGCCATGAGAACCTGGGCTCTCTCTCGCTCGAACATGGCTTTCTGCCGGCACAGCCGCCGTTGGGTGCGCTGCCGGCCTCACATCGCGCCTGGGATGCGCTGGCCGAGCAGCTACCGCAGCTCTACCGCACGCAGCGGATCCGCCGCGCGCTGGAAGCGCTCGAGGAACTGCCCGCCGACGCCGAGAGCCTGCCCCATGCGTATCTGCTGCGCGCCTCGGCGCTGCTCAGCATCCTGGCTCATGCCTACCATCGCGGCGAAGCCACTCCGCCGGCGACGTTGCCCGGTGCGCTCCATCGGCCTTGGGAGGAAGTCACGCAGAGGCTCGGCCGCCGCACGCCGGTGCTGTCCTACATCGATCTGATTCTCTACAACTGGCGGCTGCTCGACCCCACGTGCGCCGAACCGCGGCGGGTCGAGAACATGGCTCTGCTCATCCCGACCGTGGATAACCCCGAGGAGCGGATCTTTTATCTCACCCAGGTCGAGATCATGGCGCGCTGCGCGCCGCTGGTCGGGGCGGTCGTCCGCGCCCAGGAAGCGGTTGGGCACGACGATCCGGCCGCACTCGGGGCCGAGCTTTCAGCTATCGCGGAATGCTTGTATACCGTGGCCGGCCAAGCGCTAGTGAAGATCGACCCGAACCCATCCAGCCGACTGTATGTCGACCCGGTGGTCTGGGCCAAGACGGTCGCGCCCTTCGCCGTGCCGATCTTCGAGGGCGTCCAGGGCCCTAGCGGCACATCCGCACCGATCTTTCACATGCTCGATCTGTTCTTCGGCCGGCGCGACTACCGCTCCACACTCGGTCAGGAAACCATGCATTTGCGGGCCTGGTACCCGCCGCACTGGCAAGCCTTTCTGGAGGCAGTCGGCGTGTGCTCGGTGCGCGATTATGTCGAGCAGAAGGGCGATCGGGCGCTGGCCGGCCGCTTTGGCGAGGCAATCAATGCTTACGCCGGCGAAGATGGCTTCCTGGGCCGGCACCGGCTCAAGGTGTACGGCTACCTAGAGCTGGCCTTCAAGGTTGGGCGCAGCACGACCATTGGAGGTTTTACAGGGCTGTTCCGAGACCGCGCCTGGGACAAGGTCGACGACGAGCTGGAACAGTCGCGCCGCGAGCGACCAGACCAGGCCGATACGCATTGGACCCATGCGATCGTTCGGTCGATTGCGTCCTCGCCATTGGGCGCCAGCACCGTCGCCCGCCATGTAGTGCTCGACGTGCGCAGGGCCGGGCTCAGCTACCGGCCGGGCGACCGCTGCCAGGTGCTGCCGGAAAACATGCCCCCGCAGATTGCCCGTACCCTCGTAGCCCTGCGGGCCGACGGCGGCGAGCTGGTGGGGCTCAATATGGCCTGGCGCGAGGCGATCGCCGCGCGGGAAGGCTACGCCGGGATGACTGAATTGCCGCTGCGCGATCTGCTGCGCTTCGGCCACATCCGCCCGCTGGCGCGGCCGATCGCGCGGGCACTGTATCGGGCCACCGGCAACGAGGCGCTGCGGCGGATCACCGAGGCGCGCGCCGCCGATCAGTGGGAGCTCTGGGATCTGCTGGAACTCCTGAGCGCGTCCGGGTTCGATCCACGGTCGCTCTGGCGCGCCCACCCCAGCGACCACGAGAGCATCTGCTGGATCGTGCCGCCGCTGCGCCCCCGCTTGTACTCGATCGCCTCCGTCCTCGGCGAACAGACCGCCGAGGAGCTGCATCTCACGGTCGGCGGCTTGCGTTACGAAACGATGGAGACGGACATCTCTCGGCGAGCGGAGCGGTTCGGTACGGCCTCGAGCTACCTGATGGAGCTGGCCGAAGGGCAGCGCGTCACGATAAAGCTGGTGCGTCCGCCGCGCTTTGGCCTGCCCGCCGACCCCACCCGCCCGATCGTGATGATCGCCGGCGGGACAGGCCTGGCCCCGTTTCGTAGCTTCATCCTCGCCCGCGCACGCCAGGCCGAAGCGGGGCCGGCGTGGCTATTCTTCGCGACGCGCAGCCACGACGAGCTGTACTATGCCGGCGAGCTCGCGCAACACGTCGCCGATCGACGGCTGAATATCCAGGTGGCATTCTCACGCGAGGACAGCGCGGCCCGTTTTGCCGATGACGATGAAATGGGAGCCCGGCTTGTGTTGGAGTCATGCCGCCGGCGACGGATCGACGAGCTGCTGCTGCAACCCGATAATGCCGCACTGCTCAGCAAGCTATTGAGCCGTGATACCGATGGCGCGGGCGCCATTATCTACATTTGCGGTCGCGCCGGCTTCGCGGCCAGCGTCCAGCGCGCCATCCGCGCGCTGCTAACCCAGCCGGTGGGCGGCGAGGCGGCCGAGCATGCGCGCTCCGCCGCGCTGCACTTCCGCGCGCTGGTGGCTGAGGGCCGCTACCGCGAGGAAGTCTACACCAGCTACGCCGGGCCAGCGGCCCAGGCCCCACGCCAGATCGATGCGTCGGAGCTCGTGCTGCACAACGATGTGGAGCGCGACGCCTGGATCGCGATTTCGGGGCGTGTCTACGACATGACTGAGTTTCTGCACCTGCACCCCGGCGGTCTCAAGATTCTGCAGGCCAATCTTGGGATGGACGCGACACACGCCTATCGCCAAGTGCAGCACCATGTGCGGCCGGAGGTCGACGCACTGCTGACGATATATGCGATCGGCGTGGTGCGGCGGCTCGACTTCGGCGCTGCCTGGGCAATTGTGATTGGCGAGCAAGGGCCGCGATTTACAGGTGTGGCCGAGACCTACAAGGTGTGGGCGCGTGTGCTCTACCTGGTGGTCGAGATGGAAAATGCGCTACGGCTCGACTTCACGATCCAGCAGCGCGCGCTCGTCGGCGGCGAGCCGGCTGCTGGGCGCTCGCCATACAAGTACCGGCTCGTGCTAGAGATCCATCAACGCTTTCTGGCCAACTGCCTGCGCGGCTTGGCGGGCGAGCCGCTCCACGAGCTTTGGGCGATCGCCTGCGCGCTGGGCGGGCAGGATCACGATATTGGTTGGATGCGGCAGGCGCTCGACGCGACCATGCAGGGCCAGGCGGCTGAGTCAACCAATGACCTCGTGTCCATCCTGGAGGATGCAATCAGAGATGAAAGCGACGCGGAGCGCGACAGCCAGGTTGCCGAGACTCTCGGGGCGCTTGAATGCGCCGATCTGCTGTTCCTACAGGAGCTGAAACTGGCAGTGCGGGAAGGGCTGCGCGTGTTCGAGACCTACCAACGCGAAGTGGCGCCTCAAGGCGGTGCGTTACTGCTTGATATTTGCCGGCGCCTGCCCGAGCTGTATGCGCTCTTCTTCGCCCGCGCGGCCCAAGTTTTAGTGCAATCTGGTGCGAGGCGTGCGAAAATGGGCCGCGGATTTGATGGATAGTACCGATCTGCACGGATTGCTATGAGAAATTATCCGTCGGAATCCGTCCAATCCATAGTCTGTTCCGCAAAGGCTGCTTAAAATGCACGAGGAGTCATCACCACTCCACCAGCTTCCAGATCTCCGGCTGCATCTCGCCGGCGTCGGCGCCGATCTCCGCGAAGATCGTCACGGCTCGCTTCAGGTGGGCCATTGCCTCCTCGGATCGTCCGGCGGCGTAGAGCAGGTCGGCTAGGGTATTGTGCAGCGCCGCCTCGCGGTGGCGATCGCCCTGTGCTGTATAGATCGCAAGGGCCGTCTCCGCTAGTGTCAGCGCGCGATCGGTCGCGCCGGCGCCGCCATAGGCCAGCGCCAGGTTGTTCAGCGCGGCGGCGCGCGCTGTGGCATCGCCCAGGGTCTCCGCGAGCGTAAGGCTGCGTTCGAGATGCGATTGCGCGACGGTAAAATCACCCGCGCGGCTAGCCAGGATGCCCAGAATGTTCTGCGCCTCGACAAGTGCGCGGGTGTCGCCGGTCTCTTCCGCCAGGCTCAAGGCGTGTCGCGCCAGCTCCTGCGCCTGGTCCGCCCGCCCATAACGGTGCGCCGTCAGGCTCCAGTCGGCGTAGATCCGCGCGCGCTCGACCGCCGAACCCTGCTCGCCGAGCGTGTCAAGAGCTGACTTGAGATGGCTCTCGGCCAGATCCCACTCGCCGCGGCGCCGGTAGATGTCGGCCAGCTTGCGCTCGATCCGTGGCAGCGCCGTGGGTTCGTGCAGGGCCGCTGCCGTCTCGTAACTCTGCAGCGCGGCACTGTACTCGCCGAGCAGCGTGCGCAAGTCGCCGATTGCTTCGTGGAGCACGGCGGCATTGGGGTGGCCGAGCGCGAGGGCCGACTGAAAGTGTACGAGCGCGTCGGCGTTGGCGTAGATCCGGCGGGCGTGTTCCCCGGCCAGGGTAAAGTATTCTGCCGCCGCGGCGTCCTGGCCGGCCATTCGGTAGTGGTAGGCGATCAGGCCCGCGAACGCGCCGCGCTCAGCTGAGCGCGGCGCGCCCTTGATCAGCGCCTCAGCGACGCGCCGGTGCAGTAGCCGCCGCCGGGCCAGACTGATCTCCTCATATACCAGCGCACGCAACTTCTCATGGTAGAAGTCGTAGGTGGGTTGGTGTGGCACGTGCTCCGCGTGGCCCTGGAACTCCTGAATGAGTTGGTGATCAATCAGTTGCTCGATCGCCGCTACGGTCTCTTCTTCGCCGCGGCCGCTCGCCTCGCGCACCGTGTCGTAGTCGAATGAGCGGCCGATCACCGCCGCGGTCGTCAGCACTTGTCTGCCGGTCTCGCTGATCGCTGCCAGCCGGGTCTGGAGTAAATCGCGCACACCGCTCGGCAAAGGCCAGTCGCTCTTCTCCAGATCGCTTCCGCGGGCCAGCGCCGCCAGATACTCAACCAGGAAGAACGGCAGCCCTTCTGTCTCGGCATACAGGCGCGCCGCCAGATCGGCTGGTTGCGATGTGGGCGCAACGCCCGACGATTCGATCAACTCAATCACTGCGGGCCGGCTCAAGCGCCCCAGCGACAGCGTTGTCGCTACGCCGGCGCGCTGCGCCTCGGCCAATAGCACTCGTCCACGATGATCCGACGGCACACTTTCGGCGCGCCATGTGATTAGCAGGCATATGGGGTAATCGCGCGACCGCCGCACCAGGTAGGCCAACAGGTCAAGCGACGCCACATCGGCCCAGTGCAGATCGTCCAGAAGCAGAATGCCGGGCGTGGCGCCGCGACATGCTGCCAGGAAAACCTGTCCGACCGCCTCGAACAAGCGGCTTTGCGCCCCAGGAGTATCGAGCGGCGGTGCGGGCGCCAAATCCGGGCGCAGGTCTTCCAGCTCGGGCAGCAGGCGCGCGATCTCACTCAACCGCCGTGCCGGAACTTGGCTGAGCCAGTCGTCGCGGCCGGGCTGGCGCAGCGCCGTTCGCAGCCCCTCCAAGAACGGGCCATAGGCGATGTTGGCTTCACCCTCATAGCAGCGTGTGGCGATCGCCGTCGCACCGCGATCCTGGCCATGCCGCAGCAGCTCCTCGGCCAGCCGGGTCTTGCCAATACCGGCCTCGCCTTCGATGACAATCAAGCGACCGTTAGGTCCAATTGATGCATAGGCGTTGCGCAGCGCCAGCGATTCCGCCTCGCGGCCGACAAGCGGGGATTGCAGATTGTAGATGGTAGATTGTACATTGGACGGGGCGGTCGCCGGCTGGCCAATCTGCAATCTGAAATCCGCAATCTGCAATGGTGGGGGCGGCGCCTGGTTCTCTTTGATTGCCTGATAGAGCTGGGTGGTCTCCTCGAGCGGTGGCACGCCGAGCTCCTGATCGAGCACGCGCACACATTCACGATACTGGTGAATTGCGGCAGAGCGTTGGCCAGACCAGGCGAAGAGTCGCATCAACTGGCGGTGCGCCGATTCGTGCAGCGGGTCGAGCGTCAGCCAGCGGCGGGCGTAGCCAATTGCGCTCGCGAACGCGCCCAGCAGCGTATGGCACTCGACGAGGCGTTCCAATGCGGTGGCAAGATCGCGGCGCAAGCTTTCGGCCTGGAAGTCTTGCCAGTCGTCGAAGGCCGGGCTATCACGCAGGCTGAAGCCAGCCATGAAGTCGTTGTGGTAGAGCGCAACCGCCGCCGCCAGCGGCTCAATGATCGAGCCGCATCGCTCTGGTGGCTGGCCGGCGGGGGCGCGGGCGGCGGCAAGGAGCTGCTGAAATTGGGCGATATCACTCCACAGTGGGACGCCGCTGTCCAGCCACACTGTCTCGCGGTCGGCAGCGAGCCCGACGCCACCCAGCGCTTTGTTAAGGGCCGACAATGTCCGCCGCAGCGCGCCACGGGCACTGGTCTGGTCGTGCTCAGGCCACAGCAGCGCCGCAAGTGTATCACGGCGCTGGGGTCGGGCAGTCAGCGTCAGGTAGGCCAGCAGCGCAATCGCTTTGCGGGTATCGACGACGGCGGTCACGCCATTCCGCTCGACACGCGGGGCGCCAAACAGGAACAGCTTTACATCAGCCACACATCTACCTCGTCGAACATCATAGCAGTTTCAGATTATACTATCGAACATGCGTCCGCTAAACGTTACGAAAATGTGACGAGGCGCTTGCTTATGAGAAACATTGGCGGAGCTATGGGCGCAGCGTTGCGGCCACGCCGTACACCGCACATCCGCGCGATCGACAGCTTGTCAAAGATCTTGGGCGACCAGGGATCATGTCGAAACCATTATAGCGCCGAAGTACTGATCGTCGTAATTTCGATCCGGGATGATTGGATGGAAGATGAAGGACGGAAGACCAACGCTCGCCGTCTTTCGTCTTTCGCCAAAAGGCTGAAGAAGCTCGACGAGGAGCTGAAAGGCTGCTTTTCCTACTTGGCTGGCTTGTAGATGCTGTGGGCCATACGCACAAATGGAGCGCAATCTCGGTTATAATGCTCTTGTTCACGTACTACGTGTAACCACCATGGTGTAATGAGGAATCTCACCATTGAACCCAAATACCGGCACGATTGTAAACAGAGCTGATGCGGTATCTGCAATAGACCGCAACAAGCTCGGGCAATACTTCACCCCTGAACATCTGGCCAGACAGATGGTTGACTTTGCGCTCAGTATAATGACAACGTTCACCAGTGTAAGGTTCATAGAACCTGGCTTTGGCCATGGTGCCTTCTTCAATATGCTCCTGACCGCGGTACCAAAGACTTGCCTTGCCAAGGCGTGGGGATATGAGGTGGACCATGCGTGCATCGCTCATGCGAAGCGGCAGTGGCCCGATGGTTTTTTAGACTTGATCAAAGAGGACTTTACAACTGCGATCCCACCGAAGGCGCCAGACGAGAAACCTAATTTATTATTATGCAATCCTCCGTACGTGCGTCATCATCATCTTTCCACCGATCAAAAGAAGCAGTTGCAGTTGCAGGCAGACAAAGTGTCGGGTGTTAACCTCAATGGTAGGGCGGGTTTATATTGTTACTTCATTCTGCTTGCGCATGGCTGGTTAGCACCAGGTGCGGTTGCAGGTTGGTTACTGCCAAGCGAATTTCTAGATGCCGACTATAGTTTGTCTGTAAGAGAATATCTGACGGCTAGAGTTACGCTATTACGCGTCCATCAGTTTGCGACAAGTGAAAGTCTGTTCGAAGACGCTACGGTTTCCTCCGCAATAATGTTCTACCAATATGGTACACCTACAGATGATCACGAAGTAAGTTTTAGCTTCGGTGGTTCACTGTCGTCACCGAATGCTACAACGACGGTAAAACTATCTAAGCTGAAGCATACAAGAAAATGGAGTAATCTAGTAGGCAATAGAGATGCACATCTTTCTATCTCATGCTCCTCGCAAGATCAGCCACCGTTGAAAATTGCAGATCTGTTTGAGGTAAAGCGGGGAATTGCAACCGGTGCCAATGATTTCTTCATTCTTTCTGAGGCCCAGGTTAATAAGTTGCAGCTCCCACATGAGTTCTTGAAACCAATTCTACCCAGCTCACGCCACCTTGTTATGGAAGAGATAGAGGCTGATGAAATTGGCGATCCACAGATTGATTTCCGTTATTACCTGCTCGATTGCAGCATGAAAGAGGAAGAACTACGCAATACCTACCCTTATCTCTGGACATATCTTGAAGGGGGAAAGAGCAAAGGCCTCCACCTTCGAACCCTGTGTCGAAGTCGGAAGCCATGGTATGCACAAGAATCACGCCCACCCGCTCCTATTCTCTGCAAGTACATGGGGAATGGGTCGCGTTCTACCAACAACCCTATTCGCTTTATATTGAATCACTCTAGAGCAACAGCGACGAATTCCTATTATCTGCTGTATCCCCGACCTGATCTCCAAGTGCTGCTAGACACTAAGAACGACGCAGTGCGGTTAGTTTGGTCGGCATTGAACGCAATTCCGATCGCCTCATTGATTGCGCATGGGCGCAGGTATGGCGGAGGAATGGTCAAGATTGAACCCCGAGAATTGGAAAACATGCTCATATATGGTGTGTCAGACTTGATGCTGAGACGGTAAATAGAATGTCTCAAGAAGTAGCTACACAAGGTAAACTCTACTTCGAAGTAGATACTGGTCTGATCTCAGAGTTGGGCGAGCGTCTCGTCGCACGACCTTCTATTGCCCTGGCCGAACTGATTAAGAACGCGTATGACGCGGATGCGACGCAGGTTACAGTTCTCCTACAAGATGTAACAACACGTGACGGCACCATTATTGTTGAAGATAATGGTGCCGGTATGACATTTGAGGCAATTAGAGACAAATGGATGCGAATTGCGACAACAGATAAACTGGAGAATCCTATATCTCCAATGTATGGCAGATCTCGTACAGGTGCGAAAGGTATTGGTCGATTCGCGGTTGGTCGCCTAGCTAACAAACTATCCGTTTATTCTGTGGCTCAACGAGAAGATGGAACTAAGGAAGGTGTCAATGTCTGGTTTGACTGGCGGCGAGATTTTCCACCAGGACGTAATTTACAGGAAGTTTCGGTATATTTTAATCGCAAAAGCGTGCAGCAGGAAGAAAAAACCGGAGTAACCCTCTTACTCGAAGTTCTCAAAGATTTATGGAATGAAGAGGAAATATCAGCAATTCGTAGAGATCTATTAGGCCTAGTCAATCCATTTGGATATTCTCCTATATTGACCTCAGATATAGACGCGTCCCAGAAGCTCGATCCAGGTTTCTCAGTTATTCTAGAAGTGCCCGAATTCCCTGAATACGAAGGTGAGCTAAGCGAATATGTTATGTCGGGAGCCTGGTCAACTTTAACAGGAGACATTGACGAGAATGGGATAGCGCGGTATACGATCGAAATACATCATGCTGGCGAGACTAAGACTTACACACTATCAGGTCACGAGCAAGATTTCCGTCAACTTGTAGGCGCTTCCTTTACCGTTCACCATTTTGTTTATGAGAGTGGAAAGTTTGAAGACATTGATTTTGGAGTACGCGAAGCGATCCGTTATGCTCGCAAACATGCTGGTGTTCGAATCTACTTAGATGGTTTCAGAGTTTTTGGATATGGTGAACCGGGTAATGATTGGCTCGGCCTTGACGAACTAAGAGCACAACGAGTTAGAATGCCACTCGATGCTGCTCAAGATATACGGCTAGAAGCTCAGAACTATAGTGTCTCTCCTTTCTTGAGGCTGCCTGGCAATAACCAGCTTTTCGGTGCAGTAAAACTTTCTCAATCTCATCATAGTGAAGGCAAGCATGGCATTGAAATCAACATTGCACGCGACCGTCTTGTCGAAAATGAGGCCTTCGATCAGTTGCGTACCTTCGTAAGAAACGGTATATATTGGTTGACCCTCCAATATGCACGTGTAGAATATGCTGAACGGCGCAAGATAGTGGAAATAGAACAGCAAAAAAAGATCGAACCGCTTACACCTAAATTAGACAGAGTTCTCCAACCGGTTGAACGAGTCTTGAGACAGTCTAATAAACTTACCACGTCGGAGAAAGAAGAAATAGAAGATCGGTTTACTGAACTGAGAGAACAAACCAAACAGATTGATTTGGCAGCACAACGATTAGAAGATCAACGAATTAACGAAATTTCAATGCTTCGTGTATTAGCATCGGTTGGTACGTTGGTTTCATTTCTTAATCATCAGCTACGTGCTATCGTAGACAACCTTGGGCAGATCGTTACACTGTTTGAGCTCTATACTGATAAGGTTGACGAATCTATTCGTAATAATTTCTTGATTAATGTGGGCGATCTGCGTCGTTGGAGGAGTTTTGTCGTTCAACAAGTTGACTTATTATCATTCCTTTTAGGAAAGCAGTCAAGGGCAGAGCAGCAAATATACAATATTCATAAGATTGTCGATGATGTAGCGAAGTCACTTGAAGGATACCAGAGCGATTATGGTATTCAATTCAATAATCTGATACCTATCAATTTGATGTCTCCACCTATGTTCTTGGCCGAGCTTCACGCGATCGTTATTAACGTTTTCACTAATGCATTAAAGGCCGTGCGCGGGCGAGATGATCGAAGAATAGAAGCGCGCGGTGGGACTCGAGGTAACAGAATCTACATACAGCTACTCGACACCGGACGTGGTTTAGATATACCTCCGGACAAAGCTTTCTTGCCTTTTGAAACAACCAGTCTACCAGATAACATACTTGGTGAGGGTACCGGTTTGGGCTTATACATTGTACAGGCGTTAGCAGGCAACTACAATGGAGCCGCTCAATTCATTGATGCTCCAGCACCCTGGCGAACCTGCATTGAGATTGAGTTTCCTACAAAATGACAACGATCGATCCTATAACAATACTCTATATAGATGATGACGCCACTGAACTTAGGCGCATCAAAGCACTCCTTGAGGCATCGGGGCGACTTCGTGTCGTAGCGGAGATACCAAAAGCTTCAATTAGCGCAAACATTGAGTCGGCCAACTTACCGAACTTATTTCTCATTGATTATGAGTTAAGTAAAATACAAGACGATAATTCTTCGGTTGACTATAATGGTACCACCCTCTCGGCGGCTATTAGGGGTGTTGCTAATAATTGGCCTGTCGTTTTATTGTCCAAGAAATCGCTGATTGATCCGGGTAAGAGACACGAACACTTAGCGGAGTTCCAACTCATCGATGAAATTATCTATAAGGACTCACTCGGTGATATGGACAGCCTTAGCCGGATAGTTGATCTGATAGTTAGTCTTTCAGAAGGTTATCAGAGGCTCAGGGATATTGTAGTGCAAAGCCCTAATTGGGATGGTGTGATGGCTGCTTTGACCGCCAGCCCAGAAGAAACGGAACAACTCACACTTGCAAATCCTCCTCTTTATCCACAACAAGGACGATCAATATGGACTCCCTCCAGGCTTGCTGATTGGATTTGTCATACAGTTTTGGAATACCCTGGCATCTTATACGACGAGGTGTATGCTGCCACGGCTCTGCGGATTTCGGTTGAATCATACCTATCTCAGGAAGTACAGGCAGTTTTTCAGTCAGCCAAATACACTGGAGTGTTCTCGTCTCGTGGACAGAGATGGTGGAAACAAAGGTTAGAGCGAATTGCGATTGAATTCGTTGGTGATCTTAATTACGCTGACAGATTCGCAGAAGTATTCCTCCGCAAGCAGGGCATATTTTTAAGTCCTTCTGTTAGCATTGTTCGAAATGAATCTCCGGCAGACGCGGTCTGTTATATCTATCATAAACCTGTAATGTTCGAGTATACAGTAGCATACCGTCCGGACAACCGGCCTCCGATTATGGAGCCTGCTCGATTATCCTTTAAGGCGATTCAACAAAGTAACGAGTTTCAACGTGAATTTGTCGAGGGTGTGGACGAAGAGTTACTACGACAAATTAGAGAGATGGATCTGTGAATCCTGAACAAGTATTGAAGGGCCTCAATATTATTAATAGCGAACTTGCTGGCATATTAGACAGGGCTACAGCAACCCAAGTGCTACAGTCAGCACGCACAGACGTGCAAAGTAGTTATGAGCTTTATAAAACTTACGTGAAGCAGACACATCAAAAACACGAGATTGTTGAAAGCGGATGGGGTTTCAGTATACGGCAGAGGCCATTGCAATTCGGAAAAACGGTGATTAGTGGTTATCCGTTTCGAGTCGATCTTACCTGCGAATTTCGGTGGCAGGGAGAAAATGGTGAGAAGTACATAAAAAGAAATATAGCAGTCCGACTTTGGTCTTTATCTAAAGATATGATATTCCGTGAGGATTGGGACTCGGAAAGGCTCAGGGCATTGTCATTGAAAGAGCGTGTTATGATGCGCTTTCATTTTGACCTAGCAGATCCCCAGCAATCGGCTCCATTATGTCATCTACAAATAGGTGGTATAGCCGCAGACCATGAGCATTGTTGGTTTCATCCCAAAATTGAGAAGCCACGATTTCCGCATATGCCAATGGATCTAGTGCTGGCCTGTGAGCTGATAGCGGCAACTTTCTACGAACAGAGCTATAGAAGGATCCGTAAAAGCGGCCATTGGCGAGGTGTATTACAGCAGAGCCAAGTTGCTTTGCTAAAGGATTATTTCGAAGGCTGCCTACGTGCAATTAATGAGCGAAAAAGCGTCTTGACAGATTTCCTGTGGAAGGATGCGCAGATGTGATATCGATGCCGCGAGATGCTTATATCAAATTCCACTGATGCCCTTGATTGCCGGCACCTCATCACAGGACCTCAATGAAATCATTGCTCATGATCGACCTCCAGATCCACACCACCGCAACGCCGCATCATTCGTCGTGGGCGCCCGCGGAGCTTGCGTGCGTAGCCGCCGACTTAGGCATGCGTGCGATCGCCGCGACCGATCACAATACCACCGCGAGCGTGCGCGCTCTGCTCGATGCCGGCGTGCGGCATGGTGTTGGAGTGGTCCCCGGCGTCGAGATCGATAGCGGCTTTGGCGGGAAGCTCTGGCACACGCTGATCTATGGTGTCGCGCCCGACGAGCCGGCACTGCTGGCGCTGTGCGCCGCGGTGTTCGAGCGCAATCGGGCCGACGCGGCGGCGCTGCGCGAGAATCTGGCGCGGGACGGCTTCAGATTGGCCGGCCTCGATCAGCTCGGCCGCCCGGCGAATGTCGCCGATGTCGGCGCGGCGCTGGCGCGGCACAATACCCTGCGGCGGCGCCAGCCCGGCGAGGACGACGAGGCCGCCGGCATGCGCTACATCCTGACCGAGATGCCTGCTGGCTACCGCCCGGTCGGCGTCGATGAGGTGATCGAGGTAGCCCACCGGCTCGGCGGCGTGGCGGTGCTGGCACATCCTGGTCGCTCCAAAGGCATCTACGCCATCCCCGCCACCGCCGCGGATATCGCAGCTATGGCTGCGGCCGGGCTGGATGGCATCGAAGTATACTATCCCAGCCACAGCGAGGAACAGCGCGTGTTCTACCGCGACCTGGCGCAACGCCACAAGCTGCTCGTCACCGGCGGCTCCGACTCGCACCACCCCACCCAGCCACTGGCCCGCTGGCCGGCCGAGTGGTGCGCGGCCTTCCTCGAGCGCATGTGTTGAGTATCGGTATCTCGTACCGGTCAAAGTTCCGGGATGTTGTGCCGGCCATTTGACGTTCAAGTGCCCACAATCCCTGCGCGGCAAGACACGGGGACTATTGATTTCGTAACGCTTGTCGTAACGTTTGGTGGACTGAGTCTGAACTGCTGCGCTGAAGGAAGCGCGATGCCTCTCGCCATTGAGAACGTCTTCCGTGGAGGAAGGCAAGGCAGGTAATCCGTGCATCACTTGAAGGCTTCCTGGCTGGCCTGGGGGCTGTGCGCACTCGTCGTCGGGCCTGGCGCTGTCGGGCTGGCGCTCACTCTCGCTGACCCGAACACCCCACGCTTCGCGCCCGCGCTTGTAGAAACCACGTTGAACTCCCTCCATTCGGTTGTCTTCGGCATCGTCGCCGCGCTGATCGTGGCGCATCAGCCGCGCAACACGATCGGCTGGCTGCTGATGGTGCTAGCCCTGGGAGTGACCACCGCGGGGGTCGCTGTGAGTTACCTGCCGCTCGCGATGGCCGCCACGCCGCATCCGACACTTGCCATCCTGCTGATCGCCTGGTTCAATAATTGGAGTTGGTGGCTGCTGCTTGGCCCACTCCTGCTGATCCTATTGCTGTTTCCCACCGGCCGGCCGCCCTCCCCGCGCTGGCGCTGGGTGATCGTCGCTGTGGCGGTGCTGTTTGGCATCTTTCTTCTCGTTGCTACATTGAAGGCGAGCTTTGAGGTGCCGAATACCAACGTCCGCCTGCGCAACCCGCTTGGCATCCTCCCCGAGAGCGTGTGGACGATCGTTGCTGTACCGTGGATCATCGTGTTGTTGACAACCATCACATTTTGCGTGGCGGCGGTCTTCGTCCGTTACCGCCGCGCGGCAGCGCAAGAGCGCGCCCAGATCAAGTGGTTCCTGTATGCCTGCGCACTGCTCTTGATCATCCTTGCCATCAGCTCTTTTCAACAGATCTTCGCCACTAGCTTCGGCGTGTGGTTCGATATTCTGTTCGAACTGGCGCTTCTCCTGATTCCTACCAGCATCGGCATCGCTATCCTGCGCTACCGGCTCTACGACATCGACATCATCATCCGGCGCACGCTGATCTACTCCATGCTCACGGTTACGCTTGGCCTAGTGTACGTGGGCTGCATCGTGGTGAGCCGGACGCTCGTCGCACCGTTCATCGGCAGCTCGGACGTGGCGATTGTGGCCTCGACGCTGGCGATCGCCGCGCTGTTCACGCCCCTGCGTCGGCGCATCCAAAATGTCATCGACAAGCGCTTCTACCGCCGCAAGTACGACGCAGCCAAGGTGCTGGCAGCCTTCGGCGCGACTGCGCGCGACGAGACTGACCTGGATAATCTTACCGGCGAATTGCTGCGCGTGGTGGATGAGACCATGCAGCCGGAGTTTGTGGGGCTGTGGCTGCGTGATGTCCAACCGCACAGCACGACAGATGGCGCTCGACCAGCCTCAATATCGCCCCAGTAGCTTCAGTTTGCTCTCAGTCGAATCTGCAATTACTCCACTTTCGCGAACGCGCGCACCGGAAACGTGCCCACGCCTTGCAGCTTGGGCGGCACGGCGCTGAATGTGAAGCCCTCGTTCGGCAGCGCTGCCAGGTTACACAGGTGCTCGGCGATCAGAATCTCGGCGGCCAGTAGTGTCGAATGCACCGGGCGCGACCGGCCACTCGTGTCGTCGATGTTCATGGAGTCGATGCCGACCAGCCGCGCGCCACACTCGCGCAGATAGAGTGCAACGGCCTCGGTCAGATAAGGGTGACCCTCGAAGTAGCGCTCGGTGTTCCAGTTGGCGTCCCAGCCAGTATGCACCAACACGGCCCGGCCGCGCAGCTCCTTGCCATGAAAAGCCTCGGCATCCACCGCCGGCGATACGCGATAATCGGCGCGCACGACGATCCCCGGCAGGTCGGCGAAGCGATCGAGCTCGACCTGCGACGTGTCCTTGCCCTCGGCAAAGCGATGAAACGGGCAGTCGACATACGTGCCGGTGTTGCTGACCATCTCGATCTTGCCGATCTGGAACTCGGTGCCGGGCGCGTAGAGCGCGCGCGAGTCCTCGCGGCTGAGGTAGTCGCAGATGATCGGCGCCGGCAGCCCCTTATAAGTCACTAGCCCATGTATGATGGTGTGGCTCAGGTCGACGAAGCGCGCCGGGTCGGCGTGCGCGTCGATCGGCGCGCGCTTGTGCGGCTCGGCGATGATCCGCTTGTTGAGAATCCGCACTGCGCCGACCATCAGCAGCCGCATATCCGCGACAATATAGTCGGCCAGCGCCGTGTCGGCGATGTCGTCGCCGGCAATGTCCAGCCGGAAATCTTGGCCCTGGATTCCGCCGCCATTGGTGAACTCGATTTCGAAATCGAATTGGACGCGTTTTTGCTGGCTCATCTGCCATCCTCCCCAAATTGCCTGGTGCGGTGCTTGTGCTGGCTCCAAAGTTCGTTCAGTATACCATTTGAGATTCATTTGTTAGGTTGAAATGAAGCAGCCCCTTGTGGAAATCTCAACGCGTATGCCTCAGGACAACCCCGATGATCGTCAGCGGTGGTAAATGGTTCATCTGTTACAATAGGAATCTAGCATAGCCTATTAAACCGAAAGGATTCAACGTTGAATACACCACTTACTTTGCTGCCACAGCCGCGCTCGATCACGCGCCACGACGGCATGCACTCGCTCCTGGGCGACCACCGAATAGTGCTGGAAAATGGCGCGGCGCCGCAGTTGCTTACGGCGGCTCAGAAGCTACAAAGCACGCTGCGTCGCCTGGCCGGCGGATCCTGGCCGCTGTCGGCGTTCGGTGGGCTGGACGAAGGCCTTGGCGTGATGGTGCGAATTACGCCCGATAGCGTCGCGCAGGCCCAGGGCTACGAATTGATGATTACGCCCGAGCGGATCGAGATCGTCGCGCACGACCCGGCCGGCGCGTTCTACGGCATCAACACTCTCGTCCAGATTGTCGAGCAGAGCGGTGCGCAGCTGCCGTGCCTGCAGATCGCCGATTGGCCCGATTTCGCCGTGCGCGGCGTGATGCTCGACGTCAGCCGCGACAAGGTGCCGACACAGGAGACATTGTTTGGCCTGATCGACCTGCTGGCGAGCTGGAAGATTAATCAGATTCAGCTCTACACTGAGCACACCTTCACCTACCTCAAGCACCCAGATGTCTGGGCCGTGGCATCGCCCATCACCGGCGAGGATATCTTGAAACTCGACGCCTACTGCCGCGAGCGTTTCATCGAGCTGGTGCCAAATCAGAACACCTTTGGCCACATGAATCGCTGGCTCAAGCTCGAAGGCTATAACTCGCTGGCCGAGGCGCCCGCGGGCTGCGAGACGCGCTGGGGCTTTATGGAGCCGTTCACTCTGTGCCCGAGCGACCCCGGCAGTATCGCGCTGGTGCGCGACATGCTCGACGAGCTGCTGCCGCACTTCACCAGCCGCATGGTCAACGTCGGCTGCGATGAGACGGTCGATCTTGGCCAGGACCGCAGCCAGCAGGCCTGTGCGGAGCGCGGGGTTGGGCGGGTGTACCTCGATTTCCTGCTGCAGATTTACCAGGAGGTCACCGCGCGCGGCCGTACGATGCAGTTCTGGGGCGACATCCTCATGGAACACCCCGAGTTGGTGACGGAACTGCCGCGCGACGTGATCGCGCTGGAGTGGGGCTACGAGGCCAATCACCCGTTCGAGCAGCACGGCGCCCAGTTTGCCGCATCCGGCATCCCGTTCTATGTCTGCCCGGGCACGTCGTCGTGGAACACGATCGCCGGGCGCACCGACAATGCGCTTGGCAATCTGCGCAGCGCGGCCGAGCACGGCCGGCGCCACGGCGCGATCGGCTACCTCAACACCGATTGGGGCGATCGCGGCCACTGGCAGACGCTGCCGATCAGCTATCTGGGCTTCGCGGCCGGCGCGGCCTATAGCTGGGCCTTTGCGGCCAACCGCGACTCGAACGTGCCGGCGGCGCTCAATCGTTTCGCGTTCCGCGACAAAGCCGGTGTCATGGGCCGGCTCTCGTACGATCTGGGCAATATTTACCGCGCGGTTGGAGTCGAGCCGCACAACTCGTCGGCATTGTTCTGGACCTTCCAGCGCTCGATCGACGATCTGAGCGCCAAGGCAATCGCGCCACCCGAGGGATATCAGCGGGCGCTCGAAGCAATCGACGAGGTGACGGCGGCGCTGCCGCAGGCGCAGATCGATCGGCCCGACGCGGCGCTGATTGCGCGCGAGTTCGCGCAGACGGTGCGGCTGCTACAGCACGCCTGCCGGCGCGGGCTATACGCACATAACCCGCGCCCGGCGCTGGCGCACGAACTGGCCGCCGACCTGCGCGAGATCATCGGCGAGTACCGCGAGATCTGGCTGGCGCGCAACCGGCCGGGCGGCTTGGTCGATAGCGTTGCGCGGTTTGAGCAAGCGCTGGCCGATTATCAGGTCGCGTGAGCGTGTAGCTTCCGACCAGGTCGACTAAGGAATGGTATACTGTGCTCAGCCACGGATTAAAAACTCTCGTATCGAACGTTTTTTCTTTGCAGAACGAAAAACGTTCGATACGAAGAAGAAAAACCCGAGTTTTGCGAGTGACCACATAATTCTAGTAAAAAGGCAGATCACAAGAGTAAGTATGTCAATTTCGATTATCGACGATATTGTGCTGGCTCGCCGCACGATCCTGCGGCGCGTGCCGCTCGACGAAATCAGCGCGCCGCCAGCGCTGCTCGACTCGATCGAGCGGATGTTCGGCGCGCGGCTGACGCCGGCCGAGGCGGTCGGCCGCATTATTCGCGATGTGCGCGAGCGCGGCGACGCGGCGCTCTACGAGTGGAGCGCTAAGCTCGACGGCGCGCGCGATGCGCAATTCGAGGTGCCGCGTGCCCGGCTGCAGCACGCCGCCGAGGCGCTCGATCCGGAGTTGCTTGGCGCGTTGCAGCTGGCCGCTGGCGAGATCGAGCGCTTTCACCGCAAGCAGGCGCGCAACTCATGGGTCGATTTCAACGTCGAAGGAGCATTGGGTCAGATCGTCGTGCCGCTCCAGCGCGTGGGCTTATACGCACCAGGCGGCAGCGCGCCGTTGCCCTCGTCGCTGCTGATGGCGGCCATCCCGGCACGTGTCGCCGGCGTCGAGGAGATCGTGGTCTGCTCGCCGCCGCAGCGGGCCACCGGCGAGGTCGCCGAGATCGTGATGGCTGCCGCGTACGTGGCAGGCGTCGATCGGGTGTTCGCGCTCGGCGGCGCCCAGGCGATCGCCGCGCTGGCCTACGGCACCGCGAGCGTGCCACAGGTCGACAAGATCGCCGGGCCGGGCAATCTGTTCGTCGTGCTGGCCAAGCGCGCGGTCTATGGTGTGGTCGGCATCGAGGCGCTGCCCGGCCCGACTGAGACGTTGGTGATTGCCGACGACACGGCCGACCCGCGGCTGGCCGCCGCCGATCTGCTGGCCCAGGCCGAACACGACCTGGTTGCATCGGCGATCATGCTGACGCCCAGCCGCGCCGTGGCCGCAGCGACCCAGGCCGAGGTCGCGCGGCAACTCGAGGCGCTGGAGCGCGCCGAGATTGCCGCCCAATCGATCGCACAGCGCGGTGGGATCGTGGTAGTGGCGGATCTCGACGAGGCCTTTGCGCTGGCGAACGCCTTCGCGCCCGAGCATCTATGCCTGCTGCTCCAGGAACCCTGGCAGCATGTCGGCAAGGTGCGCAATGCCGGCGGGATCTTCCTGGGCGAGCGCTCGTTCGAGGTGCTGGGCGACTACGCCGCCGGCCCGTCGCATATCATGCCTACCGGCGGGACCGCGCGCTACGCCTCGCCGGTCAACGTCGACGACTTCCGCAAGATCATCTCGCTGGTCGGGCTGAACGAGGCGGCGTTGCGGCGGATCGGCCCGGCCGCCGCGCGCCTGGCCGAGGCCGAGGGGCTGACTGGGCATGCGGCGGCGGTGCGCGCCCGCCTAGAAAGTTCAGAGTTTTGAAATATGAGTTTTGAGTTAGAGACCTACGACAACTCATATTTCAAAACTCAAAACTCATAACTTTGGTATAATAATGCAATCCCATTGCTACGCGCTCTAAGGAGGCAGTAGATGACCGCGTCTTCGTATCTTGCTAGTTTTATCAATGTCCTTTTTAATGTTCTCACTCTGGCAATCTTTGGCCGTGTGCTGGCTTCATGGGTCGATCCATTCGCGAATAATCGCATCACGCAGATTTTGCGCGATATCACCGAGCCGATTCTGGCGCCAATTCGTAGCCTGATGCCCGGCGCGATGATGTTCGACTTCTCGCCGATCATCGCGACGCTGCTGCTCCAGGCGCTTGGCAGGATACTGATCGGCGCGCTGGTGCGCTGAAGCGCGAAATGTTCATTCATGGAATAGGTCCTTCATTTCCTATAGTTCCTTTATTACCTTACAGTAGTAAATAAAGGAGCTATAGGAAATGAAGGAAATGCTAGGTTCTTGTAAAGGCCATCGTACATGGAACGAGATGTCCCCGCGCAGCCCCAAGTCGCGCCGCGCGCAGCCTCGCAGGGCTCCAGTCGGTTTCTCCTGCTTGTGGTATTCCTCGCCGGCATTGGCACGCTTGGCATCGAGATGGTTGCCTCACGGCTGCTGGCCCCCTACTTCGGCACTTCGCAGCCAATCTGGGCGGTGGTGATCGGCCTGACGCTGATCTATCTGGCGATCGGCTATCGCCTGGGCGGCTCGCTGGCCGATCGGCGGCCCGACGAAGCGGTGCTCTATCAGATCATCACTTGGGCCGGTTTTGTCACCGGCTTCATCCCACTGCTATCCGATCCGATTTTGCGCTTCTCCCAAGGCACGATCGCTCGCGTGGCCGTTGGCAGCTTCCTGGGCGCGCTGTTTGGCGTGCTGATCCTCTTCGCCGCCCCGGTGGTGCTGATGGCGATGGTCAGCCCGTTCGCCATCCGGCTGCAACTCAAGCGCCTCGAGGCTGGTGTGGCCGCCGCTGGCCGCACGGCCGGATCACTTTCGGCGCTTTCGACAGTGGGCTCGATTGTCGGCACATTCCTCACGGTGCTGTACCTGATCCCCGAGATTGGCACCGCGCGTACCACCTACCTGATCGCCGTATTTCTGATTGTGGTCGGGCTGATCGGCCTGCGCGATTGGCGCTACCTGGCGATGCTGCTGATCGTCGCCGGGCTGTTCTACTACACCACCACCACGCGCGGCAACATCAAGTCGGCCGATTGCGCCGGCTGCACGCTTATGGCCGAGAGCGAGTCGGCCTACAACTACATCCAGATTGCCGGTAGCCAAAGTCAAACCTACGGGCCGCAGGTCAATCTGATCTTGAATGAGGGCCAGGCGATCCACTCGATCTATCACCCGCGCTTCGAGCAGAGCAAGAATCCGCTCGACCTGCTGACCGGCGGTGGGCCTTGGGATTATTTCTCGGTCACGCCGTATTTCTACCCCAATCGCGACCCATCCACCGTCAAAAGTATGGCAATGCTTGGGTCGGCCACTGGCACGGTGCCTAAGCAGTTTCTGGCGATCTATGGCGCCGACGCGCAGATCGACGCGGTTGAGATCGACCCCGAAATTATCACGCTGGGCCGCGAGTATTTCGACATGCGCGATTCGAGCTACGATCTCTCGCACCCAAACTACCGCGTGCACCCCGAGGACGCGCGCTACTGGCTAGCCAATGCCGACCGGACATACGATGTCATCGGCATGGATGCCTATCATCAGCCGTACATCCCGTTCCACCTGACGACGGTGGAGTTTTTTCAGTTGGTCAAGCAGCACCTGACGCCCGAAGGTGTGGCCGTGGTGAATGCCGGCAAAGGCCCCGACGGCGACGATCGGCTGGGTGTGGCGTTGGCCGGCACGATGCGCCAGGTCTTTCCGCAAGTATTCGTGATCGACACCGCCGGCTTCGGCAACCAGATCGTCGTCGGCGTCAATAAACCGGTCGGCGATGGCGCACTGAACTTTCAGCAGAATTTCGAGCGCATGCAGGTGCCGGCGCTGCGCACCGTGATGGATTGGTCGCTGCGCTTGGGCGCCGCGCCGGTGCGCGAATTTCTGCCCTCCGAAGCCCGCTACGAGCCCTTCACCGACGACAAAGCGCCGGTCGAGCAGCTGATCGACTCACTCATCTTTGATCAGATTCGCTGAATGACAAGGTGACATCGACTTGCACCTTGTCACCTTGTCACCTTGTCATCTGGTCATGAATGTCTTCGCCTAAATCCTCTTTCAGCTTAGCGCCATGCTTGACATACTTACTTCTTTTAGCGAAGTCCTGTTGCCGGTAGTGGTCGTGGTGAGTTTGGGTTACCTGATCCGCCGCACATATCCGCTTGATGCGCGTTCCTTAAATCGGGTCAGCCTCTATGTCCTTACACCGTGCTTTGTGTTTGTCACTCTGTTGCGGACAGATGTTGCCGGAGCAGAAGCAACGCGCCTCACTCTGCAAATGGCCCTGGTGATGATTGTCACGACGCTCTGCGCTTTCGCTGCAGCAGTCCCATTCCGGCTCTCCGGTGATCAGCGTAGCGGCTTTGTTCTCACCAGCTCCTTTATGAATTCGGGCAACTATGGGTTGTCGGTTTCACGGTTTGCCTTCGGCGAGGTAGGAGTTCAGTACGCAGTTATTGGGTATCTCACGCAGGCGATCTTGGCACAGACGATGGCGGTCTATCTGGCATCAGCCGGCAGGGCGAGTCGCCGTGCGGCCGTTGGTCAGGTGTTTCGTCTCCCGCTGATCTATGCGGTCTTGCTTGCACTTGGGTTGCGGTTTTTAGGAATACGGTTGGATGAGACTAATGGGGCCGTTGCGGTGGGTCTCTTCCGCGGGGTTCGTCTCGTGGCTGATGCCGCATTACCAATCTTGCTGCTTATTCTTGGCACCCAGTTAACAAATCGCGAACCCGTCACAGCGGCCGGTGCGCTCGTCATGGCCGCCATCCTCCGGCTGCTCGTGTCTATCCCGGTGGGCTATGGAGTTGGGCTATTCCTCGGCTTGAGTGGCTTGCCGCTGTATGTCGGAACCATCCAAGCTGCCATGCCAACCGCGGTCAATATGATTGTTCTTGCGGTCGAGTTCGATGCCTGGCCCGAATTCGTCAGTAATGGCGTCATAATAACAACAATTGGAAGTCTTGTTTCGCTAACCATTCTGATCGCTCTGTTTCGGTAACTTCCTCGGGCCGTTGGTTGCCGGCGAGTGCTTACTGGAGCGGCCGAATGCTTTGTCGCTTATGACTTCACGAGTTGACATGCTTCTTCAGACTCCAACCGAAGAGGTTCGGTCGGGCGAAGCCGACCGAACCTCCCTATCAAAACCACTAAGGTGGACTCTCAGCTATTGTCCTCATTATCGCGGCGAGGCCGCGGGCGGAATGGGAAGCCGGTACGCCGAGTGGTGCCGCCACGCTCGCCAAAGCGGAACGTGCGCCCGCCGCGCGGTGCTGTGCGTTGATTTGAATCGCGCCGCTCCTGGCTTGTGCGTTCGTGCCACTCACGCCCTGGGCCGCGCTTTTCCTCGCGCAGATCGCGGGGCGGCATACGCTCATTACCTCGCTCGGGCCGGTCACCACGCTCAACATTCTCATCGTGAGCAGGGCGACTCTGCCGATCTTCCCCAGACTGCCGGCGTTCGAATCCGCGACTGTCATCGCGGCGCGGGCCACGGTTGTCGAAGCCACGGCTGTCGTCGCGGCGCGGGCCACGGTTGTCGAAGCCGCGACTGTCGTCGCGGCGCGGGCCACGGCTGTCATCGCGGCGCGGGCCGCGATTGTCGAAGCCGCGACTGTCGTCGCGGCGCGGGCCACGGCTGTCATCGCGGCGCGGGCCGCGATTGTCGAAGCCGCGGCTGTCATCGCGGCGCGGGCCGCGCGCATCGAAATTCGTACGATTAGCGCGCCGTGGGCCATCCTGGCGTGTCGATCGATCGTCGGTAGCATTGGTATCGCGGCGCGGAGCCGGGCGATCATCGGCTGGCTGGGGTGCGCGAGCGCGGCGTGGTGTTTCCTGCGTATCGGCAACTTCTTCGGTCGAAGCGTCGGCGCGCGGCGCGCGGCGGGATGGACGCGTGGCGGTGTTTTCTGATGTTACACGGCGACGCCCACGGCCAGCGCCGCTCGTCTCGGCAGGTGCGCGATCGCTCTCGAGAATCTCGGAATCATGCCCGCCAACATGCGACCAAAGTGCTTCTACTTCTTCGTCGGTCAGTTTGCGCCACTCGCCGGCCGGCAGATCGCCAAGCAGCACCGGGCCCTCACGCACGCGAATGAGCCTCAACACCTCGTAGCCAAGCACTTTAGCAACTTCACGAATCTGGCGTTTGCGGCCCTCGTGCAGCACGACCCGCACCCAAACACCATCTTCGCCGCGCTCCAACACGTCAACCCAGGCTGGCGCCGTCGGCATATCGTCCAGCTCCACGCCATTGCGCCACTCGCGCAGCGCCTCTGCCGACGGCGGCTGGTCGAGCAGCGCACGATATTCTTTTTCAATTTGATAGCTGGGGTGTGTCAGGCGTTGGGTAAGCTCGCCGTCGTCGGTCATCAGCAGCAGGCCTTCGCTGTCATAATCGAGCCGGCCAACCGGAAACAGCCGCGCGGGCAGATCGACCAGTCCAACCACTGTTGGGCGGCCCTGCGGATCATCGGCGGTGGAAACGACGCCGGTGGGTTTATTCAGCATGACGTAGGTTCGCGGATTAATTTTCCCGATAGACTGACCGTCGACGAAAATCGCATCCTGCTCGGGATCAACGCGTGTGCCGGGGACAACCACGACTTTGCCATTGACCGACACCCGGCCGGCGCTAATGAGCTCCTCGCAGTCGCGCCGCGAGGCGATACCGGCGCTCGCCAGTACCTTCTGTAATCGTTCTGCACTCAATGCATCTTCCTTTTGTGAGAACAACAAATGCGAGGTCTACGCCTTTGGCGCCGATCAACGGCAGCGCATGCTCGCTTCAGCGGCGACGCAGAAGCAAGAGGCAAGCAGCGACTACAGCATCTATGACCTGGACACCTGACGTACGCCAATTCGCGAAATTATCGTTTTGCCACCAACAGTGGCGGGGCGCAGCTACCATCGGGCTATGGTGCCGGACGATCCAAGCGCTCTGCGACTGTGCAGCCTCCCGGCTGGTATTCTTCAAGTGGTACTACACACTAATGCTCATCCGCCAGCACAGATCGGGAGGATGTGCTACTGCGGTTCTACAAACAATGCGACGCCAGCAATTATGGGGCCACACGAAGTGGAATGCAAGTAGTATACCATAATATTCGGCTAAATGCCATCGGAATCTTCAAAATGAGTAGGACTTTCGCCTAAACCACTTTGAACCTGTCGATTGCCGAATAATCTTCTTGACGCATTGCGTCATTCCTGGTATGATGACTCACGGCAGCATCCTCTGATAGGCACCCATTCCACCACCCTGCGCATGCGGCATAGCTGTCGGGTGAACACTCAGATCGTGGCGCCGATACCCTCAATAGTGCCGAGACACGCGAGATCTTAACCAACAGCGCGAGGAGTGATGCATATGGAACACACATCATCCACTGATCTTCCCCACTATAGCTTGTATATCGACGGGCGCTGGACCGATGCGATCGGCGGTGACCACATGCCAGTCAACGAGCCGGCGCGCGGCGCGCCAATGGCGTACGTCGCCAACGGTGCCGCCGAAGACGTCGATCTGGCGGTGCAGGCGGCGCGCGCCGCCTTCGATCATGGCCCGTGGCCGCACACCCCGCCGCACGAGCGGGCTCGTATTCTGTACGCAATCGCCGATGCGCTCGAGGAATGCTCGGCCGAACTTGCCGAGATCGAGTCGCGCAATCTCGGCGTCCCACTGCGCAAATCGTCCTTTGTCGATGTGCCGATGGCGGTTGAGCATTTCCGCGCATTTGCCGAACTTGCCCGCAAGCATCCCTACGAGCCGTTGCCCTGGATCGATATGCCGGCGGTAAGCTGGAACTTTGTTTGGCGTGAGCCGATCGGCGTGTGCGGGCAGATCGTTCCGTGGAACTACCCGCTGTTGATGGCCGCCTGGAAGATCGCGCCGGCGCTGGCGACCGGTAATACGATTGTGATCAAGCCGGCATCCTACACGCCGCTGACCGCGCTGATGCTGGTCGAGACGATCCACAACACCGGGTTGCTGCCGCATGGCGTGCTGAATTTGATCACCGGCTCAGGGAGCGTGGTCGGCGAGGCAATCGCGCGCCATCCCGGTGTCGATAAGGTGGCGTTCACCGGCTCCACTGAGGTCGGGCGGCGGATCATGGAGCTCGCCAGCGCTACTGTGAAGAAAGTGACGCTTGAATTGGGCGGCAAGTCGCCTAGCCTGGTGCTGCCCGATGCCAATCTCGATCTGGCGACCGATGGAGTGCTCTTCGGCGTGTTCTTCAACGGCGGCCAGAGCTGTGAGGCCGGCACGCGCTGCTTCGTGCCGCAGCAGCTGCACGACGAGTTCCTAGAGCGGCTGGTTGCGCGCGCCCGCAATCTGCGCCTAGGCGACCCGCTCGATCTCGAGACCGATCTGGGGCCGCTGGTTTCCGAGAAGCAGTGCGCCAGTGTGGAGCGCTATATCGAGATCGGCACATCCGAGGGTGCGGTGCTGGCCACTGGCGGCCGGCGCGCGCGCGTCGTGGGCTTCGAAGGCGCGCCATTTATCGAGCCGACGATTTTCGGCCATGTGCGCAACGACATGCGGATCGCGCAGGAAGAGATCTTTGGGCCGGTGCTGGCGGTCATTCCCTACAAAAGTATCACCGAGGCGATCGAGCTGGCCAACGCCAGCCCGTATGGCTTGGGCGCCGCGGTTTGGTCACGCGATCTGCAAGGCGCAATCGAGGTTGCCAAGCGCATTCGCAGCGGCACCGTGTGGATCAACGACCATCACCTGATCAATCCGCTGGCGCCGTTCGGCGGCTACAAGCAGAGCGGCATCGGCCGCGAGCATGGCAGCTATGGTATGCTCGAATATACCCAGATCAAGCACATCCACGTCGACCTGATTCAGAAGCGTGAGGGCCGGCTTTGGTGGGACATGCTGCTGCCGCCGGATGAATAGCGTTACTTTGATATTTGGCTTATCTGAGCCAGCGTACATGTTCCGCGCGGCGGGCGCCGGCCGCGCTGCTATGGACCACCCAATACGCGACGCTGAACAACGCGATCAGGACCATGGCGCTGGCGCTAGATCGGCACTGAAGATGTCAGACCTTGCTCGGCTGAATCGCTCCGCTTTCGCTGTGTGATGCCCGCGCCGTCGAGTGCCAACCGCACCAGCCCGTGCACACCGCGCTGGCGCACCCAGCGCCGGCTGACATCGATATACTGGCCGACGCTCCAGTAGCCGCCGCCACAATAAACATCGCCGCGCTGAATCGCGCGGTACAGGTCGTCGGCACTTGTGCCGGGAAACAGCGTATACGCTTGGCCGATCGTCGCCAGCGAGTGGGCATCGCTGCCGCCGACCATTGGCAGCCGCAGGTCGCGAGCCACCTGCTGAGCGCGCAGATTGCAGCCGCGCGGCGCCCACATGACTCCGGCGTTCAACCCCTCGACCGCGTCGAGCGGCCATTCGCCTTGGCGTGGGCCGGCGTTGCGGCTATGCAGACCGTACGCGCCGAGCGACGGCACACACCGGTCGTAGGGATGCGCGGCGATGCACAGCCCGCGTTGGGCATGCACCGCCGCGATCGTTTCGGCGGCGGGCCGGCCGGGCGGCAGCTCGTCTTCGATGAACAGCGCCAGCAGATGTCCCTCGGCAGTGCTCACCTCTTCTCCTATAATCACTTCGACGCCGAAATCGCGCGCAAGTTGCGCGGCCTGCCGGCCACCTGCGATGCAATCATGGTCGGTGATCGCGATCACTCGCAGATCTAAAGCCGCCACATGCGCCAAGATTTCGGGAATGCTGGCAGTGCCGTCGCTATAGGTGGAATGAATATGCAGATCGGCTTTGCTCAGTTGCCTTGTTATCATCACTGACCTCAATATCGCTCTGTGATTACCATTTGCCGAGCGCCACCGATTAGGTGCCGCATCGGCGCAGGTTGAGTATTGCATGGCGATATTGAGCTGCCGCTACAGGCAGATTTCAATTCTGTAAGCAGCACGTTAAGCCGACTTAATCAGGCTTGTTAACAAATAAGAAACCGAAGCGCTTGGAGATTAGCGATTCGAGATTGATCGCAGCATCGCAATCTCGAATCGCTAATCTCCAATTGCCAAAATGGGAAGTTATACTTTGCCAGGCCCTAAGCTATTTCGATCTGGCTGAGCTTGTCGATCAGAAACACGCGCAGATCCTGGCGCAGGTAGCAGTAGGCGCGCAGAAACAACGTCTCGCGCTGCTTGATAATCTCGATCGGCCGAATCACCCGCGCGGTCGGGTCTGGAAGCGTGCGCGAGCGGTAGACAACCCGTAACAACTGCCCATTCCGTAGCGCGTCGGGGATCGGCGGCGGCAACGCCGGCTCGGGTTCGCCGAGATTGAAGCCGCGGCCATAGTGCAGAATGTCGCCCAATGTCGCGATGCCCTGATTCGCCAGTTGGGCCGCCAGATCGGCAAACACCACACGCAGCGCCAGCACGTCGTCCATGGCGCGATGCGACGGTGTTGGCGCGCCAAGCGCATGCGACAGCGCGCTGAGGCTGTGCGATGATCGCTTGGGGAACAGCCGGCGGGCAATCATCAGCGTATCGATTGCTGGAATGATCAGCTGCGGTAACCCGGCCAGCGCCAACTCGGCGTGGAGAAATTCGAGGTCAAATGGCGCGTTATGAGCCACGATCACCGCACCAGCCAGGGCAGAGCGCACCACGCCGGCAACTTCGGCGAATTTCGGCGCGCAGGCAAGCTCCTCGGCGCTGATTCGATTGACGTTGAATGATTGTATGCTGAGCGGGCGTTCTGGGTCCACCAGCGTCGAAAAACTCAGTGCGACCGTCTCGCCGACGACGCGCTGCAGCGCGATTTCGCAGATACGATCGCCACCGTGCGGGTAGAGTCCAGTGGTCTCGAAGTCAAGGAAAACCAGTGGAACGTCCTGGAGAGGGTATTGAAGCATAAGTCCATGTAGTGCGTAGTGCGTAGTGCGTAGTGATGCGACATATCGCATCACTACGCACTACGCACTACAGATATTAAGAAGCGTTTGACGATCTTATGATCGCGTTGGCTTGTAAGACCATCTACTATTTCGCTACTGGCACCTTTTTCGCCGTCGCAGGGTCAATTGTCAGCAACGTCATACTGACCCAGCCCGAAACATTGCGGATATTGGTGATCCTGTACCAGGCACCATCAGAAGATTTCTCGATCAGCTGCACCGTCTCGTTGGCGTTGATCTGATCAAGTATCTTGCCAGTCACCGGGCGCTCGCGCACATTGCCGCCGTTGAAGACCTTAGCGGTCAATCCGGTGGCTGGCGGCGGCGTTTGGCCAGCTGGCGCCTGGCCGGTTACCGCCACCTGCTTCGCAATCGCGGGGTCGACGGTCAGCAGCGTCGCACTAACCCATCCTTCGGCCTCGGGCGCTTTGACGCGATACCAGGCACTATCTTCCGAGCGCTCCAGCAGTGTCACAATCTCGCCGGCGTGGAGCTGGCCGAGCACATCCGACTGAACATTGGTCACTTTCGGCTGGCGGCGAATATTCCCGCCATTGAACACCGTCGCCGTTAGCTCCGGCACGGCAGTGGGCGCGGCCGTCGGCGCCTCGGTCGGTGTGGCAGCAGGGGTTGGCGCAGCAGCAGCAGCGGTCGGCGCGATAGTTGGTGCAGCGGTCGGCACGGTGGCCACTTCTTGGAAAAACTCTCTCGCGTGGATCGCCGGAATAATCAGTTTGACGGGTTGCGAGTTAATCGTCTGTCCATTCGCCGAAGCATTCAGAATAATTGTCTGCTCTTGATCGCGTTTGGGGGTCGGCGCGGTCCGGGTTCGCTCCACCACCAGGCTAATCTTACCGCCGGCCGCCTGGCCCTTGGCTGAATCTGGATTGAACCATGCGAAATCTTGATCGCCCTGTTTCATTGTCGCCGTCACCTCGGCTCCATCGGGCAGGTTGGTGTCAGCGTCAACCACGATCCGGGTCGGCCCGGCCAGCGTCGCTGTTACATTCGTAATCTCGCGTGGCGGCGGGAGTGGCGTATTGCCAATATCGCTAGGTTGGTTGAAGAATGTATACCATAACACCACCCCGGCGATAATGATTACCAGCGGCACTAATCCTAGCAGCAGCTTGACACCCACCGGCGCCTGGCTAAGACGTTCGCCAAGCGTGGTCGGCTCCTCATACGGCATCGACGTATAATCAACCGCCTGCCCAAGCTCAGGCGGCGGCAGCACCTCGCCTTGAGCCGCTCGCCGACGCCTCAACACTACAGGGATCGCAATCAATATCAGCAGTACCAGCACAACAATGGCGATTACGATCGGATTTGTGAGTGCCTCGAACATTGATGAAGACTCCCTTTCCATCTGAGCGCTCATGCATGCTGTCGACCACCTATGCTCTGGATAATTGTTCGTATCATATGACAACTTGGCCTAAGACGCAAGGCCGGCAAATGCACTTATAGAAGCAATTGGCGTACTGTTTGCGATCGAGAGTGTAAAAATAGGAGTCAGCAGTCAGAAGCCAGGAGTCAGAAGTCTGAACGATGCTGACTCCTGGCTCCTGACTCCTGGCTGCTGTATGGTATAATACCGCCGCATGTGTACGCCAGGAGATCAAGATGAAAGAGTGGTTTCGCCGCCAACCAAAGCACTTTACGCCGGCCTCGCGCGAAAATGGTCAGCAAATCCCTGATAATATGTGGGTCAAGTGCCCATCATGCGGCGAGCTGAACTATGTCAAACAACTGAACGACAACCTGAAGGTCTGCAAGTGCGGCTACCATATGCGGCTCAGCGCACATGAATGGCTTTGCCTGCTGGACAATGACTCATTTGTCGAGGAAGATGCCGTGCTTGGGCCGACCGATCCGCTTGGTTTTGTGTCACCCAAAGATAACTACAGCCAGAAGCTGGCTGAAAAGCAGAATGAAACCGGCATGCTTGATGCGATCGTCAGCGGCTATGGTGCGATCACTGGGCTGCCGCTGCAGATCACGGTCGCCGAGTTCGATTTTATTGGCGGCTCCATGGGTAGTGTGTTTGGCGAGAAGGTCGCCCGCGCCGCCGAGCGCGCCGCCGAGCGCCGCACGCCATTGCTGACGATTAATACCTCGGGCGGCGCACGCATGCAAGAAGGCGTGCTGGCGCTGATGCAGATGGCAAAAGTCAGCGTCGCGCTGACGCGGCTCGCCGCCGCCGGGCAGCCGCATATTTCGCTGATGGTCGACCCATGTTACGGCGGCGTGACAGCATCGTACGCCTCGGTCGCCGATGTGATTATTGCCGAGCCAGGCGCGAATATTGGCTTCGCCGGGCGGCGCGTGATCGAGCAAGCGATTCGCCAGAAGCTGCCGGCGCACTTCCAGACAGCCGAGTTTATGCTTGAACATGGTATGATCGATATGGTCGTACCACGCTCCGAGCTGCGGGCTACGCTGGCGCGCCTGCTGCGGCTGTATAGCGGCTCGTGCAGCGATGATGTCGGCTCGCTGGGCAATAATTCGATGATGGTGAACGCCTGAAAGCAGAACAAAGAACAGAGAACAGAGAACAAGTTGTATCGGCGCTTTGTTCTTTGTGCTTTGTTCTTTGTTCAGGCTGAAGGATAGCAGTTAGCGGTATGACGACAACGGTTCTAACACCTTGGGACAAAGTTCAGCTCGCTCGGCATCCCCACCGGCCGCATACGCTCGACTATGTGCGCGGATTCTGCGAGGATTTCGTCGAGCTGCATGGCGACCGCCGCTTTGGCGACGACGCCGCGATCACCGGTGGAATCGCGCGCTTCGACGGCCGCACAGTAATGATCGTCGGGCATCAGAAAGGCCGCGACGCGCGTGAGAATGTCAAACGCAACTTTGGTATGCCGCGGCCCGAGGGGTATCGTAAGGCGTTGCGCTTCTTCCAGCATGCCGAGAAGTTTGGCTTCCCAGTGCTCTGCTTCATCGATACGCCGGCCGCTGACCCTGGCACGCAGTCGGAAGAGCGCGGCCAAGGGCGCGCGATCGCCGAGAATCTCCTGGTGATGGCTGGGCTCAAAGTGCCAATCATTGCCACGGTGATTGGCGAGGGCGGCAGCGGCGGCGCGCTGGCGATTGGAGTTGGCGACCGGCTGCTGATGCTCGAACACTCAGTCTATTCGGTGGCCGCCCCCGAGGCCAGTGCCGCTATCCTCTGGCGCGACGCGGCGAAGGCGCCCGACGCCGCCCGCGCGATGAAGATTACCGCCCAGCATCTGCTCGCTCTTCAGGTCATCGACACAATTATCCTCGAGCCCGAGGGTGGCGCGCACACCGACACCCCGGCAATGATCGCGGCCGTCGGCGACGCCCTGCGCGCGCAGCTCGACGTGGTGAGCCGCCTGGATATCGCCACGCTGCTGAGCCAGCGCTACGCAAAATATCGGGCGATCGGTCGCTTCCAAGAGCACCAGTCCGAAATCCTCAGCCACCTAAACGGCGGTTCTCCAACATCTGTTCTGTTACCGTTTTCGTAGATGATCATGAGATCAAGAGCGGTTCGCCTGATCGTACTTAGCGCTCGGGCGGTAACATCGTGGGCCGTAGCCTGAAACAACGGCGTGCGCCTCAGCGCGTGTATGGACGAATTTGCGCCATCTCGGCTGGTTTGTGCTTCCTAATCGGCATTATGGCGCCAACCGTGGCACAAAATTGGATATCTATCAACATAGGTCCGCCGGTGCGCCTGATTACAGGCAGTACCGCGGAACATACTCTTGCTGCAAAGGAGTGATACTGATGTGCCGGCTAACAAACGATCGGCACCACGCCCTCTCGAATGGTAGATGCCGGCCCCCGACGATGTGTGTGCCGAAATCCTGTCAAGGCGCAGACGGCGCGCGCCGGCCCACACGCTATACTCGATACAGGACATCTTGGACACGAACGAAAAGTAGGTACCAACAGAGCAACAAAATTGGCCTTTGTGACGTTTATATTAGTACTTAGGGGGAGTAAAAAAGCATGCTGACTAGTACTGATGTACTTATCGTACCCTTGACGCTACCTCATAACGTTGTTATAATACGTAAGCACCTGGACTACCAGGCCTCCCTCAAAAGTGACTCCCTGAGACCTAAAGTTGTATAACAATGTCGTAGAGCAAACCGGCGCCGCAGCGATGATATCACTGTAACTAGCGCCAGTAGCCAGACAATACCAGCGAACTGTCTCGACATAACGACCATCGCACCTTAGCAAGACCGCCTCTATATATCCACAACAGCACGTGTGTGCTCTCTGTGGGAGGCGGTCGTTTGTATCCCATCGCTCCGTTCATTATATCGTGATGGGATGCTTGGCCACAACCAGGAGGACTACAACATGACAGCTCAAGTCGGCGCGTCACTTCTGCAACTCGTCAACGAGATGCAGGACCGTAAAAAGTTCCAGGAGTTGAACTGGACTGGTACGTTCGGCGAGTACCTGGACTTTGTCACGCAGAATCCCCAGGTAACGCGGAATGCGTTCCAACGAATCTACGACATGATCATGGCGTATGGCACCGAGGAGTTCATCGATGCCAAGAAGCGCCTGATTCGCTACAAGTTCTTTAGCGACATGTCGTTCGATCAGAATGATGCTATCTTTGGCCTCGAGATTCCGTTGATGCGGCTGGTCAACTTCTTCAAGGCCGCCGCACAGGGCTATGGCACCGAGAAACGCGTGCTGCTGCTGCATGGCCCGGTCGGCTCGTCGAAATCGACGATTGTGCGGCGCCTGAAGAAGGGGTTGGAGCATTACTCGCGTACCGAGGTGGGCGCACTGTATACCTTCGATTGGTATCTGGGCGAGGAAGAGGATTTCGACCCGAGTACGCTCAAAGAGAGCGACTGGCAATCTTGCCCGATGCACGAGGAGCCGCTGCACCTGGTGCCGCCCGAACTGCGCGAGCCCTTCGCCGCCCAGTTCAACGAAGAGCGCCCCGAGGCCGAGCAGATCCGGATCGTCGGCGACCTCTGCCCATCCTGCCGTTACAACTACCGCGAACAGATGCTGCACTACGGCGGCGACTGGACCAAGGTGATCCAGCGCATTCGCGTGCGGCGGCTGGTCTTCTCCGAGCAGGATCGCGTCGGCATTGGCACGTTCCAGCCAAAAGATGAGAAGAACCAGGACTCGACCGAGCTTACCGGCGATATCAACTATCGCAAGATCGCGATCTATGGCTCGGACAGCGACCCGCGCGCGTTTAATTTCGATGGCGAGTTCAATATCGCCAACCGCGGAATCATCGAGTTTATCGAGATGCTCAAGCTCGACGTGGCGTTCCTCTACGACCTGCTAGGCGCCTCGCAGGAGCATAAGATCAAGTCGAAGAAGTTCGCGCAGACCGACATCGACGAGGTTATTATTGGGCATACCAACGAGCCGGAATACCGCCGCCTTGAGAACAACGAGTTTATGGAGGCGCTCAAGGATCGCACAGTGCGGATCGACATCCCATATATCACTCGCCTGCGCGACGAGATCAAGATCTACGAGCGCGACTTCAACCGCCGCAATGTGCGCGTGCATATCGCCCCGCACACGCTTGAGGTGGCCGCGATGTGGGCGGTGCTGACGCGTCTGGAAGAGCCAAAGAAGCCCAACCTGACGCTGCTCCAGAAGCTCAAGCTGTACAATGGCAAGACCTTGCCCGGCTTCACCGAGGATAACATCAAGGAGCTGCGCAAAGAGACCATGCGCGAGGGTATGGAAGGCATCTCGCCACGCTATATCCAGGACAAGATCTCGAATGCGCTGGTCAACTTCCAGGAAGACGGCTATATCAACCCGTTCATGGTGCTGAATGAGCTGGAAGGCGGCCTGAAAAACCACGCGCTGATCAACGCCGAGGAAGACCGCAAGCGCTATAAGGACCTGCTGTCGGTGGTGAAGGAAGAGTATACCGAGATCGTCAAGAACGAGGTCCAGCGCGCGATCTCGGCCGACGAAGAAGCGATCAAGCGGCTGTGCGGCAACTACATCGACAACATTAAGGCCTATACCCAGCGCGAGAAGGTGCGCAATAAGTACACCGGCCAGTATGAAGAGCCGGATGAGCGGTTGATGCGCTCGATCGAAGAGAAGATCGACATCCCCGAGTCGCGCAAAGAAGACTTCCGACGTGAGATCATGAACTACATTGGCGCGCTGGCGATCGAGGGCCGCACCTTCGACTATAAGACCAATGAGCGGCTGCATAAGGCGCTGGAGCTGAAGCTGTTCGAGGATCAGAAGGACTCGATCAAGCTCACCTCGCTGGTCTCGCGGGTAATCGACAAAGATACCCAGGAGAAGATCGACGTCGTCAAGGCGCGCCTCATTCGCGACTTTGGCTACAACGAGCAGAGCGCGACCGATGTTCTGAATTACGTAGCCAGCATCTTCGCACGCGGCGACACGAAGAACTAACTGATTGCAAATTGTAAATTGTAAATTGCCAATTGATCTCGTTGATAGATGATCAATTTGCAATTTGCAATTTACAATTGCGAAGGCAAATGTATGTCGATCCGGCGAGTTGAACGTGATTTAAACCGCTTCCGCCAAATCGTGCGGGGCAAAATCAAAAAAGACCTGCGCAAATATATGTCGCAGGGCGAGATGATCGGCCGGCAGGGGCGCAAGTATGTCTCGATTCCGCTGCCGCAGATCGATCTGCCCCAGTTTCGTTATGGCAGTAAGCAGGGCGGCGGCGTTGGCCAAGGCGACGGCGATGTCGGCGACCCGATCGGCCAGGGCGACCCGCAGCAGGGCCAAGGCGAGGCCGGCTCGGACCCTGGGCAGCATGTGATTGAAGTCGATGTGACGCTCGAAGAGCTGGCTCAGATTCTCGGCGAAGAGTTGCAGCTGCCGAATATCGAGCCGCGCGGGCGCAAGAATATCATCTCGAAGAAAGATAAATACTCGGGTATTCGCAGAGTTGGCCCCGACTCGCTGCGGCATTTCAAGCGCAGCTATCGCGAGGCGCTCAAGCGCCAGGTGATGTCGGGCGAATATAACTCGAAGAACCCGATCGTCGTGCCGATTCGCGAGGATATGCGCTTCCGCTCGTGGAAAGAAACCTTGATGCCGGAGTCGAACGCGGTGATCATCTATATGATGGATGTGTCCGGCTCAATGGGCACCGAGCAGAAAGAGTTGGTGCGCATCACCGCCTTCTGGATCGAGACCTGGCTGCGATCGCAGTACAAAGAGATCGAGATTCGCTACATCGTGCACGATGCGGCCGCGAAAGAGGTCGACCAGAACACGTTCTATCACATTCGCGAGGGCGGCGGCACCAAGATCTCTTCGGCCTATAAGCTGTGCAACCGGCTGATCGACGAGCGCTACTCGCCGGACGAGTGGAATATCTACCCGTTCCACTTTTCCGACGGCGACAACTGGGGCGGCGGCGATACACGCGAGTGTGTCGAGTTAATGCGCAGCCAGTTGCTGCCGCGAGTGAACCAATTTTGCTATGGGCAGGTGCGCTCGCTCTACGGCTCGGGCCGCTTCGCCCACGATCTGGAAGAGTACCTGGGCAAAGACGAGACATTGGTGATCTCCGAGATCGCCGATCGCGAAGATATCTACGACGCGATTAAGGACTTTTTGGGCAAAGGAAAATGAGAATACAGGAGTCAGAATACAGGAGTCAGAATAGCACTGTAAGCACCCGCTACACTCCGCTTTCAATGTTATTCATCGAACATTCTGTATTCTGGCTTCTGACTCCTGACTTCTATGAAAAAAACCAGTCTTCCACCCGAACTTCAGGCTGCCTGGGAAGAGATCGAAGATCATGCCAAAAGCTATGGTCTCGACTTTTTCCCAATTATCTATGAAGTGCTCGATTATCGCACGCTGTATGAGACGGCGGCGCTGGGCGGCTTCCCGACGCGCTTCCCACATTGGCGCTATGGTATGGAGTACGACCAGTTGATCAAGGGCCATGTATGGCTCGGCTCGACAATCTACGAGATGGTGATCAACACCAACCCGTCGTATGCGTATCTGCTCGAAGGCAACGAGATGGTCACGCAGAAGATGGTGATGGCGCATGTCACCGGACACGTCGACTTCTTCAAGAACAATATGTGGTTCTCGCATACCAACCGCAAAATGCTCGACGAGATGGCTAATCATGCCGCGCGCATCCAGCGGATCATCGAGCGCTACGGCTACGAGATGGTCGAGGACTTTATCGATACGTGCCTCTCGATCGACAACCTGATCGACTACCATGCGCCGTATATCCGGCGGCACGACGCGCAGACCGCGCGGCCGATCATCGACGACGACATGCCCGACATCGTCGAGGGTTTGAAGGTCGATCGATCGTACATGAAGGACTTTATCAACCCGCCGGAGTTTCTCGAGCAGCAGCGCAAACGGCTGGAAGAAGAGCGCGCCAAACAGCGGCGCTTCCCCGAAAATCCTCAGAAAGATGTGCTGCTGTTCCTGATGAACTACGCGCCGCTGGAGCGCTGGCAACACACCATCCTCGAGATCATCAGCGACGAGGCATATTACTTCGCGCCGCAAGGGATGACAAAAATACTCAATGAGGGATGGGCCAGTTTCTGGCATTCCGAGATCATGACCAAGAAAGCGATGAGAGACGGCGAGATCGTCGATTTCGCCGACCACCACTCCGGCGTCGTGGCGACGCACCCCGGCCGGCTGAACCCATATAAGCTCGGGCTGGAGTTGCTGCGCGATATCGAGGACCGCTGGAACAAGGGCAAGTTCGGTAAAGAGTACGACGAGTGCGAGAATATTGCCGAAAAGCGCGCTTGGGATCGCCAACTTGGCCTGGGGCGCCAGAAGGTCTTCGAAGTGCGCCAGATGTATAACGACGTCACGTTCATCGACGCGTTCCTGACGCCGGAGTTCTGCCTGGAGCAGAAGCTGTTCTCCTTCCGCTATAATCGCGATACTGATCTTTATGAGATCGCCTCGCGCGAGTTCAACGAGATCAAGCAAAAGCTCTTGTTCCGGCTCACAAACTTTGGCCAGCCGTTTATCTACGTCGAAGATGGAAACTACAACAATCGCGGCGAGCTGTATCTGCGCCACCGCCACGAGGGCATCGATCTCAAGATGGACTATGCTCGCGATACGCTGCGCAATATCTATAAGATCTGGACACGCCCGGCGCACCTGGAGACGGTCGTCGACGACAAGCGCCGGCTGATCACGTTCGACGGAAAGGATTTTGGCGAGCGCAAGATCGATTGACACGGATTTTGCCACGGATACACGGATGGCTCCCTGTATCTGTGGCTGATGGAACGATTTGTGCTTTCAAATCGTTTATATAGACAAAGATGAGCATCAACCCCGATTGTTGATTGGCCACCCACGACAAGGAGCGAATTATGAGCATTGGCAAACAGTTAATCGAACAGCTACGCCAGCTAGCCACCGGCGAAGGGGCGACGCTGGCTGACGGGGCACCGTTGGTCGTAGCCGGCCAGCCGGACCACGCGTCGCTAGTATTTTCCGATCGCGACCGCTACAGCGTGGCACTGCGCGAGTTGGTCGTTGGAATGAACGTGGACGCGCCTGCCGACACGCGCGCCTATCTGAGCGCCGCCGCCGCCGCAGTGGCGCGCGGGCTGAGCTTCCTGGAAGAGCCGCTGGCGGTGTGGGAGCTGGACGGCAGCGAGGGCATGGCTGAGCTGCGTTCATCTCCGCCGCTGCGCGAAGGCGACGAGATATCGTATTGGGAGGTGACGCTCACAGCCGCCCAGCCATCTGCACGAGCGGCGCGCTACCGCTGGGCGCCGGGCATGGCCGAGCGCGAGATCGTCGCGTATCCTGCTACATTCGCGCTGCTCGGACGCATGGCCGATGTATTGGCCGGGGCGTTGCGCGATACGGCGGATTAAACAGAGCAACATGTTGATCGTGAGGCACGGGTGGCGCGGCTTGCGCTGCCCGTGTTCGTTTTTTAGTTTTCGGGTATACTGGCGCAGTAAATCAGAATACAACTACTTCAAGGCCAATTGGATAATCTCACTACAATCTCACAAGCGCTGGCCTCGGCCACTAGTCAACTGCGCGCCACGAGCGAAACTCCTCGCCTCGACGCCGAGCTGCTGCTGGCGCATATTCTCACGTGGGATCGCGTACGGCTTCTTGCAGAAGGCCGTCAGTCGCTTACAGCAGCTCAGGCAGCAGGATTTCGCGCGCTGGTTGCGCGCCGAGCAGCGCTTGAGCCAGTCGCATATATTGTCGGCCACAAAGAATTCTACGGCCTCGATTTCTTCGTCGATCGGCGCGTGCTGGTGCCGCGCCCCGAGACTGAGTTGCTCGTCGATCTCGCACTCAACGCCGCGCGACGAACGTTCAAACGTTCAAACGTTCAAACGTTCAAACGTTTCCATATTGCCGACATCGGCACCGGCAGCGGCTGCGTCGCGATCGCGCTGGCGGTCCATCTGCCGGCGCTGATTAGTGCTGTCGATATCTCACCCGCCGCGCTGGAGATAGCGCGGATCAACGCCGAGCGGCATGGTGTGATCGAGCGTGTGCGATTGGTAGAGGGCGATTTGCTGGCGCCGCTCGATCGGCCGGTCGATCTGCTGGTGAGCAACCCACCCTATACGATTCTGAGCGCAATTGATGAAGGTGTGCGCCATTACGAGCCGCACGCGGCCCTCGACGGCGGGCCGGAAGGATACGATGTTTATCGCCGGCTGCTCGCGCAGATGCCTGACAAGTTGCGGTCTGGCGGTGCGGCGCTGCTGGAGATCGGCGCAACCCAGGGCGCAACCGTGGCCGAGCTTGCGCAGCGCTCGTTTCCCACTGCACGCATCAGCATTCATCACGACCTGGCCGGGCTCGATCGTGTTGTTGTCGTTGACGATAGTTTGACAGAGTGACGGGGTGACAAGGTGATGGGGTGACAAGGCAGATAACGATCGAGGATAGAAGATAGAGGATGGACGATGGCACTATTCTCTATCCTCTATCCTCTATCTTCGGTTCCTTGTCACCTAGTCACCTTGTCATCTTGTCATAATTACGGAGGATACGTGACCTACAAACTACTTGCGCTGGATCTCGACGGTACCACGCTCAACGCGCAGTTGGACATTTTGCCAGAGGTCAAGCGCGCGATCGCAGCGGCGCAGGCGCACGGTGTGATCGTGACACTCGCGACCGGGCGAATGTTTGGCGCGACACTGCCATATGCCGAGCGCCTAAATATTCACGGCCCACTGATCTGCTTTCAAGGCGGGCTCATCCGTGACGCGCGCACTGGCGAGGTGTACCAGCACACGGCTGTGCCAGGCGAGCTGGCGGCTGAGGCGATCGAGCTGCTGCTCGCAGCCGATCTCTTTGTCATCGCCTATATCGATGAGCGGTTATGGGTGGCGCAGCAGCGCCCCGAGCTCGACATGTACCTCGGCTGGCATCCCGAGCGCCCCGATGTGGTCATCGACCCAGATCTGGCCAGCACGATCGCCAATGCCTCGATCGCGCGATTGCTCACCCAGGCCGAGTCGGCCCGCGCGCCCGACCTCGCCGATATGGCTGTGGCGAACCCGCCGAGCAAACTGCTGTTCGTGGCCGACCCACCGGTAGTCGAGCGCGAGATCGCGCGGTTGGCAGCGCATTTTGCCGGTCGGCTCTCGGTGTTTCGCTCGCACTCGCTGTTTGGCGAACTCACTCCGCTTGGCATCAGCAAAGGTGTGGCGCTGGCGCAGTTGGCGGCGCGGCTGGGTATCCCGCGCGAGCAGGTGATCGCGATTGGCGACCACGAGAACGATCTTTCGATGATCGAATGGGCAGGGTTAGGGCTGGCGATGGGCAATGCTATTCCCGATCTGCGCGCCGCCGCCAATGCAATTATTCCATCGGTCGACGAAGCCGGCGTGGCCTGGGCGATCGAGCGCTACATCCTGCAGAGTGAACAGTAATGAGTTTTGAGTTGTCGCTTTCGCAAGTTATCGGGACATACGCAGTGGACGCGACCATCGGACCACCACGGATTAACAATCTCTCGTATTGAACGTTTTTCATCCGCAGAACGAAAAAACGTTCGATACGAAGAAGAAAAATCCATGTTTTGCGATTGACCGTGTTAGTCGTACGTATAACTCATAACTCAAAATTCATAACTCTGAGAATTAGGTATTGCATGGCGCGATCCCATCGGCTATAATGTCGAGCGCTCCGATTGGTGGAGTGGTAAGTGGCGCCAGGCGCTTGGAAATGAAAAAGCCAGCGTCCCAAATCGGAACTCTGGCCTTCCATTTGCTGACCGCTTGCTCGAAAGCAGCTAATTCGACTTGCTGACCGTCCGCAGGCACTTGGCGCAAAGTTTCACCTGTACCGAAACGCCGCCATCGAGCGTGAGCGTCGTCTTCTGAATGTTGGGCTTCCACATTCGGCGCGTGTGCCGTTTGGAGAAGCTTACATTATTGCCAAAAACGGGCTTTTTACCGCAGATCTGACACGTTGCCATGGTCGAATAACCTCCTCGGACGTCGCCGAGCATCCCAAGATATGTTCTGTAACACTAAATTAGGACTATACCATATTCGCGGCCGGTTGGCAAACTCGACATGATGTAGACGCCGTAAAAGCCGTTTCTACGCCGCATGGTGCGGTCAGATCTCTCAGTGAGCGATACGAAGAGTGGTGTCTGGTCTAGAGCGGTAAACGAGGAGTAGCATGAGTCATTTGGGCGGGCCGCCGAACCAGCGCCACCTGCCGACCGGCAAGATCGAGGTCGCGCCGCGCGCGATTGCAACAATTGTCGCGCGCGTGGTCGGCGAGTCGTATGGTGTGGTCGGGATGGCGCCGCGAACACTTCGTGAGGGTGTCGCGCAGGTGCTGCATCAGCGCGATGCCCACCGCGGCGTCGATGTACGGATCGAGGGAAATCAAATCGAGATCGATTTGTATGTCATCGTGAGCTACGGCACACGGATTGGCGAGGTAGCCCGTAACGTACAGGAACATGTGCGCTACGCTGTCGAACAGGCGATCGGGATGCCGGTAGCGCATGTGAATGTGCGCGTGCAAGGGTTGAAGAATTGAGAATTGAGAGTTGAGAATGCTGAATTGGCGCTTCTCAATTCTTCATTCTCAATTCGGCGATGGAGACGCTGTTGGAGGATACGCTTGTTTCACAGGCATGGGACGGCAGGCAGTTGCTGGCGGCGCTCAAAGCGGCGGCGCACTGGCTTGAGCAACACGCCACGGCCGTCGATGCGCTGAACGTCTTTCCCGTGCCCGATGGCGACACAGGCACAAATATGTCGCTCACGCTCAGCGGCGCGCTCAAGGATGTGGCCCCCGACTCATCGTGCGCGGCAGTGGCCGAGCGAGTCAAATATTGGGCTATGATGCGTGGCCGCGGCAACTCGGGCATTATTCTTTCGCAGGTGCTGCGCGGCATCGCCCAGGGATTGAATGGGCAGGAGCGCATGGGCGCGCCCGAGCTGGCGGCGGCGCTGGCGCAGGCCAGCATCTCGGCCTACAAAGCAGTGCTCAAGCCGGTTGAGGGTACCATGCTCACGGTAATGCGCGAGGCTAGCGAGGCCGCCACCGCCGCGCTAGCTGGCCCGCACGCGACTGTGCCGACAGTGCTCGAGGTGGCGGTGCAGGGCGCGCGCGCCTCGGTCGATCGCACGCCGACGCTGTTGAAGACTCTGCGCGACGCTGGCGTGGTCGATTCAGGCGGCGAAGGACTGTTTTTGATCCTAGAAGGCATGCTGCGCTACGCGCGCGGCGAGTCGGTTGAGTACGATGCCGGCGAGCCGGTCGCGGCCATGTCGTTCGATGATATTCATGGGCCCGACGATTTCGGCTATTGCACGAATTTTCTTATTCGCGGCGACGATCTGCCATATGATACGATTCGGACTACGCTCGCCACCATGGGCCAGTCGGCGGTGATCGTCGGCGACGAAACGTTGATTAAAGTCCACCTCCATCTGCTGCGCCCAGGCGAAGTGCTCAACTACGCGATCGACTTCGGCACACTGGAGCAGATCGAGATCACCAATATGGATGTGCAGCGCGCCCAGTTGCATGAACGTTCGAACGTTGAGGCGCTCGAAACAGATGTCGGCGTCGTTGCAGTCGCGCCGGGCCCTGGCTTTGCGACTCTTTTTCGCAATCTGCAGGCTGGCGAGATCGTCGGCGGCGGGCAGACAATGAACCCAAGCACCGAAGATCTGCTGGCGGCGATCGAGCGGCTGCCACAGCACGAAGTAATTGTGCTGCCGAATAACAGTAATGTGATTATGGCGGCGCGCCAGACGGCCAATCTGAGCCAGAAGCGTATCGAAGTGCTGCCGACCAAAACGGCGCCACAAGGCATTGCCGCGCTGCTGAGTTTCAACTACCAGGCTGGAATCGAGCAAAACGTGCAGGCGATGAGCGCGGCGATTGGGCAGATTCATACCGGCGAGGTGACGACCGCCGTGCGCGACGCGGCCATCGACGGGCTCTCGGTGCGGGCCGGCCAGACGATTGGTCTGCTGAATGGCGATCTGGTGACGGCTGACGACGATCGCAACGCAGTGATCGAGGATCTGCTTGGCCGCATGCAGCTCGACCAGCGCGAGATCGTGACGATCTACTACGGTGAAGCGCTGGACCGCCCGGATGCCGACGCCCTGGCCGAGCACATCCAGCAGCGCTTCGCGGATGTGGAGGTTGAGGTTCAGGATGGCGGGCAGCCGCTGTATGATTATATTATTTCGGCTGAATAATAGCCTAGTGCAGAATCTAGCAGCATGTTAGGAAATGAATATCGCTGCAATGACATCAGTACGGGCTAGACACAATCTGCAATCTGCAATCCGCAATTTGCAATTACACTAGAGGAGGCCAGCAACATGGCCAGTATCAAGATTGTCACTGACAGCACCGCTGATATTCCACTCGGGCTGGCGCACGAGCTTGGCATTGAGATTGTGCCCATGCATCTGCATGTTGGCGAGCAGACATTCCGCGCCGGCCTGGATATTACCACCGACCAATTCTATCAGTGGATGCAAGATGGGCGTGTCAAAGCGACCACCTCGTCGCCGCCGCCAATTGTATTCGAGCATCTCTACCGCCGGCTGGCGCCCGATTACGATTACGTGTTCTCGCTGCATCTATCGGGCCGGCTGGGTTCCACCTGCCGCTCGGCCCAGCAGGCCCGCGCGCGGCTGCCTGCCTCGGCCACGCGGATCGAGGTGATCGACAGCAAGCTGGCTTCGATGGGGCTTGGGTTGGTGGCGACGCATGCCGCGCGAGCGGTGCGCGACGGCGCGACGCCCGACGAGGTAGCGCTGTTGATCAATGGCCTCATCCAACATTGCCACGTCGTCTTTTTTGTTGATACTATCGAGTATCTCGAACACACCGGCCGGCTTTCGCTGGCGACCTCGGTGGTCGGCTCGATGCAGCGGATCAAGCCGCTGATGTTGCTCGACGAGGGTGAGATTGTTCCGTACGAACGCACGCGAACGCGTGCCAAGGCGATCGAGGGGCTTTATACCTTCATCGAAGATTTCCCCAGAGTTCAAGAAGTCATCGCACTCTATGCGACCACGCCGGAGGATGTCGAAAAGTTGCTGGAAAAAGTTGACCCGATCTTCCCGCGCGACCAGGTGCAGATTATGCAGTTCGGGCCCAGTATCGGCGCGCACCTTGGCCCTGGAGCTATGGGTGTGGCGGTGTTCGAGGGACTGGACTGAGAACAAAGAATAAAGAACGAAGAACAAAAAACTACATTTGATTTCACGCCCTTTGTTCTCTGTTCTCTGTTCTTTGTTCTAGGAGGCCTTGTGATCAAAATCGTCGTCGATAGCACCGCCGATCTGCCGGCCCAGCTGTACAAAGAGAACGATATCACCGTGGTGCCGGTGCTGGCGCAATTTGGGAGTGAGACGCTGCGCGATGGTGTCGACATCACACGCGATCAGTTCTACGCGCGGCTGATCGAGAGCGCTGAACCGCCGAAGACCGCTGCTCCCTCGGTCGGCATGTTCGAGGAGACCTTCCGCAAGCTCGCCGCCGAAGGTCACGAGATTCTATCGATCAGCATCGCCAGCGGGCTCAGCGGCACCTACAACGCCACCCGCCAGGCCGCGCAATTGGTCGAGGGCGCACGGATTATCTGTGTCGACAGCCAGACGGTGACGATGCCATTCGGGTTTCTGGTGCTGAAGGCCGCGCAGGCAATTCGCGCCGGCAAATCACTGCAACAGGCAGCCGCCTTCGTCGAGGCGCTGAGACCCAAGCCGGTGCTGTTTGTAGCGTTGGAGACGCTGCGCTACCTTGAGAAGGGCGGGCGAATTGGCCGAATGCGTGCTTTACTTGGTACAATGTTAAGTGTCAAACCGATCATGGAAGTGCGCGCCGCAGAGGTTCTCCCAGTCGAGCAGGTGCGCACCTGGAAGCGCGTGCCGCCCCGCATGGTCGAGCTGATACAGGCGCGCGGTGCGTTGGATCAACTGGCGGCGCTTTACACTACCACCCGCGACACCGCCGAGCAACTCGCCGAACTGTGCGCCACTGCGGGCCTGCTGCCGCGCGACCAGATCTATGTGGTGCAGGCCGGGGGCGTGCTGGGTACGCACGTTGGGCCGGGGGCAATGGGGCTGGCCGGATTATTGAAGTAATTGTAAATTGCAAATTGTAAATTGAATTGATAATTTGCAATTTACAATCTGCAATCTGCAATCAAGGCTATGGACGGAAAAGATCAAATCGTTCAGCTCGGCAAGATTCTGCGGGCCGAGTATGATAACAACTGCGACGATAGCGCCGCGCCGGGCGGAATGGAGCGCTTCTTGACCGGCTGGCGGCTAGCGGCCAATGGCGCGCTTAAGCACCCGCAGGTTCAACAGGCGCTAGACTTGCTGGCCGGCTATGGTGTCTTCGACGCCACCACGCGCCGCGCGCGCGTCGGCATCGCGCTGGAAGGGCTGCGCGAACTGTTCCGACCTGCCGCCCCGACACCCGCAGCTAAAGCGCAAACAGCAAAACCTAAAGCGCAAAGCGCGCCCGCTACCCCGGCCGCGCCGATCACGCTTGAGACGCCGATCGAACGGCTGCCGGGCGTCGGCAAAGTCACCGCACAGTCGTTCAAACGGCTGGGCGTGCGCACCGTCTACGACATACTCTATCACTTCCCGCATCGCTACGACGACTTCACCTCGCAGAAGCAGATCGCCGAGCTACAAGTCGGCGCGGTCGAGACGATTGTGGCGACGGTGCTCGATATTCGCAGCTTTGGCACGCGCAGCGGCATGAGCGGCCTGGAGGTGCTGGTTGGCGACGACAGCGGCAACCTCAAGGTGGTGTTTTTCCGCCAGCCGTGGCTAGCCAAGCAGTTCACGATTGGTGCACGGATCGTGCTCAGCGGCAAGGTCGATTCGTTCCAGGGCCTGCGCCAGATGACCGGGCCGGACTGGGAGCCGTATAGCGACGACGAGCTGATTCATACCGGGCGGCTGGTGCCGGTGCACCCGCTCACCAAAGGGTTGTATGAACGCAACGCCCGCACAATTATCAAGCGCGTGGTCGATCACGCCGCGCCGCTGGTGCACGATTACCTGCCGGCGGTAGTACGCGAGCGCGCCGGCCTGATGCCGCTCGGCCAGGCGCTGGCGCAGATGCACTTCCCGGCCGACAATCGCTCTCTTGATCACGCGCGCCGCCGCCTGGGGTTCGACGAGTTCCTGTTCATTCAGCTTGGCGTGCTGCAGCGCAAGCTGCTCTGGCAGGGCGAGCGCGGCTACCTGATGAGCTGGAACCAAAAGGTGCATGAAGAGTTCCTCGCCAAGCTACCATTCGACCTGACCGGCGCCCAGGTGCGCGCGCTGGAAGAAGTTTTCGCCGACATGAGCCGCCCGATGCCGATGGCGCGGCTGCTCCAGGGTGATGTTGGCAGCGGCAAGACCGCGGTGGCGGCCGCGACTGCGCTTCAGGCAATCGCCAATGGCTATCAGGCCGCGATCATGGCGCCGACCGAGATCCTGGCTGAGCAGCATTACAAAGGGCTCAAGTCGTTGCTCGGCAAAGTACGCGTGCCGCGCGCCGAGCCCGATGCCGAGGAACAACTGGCGCCCGGCAAGGCCGCAATCTCGGCCGAGCACCAGGCCGAGCTCGACGATCTGAAGCGCCTGCTGGGCATGATACCCGAGGACGACCTCGACGGCGCGGGCGTGCGAGTCGCGCTGCTCACCGGGAGCCTGGGGGCCAAAGAGCGTCGGCGCGTATTGGAAGGCATTGCGAATGGTGATGTCGACTTGATTGTAGGAACGCATGCGCTGATTACCGAGAGCGTGCAGTATGCCCAGCTAGGCCTGGTAGTAGTCGACGAACAGCACCGCTTTGGGGTCGAGCAGCGCCAGCGTTTGAAGAACAAAGGCTTCAACCCGCACATGCTGGTGATGACCGCCACGCCCATCCCGCGCACGCTCACGCTTACGATCTATGGCGACTTAGACACCTCGATACTGGATGAGCTGCCGCCGGGGCGCCAGGAGATCAAGACTCGCTGGATCGTCTCGACCGAGCGCGATAAGGCCTACAAACATCTGCGCCGCGAGATCAGCCGCGGTCGCCAGGCGTTCGTGGTCTGCCCACTGGTCGACGAGAGCGAGAAGGTCGATCTGCCCTCGGCCGAAGAAATGTTTGTCAAGCTCCAGAGCGAGATCTTCCCCGACCTGCGCGTCGCGCTCATCCACGGCAAGCTGCTGCCGCGCGAGAAGGATGAGACGATGGTGGCCTTCCGCAACCACGAATACGACATCCTGGTGGCGACGGCGGTGATCGAGGTTGGCATCGACGTGCCAAACGCGACCACCATGCTGATCGAAGGCGCCGAGCGCTTTGGCCTGGCGCAGCTGCACCAGTTTCGCGGGCGGGTTGGGCGCGGTCTCCACCAGAGCTATTGCATCCTGGTGAGCGACAAAGAGAACGAGGTGACCAAGCAGCGCCTGGAGGCGATGGAAGAGACGCGCGACGGCTTCAAGCTGGCCGAGATCGATCTGCAGCTGCGCGGCCCCGGCGAGTTCTTCGGCACGCGCCAGAGCGGCACGCCCGACCTGAAGGTCGCGCAGCTGGCCGACACCAAGCTGCTGCATGCGGCCAACCTCGAGGCGCGCAACATTCTGGCCGACGACCCGAAACTGGAAAAGGCCGAGCATGCGCAGCTGAAGCAGAAAGTCGAAGAATTCTGGTTGGATGCGGCCAAGGCGGGCTAGCTCAACAAAGCGAGGATGCTATGGCGATGATGAATGCGCTAGTCAAACGTGCGGCCGAGCCGGGCCTGTGGCTCGAGCGTGTGCCCGTGCCGGAAATAGGCCCGAACGATGTACGAATCAGAGTGCTGCGGGCGTCGATCTGCGGCACCGACATACATATTTACAACTGGGATGCCTGGGCGCAAAAGACGATCAAGCCGCCGATGGTGATTGGTCATGAATACGTCGGCGTGATCGATGCGGTCGGCAACAATGTCGCCGATCATTACCCCGGCGAGCTGGTTGTCGGCGAGGGGCATATTGTGTGTGGCGCTTGCCGCAATTGCCTGGCCGGCCGGCGCCACCTTTGCCCGAACACGCAGAGCGTCGGCGTCAACCGCGACGGCGCCTTTGCCGAGTATGTCAGCATTCCAGTGGCGAATGTCTGGCACTGCGACCCGAACATTCCGCTCGACATTCTTGCCTGCTTCGATCCGTTCGGCAACGCGGTTCACACCGCGCTCTCATTCAATGTGGTCGGCGAGGATGTGCTGATTACCGGGGCCGGCCCAATCGGCGCGATGGCCACGGCGGTGGCAAAGCACATTGGCGCGCGCTATGTGGTGGTCACAGACGTGAACCCGCAACGCCTGGAGCTAGCCAAGCGCATGGGCGCAACGCTGACAATCAACGTCCAAGAGCGCACGCTCGCCGACGCCATGGCCGAGCTGGGAATGAAAGAGGGCTTCGACGTTGGCCTGGAGATGTCGGGCAACCCAAACGCGCTCAGCGACATGCTGGCGACGATTTGCCATGGCGGCAAAATCGCGCTGCTGGGCATCATGGCTACTCCGGCGGCGATCGACTGGAATCAGGTGGTGTTCAACGGGCTGACGATCAAGGGCATCTATGGGCGCGAGATGTTTGAGACCTGGTACAAGATGACGGCGATGGTGCAATCGGGGCTAGATATTTCTCCGGTGATCTCGCGGCGCTTGCCCTATACTGAATTCGAGACCGCGTTTGAGCTGATGCGCGCCGGCCATCCGGGGAAGATCATTTTGGATTGGTCGCATCAGGTAGCGTAGCGGCTTACAGTCGTTTTCGTGTTTGTCGAGAACATGCAGGTACCCTCCATCCCACAACTACCCGCATACGCCAACCTATGGTATTCTACAGGGGTACTGAGAAGAATTCGGATTTGTCAAAGATATATCTGCTAGAAGAGGTGAGTCATGGAGTCCCGCTTCATCCAATCAAACCCCGCCATCATGATGGGGAAACCGATCGTTGCGGGTACGCGTATTACTGTCGAAGCGATCCTGACCAAGCTTGCGGCTGGCGAAACCGACGAGCAGCTGCTTGCCGCCCATCCCCGCCTCACCCGTGAAGCGATTCAGGCGGCACTTGCCTTTGCGGCAGAGGTCCTCCGTGCCGATGTCATCTATCCCGTGACAGATAAAGCGGCATGAATCTCGTTGCTGATGAAGGCGTTGATCGCCAAATTGTCGCACAACTGCGCCACGACGGGCATGATGTTGTCTATGTCGCGGAACTTGCGCCAAGTATCAGCGATGATGAGGTACTCCAGGAGGCGAATGACCGGCAGGCCATCTTGGTCACCATTGATAAGGACTTTGGTGAATTGGTCTTTCGCCTCAATCGCGCCGCTGCCGGCGTGATCTTGATTCGCCTCGAGGGCCTTCAGCCCACCACGAAGGCAAAGATCGTCGCGCAAGCGCTTCACGACCACGAAACCGAAATGCTCGGCGCGTTTAGCGTCATCTCAGCTGGAATGATTCGTATTCGCCCCCGAATGTAATCTCCGAGCACTGGGCTGGCCAGATACTTCCTTAACGCATCACAAAGAGGATTAGTGTGATCAACGCCAGCAGCACGATCCCGGCGTACAGAAGCGCCCGCTCGCGATCGAACAGCGCCGAGTCGCCGCGGATTTCGTTGGTGAAGCCAATCAGCGTCAGGCTGTGCGGTTTGCCTTTATAGCTGTAATCGACTTCGGTGACCGGCACGCCGCGAATGATCAGCTCGGCGGTGATCAGGCGTGTGTCGGGGCCACCGCCATTGATCGCTTGTTCCAGCAACTCTTTCAGCGGTGCGATCTGATACCAATTGGTCTCATACGGATCGATCAGCCCTTGAAAGACATCCTGGGCCTGGGTTCTGATCGTGAGTTGGTGCAGGCCGGTGAGATCATCCTCGTTGAAGTAGATCTTGCCGTGGCGCGACCATATGAAGACCTTCTCTTCCAACATCTGGCCCGCGCCTTCGCAGTGTGGGCATGGCTGCTTGCCATAACCGTGGCAGTTCGGGCATTGTTCTTTAAACGGCTCATTGCGCGTCGAGCCGTCGCTTTCGCGAACTCTATGAACGCGCTCGATCTGCCCTTCGCCTTTGCAGTGCTTACAGGTCACATTGGCGGCGCCATTGCACTCGCTGCACGGCACGATCTTCCGCGAGCCAGGGATAACGATCGGCTCGGCGGGGGCGTTGACGAATGGCCCAAGCTCGGGCACCGCTACATCCCATAGATCCGGCTCGCGCATCACCGGCATCAGCGCGCCTTCGCTATGCACCAACTGGCGCGTCTGGGGAGCCGTGCGGGTCTCGTAGTGCGCGCGCAGCTCATAGAGGTACACGTCGTAGCTGACGATCTGGCTCGGCTCGATCTGCTGGCCAATCAGCGGGCGGCGCAGCAACCCCTGCTGGCTCCAGCGGTCGAGATGCTTGCGGATCGTCCCGGCGCGATGCAGCGCGTCGGCGCGAGCGCGGCTCTTGGCGACAAACTCGTGGTCGAGCAAGTTGCCGACCACGGTTTCGACTGGATTCTCTAGCCATTCCGCCACTGACTCCCAGCGCGACTCCTCCATATCGTCGGTCGAGTTGTCGATCTGCTGGCGTAGCGCCTGACGCAGTGCCACCGTAGCCTGGGCGGCGCCGGCGTAGCGCTGGCTAGCTTGCGGCGCAAGCAGACGGCGGATCACTCGATCGGCATCGGCCAGCGCGATATCGCGGGTAGCCAGCGAGCGCGGCTCGACGCCGGATGGCGGCGGCTCCTCGCCGAGGAGCGTATGGTAAAGCACGGCGCCCAGGCTGAAGAGATCCTGCGACGCGATCGGCTCGCCGTCGATCAAACTCTGTTCGGGCGCCGAGTACGGCGTCAGGTAATCGGCCTCTTCGATACTGGAGAGATCGGGCGTATCGGGCGCGGCGGCGAGGCTGAAGTTCGCCAAGTAGGCGTTGCCCTGTGGCGTCAGCAAAATATTGGCCGGCTGCACATCGCGATGCACAATGCCCTGGCTATGCAAGAAGTCGAGCGCGGCACCAATTTGCGAGAAGATCTTCAGCGCCAAGAGAGGATCGAGCGGCCCCTCGCGCAGCAGATCATGGAGCGAGCGCGTTTCCAGGCGCGGCGTGACCATATAGTCGCCATAGCGATCGTCGTGGCCAGCGTCGACCACCGGCAAGATATTTGGGTGGCTCAGGCGCGCGGCAAGCTTGGCCGCAAGCTGAAACCGGCTGGCCGAGATCCAGTCGGTGCGGCGCAGAATATGTACGAGCACCGGCCGATCGAGCGTCAGGTGCGTGGCGCGATAGACCGTCGCCAGTTCTTCCTGGCCGATTCGCTCGGACAAGCGATAGTTGAGCAAATCGTGAGTTTCGGCCGGCTTACGCGCGGGGTTAGTCGCGCCGCCGCTGCCGGTGGCCGCACGCGCGCGCGCGTTGGGCGTTGGCATTCGACAATCCTTGTGCTGACACAGATGCTACTCAGTATAGCGTCGAGCGGGTGAGTTAGCAAGCGCGACTAAAGAAATGAGTTCCATTTTAGCACATATGTTCACATTTTTCAAGAACCAAATGCTACCAGCGGTCATTTTCAAGCGTCGCCGTCAGCATTTCGGACCAGATTGGCGGCGCCGGTGCGAGCCGCATGCCCAAGTGCTCGAGTAACCTGATCGACGGAGCATTATCGCGATGCGTGATTGTTACTATTCGCGCCAGCCGCAGCGTTTGAAACGCAAAGTCGATCAGGGCGCGGCAGGCTTCGGCGGCATAGCCTTGGCCCCAGGTGTTTCGATCGAGCTTGTAGTAGAGTTCAACCTCGGGCGTCGCCAGCGGCTCGCGCGGTAGGATGTAGAACTGCAGGCCAACATAGCCAATCAGCGCGTTGGTATCCTTCACCACAATTGCGAGCGTGCCGCACTCCTCGGGGTCGTTGTTCTCAGCATACTTGCGGATGATCGCTGTGCGCTGTTCTTTGGTGCGCTGGAAGCCTGGGTCGAACTTCCAGGTATCGGGGTGACTCTCTAATGCCGCATAGGCTGCATCTGCATCTTCGAGCGTGAACGGGCGCAAGATCAGGCGGGTGGTCTCGATTTGCGGGGGCATCGTGGCTCCTTTCCAAGCTTCAGAAAGGAGCATAGCACGGTGAGATATTTATGTCGAGGTACAGTGAAGCGAACAACGATAATCATGGTGTCAGGGCGAATCTTGTATTCGCCCGCCTTGGAATCAATGGATCTATCAATGCGCCGCATCGTGGGCGATCGCGAGGATCGCCCACGATGCGATGGCTACCATTGTTTGCATTGCCACAACGCTGCTCAATGCGTCGGGGGCGAATCTTGTATTCGCCGAAGACACGCGAAAATACGAGTCTTATTCGCATGTCTTCGGGGCCCAGAGGGCACCCCCTTCGCGGATTCTTGGCCGGCTCAGCTAAGCCACCAGCGCCCGCGCGGCCCAATCGCCAAAATCTTCGCTGGGGTTGCGTTCGCGCTTCCACTGATCGAGCGTCTCGGCCAGCAGATCGGCCAAGACGTGCCCGCGCACATCTTCGCGGTAGAGCTTGGCCAGGCGCGTGCCCGCGAAGCTGCCGCCCACATAGACGTTGTACAGATTGAGGCTGCGGCCGATGATGCCGATCTCGGCCGTGGGCGGGCGCGAGCAGGCATTTGGGCAGCCGCTCAGGCGAATCCACACGCGGTCGTTGCCATAGCCGCGCTGCTCCAACTCGCCGATCAGGTCGGGCAGATAGCGTTCGGCCTCGGCCACCGCCAGCCCGCATGTCGGCATTGCCGGGCAGGCCATGGCATAGCGCCGCAGCGGGCTAAGCGGCTCGCAGCCCAGCAGCAGACCATACGCCGTCAGCATGGCGTCGACCACTGGCTTCTGCTTGGCGTCGATGTTGGCCAGGATGATGTTCTGCTGCGCGGTCAGACGCAATTCGGGGCGCACCCTTTCTACAACCGCGCGCAGGCCGGCTTTGATCTGATCTTTGATGCGACCATTCTCGACCCACACGCCCACCAGCCAGCGGCCATCGGCCTGGCGCTGCCAGCCCAGATGGTCGTGAACTTCGTAGCGCTGAACCTCGGCCGACGGCGCAAGCGGCGCGCCCAACCGCGCGGCGAGCTCGTCGCGGAACCACTGGACGCCGCGCTCCTCGAGCACATACTTCAGGCGCGCATGGCGGCGGTTGGTGCGATCGCCCTCGTCGCGGTAGATCGCCGTAGCGGCCTCGAGCACGCGCAGCGATTCTTCTGCAGGCAAGAAGCCAATCCGATCGGCCAGGCGTGGGAAGGTCTCGGCCTTGGCATGGGTGCTGCCCAACCCGCCGCCGGCCAGCAGGTTGAAGCCACGCAGTTGCTTATCTTCGCCAAGCACCGCTTCGAGCGCCAGGTCGTGGGTAAAGATGTCGACGCAGTTGTCGTGCGGCAGGCCGATCGCCATTTTATGCTTGCGCGGCATATAGGTTGGGCCATAGAATGGCTCATCGCGCTTGGGCGCGATTTTGACGCGCGTGCCATCGACCAGCACCTTCTCGCCGTCGAGCCAGAACTCGTAGTAGGCGGTCGACTCGGGCATGAACCGATCGCTGATTTGTTTGGCCAGCACCTGATAATCGTAGCTATGGCCAGGCAGTAGATCGGCCACCGGGCAGGCCAGGAAGTTGCGCGCCACATCGCCGCAGCCGCCGTAGGTGGAGACCCAGCGCTCGTTCAGCGCCTTGATCAGCGGCTTCATATTGGCCTTGCCGACTCCGTGAAACTGGAAGTCTTGCCGTGTGGTGATGCGCAGTGTGTTATTGGCATAGGAGGAAGCCAGCTCGTCGGCCAGCAAATACTGCTCGGCGGTGAGGCGCCCGCCCGGGAACTTGGTGCGCACCATAAACGACCACGCCCGATCGAGCCCTTGTTGCTTGCGTTCACGCCGCTCATCGCGATCATCTTGCTGGTACGAGCCATGGAACTTGAGCAACTGGTAGGCGTCCTCGGAGATTCGGTCGGTTGTGAGATCGGCGAGTTCATCTAGCAGAAAGCCGCCCAAGCCTTCACTGATCTCTTTCAGATGCTCTACCTTTGTTGGTGCGCGTGTGACTTCGGTTTCAGTATCGACAGACATTGCGTTCCTCCTTCTTTGGACGAAGGACGAAGGACGGAAGACGAGCATGCGAGTATTCGTCTTTCGTCTTTCGTCCTTGGTCAACTTAAAGGTAGCCCAGCGTGCGTAACGCCGCCAGGATGCGCTCGGCGCTCGCCGCAGGCGTCTCTTGATCGGTGTGAATGACCAGCTCAGGATCGAGCGGCGGCTCATACGGATCGTCGATGCCGGTAAAGCCCTTAATCTCGCCGGCCAGCGCTTTTTTATACAGACCCTTGGTATCGCGCGCAATCGCGACATCGAGCGGCACGTCGACGAAGACCTCGAAAAAGCGGCCGCTGTGGCGCTCGCGAACCTCATCGCGGACGGCGCGGTAGGGCGAGATCGCGGCCGCGATCGCGAACACCCCGTTACGCGAGAGCACCTCGCAGACCCAGCCGATTCGGCGGATATTGGTGTCGCGATCTTCTTTTGAGAAACCCAGGCCTTTGCTCAAATGCGTTCGCACCACATCGCCGTCGAGCACTTCGACATTGCCACCGAGCGCGCGCAGCTCACGCTCGATTATCTCCGAGATGGTGGATTTCCCCGCGCCCGAGAGGCCGGTGAACCAGATTGTCAGTCCCGTACTCATCATCAAATCCTTCTTATAGTTTTGAGTTATGAGTTTTGAATTAGCTTGCGGATACTCAAAACTCAGAACTCATAACTCGGCTATGCCGCGCGCAGCGCCTCGATCAGCACCTGCGCAACCTCGGGGCGAGTGAACTCGGGCGGCGGTAGTGTGCCGGAGCGCAGCATTTCGCGCACGCGCGTGCCGCTGAGCGTCAGGTGATGGTCGCTAGTGTGCGGGCATGTGCGTGTCGAGGCGATATTGCCACAGGTCTTGCAGTAAAAGGTGTGCTCGAACTTCAGCGCCGTGATCGCAAGATCGCCGGGCTGAAGCGTGTCGAACAGGCGCTGGGCGTCGTAGGTGCCATAGTAGTTGCCTACGCCGGCGTGGTCGCGCCCGACGATGAAATGCGTGCAACCGTAGTTCTGGCGCGAAATCGCATGCAGCAGCGCTTCGCGCGGGCCGGCGTAGCGCATTGCGGCGGGGTAGGCGCCTAGCACCACGCGGTCGCGCGGGTAGTAGCCTTCCAACAACACCTCGTATGAACGGACGCGCGTGGCGGCCGGCACGTCGTCGTCTTTGGTGGCGCCAACCAGTGGATGCAGCAGCAGGCCGTCGACCAGCTCGAGCGCGGCTTTTTGCAGATACTCGTGCGCGCGATGGACCGGGTTGCGGGTCTGGAAACCAACGATCGTCTTCCAGCCGCGCTCGGCGAAGATCGCGCGCGTTGCGCCGGGCGTCAGCGCCAGGTGCGGAAATACGCTGGCGGGCGACTCGAGCAGCCAAACATCGCCGCCCAATAGCACTGGACCCTGGCGATACAGCCGTGCGACGCCCGGGTGCTCCTGCGCGGTGGTGCGATAGACATGTTCGGCCTCGTGGCGTTGATCGTAGGTGTAGCGCTCGCGCAGTTCCAACAGGCCAATGAGCTGGCCCGCTGGATTATACAGGCCGACCGACTCGCCCTCGCGCAGCATCTCGGCGCGCGCCTCGCTAACCGGCAGTGTGATTGGCAGCGACCAAAGCGTGCCATTCGCTAGGCGCATATCGTTCACCACGCCCTGGTAGTCAGCCTGGCCAAGGAATCCTGTGAGTGGGCTATAGGCGCCGATCGCGATCATCTCAAGATCGGCCACCCCGATCTCGCTCAAGGTGACGCGCGGGGCAGACAGGGCGATCGCGCGAGCTTCGTCGGCCGCCGCGCCCGTTAGCACGCGATCGACCAGCGTTCCGCCGTGGGGTTGGATGGGGGTGGATGTCATATTGCTCCTTCAGCAAGTCAAGAATTCAGAGTTGAGAGTTGAGAGTGGTCTGGACTATGAACTTTGAACTACACATGGATGCCGCATTCGGTCTTGGCGAAACCAACCCAACGACCGGCGCGCAGATCGTCCTCGCCGACCGCCGCGCGCGTGCACGGAGCGCAGCCGAGGCTTGGATAGCCTTGATCCAAGAGAGGATTGTAGGGAACATCGTGAGCTTGGATGTAGCGCCATACATCACGCTCGCTCCAGTAAGCCAGTGGATGAATCTTGACCAGATTGTGACGCTCGCTCCACTGCACCAGATCGGTGCTGGCACGTGTCGACGACTGGTCGCGGCGGATGCCACTGATCCAGGCACGGTACGGGCGCAGCGCTTCGGCCAACGGCGCGACCTTGCGAATGCCGCAGCAGCGATCGGGGTCGCGGCTGTAGAGCTGCGGGCCCTCTTGGACTTCCTGCTCCGCCAGCGTCAGCGCCGCGCGCCGCCGCTCAATCGCCACGCCATAGCGGCGCGCGGCGGCCTCGGCCAGCGCATAGGTTTCGGGGAACAGCAGGTCGGTATCCAAGAAAACGACCGGCGTGCCATGCCCAATCCGCGATATCATATCGAGGAGCACCATGCCCGACGCGCCGCCAAAACTACAGGTTAGCACAATTTCTTGGCCAAAGTGGGCGGTCGCCCAAGCGAGCAAATCTTCCGCCGTGCGATTGCGAAATCGTGCATTGATGGCGGCCAGCTCCTCGGCGCTCCACGCGGGCCGGTCTATAGCACTAGCGATGGATCGTCTGATCACGATCGTAACCTCCGAAAACAAAACGGACACAGCAATAGCTTCATCACTAACGCTGTGCCCGTGCGTCGGCGCACTCTAAAACTTGGTTCCAAAACGGTAACAATCACGTGATAGCGGTAATCTTAAATTACTTGATCTGTTTTGTCAAGTAATATATAATCACATCCGTTATGTGACAGGACTTATGCAGTCGGCGTTTTTAGCCTTCCCTTCGTCAGGCCCTTCGACAGGCTCAGGGGAGCCTCAGGACGGGCGGCGGAGCGGTACTTTATCATCTCTATAGAGCTGAGCTTGCGCCCCCTGGATCGAATATCGTGTTGCTATTACACCATAGGTCTGGTGCCAAATGAAGGCGCTTTGCGCTACAATAAGCGCATGCAAAAGCGCATGCAAACGGGCGACAGCTGGTGGTGCCGGCTCCGGCGCCAAAGGATTTGGCCCGCTGCACGCACCGTCGGTCGTGGGATCAGTCCGAATACCTTTTAAATAGCGGCGTGGTCAGCCTCGAACTGAAGTTCAGGCTGAAAGCCAAAGTGAGCTAAAGCTCACTGGAATGCCCGCAACGCTGTCGTTGGTCAGGCGGCTTGAGCCGACTTCTGCTATTAGCCTCGAATTTATTCGAAGGCGATGGCGTGATTTGAAAAGTATTGGAATCAGCCCCTACAGGCTACTCGCCGGCGGCGCGGGCGGCGGTTGGAGGATAGGATGGACACGATCACTTCGTTTGGGGAGTGGCTGCGGCGCGCCCGCAAAGCATCTGATCTGACCCAGGCCGAATTGGCCCAGCGGGTCGGGTGTGCTGAGGGAACCATTCGCAATCTGGAAGCCGATGGGCTGCGACCCTCCAAGCAACTCGCTACGCGCCTGGCTGCCCAGCTCGGCCTGGCCCCCGACGTGCAGGCGGCCATCACCGCCTTCGCCCGCGGCGGCATGCCGCCGCCCGTCCTGCCATCGCTGCCCGCTCCGCCCTCTCCCAGCGAGCACACCCCACTGCCCGGCGGGGCGGTCACGTTCCTGTTTACCGACATCGAAGGCAGCACGACGCGATGGGAGCAGCACAAGGAGGCGATGCGCCGATCGCTGGCGCGCCACGATGCCTTCCTGCGGGATGCCATTGCCGCGCACGGGGGGTATCTGTTCAAGACCGTCGGGGATGCATTTTGTGCCGCCTTTGCCCGGCCCGCCGCCGCGATGGCGGCGGCGCTGGATGCGCAGCGCGCCTTCCACACAGAAGTGTGGGGGGCGACCGAACCCCTGCGGGTGCGCATGGCCTTGCACACAGGAGTGGTGGAGGCACAGGCCGGCGACTACCACGGACTGCCGCTCAGCCGGGTCGCGCGGCTGCTGGCGGTGGGCCATGGTGGCCAGACCCTGCTCTCGCGAGCGACGGCGGAACTGATCCGCGAGGACTTGCCGCCGGGGGCGGCCCTGCGCGACCTCGGGACACACCGCCTCAAGGATCTGACGCACCCCGAGCACATCTTCCAGCTTGTTACTGCGGATCTGCCGGCCGACTTCCCACCATTGTGCACGCTCGAACTCCACCCGACCAACCTTCCCGCCCAGCCGACCCCCTTGATCGGGCGTGAGCAGGAAGTCGGCGCTGTGCGGGAGTTGCTACCGCGCTCAGAGGTGCGCCTCGTAACCCTGACAGGTCCCGGGGGAGTGGGCAAAACGCGCCTCGCGCTGCAGGTGGCGAGCGAACTGCTCGATATGTTCGCGGACGGGGTGTTCTTCCTCGCCTTGGCGCCGATCAGTGATCCGACCTTGGTCATCTCTACAATTGCTCAGACGCTCGGGATTAAGGAGGGTGGTAGTCAACCACTGATGGAGCGTCTCAAGGAGTATCTGCGCTCCAAGCAGCTGTTGTTGCTGCTGGACAATTTCGAGCAGGTGGTCGATGCGGCGCCGCTGATTGCCGAACTCCTGGTGGCGGCGGCGCAGCTGAAGGTGCTGGTCACGAGCCGGGCGGTACTCCACCTCTCCGGCGAGCGGGAGTTCCCTGTACCGCCGTTGGCGTTGCCCGATCGGCAGCACCTGCCGCCGCTGGAGATGCTGTCGCAGTACGAGGCGATCGCCCTCTTTATCCAGCGGGCGCAAGCGGTCAAGCCGGACTTCCAACTGACGACCGCGACCGCCCCGGCCGTGGCGGAGATCTGTGCACGGCTGGATGGACTCCCGCTGGCAATTGAGCAGGCGGCCGCGCGCAGCAAGCTGTTTCCACCGCAAGCGCTGCTTGCCAGGCTGCGCAGCCGGCTCACCCTCCTGACGGGCGGCACGCGGGATTTGCCGGCGCGCCAGCAGACGCTACGGAATACCATCGATTGGAGCTATGCGTTGCTGGATGTGGATATGCAGACTCTGTTCGCGCGGCTGGCGGTGTTTGTCGGGGGCTTCTCGCTAGAGGCAGTCGAGGCAGTCTGCAATGCGGCGGGTGATCTCCCGCTCGACGTGCTCGACGGGTTGGCCTTGCTGGTGGACCAGAGCCTCCTGCGGCAGACGCCGGGCACAGACGGCGAGCCGCGCTTCATGCTTCTGGAGACCATCCGCGAGTATGCCCTGGAGCGGCTGGAATTGAGCGGGGAAGCTCATGTCGTGCGGGGGCGGCACGCACGGCACTACCTGGGCCTGGCTGAGGCGGCCGAGCCGCAGCTGCTGCGGGCCGAGCAGACCGTGTGGCTGCAGCGGTTGGAGATGGATCATGACAACTTGCGCGGGGCGCTGGCGTGGTGTCAAACCCCTGCTGGGGACGCCGAGGTGGGGTTGCGGTTGGCCGGGGCGCTGTGGCGGTTTTGGGATACTCGCAGTTATCTGACCGAGGGACTGCGCTGGCTGGAGCAAATGCTTGCGCTCTGCGATCTTGGAGTGGCGCGTGAGCATGGGCTGGCGGATGCGACAGATCAAGCCAACATCCAACAGCGCAAAGCCAGGATGGCAATGCGGGCGAAGGCTCTGCGTGGGGCTGGTGGGCTGGCGTGGTCGCAGGGCGACTATGCACAAGCGACCACGCTGCTGGAGGAGAGCCTGGAGCTGTTTCGCGCGCTGGAGGATACCGCCGGTATCGCCAGCACGCAGGACCATCTTGGGGTAATCGCCCAGCTCCAGGGTGACTATGTGCGATCGACCACGCTGCTGGAGGAGAGCCTGGCGTTGCGCCGGGAGCTGGGGGACACGCATGGGATCGCCGGGGCACTCAACAATCTGGGGATGGTGGCGCTGTGCCAAGGCGACTACGCGCAGGCACGGCCCCTAGTCGAGGAAGCTTTGGCGTTGCTCCGCGAACTAGGAAATGAGCGGTACATCGCGATTATCCTCAATAATCTGGGCATCGTGGCGTTGGGCCAGCACGATCTGGTGCGCGCGAGCACCTGCTGTATGGAGAGTCTACGGCTGTTGCGCGACCTCAACAATACATACGACATCAAGGACTGCCTGGTCGGCCTCGCGGGCGTGGCTAGCGAGCGGGGCCAGGCGGCGCGCGCGGCGCGATTGTGCGGTGCCATTGAGGCGCTGCTCGAGAGCATCGGCACAGTGTTGGAGCGGGCCGAACGCGCCAGACATGACCGCACTATCGCGGCGGCACGCGCCCAACTTGGCGACGCGACATTCTCGGCGATGTGGGGAGAGGGGCGGGCAATGCCCCTGGAGCAGACCATCGCGTATGCACTTAGCGAAGGTGATAGAAGTGCTGAACAATTACAAGATAAAGTACCACACGATTACTATTGACAAAAGGGACGCTTCATGAGTATCGGTTTTGTCTCGCTTGTGGGCGCGGGGCCGGGTGATCCCGAGCTGCTGACGCTCAAGGGGCTGCGGCGGTTACGCGCGGCCGATGTCGTGATCTACGATGCGTTGGTCAACGACGCATTGCTCCAGGAGTGCCGTGCCGAGGCCGAGCTGATCTACGCCGGCAAGCGCGCCGGCCAGCATTACCGCTCGCAGGATGAGATCAACGCGTTGCTGATCGAGAAGGCACAGGCCGGCTTGCAGGTGGTGCGCCTGAAGGGCGGCGACCCGTTCGTATTCGGGCGCGGCGGCGAGGAGGCAGTGGCACTGGCGGCCGAGGGCATTGCCTGGGAAGTGGTGCCGGGCGTCACCTCGGCGATCGGCGTGCCGGCCTACGCTGGTATTCCGGTCACACACCGCGCCGCCGCCTCGTCGTTTGCGGTGATCACCGGCCATGAAGACCCTGAGCGCGAGGAGACACGGCTGCGCTGGCAGGCGCTGGCCCGCGGGATCGATACGCTGGTGTTCCTGATGGGCGTGGGCCGGCTGCCCACCATCGCGGCGCAGCTGATCGCCTACGGGCGCGCGGCCGATACGCCGGCCGCCGTCATTCGCCAGGGCACCACGCCCGACCAAGCAACCGTGGTTGGCACGCTGGCGACGATCGCAGCCGATGTGGAGCAGGCCGGGCTGACCGCGCCGGCGACACTCGTTGTCGGTGAGGTGGTGCGCCTGCGCGAGCAGCTCAGCTGGTTCGATACGATCGAGCAGACCAAGGCAGTAGCTTCGAACGTGCCTATCTATGTTGTGCATGACGTTGTGCATGATATTGTGTAGTGCGTAGTGCGTAGTGCGTAGGGACACGATATATCGCGTCCATACTACGCACTACGCACTACCGGAGCTAGGATGGTTTATTATTATCGAGTCGATTATTGAAATGAACAAACAGCCTGAGTTGGAGCAACGTCGATGCGCGATCGTGCTGATTGGCCATGGCAGCCTCAAGAGCGCCAGCGGCGCGGCGATGATCCGGATTGCGGCGCGGCTGCGCGAGTGCGGCGTGGCGCCAATCGCCGAGGCCAGCTTTTTGAATTTCAACCGCCCGACCCTCGCCGAGGCGGTCGAGCGCTGCATCGCTCAGGGCGCGCGGTCGATCGTCGTGCAGCCATATTTCCTGATCGCCGGCAAGTATGTGTGCGAGGATCTACCGCAGCAGGTGGCTGAGCAGGCCCAGCGTTACCCGCAGGTCGGATTCGAGGTCGCTGCGGCGTTTGGCGATCACCCGGCGCTGGCGCGGCTGGCGATCGAGCGGGCGCGAACCGCCGACCAGCACTCCGCTGGTGGAGGCCCAGCGGCGCTGTTGCTGCTGGCCCACGGCAGCCCCATGGCCGAGGCCAATGCGCCGCTCGATCGGCTGGCCGAACGCATTCAGGCGCGTGGCGGCTACGCCCGGGTGGCGGTGAGCTACCTGGAGTGTAATGAGCCCAGCATCCCCAATGCAATCGACGCGCTGGCGGCCGAGGGCATGCGCCGGATGGTCGCGGTGCCGTACTTTCTCCAGTTGGGCCGGCACGTCGCCGAGGATCTCCCCATGTTGATTGCGCAAGCGCAGCAGCGCCACCCGCAGGTCGCGTTCGTGCTGGCGCCGCACCTGGGCTACGATCGCGCGCTGCTCGAAGTTGTGTTGGATCGAGTTGTAGAGGCGACTGCGCTGACGCACGCACGTTGACGGCGACGAACATCCGTACTACCATGGAACTGAACAGAGTGGAGCAGTACCCCTTTTTTGCCGAGCACCAGGCGAAAATAAGTCGTAAGATCCCGGTGATCGCTTTGGAACGGCGAAAAAGTTGATGCTCGCGGCCCAGGTGTGGAAGGTGGAGCAGGCTAGAGCAGGCCGGCCTCGCGGACGTACACGGCGGCCTGGGTCCGATCGCGCAGTTGGAGGCGGCTCAAGATATTCGAGATGTGATTTTTCCCCGTGCCCTCACTAATCACGAGCGTATCAGCGATCTCGCGATTGGTTGCACCTGTGGCGATCAAGCGCAGCACCTCGATTTCACGACTGGTTAAATCGTTCTGTGGGCGGGGCAACGCTGCTTCTCTGTTATGCTCATCGCAATATGCGGCTCGTCGTTCACTGAGAAGACGACCACATACCGAATAATGTAGATAGGAAAGAGGTAGCTCGGTGAATCTTCAACGCTCACGCTGGTTCGTTCTTGCCGGAATCGCACTCATGCTCATGCTCGCGCTGGCAGCGTGTGGCGGCACATCCGCCACACCGACGATGCGGATCGTCGCGCCCGCCGACGGCGCGACGGTGAAAGGACCAAAGGTCAAGATTGACGTGGCGGTGACCGACTGGAAGCTCGTGCCGGCCGGCGGCGCGATCAATGCTGGCGAAGGCCACCTGCACTTCTTTGTCGACCAGCCGGCCTCATCGGTCGCGGTCGGTCAGGTGGTGCCGGCGACGACGGCCAACCCCGCCTATATCCACGCCGGCAAAGATCCGCTCACCAGCCGCGAACTGGAACTCACGCCGGGCAAGCATACGATCACCGTCGTGATGGGCAATGCCGCGCATGCCGCGCTGAGCAGCCCGGCCCCGCAGACGATCACGATTAACGTCGAGTAGGCCGCGCGAAAGGGAAGTTGGCGAAGTCTGATCCGCCAACTTCCCTGCAACCAGCACAATACACTAAGTGGTGGGTTATGGAAAGGGTTGCTCTATGGCGTGCTGGTCTTCCTGGTGCAGATCCCGCTCCTACCGCCGCCGATCAAGGAAGAGATCGCGCAGGCCGGCGACCGCCGCCCACTGATCGTCGGTCTATTTGGAGCCGTGTTTGTTGGCTATGGAATCATCTTGCAAGCCGTCGCCATGCGGCTCAGCCCTCGCACAAATAACCGTGAGTTTACCGGCAATCGTCCGCTGCCGGGGAGTAACTCATGAACACCCATGGACTCGCCCGCACACGCCGCCGCAAAATCGTGCTATCATACCCCTATGCAAGACCGAATGGCCACGATGACTCCCGAACAGATCGCCTTGGTGCAGATGTCGTTTGACAAGGTAGCGCCGATCCGCGCGACCGCCGGCGCGCTGTTCTATCGGCGCCTGTTCGAACTGGACCCTGGCCTGCGCCCACTGTTCACCAGCGACATCCAGCTCCAGAGCCGCAAACTGATGGCGATGATCGAGCTGATTGTGGATAACCTGAGCCGCTTCGAGACGCTCGGGCCGCAGGTGCAGGCGCTCGGCCGCGCACATGTCGGCTACGGCGTGCGGGATGCCCATTACGACACGGTCGGAGCGGCGCTCCTGTGGACACTGCACCTGAGCCTGGAGGAACAATTTACCCCGGCGGTCGAGGCGGCCTGGAGCCTCGCTTATGGGCTGATCGCCGCGACGATGCAGACGGCGGCGCGCGCGGCGGTCAGCGCAGGCCCATAACCCACACCAACCGCGGGTAATCGAGCGGCATCGCAGCGGTAGCAACCCGGTGCGCCTTGCGCACGTAGAGTGGACAGCCCACTGCGCGGGCGCGGGCCGCGAGGTCGTCGGTCGCGACGCGCGCGGCTTCGAGGTCGCCCCGCGCGCGCGCTATCAGTCCCTCAATCAGCCGATACTCCAGTTCCACCCACAGCCCGCTTTCATCCGGCCGATCCTCTAACACGGCCTGCGCTTCGTCGATGGTCTCGATCATCAGCAGCGCCACTGCCAGGTCGTGGCATAGGTCGCCGCGTAGCTTCAAATCGCGCGCGGCGACCGGCAGATCCAGCGCGCGCCGCAGCGTAGCCTGGGCAGCCGGCGCGTCGCCTTCCAGCATCTGTACGATCGCCTGCTTCTCCAGTAGGAACCCCAGCGCATACATCTCGCCCGTCAGGTCTGAGGTCGCAAGCGTGTGCACCACCAGATCGCTTGCCTCGGCGATGCGGTTGAGGGCGATCAGCAGCAGCGCCCACTGGTTGGCGGCAATCACCAGACCCTGGCGGTCGCCGATCTCCTCACGCAGGGCGTAGGCCTGCTCGGCTGCTTCCAGGCCGGCTGCCAGGTCGTCGTTCAGCAGGTGGCTCAGCGCCATAAGGCTCAAGAGCTGCCCGATCGCGTAGCTGTCGCCAGCGGCGCGTAGCTGTGGCAAGAGCGCGCCGCAGCGCGCCAGCACGCCGGCTAGGTTGCCGCGAAGGAACAGTATATCGGCCTCGTCCATGCGGCATCGCCAGGCCAGTGCGGGCATAGCCGCTTGCTCGGCGGCATGGCTCGCGCGCTGGAAATGCTCCAACGCAGCGTCAAAGTCGTGCCGGTCGCGCGCAACGATGCCGAGCACCCGCTGGGCGCGCACACGAACTTCGGAAGCCAGTCGGGACGGCGCGCCGCCCAGTTGCTTTGCCAGCGCCAGCGCATCGGTGGCCGCCTGGGCCGCGTCGACATAGCTCGCCAGGGCCAGGTGAGCCTGGCTCTCGGCGGCGCGCAGCTGTGCCCGCAGCGCAATCTCGGCAGGGCCAAGCGCGGCGAGTGCTCCCTGGCAGAGCCATACTGCCTCGGCGGCCTGCCCACGCTGGGTCAGGCTTTGCCCCAGCCGGCAGGCGATCCGCGCCCGCTCGTCGGCCGCATTCGTGAGCGCCAGGGCCTCGCGGTAACTGGCCTCGGCTTCCTGTGCCCGCAGGGTATGCACCAGCAGGTCGCCGCGCACGATCAGCAGGCGCCGTACGGTCTCGGCCATGTCGCCGCGCTGGCGACGAGCCTCGATCAACATCTCCTCGGCGCTGTCGGCTGCCGCGAACGCCGCACCGCGCTGGCCGATCGTCTCGACATTGTCCCCCAGCGCCGCTGCCGCCGCGGCCAGGTCGCCCGCCTGGCCATAGTGATAGCTGGCCTCCACCGGGTCGCCGAGGCCCTGCTCCGACCACTCGGCGGCGATCCTGTGCAGCTGGCGGCGGTGCAGCGGCAGCCGAAGCAGCCCGGCGTAGGTGTAGTCGCGCACCAGCGGGTGTGTCTGGGCGCGCGCAGGGTGATCGATCAGGTGGCGCCGCGCCAGTTCGTCCAGCGTCGCGTCCAAGTCGTAGGCGGCATCTGCTTCCTGGATCAGCTCGATCAGGGCCGGGGCGTGCAGGTTGACTGGTTGCCGGAAGACCGACACCAGCGCCAGCAGCCCCCAGGCCGTCGGGCTGACGTGCCGCCGCACCGTTTCCAGCAGGTAAGCGGCGATCTGCGGCTGGCTCTCCAGGCCAGCGATCAGCGCTGCTGGAGCGGTTCGTTCGTCGGCCAGCTCGCCGAGTGCGAGCTGTAGCAGCATCGGGCTGCCGTCGGTTTTGTCGAGCAGGCTTGTGGCCCAGGCCGGCGGCGACTCGATTGGGCCTTCAACGTGGGCCGTCAGTTGCGTGATTAGCTCCAACCCCTCCTCCGTGTCCAGCCCACCCAGCCGCACCTGGGGGCAGCCCGGCAGCGCCGCGAGGTGCTCGCGGCTGGTCAGCAGCAGCCGGGCGGGCGTGGTGGCCGACAGGTGCCGCAGGGCGCGGACGATGTCGTCGTCCTCCTGCGCCAGATGCGCATTGTCGAAACAGAGCAGCGGCGGCGTGCCGCGCCCGCTGCTGTCGCGGCCGGCGAGCCGTGCCAGGGCTGCGGCGATCAGGCTCAACTGCCGGTCGAGCGGCAGCGCCGCGCTGGTGTCATCGGCGCGCCGCAGCAGCGCCCGCGCCTGATCCTGCCCATGGGCCGACAAAAACAGCGCCAGGTGGCGCACAACTGCTTCGATCGATGTGGTCACACCAGAGGTCAACGTCAGCCAGAAGACCGGGGTAGATTGAGCATACTCGCGTGCCAGCGCCGCAGCTAGCGTCGTCTTGCCCATGCCCGGCAGCCCGACGAGCGCCACGCGCCGCTCGCTAACCAGGCGCGCGTGCAGCCGCGCGACCAGACGCAGCCGCGGCACCTCGTAGGGCGCGGGCGCGGGGATGGCTTCGAGCGCGTCGCCCTCGACCGGCGCCTCGACGCCTTGCTCGACCACGAGCGTAGGGGCCAGCGCAGCGAGCGCCGCCTCGTGGCGCTCCTGGCGGGCAGCATCGGCCAGCTCGACCAGACGGGCGGCCCACTCCGGCGCCACCTCCAGACCGAGCGCAGGGACGAACGCTGCCGCCACCACAGCGCGATCGGGCAGGCGCTGACCCTGTTCGAGCCGGCAGATCTGCGCGAAGTTATAGCCCACCGCGATGCTCAGGTCGCGCTGAGTCAGCTGGGCGCGGCGGCGTAGGAAGCGTAGCAGATCGCCAAAGCGCGTGAATGCGGCCGGGGCAAGTGCGGTTGATTGAGTTGCTGACATAGGAATGATTGTAAGGCCGCGGGTCATTTTTGCCAACAGCCTGAAGGAGTGTTTGACAACACGCTGGCAACAAATGTCAACACCGCGGGGTGCGACTTTGATATGCTCAGCCTCGTCGAACAGAACCCTGATTATGAACCACAGGAGCACAACTATGACCCCCGAGCAAATCGCCCTCGTCCAGAGCTCGTTTGCGCAGGTGCTGCCGATCGCCGACACCGCCGCCGCGCTCTTCTATAGCCACCTATTCGAAGTCGACCCATCGTTGAAGCCGCTGTTCACGGGCGCCATGCCGGAGCAGGGGCGCAAGCTGATGACCATGATCCGCGTGGTGGTCAACGGGCTGGATCGCCTCGACCAGCTCGTGCCCGCCGTCCAGGCGCTGGGCCGTCGCCACGCCGCGTATCGGGTCGAAGCGCGGCACTACGACACAGTCGGGGCGGCGCTGCTTTGGACGCTATCGCAGGGGCTGGGCGCGGGCTTTACATCCGAGACGGCAGCGGCCTGGGCGACCGCCTATACGCTGCTGGCCGAGACGATGAAGGCGGCGGCGGCGGAAGCGCTGCTGCTGGCGGCCTGATACCAAATCTCTATTCTTAATAATACATATCAGGAGAAGCTACCTTGAACATACAATCATCGATCAAACCAATACACATTCTGTTGATCGCCGCGCTGGCCGCCGGCCTGGCGCTCGGCGGGCCGCTGGCGACGATCTATGCCGCCGGCAAGACCTTCACCGTCACCAGCACGGTGGACGCGCCCGACGTGACGCCCGGCGACGGCAAATGCGAAACCGGCACGGGCAACAGCATCTGCACGCTGCGCGCCGCGATCCAGGAGACCAACGCGCTGGCGGGCGCGGATACCATCAATCTGCAAGCTGGTGCACTGTATGTGCTGACGCGCGCGGGCGACGACAATACCGCCCTCAACGGCGACTTGGACATCACCGACGATTTGACGATTAACGGCGGAGGTGGCGGCGTAGGCAGCAGCATCATCGACGGCAACGGCTTTGTCACCAACGACCGCGTGTTCGACATCGAGAAATTCGGCGGCACGGTGCACCTCTCCGGCGTGACGATTCAGCACGGCAAGGACTCTGTTTCCCGCGCAGGCGGTATTTACAACCACTATGGCGCACTGACGTTGACCGACAGCATCGTCAAGGCTAATATCGGTGTGAATGGAGGCATCGACAACGAGGACACGTTAACGCTCAACAACAGCACCATCAGCAACAATACCGCAACGTATGGCGGCGGTGGCATCTTTAACTGGAGCGGTACGCTGACACTCAACAACAGCATCGTTAGCGGCAATCAAGGTGTTGTCACTGGCGGTGGTATTCAGAATCAGTTTGGGGCCGTGACGCTCAACAACAGCACCGTCAGCGGCAATCAAGCCGGCGTTGGTGGTGGTATCTATACCTACAGCAAAAACAACAGCAGCACTGTGACGCTGATCAACAGCACCCTCAGTGGCAACAAAGCCACTACTGCTCAAGGAAAAGGTGTAGGCGGCGGCATCTATATCGTGCTCAGCCTCGTGACTCTCGTGAACAGCACCGTCACCTCGAACCAGGCTGACTACGATGGCGGTGGCATCGACAACGCCAACGGCACGGTAAACATGAACAACGCGACTATCGCCTTTAACGCGGCAGATGTGAGTACGCCTGGCATCGGGGGTGGTGGCGTCTATAACGAAAGTGGCACCGTGAACTTTCGGAACACCCTGGTCGCCAACAACATCCATCAGAGTGTGAATGGGCCTGTGCTCGACGAGTGCAAAGGATCGCTTACTTCGGAAGACTACAACCTGATCCTCGACACGACCGGCTGCGCCATTGGCGGCGCAACTGCGCACAATAAGATCGGGATGTACGCGGGACTGGCCAATCTGGCAAACAATGGCGGCCCGACTGCAACGCACGCGCTGTTGGTGGGCAGCCCGGCGATCGACGCGGGCAATCCAAGCGGCTGCAAGGACAACAACAACGCGAATTTGACCACCGACCAGCGCGGCTACGCGCGGCTGGCGGGCGTGGCCTGCGACGTCGGCGCGTATGAATACGGCAGCGCTCTCGCGAAGCAGAACCAGACGATCAGCTTCGCGGCGCTGCCGAACAAGACGGTGGGCGACCCCCCCTTCACCGTCAGTGCGACGGCTTCGTCGGGCCTGCCGGTCACATTCACCGCCAGCGGGCAGTGCAGCGTGAACAGCACCACCGTCACGTTGAGCGGGCCGGCGGGCAGTTGCACCATCACGGCGCATCAGGCGGGTAACGCGACCTACAACCCCGCGCCGGATGTGGCGCGCAGCTTCGCGATCAACAAACAAGATCAGACGATCAGCTTCGCGGCGCTGCCGGACAAGACTGTAGGCGACCCAGCTTTCAGCGTCAACGCGAGCACCTCGTCGGGTTTGCCGGTCACGTTCACGGCCAGCGGGAAATGCAGCGTGAGCGGCACAATGGTCACGCTGACCGGCGCGGGCAGTTGCACGATTACGGCGCACCAAGCCGGCAACGCGACGTATAACGCCGCGCCGGATGTGGCACGCAGCTTCGCGGTCAACAATCCGGCCAAGCAGAACCAGACGATCAGCTTCGCGGCGCTGCCGAATAAGACTGTCGGCGCCCCGCCGTTCAGCGTCAGCGCCACGGCCTCGTCGGGCTTGCCAGTCACATTCACAGCCAGCGGCAAGTGCAGCGTGAACGGGAATACGGTGACATTGAGTGGACAGGCGGGAAGTTGCACCGTCACCGGCCATCAAGCTGGTAATGCGACCTATAACGCCGCGCCGGATGTAGCGCGCAGCTTCGCAATCAATGATCCCGCCAAGCAGAACCAGACGATCAGCTTCGCGGCGCTGCCGAACAAGACCGCCGGCACCCCACCCTTCGCGATCAGCGCCACGGCCTCGTCGGGCTTGCCAGTCACATTCATGGCTAGCGAGCAGTGCAGCGTCTCCGGTAACATCATTACGCTGATGGGCGCGGGGAGTTGCACAATCATCGCGCACCAAGCCGGCAACGCGACCTACAACGCGGCCGCGGACGTTGCCCGAACATTTCAGATTAGCGCGAGCGGGCCAGCGAATTCGACGGTGTATCTGCCACTGCTCGTGCGATGAGGCTGATGAGGAGGGTAGAGGGCACACGGTCGATCAGTGATTGCTTTGGAACAACGAAAAGGCCAAAGGTCAGGCATGGCGGCAAGGTGCCAGGCAAACGACCGTGAGCGCGTAGCTATGTCCAACCGGCTGAACTGAAAGTAATCGGCCACCGGCGTACCGGTGGCCGATTGCTACCACAGATCGCTGGCTCAGATAACCTCGAAGTTCGACATCATCCCCTGATCTTCATGTTCGAGCTTGTGGCAATGGATGAGATACCGGCCCCGGTATCCATCGAAGCGGATCAGGATCTCGACGGTCTCGCGATCGTTGAGGAGAATCGTATCTTTCCAGCCACTCTCCCAGGGGAAGAGTTTCCCACGCCCGCCGCTGCGCGACTTCACTTGGAACGAGGCGCCATGAATGTGAACGGGATGAGGGGCGTTACCATTGGTCGTGAAGCGCCAAAGCTCGGTCTGGCCAAAGGGAACCTGGAAGTCAATCCGGTTCAGGTCATACTCCTTCCCGTTGATACGGGTCATGCCGTCGAAGCTGAACAAGCGCGTGGTCACTGGGTTGGATAGTTTCGTAATCGAGGACAGCCCGGTTGGGATGGTGTGGGTATCAGTGACCTGTCGCGTCACATTGAACTCAAGCAAATTCCAGCCAGTATTCAGGTCCTGCAGCATCACCTTGGTGCCGACCGGCAATCCACGGAAGTCTATCAGCAGATCAAGCCTTTCGCCCGGGCTGAACTCGATTTGTGCGATTGAGACCGCTGTCTCTAGCAGGCCGCCGTCGTTGCCGATCAGGGTAAAGGCCGCCCCGTTGCTCAGAGCTAGTTTGAAGAGCCGCGCGCTTGCGCCATTGAGTACGCGGAAGCGGTAGAGAGCGGTATCTACCTCCAGTTTCGGATCGCGAGTGCCGTTGACCATTGGATTCTTGGCAAGAAATCCGGACGATGTCGGGTTATAGATCAGGTTGCCTGCGCTGTCGAAGTTCGCGTCGCGCACGATCAGTGGCAGCTCATACGCACCGGAGGGCAACCCAAGCGCGGCCTCTTCGGCATCGTTGATAATGAACCCGCCCGCCAGACCCAGAACGACTTGCTTCCCAGTCTCCATATGCGGGTGCGGGTGATACCAGTTCAGGCAGGCGCGTTGCACGATTGGGAATTGGTATAAGTAGCTCGTCCCAGGGGCAACCAGGTTCTGGGGCTGGCCATCGGCGGCGGTGGGCACGATCATGCCATGCCAATGAACCGACGTCGCTTCAGACAGCCCATTCGTGAACTGGATGCTCGCGCTGTCACCTTTGCTCGCCCGAATTGTCGGCCCTGGAAAGGAGTTGTTGTACGCTAGCACCGCCGAAGTCTTCCCGCCGCCCAGGTCGGCTGTCCCTGGCGCAGCTGTGATAGCCAAATTGCTGAGCGGAACGGTGGGCGGAACCCGCAGCGGATAGCGGGTGACGGTTTTGCTACCGCCCCCGTTTCCTGCGAATATGATCGGCGCCGTGGCGCCCCCGACCGCGAGCGCGCCGCCAGCGGCCACCGCCGCACGCAGAAACGTCCGGCGGGTCATACCAGGAGCAACCGCCTGGGCAGGCGGCGTGCGTTCTCCAACGTTTGGCGACTCGCCTTCCTGATGTTCGTGCTCGGCCATCTCGAACCATCCTTTCTCATTTCCCTGCCTGATGCGCATCATGTCATGCGCCGACAGCGATCTGCATGGTGATGATCGAACGTCGAGATACGCCAAGCAGATGCCGGCTAGTGATTGCGGCGTAGCGATCGAAAGCGCCGAAGCGCTGCGTATGCACGGTCTTCTACGCTTATCAGTATAGCTAAAGGTTATCGGAATAATGTGAAGAGGCCGTCACTCGTGGTAGAGCGTTCTCAACACGCGGCCGCCGAGTCCCTTACACAAAATACGTAATCGACTACGCAATTCTCACGATGTGCGGTTGCCGCGCTGGCGTTATGCTAAGGCTCACGTCGGCGTGACAGCCGCACCGCTACGTGAATGGTCGTTTATTAAGTCTTTGTCATTGACTCGGCGTGTATACTAATCATGCTCGCAAAGATTCTCTGATCTCAGTCCAATTTTATTCGGCATGACATTCAGCCGCAACGTGTGGACGCACGTAGAGATGGCTGGTATGTTTGCGCCGGAGCGTCGTTCTGCCGTGCAAGACTGGCTTTAGCTGTGTGCAGCGCCACAGAGCTCTGCCTGCGATTCCGCGTCGCTTAGGCGCGGTGGTGGGCCGGGCCGCGCTGTGCTGTGCCCAGGATGCTGTGATGGTTGCAGGGTGCTATCGGCAACGCTAGCGATATTCGCCACTCAATTCGGTTGTCTTACTGCGCTCGTGTTGCATAGGAAGCGCAGCCAGAATGAGGTTGAATAATGCTCGATGAACTCACACGCGATATGTTTGCCCGGCAGCTCAACACCCAGTTTCGAGTTGAGCGCCAGGACGGGGGCGCGGTAACACTGGATCTGATCGAAGTCAGCGAGGTACGCTCGATGCCCGGCACCGAGTCGTTCTCGACAGAGTTTCGCGGGCCGACCGGCGCGTTCCTGCCGCAGGCGATCTACCAGTTCCACCACGACGCGATCGGCGCATTCGAGCTGTTCATCGTCCCGATTCGTCAGGACGCGCACGGCTTCTACTACGAGGCGGTGTTCAATCGTATGCGCCAGGAGGGGCAGGCATGACTACGGCGACGTTGATGCTACGCCCGATCCGCCCGGAGGACCAGCCGTTCCTCTATGAGGTCTACGCCAGCACCCGCTTGGAGGAGTTGGCGCCACTCGGATGGAATGCCGATCAGCAGGCCGCCTTCCTGACTCAGCAGTTCAACGCCCAGCACCAGTACTACCAGGCCAACTACCCCGGCGCCGACTTTCAAATCATCCTTGTGAACGACCAGCCGGCCGGCCGAATCTATGTCGATCGCAGGATCGATGAAATACGGCTGATCGACATCGCGCTGCTGCCGGAGTACCGCAATGGCGGGATCGGCTCCCGCTTGCTCAAAGACCTGCTGGCCGAAGCTGCTCGGGCCGGGAAGCCGGTGCGCATCCATGTGGAGAAGTTCAACCCGGCGCTGCGCCTGTATGAGCGCCTGGGTTTTTCGATTAGCGACGATCGCGGCGTCTACTGGTTCATGGAGTGGGTGCCAGGGCGTGAAGGCTGAGCTGCCGCGGACCGTCGTGGCGTTCTACAGGTGTATTACTGGAAGGAAAGGGAGTATGACAGACACTCTCACTCACAACGGGCTCCTGGGCGGCAGGCGCATCTCGCGCCGGGAATTCATCAGAGGCGTCGGGGTAACGGTGGCCGGTAGCGTGCTCCTGGCAACGGGAATCGAGGAGCTGGGCCGCATATCACTGACGTTGGCGCCTGCGCCAGTGCTGGTGCGCTCGATGTTCGCTCCGCATATCGGCGAAACATTCCACATCGATCTCGGAGTGTCAGGCGTGCTGGCGCTCGAGCTCTTCAAGGTGCGCGATCTGCGCGCGGCCTCTAAGAGCGCAACGGCGGGCATCGACGGCGAGCAGAGGTTTTCGTTGCTGTTCCGCGGTCCGGTCGAGCGGTCGCTCGGGCAGGAGACCTATCATTTCGAGCACGACCGGATCGGTCGCACCAGAACAAGATGGCAGGTACTACGAGGCGATCTTCAATTGATTGTTGGCCTAAAACCAAGTAGAAAAGGAGTCTAACCATGTCTGAGCCATTCCTCGGCGAGATTCGCATCTTCGGCTTCAACTTCGCCCCCCGCGGCTGGGCCTTCTGCAACGGTCAGCTGTTAGCGATCTCGCAAAATACGGCGCTCTTTTCGCTCCTGGGCACCACCTATGGCGGCAATGGGCAAACCACCTTCGCGCTGCCCAACCTCCAGAGCCGCGTGCCGGTTCATTTTGGGCAGGGGCCCGGCTTGTCGAGCTACTCTCTTGGGCAGGCAGCTGGTGTTGAAAGCGTGACCTTGATCGCGAGCCAGCTTCCGGCACATAACCACACAGTTAATGCCAGCACGCAATCCGATATCACAGGAAATCCTACGGGGAACTTCCCGGCGGGTGGAGCGAGCTACGATACCACCGCGAACACCACGATGAATGGGGCGATGGTCGGCGGCGGCGGCGGCAACCAGCCGCACGAGAATCTGCAGCCGTATCTTGCGCTGAATTTCTGTATTGCGCTTGCAGGAATATTCCCGAGTCGCAACTAGTATTACAACGAGACTTTATCACTTCCGCTGATTGAGGTAGGCTAAACGCCGTTTCCGATGCGACCGATACGCTCGATAATTTGCGTCTTGCCAATACGCCAAGACCTCCAGCACCCACTGGGCATCAAAGGTGC
>WNFV01000780.1_pt1 | contig 76531 bp, 77 predicted proteins | sample 5400101 | NCBI WGS metagenome assembly WNFV01 (sample SAMN13153361, study PRJNA577476) | soil metagenome | isolation source: 115 cm soil or saprolite under grassland replicate 1 | place: USA:California | collected 2016-06-15
CAGTAGTCGAACGCGCCAATGCCCGCGAGGAAGCCGACCGGAAGGGCAATCAGGGCCGAGACGAGAACGATGATCGAGCCGAACCAGATCGGGTGCCAGCCGCCCCACCAGCGGCAGAGCACGACGATTCCGGACCCGATCCCGAAGAAGAGCGGCGCCATCCAGGCGGCGCGAAGGAAGCCGGGGTAGAGCAGCCGCCGCCACCCGCCCGGCGGAGGCGGCAGGCCCTCGCGCACCGGGTGAAGCTCGTGCTCGGCGGCGACGACCGTGCTCATGGTCCCTTCTTCCTCGCCCACTTCTCGAAGTCGGCGGGTTTCATCACGATCACGCGCGAGCGCATGAGCGCGTGCCCGAGGCCGCAGAGCTCGGTGCAGACCACGGGATACGTGCCGACTCGGTTCGGGGTGATGTGCAACGTGGGGTGAATTCCGGGCACGACGTCCTGCTTCTGTCTGAACTCGGGCACCCAGAAGGAGTGGATGACGTCCTTCGAGGTCATGCGCAGCACGACGGAGCGGTCGACCGGCAGGCGCAAGATGTCGGATTTCTTGCCGGCGTACCCCGGATAGCTGTAGCTCCAGAAGAACTGCTGGGCGGTCACGTCGACGCGCAGCGGATTCGCGCCGGCGGCGTCGTCCTTGGCGAGGACGATCGCGCTGACGATTGCGATCGCGGTCACGAGCAGCGCCGGCAGGGCGGTCCAGGCGATCTCGAGCCCGGTATGCCCGTGGATCGGTGGTCCGTCCGAATCGTCGTCCGGCTTCGCCCGGAACTTCCACACCGCCATCACGCTCACGGCCGCGACGATCGAGAAGATGAAGATGCAGATCCCGGTCACGAACCAGAAGACGAAGTCGATCCGGCCGGCCTCCCGGGATGCCGACTGGGGCAGCCAGTCGGGGATCAGCGCAACGGCGGACGCGATCGCGCCGGCCAGCACGCCGATCACGATCAGCTGGACGATCGAGCCCCTACGCACGGACGCGCCGAGCCTACTTCACGCGGGCGTCAGGGTGCGGCGGTTTCCGCCGCGCGCGAGTGGGGAACCCGACTCTCACATCCAAGGAGGTTGAATGGGACTCGGAGTTGGAATCTTCCTGATCGCGGTTGGTGCGATCCTCACATTCGCCGTCAACAGCACGTCGGGTGCGGTCGACATCGACACCGTCGGCTGGATCCTCATGCTCGTCGGACTGCTGAGCGTGCTGCTGTCGATGATCTTCTGGCAGTCGTGGGCCGGCCCCGGCTACTGGAGCCGCCGTCGCACGTACGTCGACGAGGGTCCGCCGCCGGCCTACTAAGGAACGACTGACGAGACGGCCTCCGGGCCGTCTCGTCTCCTCACATCCGGCGCTATTCCTCGGGCTCGCGCCCGGGCTCGCCCTTGGGCGCAGGCTTGCCTCCGAACATGCCCTTGATCCAACGGCGGAGTCTGCGCGCGGCGAACGTCTCGTCCACGTCGCCGTGCGCCTGAGCCTCGTCGCTCTCGTCCCGTTCGTCGTCGGGAGTTTCAGCCCACAGGACAGAGCCGCCACCCATACCACAACTCTTTCACGGCAGCAGATCCTTTACTAGCCCGGCTGGTCCGAGATCGGAAGCTCTGCCACGAAGGTCGACCCGCCGGTGCCGCTGGACTCGACCCAGATTCGGCCGCCCATTCGCTCGAGCAGCTCGCGGCTGATGTAGAGGCCGAGCCCGGTGCCGCCGACTCCTCGGGTCAGGTCCGGATCGAGCCGGTAGAACTTCTCGAAGATGCGACGGTGCTCGGCAGGCGGAACGCCGAGACCTTCGTCGCGTACGGAAAAACGGAGGCGGGGACCGGCGACGTTGATCTCGACCGTGACGCGGCCCCCGTCGGGCGAGTACTTGACGGCGTTGTCGACGAGGTTCGTGAGCACCTGGCGCATCTTGTCGGGGTCCGCTGCGACCTTCGGCGTGTCCTTCGGCCAGGAGAGATCCAGCTTGATGCTCGGCGGGACGTAATGCCGTGCCGCTTCCACGACGCCACGCACGAGCTCGACGGCGTCGCAGTCCTCGATCTTGGCCTGGAGTCCCTCCGACTCGAGCCGGCTCACCCACAAGACGTCGTTCACGATGCGGGCGAGGCGGTCCGACTCGCTCGCGATGACCTCGAGCAGTCCGGTGCGCTGCGGCTCGGGCAGGAGGATGTCCTCGCGCCGCAGCGTGAGCGCAGCGCCGTAGATCGCGGCAAGAGGTGTGCGCAGCTCATGAGAGATCGTCGAGACGAAGTCCGACTTGAGCGCCTCGACCGCGCGCTCCTCGGTCAGGTCCCGGAAGGCATAGACGCTTCCGCCCTCGAAGCCCACGCCGGTGATCGAGAGCCAGAGCTCGCGTCCGTTGACCTCGACTGCCTGCGTCGCCGCACCCATCTGCTTGCTCTCGGACAGTGCCTCGATCGTCTCCCAGGCGCCGAAGACCTCGCCTGCCGGACGTCCCACCGCCTCGTCCGCCGCAAGGCCCGTGATCTCCTCGGCCGCGGGGTTCCAGAGCCGAATCACGCCGGACCTGTTGACGAGGACGACGCCGTCGGCGACGTGCTCGACGACCAGAGCGGCATGGGCGCGTCGCTCCGCGGCCCGGTAGAGCCGTGCGTTGTCGACGGCGACCGCGGCACCTCTCCCCAGATGTTTCGCGAATTCCAGATCGTCCTCGTCGTACAGACGGTTGGGATCGGCCGAGACCAGCTGCAGCGACCCGAAGGTCCGGCCGGCCGCGGTGAGCGGCACCACCATCGCCGATTCCATTCCGAGCTGCATGAGGATCTCGTGATGCTCCGGGTTCTGCGTCGAGGACGTCAGTAGCTCGTCCGAAATCGTTCGGTAGAGCACGGCCTCGCCCGTGCGGACGGCCCGGCCGGGCCCCTCGGGCTCGTCGAGATCGCCGGGATAGAGGCGCTGGGACCTCTCGGCCCATTCCAGCTTCTCGGGATCCTTGTGTACGACGGTCAGACGCCTGAAGCGCCCGGTGTCGTCGAGGACGTCGACCGCGTACCAGTCCGCGATCCGGGGCACGAGCAGGTTCGCAAGGTTGGCGAGCGTCGTCTCGTAGTCGAGCGCCGAGGCGAGCTGCTGACTCGCCTCGGCCAGGACGCGAAGCCGTTCTCCGGCAGCCTCCGCAGCCGCGCGTGCTTGCTCACGTTCCGTGATGTCTGTGAGGACGACGCCCACCCCGATCGTCGCGTCGGACATGTCGCGGACGGGGTAGTAGCTGACGAGCCAGTTGCGCGTCTCGCCCGGCAGGGCTGCAGTCTTCCCCTCCATGGCGATGTCCAGAACCGGCTTTCCGGTCTCGAGGACCTGGCGATGGAACGGCTCGATCTCCACGGCCAGCTCCTCGCCCAGCACTGCGCGGAGAGACCGTCCGTAGTGCTCCTCGGCAGGCAGGCCGTTGATTCGTGCAAGAGCCTCGTTCACGCGCACGTAGTGGAAGCTCGTGTCCATGAAGGCGAGGCCGATCGGCGCCGCGGCGAACACGGCGTCGACCACCGCGAGTGACTCCTGCGCCTGCTGCCGGGAGGCTTCGGCCTCGCGGTACAGGAGCGCGTTGTCGACCGCGGTTGCGGCGCGCCGCGCAAGGTCCTGCGCGGTGGCGAGGTCCGCCTCGTCGTACCTGCGTCCGCTCTCGGCCGAGATGAAGGTGATTGCGCCGAGAGCCCGGTCGCGCGCCACGAGCGGCACGCACATGGACGACTTCAACCCCAGCTCGCGCAGGATCTCCAGCAGCTCGGGCGTATCGGCGGCCGCCTCTTGCAACAGGGAGTCGGGGATCTCGGAGAAGAGCTCGGCGCGCCTCGTCCGTATGACGTTCGGCACGCCGTAGGGCGCGTCGGGATCGGGTGGGTACTTCTCGGCGAGCTCGTTCGCCAAGCGCACCTTCGCTGGGTCGACGTGCGCCACGGTGAGACGGGCGAGCGAGCCGTCTTCCTGGACCATGTCGATCGAGCACCAGTCGGCGAAGCGGGGGACGGCAAGCGCCGCGACGTTCGCGAGCGTCGTCTCGTACTCGAGCGACGAGGCGAGCTGCGTGCTCGCTTCTGCGACGAATCGCTGGTCCTCCGCGATCCGTCGTTGCTTCTCGTAGAGGTCCGCGGTGCCGATCGCGGCGGCGGCGAGGTTCGCGAGCAGCGAGGCCGCGCTCCTCTCGGCCTCGGCGAAGCGCCGCGATTCGCGGTAGTAGAAGACGAGGGTGCCGAGGATGCGCCCGCCGTGGCGAAGTCCGACCACCAGCATCGACCTCGTGCCGGCCTCGGCATGCGCCCGTCGGTGTTCGGCGCTCAGCCAGTCGGCCGCGGCGACGTCCTCGACGACGATCGGCTCGTCGAGAGCGATGCCCGTCGGGCTTCCTCGAATCGCAGCAGTTGCATCGCGGATGTAGTCGTCGGGAAGGCCCGAATGGACGGCGATCTCCCAGGTACCGAGCCGCTCGTCGTATCGCCAGAGTGCGTAGGCGTCGGCGGCGAGCGTCCGGCGCGCGAGGTCGAGCACGTCTGCGAGCATCGGCTCGACACTGAGCGAGCCGAGCAGTGTCGAGGATGCCTCCAGGAGCAGCCGGAGGCGCTCGATCTCCTCGGCGTAGGGCCGGTCGTCGTCTAGAACTCGGACGTCCTGAGTCGCCAAGAAGAACCCCCCACGGGTTGGGCTAGCTCTCTGACTTTACTCCCAAAAATTCGTAGCGGAACCCGTCTTTCCCCCACGAGTTCCCTTCCCTCCAGGCTCTCACGACCGCGACGTCCAGACTTCGAGTCATGAAGGCGGGCAGGCGATCGCTCATGACTCCCGCGCTCCTGCGCGAGAACGCGCCGTTCCGCCGCTTCTGGGCGGGGGAGACGATCTCGCTCTTCGGCGACCAGGTCTCGCTGATCGCGTTCCCGCTCGTCGCGGTCCTCGCGCTCCACGCGCACGCGGCGCAGATGGGCTACCTGACTGCGGCTGCGCTCGCCCCCAACCTTCTCTTCGCGCTTCACTTCGGCGCCTGGGTCGACAGGCGTGGTCGCCGTCGGCAGACGATGATTGCCGCCGACCTCGGCCGGGCCGCGGCGCTCGCCTCGATCCCGCTCGCCTACGCGCTCGGCGTCCTCACGATCGCGCAGCTGTATGCGGTCGCGTTCCTGACCGGAACGCTCAGCGTGCTCTTCGCCGTCTCCTATTCGACGCTCTTTACCGCGCTCGTTCCGCGTGAGCGCTACGTCGAGGCCAACCAGCTGACCAACGGCAGCCGCGCGCTCTCCTTCGTGGGCGGGCCCGGTGTCGGCGGCCTCCTCGTCCAGGTCTTCTCGGGGCCGGCGGCGCTTCTCGTGGACGCGGTCTCGTTCATTGCTTCGGCGCTCTTCCTCGGCCGCATCACTCCTGTCGAGCCACCGACCGAGCAAGCCGAGAAGGGTCACCTCGTCGCCGGCGCTCGCTTCATCTGGCACAGTGCCTTGCTGCGTTCTTCGCTCCTCGCGACGGCGACCATCAACCTCTTCAACTTCGCCTTCTTCGCGCTGTTCCTGCTCTACGCGACCCGGTCGCTCCACGTACGTCCGGGCACGCTCGGCCTCGTTCTCGGCGCCGGGGCAGTCGGTGGCCTGATCGGCTCGTTCGCGACCGGTCCTCTCAGTCGGAAGCTCGGCGTCGGTCGCGCGTACATCGCCGGAATGTTTCTCTTTCCGGTGCCGCTCCTGCTCGTCCCGGCCGCCGGCGGCCCCAAGCCGCTCGTCCTCGCCATGCTCTTCCTCGCCGAGTTCGGCTCCGGCTTCGGCGTCATGCTGATCGACATCCTCGGGGGCGCTCTCTTTCAAGCCGCAGTCCCGGACCGGCTCCGCGCACGCTTCTCGGGCGCCTACATGGTCGTCAATTACGGCGTCCGGCCACTGGGTGGTCTGCTCGGCGGCCTGCTCGGCTCCGCGGTCGGACTCCGCGAAACCCTCTGGATTGCAACCGCGGGCGCCATCCTCGGCGGTCTGTTCCTGCTCCCCTCACCGGCGCCGCGACTACGCGAGCTACCGGAACAGGTGCCTTGATCCAACGGTCAGGCTTCGTGCTTCCCGAACTCGTCGAGCAGCATGTGGACATGGCCGACGGGTTCGAAGCCGAGCCGCTCGAGGATCGGGCGCGACATCGAGCCGCCCTGGTGATGAGTGTCGGTGTCCCGCGCGCGACAGCTTCATCCCAGCGTGCCCGGAGCAGCGCGCGGTAGGCGCCACGGCCGCGGGCGCGAGCTAGGGTCGCCCCGCCGTACAGCAGAAGCCCCTGCGCCGTGGGCGCACACGTTCCGGCGGAGACGATCGCCCCGTCGAGCCACGTCGCATGCATGAGGTTGGGCGTGTCGCGCCAGCGCTCGGCAAGCGTTGCGCGACGCTCCGCCAGCTCGTCCGCCGGCATCCCGAACGCCTCGTCCTGCACGGCCCTCGCGGCCGCATATTCCTCGAACGTCTCGACCCGGCGCGCGACCACCCCGGGCGGGGGAGGGGGCGGCTCAGCCTTCAGGACGAGGGCGACCGCGTACGGGTCCTTGTCGGGGACAAGTCCCCGCTCGAGCAGCAAGTCGACGAGCTCGCGCGGCTCAGCCGAGCTCCCGACCTCCCACTGCGTGCTGTCGCGCCCGCGGTCGCGAAGCAGGGAGCGGACCTCCTCGAGGACATCGTCGACCTCGGCGGCGGCGAAGTGTTGACGCTGGACGGTGTTCCATCGCCTGCCTTCGGCCATGCAGAGCGTGAAGCGGTCTGTCTCGATCCGCTCGTCCTTCGGCCCGAGCGGCCCGAACGAGTTCGGATATTCGGCGATCTCCCGCAGCATCGCGTGAGGCTCCCGTCGGCGCACGACAACTGCGCTGAATCCGGCCGCGTCTTGGCCGCGTAAGACTAGACGAGAAAGGGGATGAAACGATGGAGAATTTGAGGCATCAAAAGCGCGGAGCGGGCCATGTGCTCAGCCTCGGGGCGATGAACCACATCGTCGCGGTGCTGCTTACGGCAGTGCTGGGAGTGCTCGGATTCCTCGCCGCAGGTTCGGTCGCCCGTAGTGCGAATCAGACGAATGGGACCGTCTCCCTGCGAATGACGAAGCTCGGCCGCATCCTGGTGAACTCGAGCGGCCACACCCTCTATCTGTTCCTTAAGGACAGGAACGGCAGGAGCGCCTGTAGCGGCAGCTGCGCGAGGTTCTGGCCGCCCCTGCTCAGCCGAGCCAGGCCGACCGCCGGCCCCGGCGTCAAACCGTCGCTACTCGGCACGACCAGGCGCAGCAACGGGAGCGTGCAGGTGACCTACAACAGGCACCCGCTCTACAGCTATGCGCTGGACAAGCGGGCAGGTCAGACAAACGGCGAGGGCAGCTCCAACTTCGGCGCCAAGTGGTACGCCGTCTCCGCCAGCGGACGGGCGGTCGTCAAGGCTTCGACCACCACGAGCTCTACGACCACCACGACGCCCTGCCCGTACCCGCCCTGCCCGTAGCGAGCAGGCCTGCTCCCGGCGAGCACCTCCTTGCCGGCTACACGAGCCAGCCCTTTGTGCATGCGGACTTCGTCGCGAGAGAGGTGGGCCGTGCAGGGATCGAACCTGCGACCTTGGGATTAAGAGTCCCCTGCTCTACCAGCTGAGCTAACGGCCCGAGCGGGTGTGCAGTGTAGCCGCGGTGCGGCGCCGATAGCCTTGCGCGCGATGAAGCCCGAGGTCGCCATCGTCGGGGCGGGATACGTCGGCATGCCGCTCGCACAAGTCTTCGCCGAGGCAGGCAAGAGCGTCGTGCTCGTCGACGTCGACGAGGCCGTCGTCAAGGGCATCAACCGGGGAGAAAGCCACATCGGAGACGTGCCCTCCGGCGCGCTGAAAAAGCTCGTCGACGGCGGCCGCCTCGCGGCGACCACGGACTACGACGCCGTCAGGGACGCGGAGGCGATCCTGATAGCCCTACCGACCCCGCTGTCGAGCCAGCGAGAGCCCGACCTCACGATCGTGCGCGGGGCGGTCGGGGAGATCGCGCCGCGCCTCCAGAAGGGTCAGGTCGTCGTCCTGGAGTCGACCACCTATCCCGGAACGACGCGCGAATGCCTCCAGCCGATCCTCGAACAGAGCGGGCTGAAGGCCGGGACCGACTTTCATCTCGCCTTCTCCCCCGAGCGCGTCGACCCAGGGCGGACCGACTGGACGACGCGGAACACGCCCAAGCTCGTCGGGGGGCTGACGCCCGCCTGCACGGAGCGAGCCGCAGCCCTCTATCGCGGCGCGGTCGAGACGGTCGTCCCCGTCTCCTCGCCCGAGGCCGCCGAGATGACGAAGCTGCTCGAGAACATCTTCCGCGCCGTCAACATCGCGCTGGTCAACGAGCTCGCGCAGCTCTGCGAGCGGATGGACGTCGACGTGTGGGAGATCGTCGAGGCGGCGGAGACGAAGCCGTTCGGGTTCATGAGCTTCAAGCCCGGGCCCGGCCTCGGCGGCCACTGCATCCCGATCGACCCGTTCTATCTCACGTGGAAGGCGCGGGAGTACGACTTCTATACGGAGTTCATCGAGCTGGCGGGGAAGGTGAACGCGAACATGCCGTACTTTTGCCGCTCGCTGATCTCGCAGGCGCTGAACCACGGTGCGCAGAAATCGCTCAAGGGGTCACGCATCCTCGTGCTCGGCGTTTCGTACAAGCCGGACATCAACGACGTGCGCGAGTCTCCGGCGGAGAAGATCATGCGGCTGTTGCACAAGGCCGGCGCGGACATCGATTATCACGATCCGCACGTGGCCGAGTTCGACGGCATGCGCTCGGCCGCGTACGCGCCTGAGCAGTACGACTGCGTGGTCATCGTGACCGCGCACAGCGCCATCGACTACGACGATCTGATCGAGCGCGCGCAGATCGTCGTCGACCTCCGCAATGCAACCGGCAGGAACGGCACCGGGAACGGAAAAGTCTGGAAGTTGTGAGTGTGGCTCGACTCGCTCAGGTAGGCCTCGGCCAGTGGGGCAAGAACCTCCTCCGCAACTTCGCTGACATCGCCGAGCTTGCTTGGCTTTGCGACATCGACGAAGAGCGGCGCAGGGACGTCGCAGAGCGCCATCCGAACGCGCGTGTGACCGAGAGCTTCGACGAGGTCTTGGCGGACGAGGCGGTCGAGGCGGTTGTCATCGCGACGCCTGTCCCGACGCACTATGAACTCGCACGGCGCGCGCTGGAGGCGGACAAGCACGTCTTCGTCGAGAAGCCGCCCGCGATGCGCGGCGCGGAGTTGGAGGAGCTTTGCGACCTCGCCGAGGAGCGCGGGAGCGTCTTGATGCCCGGACATCTGCTGCTGTACCACCCCGGTGTGCAGAAGCTGAAGCAGATCGTCGACTCCGGTGAGCTCGGCGATGTGCTCTACGTGTACGGCAACCGCCAGAACCTCGGCACGTTCAGGACGAACGAGAACGCGCTCTGGTCGCTGGGCGTCCACGACCTTTCTGTGCTGCTCTACCTCATCGAGGAGGAGCCGAGCGAGGTGTGGGCCCACGGCAACGCCTTCCTCAATCGTGGGGTCGAGGACGTTGTCTTCTGCTATCTGCGGTTCCCGTCGGGAAAGATGGCCCACATGCATTTGTCCTGGCTCGATCCGCACAAGATCCGTCGCATCACCGTCGTCGGGAACGACCGGATGGCGGTCTTCGACGACATGGAGCGCGAGCGGAAGATCACGGTGTACGACAACTGGCGAACGCGCACCGGCGACGTCTACAGCCCGAAGGTGGACATAACGGAGCCGCTGAAGCTCGAGTGCAGGCACTTTCTGAGGCTCGCGGCCGGCAAGGGCGATCCGCACAAGGCTGCGCGCGATGCGGTCCCGGTCGTGCGCGCGCTCGAGCAGCTGCAGGCGTCTCTCGAGACCGTCCCGGCTTGACCGCTGAAGTCTCTGCCACCGCCGTCGTCTATCCGGGGACGGTGATCGGTGACGGTTGCCGGATTCTCGACGGCGCGGTTGTCGGGAAGCAGCCGTCCCTGTCACCCCGGTCGACGACGAAGCGCGAGGACCTACCGCCGCTCGAGCTCGGACCCGGGACGATCGTCTCCACTGGGGCGATCGTGTTCGCGGGGACACGCATCGGCGAGCGCGTCATCGTCGGAGACCAAGCCTGTGTGCGCGAGCGTTGCGAGGTCGGTGACGACGTCGTGATCGGCCGGGGCACGCTGATCGAGAACGACACGACGATCGGTGCGTTGACGAAGATCCAGGCGATGGCCTACATCACTGCGTACTCGACGCTCGAGGAGCAGGTCTTCGTTGCGCCGTGTGTGCAGACGACGAACGACAACTTCATGGGCCGCACCGAGAAGCGGCACGAGCTTAGGAAAGGGCCAACGATTCGGCGCGGCGCGCGCGTCGGCGCAGGAGCGGTCCTCTGCCCCGGAGTCGAGATCGGCGAGGAAGCGTTCGTGGGCGCAGGCGCGGTCGTCGTGAAGGACGTGCAGCCGCGCGTGGTCGTGGTCGGCAATCCGGCGCGCGTCCTCCGAGAGGTCCCCCCGGACGAGCTACTCGGTTAGCGCTTGATCGTCAGCCCGTACGGTCCGGCGCCGCGGGTGGCGAGCTTCACCTCGATGTAGTACCAGCCCTTCGCCGGCACTCGATAGCCGAGCTTGTGGGCCGCGCCCGGGCCGATCGACTGGGCGGCGCGGCGATTCTGCGTCCGGAGATCGCCGACCCGCTTCGTGCCGGGCTTCCAGAGCAGGAGGTTCGAGTTCGCTCCCTCAGGACCGTCGAGCGCGAGCCGCAGCCGCTGACCTTTCCTGAGGTAGACGCGATAGACGTCGATCTGGTCGTCCCAGAAATCGATCGTCGCCTTGACCGACGTCGTTGAGGCCGACAGCCTGGCGGAGCTGTGGCCTGCGTCGTCGTTCGGCTCCGCCCGGTCGGGATTCGGCAGCACGCCGTCAAGCGCGGCGATCGCCTTCGAGACGTCGAGCCGGCCCCAGCCGCTGAACGTGTCTCGCTGCAGCGGGCACTGCTTGCAGCCGTTCGAAGCGTTCACATCCGTCGCTGAGCGCTCCAGGATGTTCAGCACCTGGTCGGCTTGAAGGGTGGGCTTGAGCGCGAGGAGAACTGCGGCTGTCGCCGTCACCTGCGGCGCGGCGAACGATGTGCCCGCCGCATGGCGGAACTCTTCGGGACCGCAGTCGGAGTAGCCCTGGTTCTGACAGAGCGGACGAAATGAGGTCAGCGCGCGTGGCAGGGTCGAGTAGATCTCCTGCCCGGGCGCCGAGATGTCGTTGTAGATCCTGTCGCGGTCGGAGAAGGTGGGGACGTTCCCGGTGGGCGTCAGCGCACTCACGCCGATCACGTGCGAGAGCGCCGCCGGATAGCTGGCATAGGGCCAGGGTGTCTGCGGTGCCTCGTCGGAATTTCCGACCGCGGCGACGAGGACGGCTCCATGTCGAACTGCGTATTCGATCGCGCCGGCCTCGACGCGAGAAAACGTATCCAGCTTGGGATTGAACGGATCGCGCAGTCCCCCGATCGAGAGGTTGATCACGCGTGCGCCGGCGTCCACGGCCCAGCGGATTGCCTCAGCTTCGTCGCGGACGTCGATGGTCTGGTCCGAGCGGGCGATCTTCGCGATCACGAGCTGCGCCGGAAACGCCATCCCTGCGATTCCCTCGTTGTTGTTGAGCGCCGCTGCGATCACACCTGCGACGAACGTGCCGTGGCCCTCCTCGTCGGTCAGTGCGCTGCCGCCGACCCAGCTCCGCGCCTGCCAGATTCGCGTGCGCGGAAACTCGGGGTGGCCGCCGTCGAGCCCCGAGTCGATGATCGCGACGCGGACCGGGTTGAGGACGGGCAACTCTGCGGGGAACGCGTCGAAGGCGTGGTCCTGAGCGAGGTAGTACTGGCGCGGTGCGAGCGGATCGGTCGGCGTAAAGCTCGCGCGAATCGGGATGGCGAGCGCCGCCGGCGCCAGGAGGAGCGCGAGCGCCGCAGCGGCAGCCGTTCTCACGATGTCGAGACCTGGAGCTCCGGCGTCGTCCCGGCGACGAATCCGTGTCCGGAGCCGACCCAGGCGCGATACACCCCGGTCGTGAGCTCCAGCTTTGCGAGGAACGTTCCGTCTGCGCCGACCCTCGTCTGTGCGCCCGTCGCCCAGCCCGATTCCTGCTGGCGCTGGATCAGGACCGTCGCACCGGCAAGCGTGAGGGGTCGAACGTAGCCGCGCAGCTGGTCCGGCGTCCGAACTGCGTAGAAGCGAACGAGAGATGCCACAGGCACGCGAATCGCCGCGGCGGTGACCTTGCCGCTCGCCAGCCGATACTGCGTGGTGAGCGCCGGCTTCACGACCACTGTGAGCGCCCCTTCCTTGTCGGCCTTCACGGTGCCGATCGCTTGCCAGTCGCTGCCCGCCCGCTGTTGCAGCACGGCCTGCGAGAGCCCGCGCGCCACGCCGTTCAGTCGCACACGCGAGCCGTAGACGACAGGCACGGCCGGTGCGGTGAGGGAGAGCACGCCGACGCTGAACCACGTCGAGCGCAAGCCGAGCCGCTTGCGCAGGTCGGCCCCGGTAACTGTGAGCGGACCCTTCGTCCCGACGACGTTCAGGGACTTGATCCGCCCGGACGAGTTGAGCTCCGGCTGTAGATCGACGACGCGACCTTTCATCTTCAGCGCCTTCGCGAGCTTGGTGCCGGTGAACGAGAACGGTCCCCAGTTGTGGTACGGCGAGATCGTGTCGTATGGGTCAGGGACGGAGACAAGATAGGGAACGGGCTTGCCCCACACGTCCTCCGCGGACGCAGTGCGTCCTCCCGAGCTGGAGAAGAAGAACGTCTTCGCCACCTCGCCCTGGTACAAGAGGACCTTACCGGCGGTCGCGTCGACCGCAGCGTTCGTCGACGGCTTCTCGTGCTCCAGTCCGAGGTAGACCTGGCTACGCGTGTCGGGATAAAGATCGAACGCACCGGTTCGGCGCGTGGCGAGAGCGTACGAGCGGGCTGCGACGGCCTGCGCCTTCAGCGCCTCGGGAGCCCAGGTGTACGGCATCTCAGAGGGCACGACGCCGTACAGATACTGCTCGAGCCCGACCATGTTGACGGCCCGCAGCTTTCCGCTCGTGACGTCGACCTGAATCGAGCCGCGGTACGGGTGGTTGAGCTGAAGCGGGCCCGCTCCAGGCTGGAAGAGCAGCGGGCCTAGGAGCGTGGTCGCTTTGTCCTGTCCGTCCACCTTGAGCTTGAGCGCCGGGTTCAGCGTGTACGTCCCGGCGACGACGTCGTGGACGATGCCGGTCGCGTCGCGAACCCTGAAGTCCGAGGCAGATCCGATCTTCAGCGTCGCCACTCCGCTCGTCAGGAGCACTCGCACACGCGAGACAGGCGCTTCGCCCAGTTCGGTTCCCGGGAAGTAGTGGAGGATGATCTTGGCGTAGCCGGTGCCCTTCTGGGCGTACCCGTATGCGCCGTACTGGCTGAAACCGACGCCGTGGCCCCAGCCGTGGCCCGTGACGACGAACGTGGCCGTGCCGATCGGCACCGGCTCGGTTCCGCGCGCAGGAGCCGCCGAACCGGTGCCGAGCAAGAGGATGGAGGCGAGTGCGAGCGTTCGACGCAGCATCGAGCTGACCCCAGCAGGGATCGGACGAGGCTAGCAAAGGGCTTGACGAGCAGCCTCTTTTCTTTACGGAACCCTGATCTCATCGTTTGCGCCACCATGGCCGGGGGAAACCCGCCAGCGCTGTGGCCGTATCTACGGACATCCTTCCGCCTCGCTATCGCGACCCGCAGCAGATCGGGCACGGCGCGATGGGCGACATCTATCGCGCAACGGACTCGATGCTGAGCCGCACGGTCGCGATCAAGATCCTCGCCGAGCGCTACGCGCAAGACGACGCGGTGCGAGAACGGTTCACCCGTGAATCTCTGGCGGCTGCTCGGCTCTCAGGTCAGCCGAACATCGTCACGATCTTCGACGTCGGCGAGCACAACGAGCGTCCGTACATCGTGATGGAGTACTTGAGCGGCGGCTCGCTCCACGACCTCGTTCACAGAGGCGGTGCGCAGTCGCCACAACAGGTCTTCGCCTGGCTCGGGCAGGCCGCACGCGCACTCGACGCCGCCCATGCCAAGGGCGTCGTTCATCGTGACGTGAAGCCGGCGAATCTCATGCTCGACCGCGAGGGGAACGTCCATGTCGCGGACTTCGGCATCGCGAGCGCCGCGGGCATGGACGCTTTGACGATGACGGGCACGGTGCTCGGAACCGTGGGGTACCTCTCACCCGAACAAGCGCAGGGGGAGCGCGCGACGCCTGCCAGCGACCGCTACGCACTCGGGGTCCTTGCCTTCGAGCTTCTCACCGGCGCTCGACCCTTCGCCGCGGACAGCCCAACCGCCGAGGCGGCCGCTCACGTGAATGCGCCCGTTCCGTCAGTCTCCGACAGAACCGGGCTGCCGCGCGAGCTTGACGCCGTCTTCGAGCGCGCACTCGCCAAAGAGCCGAACCTGCGGTTCGAGACGTGTGCCGATTTCGTCGCCGCCCTCCGCGCTGCGTTCGCGGATGCGGCAGGACCGACTCGGGTTCTCCCGGTCGCGGCGGCTGCCACGACGGCGACGAGGCCTGTCCCTGTTCCTCCGGCGGCACGCGCTGCCACCTGGCCGCTCCTCGCAGTCCTCCTCGTGCTGGGCGCCGCCGCAGGCGCGTTGCTCGCCTATTTCCTGACGCGCGGTTCGAACGGGGATGAGGCGCCGACGACCGTCGTCACGCAGGTCAGGACGGTGACGACTCAAGGCCAGGTCTCCACCGTCGAGAAGTCGGTCACGATCACGACCGCGCCGTCACCGCCCGGCGCGGAGCCGAGCGGCGCCGCGCTGAACGATGCGGGCTACGCGAAGATGCAGGCCGGGGACTTCGAAGGCGCGCTGCCGCTGCTCGAGCGCGCCGTCGAGAAGCTCCGTGACACCGGCACGCTGACCGAGGCCTACGCGAGCTACAACCTCGCCTATACGCGCTTCCAGCTCGGTAACTGCGACGGCGTGCTAGACCTACTCGATCGCGCGGAGTCGATCGAGGGAAAGAAGGCTGCGATCGACCGCCTGCGCGAGCAGGCGCAGGAGCAGTGTTAACCCTCTAGCCGGGCCGCGTACTGCCGGTCGTAGTACTCGCGGAAGCTGCCTGAGCGCTTGATCTGCTCCCACCACTGCCGGTTGTCGCGATACCAGTCGATCGTCGAGCGCACGCCTTCTTCCCACGCCCGTCGCGGCTCCCAGCCGAGTGCGCGGATCTTGGTCGTATCCAGCGAATAACGGCGATCGTGTCCGGCGCGGTCCTCCACGTGACGGACGAGCGAAGGATCGACGTCGAGGTACTCCACGATGATCTTCGTCAGCTCCACGTTCTCGTGCTCCTCGTCGGCGCCGACGTTGTAGATCTCACCGGAATCGCCTTGACGGAGCGCGAGCTCGATTGCAGCGCAGTGATCGTCGACGTGCAGCCAGTCGCGAACCTGTCGCCCATCGCCGTAGAGCGGTAACGGCTGTCCGTCGAGGGCGTTCGTCGCGAAGAGAGGCAAGAGCTTCTCGGGATACTGATTCGGGCCGTACGTATTCGAGCTCCGCGTGATCGACGCGTTCACCCCGAACGTCCTCACCGCGGCGAGCACCTGCAAGTCCCCGCCTGCCTTCGAGGCGCTGTAGGGGCTGGAGGGTCGCAGCGGGTCGTCCTCGCGGGACGACCAACCGGGCTCGACGTCCCCGTAGACCTCGTCCGTGGACACCTGGACGAGGCGCGCGCTCATCTCCTCGGCCGCCCGGAGCAGGACGAGCGTTCCCAGCACGTCCGTGCGTACGAACTCCTCCGGCCCGAGGATCGAGCGATCGACGTGCGTCTCGGCGGCGAAGTTGACGATCGCGTCGACGTGCCCGATCTGGTCGACGTCGTCTCGCACGGCGATGTCGCCGCGGCGGCAGTCCACGCCGTCGGGAAGGTTGGCCTCGTTTCCCGCATAGGTGAACTTGTCGAGGACGACCACGTTCTCGCCGGCGGAGAGCATCCGCTTGACGAAGTGCGAGCCGATGAACCCGGCACCACCCGTGACTAGTACGCGCACAGCGTCACGGTATAGACTCCGGTCGTCGTCGAGGCAACGGAGCCTTGGGTGCGTCGCCCGCGCCTGAGGCTTTTCGCATTTCAAGGGAGGATTCATGGCGCAGGTCGAGACAAGAAACAGGGCCACGTCGAGCGAGGACTCGCGGAGGCAGGTCCGCGGGAGGGTCGAGAAGGAGGGCGTGGAGTTCGTCCTCCTCTGGTTCTCCGACATCGAAGGTCATCTCAAGAGCTTCGCGATCACTCCGAGCGAGCTCGAGGACGCGCTCGACGACGGCATGGGCTTCGACGGCTCCTCCATCACGGGCTTCAACGCGATCGAGGAGTCGGACATGGTCGCGATTCCCGATCCGGAGACGTTCCAGCTGATGCCGTGGAAGGAAGGGGAGACAAGGGTCGCGCGAATGATCTGCGACATCGTCACCCCGGACGGCAACCCGTACGAGGGCGATCCCCGCTACGTCCTGCGCCGCGCCCTCGATCGGATGGCCAGGCTCGGGTTCGAAACCTTCAACGTCGGACCAGAGCTCGAGTACTTCCTCTTCCGTGACGACAAGGGCACGGAGACGCTCGACGAGGGCGGCTACTTCGCGATGACGACGATGGATGCCGCGAGCGAGCTGCGGCAGGAAACCGTCCGCGCGCTCGAGTCGATGGGGATTCCGATCGAGTACGTGCACCACGAGGTCGGGCCCTCGCAGCACGAGATCGACATGCGCTATTCGGATGCGCTCGCGATGGCCGACCACACGGTCACCTACCGGCTGATCGTCAAGGAGATCGCGAAGAAGGCGGGCTTCCACGCGAGCTTCATGCCGAAGCCGATTTTCGGGGAGAACGGCTCGGGAATGCACACGCACCAGTCGCTGTTCAAGGATGGGCGGAACGCGTTCTTCGACGCCGAGGATGAGTGGCATCTGTCGGAGGCGGGGAAGGCGTTCATCGCCGGCCAGCTCCGCCATGCGCGGGAGATCAGCGCCGTCTTCGCACAGTGGGTCAACTCGTACAAGCGGCTCGTGCCCGGCTTCGAGGCGCCGGTCTACGTTGCGTGGTCGCGGCGCAACCGGTCGGCCCTGATCCGGATCCCGCTCTACAAGCCCGGGGCCGAGCAGGCGACCCGCGCGGAGATCCGCTGTCCCGATCCAGCCTGCAACCCGTATCTGACGTTCGCCTCGCTTTTGCACGCCGGCCTCGAGGGGATCGAGCAGGGCTACGACCTTCCCGAGCCGATGGAGACCAACCTCTACCACCTGACGGCCGAGCAGCGGCGAGAGCGCGGGATCGTGTCGCTGCCGGAGACCCTCGGCGAGGCGATCGACGAGCTGTCGACGTCGGACCTGGCCCGCAAGGCCCTGGGTCCGCACATCTTCGACCGCTACGTCGAGCTGAAGCGAGGCGAGTGGGACGAGTACCGAGTGCAGCTTTCGAAGTGGGAGCTCGACAAGTACCTAAGCGTTCTCTAGCGCCGCGAACCATCCGACGGACGTGGCGTAAGCCGACGCCGAAGCGGCACACCTCTTTTCCAACCAGGGTCAGACCCTGCCGAGCCGGCACCTGGGGAGAGATTGTCGCGCGTCCTTCACACCTAGGGTCAGACCCTGGTTTTTGGGACCCGTCTGTTCTCGTGCGGCGACTTGTCGGAGATCCGGAAATGGAGGAAGATTGGGGCCGGTCCCGTGAGCTCTGCGGCCTGCGGGATCCAACTGACGGCCGACTGCGAGCTGCCGCGTCATTGCGCAGCTCGTGGTCGTTCTAGGGCCGACTAGAGAAAGCGCCGAATGGTTTCGCGCGCGACGCGGAGGCCGACGACCCGGCTCGCAGGATCCACGTCCGCGATGGTGTCGGCCGGGACGAGGCGGCGGTGGCGCGCGAGGAAACCGCTCTTGACGGCGAGCGCGTCCGGGACGTCAGGAAGCGTCCCGTACATCGGGCACTCGACCTTCCCGATCACCCGGCCGCGGTTGTCGGCGACCAGGAACCCGGCGGTATCCACGAGATTCAAGGGGAGAGCGGACACGTGCGAAACCTATTCCCCGTCTGCAAGGAAAATCCCTTGCGGGACGTAAGGGTTTTGTTAGGCACCGGGCTTGCCGCTCATGGCGAACATGGCCATGAGAAGCGCAACAAGGTAGAGGGACGCGAGCACGGTGAGGAGCTGGGCCGCCCAGCGCTGTTGCATCCTTCGGGCGCTCCACCACCCGACGATTGTCGCCACGACCAGGACGATCAGCCCGATGTCACCCACCGCGAAGCCGATTCCCAGCCAGGTGGGATCGCCGGGTATGTCTTCCTTCGAGTCGATCCATCCCCCGGCCAGTCGCATGAGCACCCAGGCAGGAAGCACAACGGTGAGGAGCGTCCAGAACGCCACTCGCCGAAGGAGGGGCGAGTCCAGGGAGCCCCACGCGGCGACCGCCACCGCTGCGATCGCGCCGACGAGTGCCACTGCGCCGAGCACGTGCAGGAACAGCGGCAGGTCCCAGTTGTCCGGGCGGACGACGGCGACGATCATGCGCCGGGCTTCCAGATCATCAAGCCGAGGATCGTGAGCGCGGCGAGGCCACTCGACCAGCTCAGCGCCAGAGCGATCGGATCGCGGAGTCGCGCGCGCAACTCCGGACTCGGAGTATCGCCCTGCGCTGCGAGTTGTTCCGCGAACAGACGCGCCTCCCGCTGCATCCTCCCGCCGCGGCTCCCCAGGAAGCCGGAGAGAACCCACAGCACGAGCGAGACGACGATCCAGGCGTCTCCCCAGCCGTAACCGACGTCGTGCACGAGCCAGAGGCCGAATCCGAGCGTGACGAGCAAGCCGGCGGAGATCGCGACCACTGCCCCGCGAGTCAGCCCGAGCAGCAGCGCGATCTCGCTCGGCCGGTCCCGCCGCAAGGCAGCGACGTTGAAGATACCCGCAAAGAAGGCGCCGCCGAGCAGGAGGAACGCGCCCGAGACGTGGAAGAAGACCAGCCAGTGGTAGCGATCCACGGCGGCTAGCCTACGAGGTCGAGTGGACGTACGTGAGCGTCACCTGCGCCTCCTGACGGAGACGATCGCTGCTGTGAACTCGACGCTCGATCTCGAGGAGGTGCTCGCTCTCGTCGCTCGCAAGGTTGCGGACGTGCTCGCGGCGGAGGCGTGCTTCGTCTACCTCTATGACGAACGCACCGATGAGCTCGTGCTGCGGGCGACACACGGCACGAGCGTGGAGGAGATGACGAAGCGGCCGCGCATGCGTCCCGGCGAAGGGATTACCGGGACCGCGGCGGCGGAGGGGGAGCCGATCATGATCCCGGCCCAGGCGCACCTCGATCCGCGCTTCAAGTTGTTCTCCAACCTGCCCGAGGATCAGTACGAGTCGATCCTCGCCGTGCCGATCGTCGCGCGCGAGCGGCTGGCCGGCGCGCTGAACGTGCGCACGATCGAGCCGAGGGAGTTCACGCAGGGCGAGATCGACCTCGTCGTTGCGATCGCGGCACAGGTTGCTCAGACGATCGAGCACGCGCAGCTCTACGCGCAGGCGCAGCGGCGTGTCGCCGAGCTCGAAGCGCTGGCGAAGATCTCCGAGGCGGTCTCCGAGTCGCTCTATCTCGAGGAGTCCCTCGAGGCGATCGTGAAGACGACGATGGAGGCGGTGGGGGCCACGGGTGCGGCGCTCGTGCTCGAAGACGGGAACATCGCGTGGCCGGAAGGACGCTCGGGGCTGCATGCGGTACGCCTGCCGCTGCGATGGAAGCGGCGACAGATCGGCGAGCTCGTCTGCGACCGTGACACGCCTTTCACCGCAGACGAACGGGCGCTGCTCGCGTCGATCGCGCATCACGCAGCCGTCGCGCTCGAGCACGGCCGCGCCGTGATGCGTGGTGTGCTCGCGCAAGAGATCCATCACCGGGTCAAGAACAACCTGCAGACGGTGGCGTCGTTACTGCGGCTGCAGGCTCGCTCGGCGGACGCGGACCCACGAAAGGCCCTCGAGGACTCGGTCAACCGGATCCTTGCGATCGCCGCCGTCCACGAGGTGCTCACCGAGCAACGAGATGAGGTCGTGCAACTGCGGGAGCTCATCGACCGGCTGCGCGCGATGCTCGTCCAGGGGCTCGCGGCGGGAAAGAACGTGCACGCGGAGCTCGAGCCGGTTTCTCTCGCAGGAAATCGCGCGACCGCGCTCGCGCTGGTCTTCAGCGAGCTGCTTCAGAACGCACTCGAGCACGGCGGCGAGGCGGTGCGAATCGAGCTCGCACAGCGCGACGGCGAAGTCGTACTCGCGATCGCCGACGACGGTGTGGGTATCGACGCCGAGGCGGCCGGGACGGGCCTCTCGATCGTTCGCGCGCTCGTTCGCGACGAGCTGCAAGGCAGCCTCGAGCTTCGGAGCGACGGCGGCACTCGCGCCGAGGTGGTCTTTCCGGCCTAACCTGGACTAATGCGAGGCGATGGCCGCCAGGAGCAGCGGTCCGAGCGTTCCCGCAACACACACGGTGTAGAACGCCGCGAAGCTCTTGCGCGACAGGACGACCGCCGGCTCCGCAGGCGTCGGGGGTCGCATCGGGCCGGGGAGAAGGCGTCGCGCTCGCGCCGCGACTTCCGGCGGCGAGACCAGGACGAGCTCGGGGCTGATGATGTCGGCGGCGGCGGCATGCACGACGTGCCGATTGTCCCGCCCGCGCTTGCGGGCAGGCATCCCCCAAACGAGGGACTAGCCGCGACTGCTAAGGACGGACGCCGCCGTCGCCGCCGGCCGGCCGCGACCACCAAGCGTCGTCGCCGGAGATGGCGCCTTGCAGCTGATCCACGTAGCTGACGATGTCGCGCTCACGCCGGTCGAGCGTCTGCTCGAGCTCCTCGAGCTCGGTCCGCCAGCGCTCGATCCTGTCCTCTCGGAACTGGACGTCGGCCTCGAAGAGCGCCTCACGCTGCTCCAGATCGCTCTCCCGTTGCCGGAGCTCGAGCACCCGGACGTCGACCGCCTCCTCGGAGATCGGCTGGGCCACCGGCCGGGGGGCGTCCTCCCGCCCTCCCTCGAACAGGGGAATGACGGAGGCCGCCTGCTCCGGGGAGATCTCCACGCGGAGGACAAGTGGCTTCGGGACGATGGGATCCTGGTCCGACATGAGGGTGGCCGCACCTTCAGGATCGCCCCTCGGGGGCAGAAACACCATCCCCCGCCTGAGCGTTTCGGCAAGACTCAGCTAGGTGCGCATCCTGGTCGCCGAGGACGAGACGATCATCCGGCTCGATCTCCGGGCGCTGCTCGAGCGGGCGGGCTTTGAGGTCTGCGCCGAGGCCCGCGACGGAGAGGAGGCGGTCGCGCTCGCCCGATCCGAGCGGCCCGACGTCGCCGTCCTCGACGTGAAGATGCCGAAGCTGGACGGGATCGAGGCGGCCAGGCGGATCCTCGACGAACGACCGATCCCGATCGTGATGCTGACGGCGTACGGGCAGGACGAGCTCGTTCAGCGTGCGGCCGAGGCGGGTGTCTTCGGCTATCTCGTCAAGCCGTTCCGCGAGCAGGATCTGCTCCCCGCGATCCGGACGGCACGTGCCCGCCACGAAGAGCTCGTCGCGTTGCGCGAGGAGGCGGAGTCACTCGCCGAGGCACTCGCCGCACGTAAGGCGATCGAACGCGCCAAGGGTTTGTTGATGGAGAAGGAGGGACTGTCGGAACAGGACGCGTTCGCGCGCCTCCGCAAGGCGAGCCAGATCTCCGGCCGTCCTTTGAAGGTCGTGGCCGAAGCGCTGATCGCCACGTTCGCGGAGAACTGATCTGAGCGGCTAAGTCGTCTGCGCCCGCTCGAAGGCCGTTTCCCAACGCTCGAGCAGCGCGTGCAGCTCGTCCCGCGCCTGCCTGTGGGCGGCGAGGGTCTCGACGTCGTTCCAGTCTTCTGCGAGACGGCGCTCGAGCTCCGCGACTGCATGCTCGCGTTCTGCGATCTCCGTCTCGATGCGCTCGAGCTCCGACGGAGCTTTCCGTTGCGCCGGCTGCCTGCGTGTCTTCTCCGGCTTCGGCTCCGGCGGAGCCTCCGCAGGCAGCCGGCGTTCTTCGCGACGGGCGACGTACTCTGCCCAGCCGCCCTCGTAGGAGTTGAGGCGCCGCTCCTCGATCGCGAGCGTGCGCTCCGCGACCGCATCGAGGAGCGCGCGGTCGTGCGACACGAGCAGGATCGTTCCCGGGAAGGCTTCGAGCGCCGCCTCCAGCGCCTCGCGACTCTCGAGGTCGAGATGGTTCGTCGGCTCGTCGACGACGAGGAAGTTCGCGCCCGACGCAACCACGAGCGCGAGCGCGAGCCGGCGGCGCTCACCTCCGGAGAGTGCGACGACCGGCTTCTCGTGCTCGTCCCAGCCGGAGAAGAGGAACCGTCCAAGGAGCTTCTGCGCGTCCGGGCGCTGCAGCCCAGTCGCCCGCTGCACGCACTGCAGAACGCTCCCGCGTGTGTCGAGCTCCATCTCCTGCTGCGAGAAGTACGCGGGGACGACGCCGTGTCCTAGGCGGACCGAGCCGGCGTCCGGCTCGCGCTTCTCCAGCATCGCCTCGAGCAGGGTTGTCTTCCCGGAGCCGTTCGGGCCCACGAGCGCCACGTGCTCGCCGCGCTCGATCGCGAAGCCGGCGTCGTCGAGCAGGACACGATCGCCGGCCCGGAGCTCGAGTCCCTCGGCCTCGACGACCGTGCGCCCGCTCCGGGCCGGCTTCAGGAACTCGAATCCCAGGCGCCTGGTTCTTCGCGTCAGCAGGTCGATCTCGCCCTTCGCCTGCGAGCGCTCCTTCTCGAGCCGCCCGAGCTGCGTGAGCTTCGCCTGGGCCTTTCGCGCCATCTTCGGCGTCGATGCGCGGAAGCGCGCGACGAAACGCTCGAGTCGCTCGATGTCACGGCCGACCCGCTCGGCAGTCCGCGAGGCGGCGTGCAGGCGCGCGGCCTTCTCGCGGCGCCATTCGTGCCACGGTCCCGAGAAGTAGGTCGAGCGCCCCGCCTCGAGCTCGAGCACCGCGGTCGCCACCGCCTCGAGAAACCAGCGGTCGTGGGCGACGATCATGATTCCCGCGTCGAGCGACTGAAGCTCCCGCTCCAGCCACTCGAGGCTTTCGACGTCGAGGTGGTTCGTCGGCTCGTCGAGGAGGAGGAGGTCCGGATCGCCGCCGAGCGCGCGGGCGAGCGACGCCCGCGTCAATTCTCCACCGGAGAAGCTCTCGAGCGGTCGATCGAGATGCTCGTCGCCGAAGCCGAGCCCGCGCAGGACGGCAGTGGCATGGTCGCGCCAGGCATAGCCGCCGGCATGCTCGAGACGCGCCTGAGCCTCCGCGTAGCGCCGCATCGTCTCAGGCCCGTGCTCGCCTCCCGCCATCGCCTGCTCGAGGCGACGGAGCTCGTCCTCGACCGCGATCAGATCCGCGGCTCCGGAGAGGACGTATTCCCGCAGGGTCAGACGGCGTTCGAGCGGCGGGCGCTGGTCGTGCAGCGCGACGCGCATCCCCTTCTGGAACGCGAGCTCGCCGCCCTGCAGGCTCGTCTCGCCGACGAGGGCGCGGAGCAGCGTCGTCTTCCCGGCGCCGTTCGGCCCGGAGAGGGCGACCCGGTCGCGGCGCTCCACCTTGAAGGAGACGCCGTCGAAGAGCGGGCCCCCCGAAAGCTCCTTGCGGAGGTTCGATGCGATCAGGACGGCCATCAGTTAGAGGCTAGTCCGCGGGCCGGGGAGGAAGTGGCGCGTCTGACGTTATCGTCACCGCGTGGCGAAGGTCCTCGCGGTCGACGTCGGTACCTCCTCCGTTCGCGCCCAGGTCTTCGACGCCGAGGCGCGAGAGCGCGAACCTGCCCGCAGCACCTATCCCGGCGAGAACGATCCGGCGCGTGTCTCAACGCTCGTCCGCGAGGCGATCGACGAAGCCGTTCGCGGACAGGGATACGACGCCGTCGGTTGCTCCTGCTTCGGGCACAGCCTGCTCGCACTCGATGAGGCCGGCCGGCCGCTGACGCCGATTCTCGGGTGGCGCGACACGCGCTCGGCTGATGCCGCGGATCGTCTCTCGAGCCGGCTCGATCCTGCTGCGATCCACGCCCGGACGGGGTGTCATCTGCACACGAGCTACTGGCCGGCGAAGCTTGCGTGGCTCGCGGACGCGGAACCGGAGACATTTCGGTCGGCGGGTCGCTTCGTCTCGTTCTGCGACTACCTCTATGAGCAGGTACTCGGACGCCCGGTCGCCACGAGTACCTCGATCGCTTCCGCGACGGGCTTGCTCGATCTGGACACGCGTATGTGGGACGAGGAACTTCTCAAGACGCTCGCTCTCGACGCGGAGCGCCTGCCGGAGATCTCCGACGAGGCGATCGACGTCTGGTATCCGGCGGTGTTCGACGGTGCCTGCTCGAACCTCGGCGCCGGTTGCGTGTCACGTGAGCGCGCAGCGTTGATGATCGGCACGTCGGGTGCGTTCCGGACGCTGTACGAGACGGGTGAACCGCATCCGCGTCCCGGGCTCTTCCTCCATTGGGTCGATGACCGCCGCGTCGTCGAGGGCGGATCGCTGTCGGACGGCGGCAACCTCTCCTCCTGGATCGAGCAAACCGTCCGGGCCGGCGGGCAGTCGCTCGCAGACCGCGATCCCGACACGCACGGGCTGACGTTCCTTGCGCTGCTCGGCGGTGAGCGCAGTCCTGGCTGGCACCGGCACGCCAGAGGCGCGATCGACGGCTTGACCTTCGCCACGACGTCGCTCGACCTCCGCCAGGCCGCGCTCGAGGGAGTGGCGTTCCGCTTTGCCGATGTTGTCGAACTGATGCCGGAAGTGGGGGAGATCGTCGCGACGGGGAGGGCATTGCTGGACGACCCCGACTGGCTGCAGATCATGGCCGACGCGCTCGCGCGTCCGATCATCGTGTCAGGCGTGAGCGAGGGTTCCTTGCGGGGTGCGGCCGTGCTCGCGCTCGAGCGCCTGGGGGAGCCTCCGCCCCCGGCTCCGCTCGGCCGTGTGGTCGAGCCCCGTGTGGATCGCGCCGATGCCTATCGCGCCGCGCGCGAGCGGCAGCGGCGTCTCTACGAAGCAGCGACTTCGGCGCCGACGAGCTGACGCGCAGCCGCCGCAATGTGCTCCGCGTCGATCCCGTAGGCGCTGAGCAGCTCGTCCGGCTTGCCGGAGTGGGGCATCTCGCGCACGGCAAGCTTCAGCACGCGAGGCCGGTCGTCGCTGTCGGCGAGCGCGTCGAGCACCGCGTCGCCGAGTCCACCTTCCGGCCAGTGATCTTCGACCGTGACGATGCGCCCGGTCGCTTCGGCAGCCGCCTGCAGCGTCTGCGCGTCGATCGGCTTGATCGAGTACGCGTCGACTACGCGCGCGCTGATCCCTTCATCCTCCAGGCTCTCGGCAGCCTTCAGCGCCTCGTGCACGGTCACGCCTGCGCCGACGATCGTGACGTCGTCGTCGTCCGACGAGCGGACCACGCGGCTCCCGCCGATGGGGAAGTCCTCGTCTGCGTCGTAGATGACGGGAGTGTTCGGCCGCAGCGTGCGCAGGAAGACGATCCCGTCGGTCTCCGCCATGGTCGCGACGAGCCTAGCCGTCTGATTCGCGTCGCACGGGTGGAGGACGGTGCTGGAGTGGACAGCGCGGAAGGCAGCGATGTCCTCCAGCGCCATCTGGGACGGGCCGTCCTCGCCGATCGAGACGCCGGCATGCGAGCCGGTAAGACGCAGGTTCACCCGGCTGATCGCGGCCATCCGGATGAAGTCGTAGGCGCGGGAGAAGAACGCGGCGAACGACGAACCGAAGGCGTTCCAGCCGCGTGCCTGCAGTCCAACACACGCCGCGAGGAGCTGCTGCTCGGCGATGTACATCTCGAAGTACCGCTCGGGATGCTCCTTCTTGAAGATCTCCGCGAAGGTGGAGTTGCTGACCTCGCCGTCGAGAGCGACGACGTCGCCGCGCGCGCTGCCCAGCGCCGCAAGCGCCTCGCCGTAGGCCTTCCGCGTCGCGACTTCCTCGCCGAGCTCGTAGCGGGGCAGCTCGAGCTCACCTGTCTCGAATCGGTGCGGCTCAGCCGCGTCCGGCTTCGCGACGTCCACCGAGATGTTGCGAATCCCGCCGAGCTCGTCGATTGCAGCGTCCGGATCGTCGAGCGCCTTGCCGTGCCAGCCGTCCTTGTCCTCGACGGCCTTCACGCCTTTGCCTTTGATCGTGCGTGCAACGATCACCGTTGGGCGGCCCGAGACCTCGGCCGCTTCCTTGTAGGCACGGTCGATCTCCTCGGGTTCGTGCCCGTCGATCTCGATCGCGTTCCAACCGAAGGCACGTGCGCGCTCGACGTGGACACCCGTGTTCCAGCCGACCATCGTCTCGCCGCGCTGGCCGAGTCGATTGACGTCGATGATCGCCGTCAGGTTGTCGAGCTCGTAGTGCGCGGCGTGCTCGAACGCTTCCCACATCGAGCCCTCCGCCATCTCGCTGTCGCCGCACAGCACCCAGATGCGGTACGGGAGCCGGTCGAGCCGCTTGCCGGCGAGTGCCATTCCGACTCCGTAGGGAAGGCCCTGTCCGAGCGAGCCGGTGGCGACGTCGACCCAGGGGATGATCGGCGTGGGATGACCCTCGAGCATGCTGTCGAACGTCCGGTACTCGAGCAACTCCTCGTCGGTGATCGCGCCCGCGGCGCGGAACATCGCATAGAGCAGGGTCGACGCGTGTCCCTTCGAGAAGATCAGCCTGTCGTTTGCGGCCAGATCGGGCGTGTCGAAGTCGTACCGGAGGTGGTTCGCCAGGAGCACGGCCATCAGGTCGGCCGCCGACATTCCGGAGGTGGGATGGCCCGACTTCGCCGCGGCGGCGCAGCGAACCGAGTCGACGCGGAACTGCTGTCCCAGTTCACGGAGCTGCGTCGCGTCCATCACGGTCATTCTAGGGAGCGACTCCAGCCCACGGCCGTGGGGTACGGTCCAGTCGTGAGGATTGCGGTTGCTTTCGACCATCGCGGCGTCCTGCTGCGAGTCGCCGTTCTCGACGCCCTTGCAGCACACGAGGTCGTCGATCTCGGCACGGATACGGACGCCGTTCGGATCGACTATCCGGACAAGGCGCGGGAGGTCGGCGAGGCCGTTCTCGGCGGAGACGCGGAGCGTGGAATTCTCGTCTGCGGCTCGGGCGTCGGCGCATCGGTCGCCGCCTGCAAGCTTCCCGGGATCCGCGCCGCGATCTGCCACGACGTCTACTCCGCCCACCAGGGCGTCGAGCACGACGACATGAACGTCCTCTGTCTCGGCTCGGAGGTCGTCGGGCCCTCGCTCGCTCGCGACTTGGTCGGAGCGTTTCTCGGGGCACGTTTCGACGGCGGCGAGCGTTATGTGAAACGACTGAAGAAAATCGAAGACATGGAAAGGGCGATGAGTAGTGCCTGATTCGAACCTGCACAAGCTGTCCGCGCTCGGCCAGAGCGTCTGGATCGACTTCCTCTCGCGCGACCTGCTCCAGACGGGCGAGCTCGCGCGCAAGATGGACGAGGACGCGGTCGTCGGCGTGACCTCGAATCCGACGATCTTCCAGAAGGCGATCTCGCAAGGGGACCGGTACGACGCGCAGTTGAAGGAGATCCTCGAGGCGGGTGAGGAGGACGCGAAGGAGATCTTCCTCCAGCTCTCCTCGCACGACATTGCCGATGCCTGCGATCTGCTCCGTCCCGTCTGGGATGCAGGAAACGGGCTCGACGGCTACGTGTCGTGGGAGGTGGATCCCAACCTCGCCTACGAGCAGGAGGCGACGATCGCCGAGGCGCGTCGCCTGCACGAGTGGATCGAGCGGCCGAACCTGTACGTGAAGATTCCGGCCACCGAGCCGGGCCTCGGTGCGATCGAGGAGATGATCGCCTCCGGCCGTAACATCAACGTCACGCTGATCTTCTCGCTCGCGCGCCACAAGGCCGTGATGGAGGCTTACATCCGCGGCGTCGAGAGCCTCGTCGAGAGTGGCGGCAATCCTTCGTCCGTGCACTCCGTCGCGAGCTTCTTCGTCTCGCGCGTGGACACCGAGACCGACAAGCGGCTCGCGGAGATCGGCGGCGCTGCCACGAAGCTCGCGGGCAAGCTCGGGATCGCGAACGCGAAGCTCGCGTACCAGAACTACCTCGACACGTTCTCTGGCCCGCGCTGGCAGGCCCTCGAGGCCAAAGGCGCGACGAAGCAAAGGTGCCTCTGGGCGTCGACGTCCACCAAGAATCCGGACTACCGCGACGTCATGTACGTCGAGGAGCTGATCGGGCCGGAGACGGTGGACACGATGCCCGAGGAGACGATCCAGGCCTTCCAGGACCACGGCAACGTGATCGAGACGCTCACGAAGGACGTCGACGCCGCGCGGAAGCTCTTCGACGATCTCCGCGGGGCGGGCATCGACTACGACGACGTGGTGGAGACGCTCGAGCGCGAAGGCGTCCAGAAGTTCTCCGACTCGTTCGAGGAGCTGATGGACGGGATCCGCGCCAAGCGCGGCGAGCTGGCGCCGGCGTAATGAGCGTCGCCGCGCAGCAGGAGCTGGTTGAGCGCGTCTGGGCGCGGGACGCGACGGTCTGGACCGGCGCGGACGAGGACAAGTGGCTCGGCTGGCTCGACGAGCCGAAGCGGATGCAGGAACGGGTCGGCGAGATCGTTGCGTTCGCGGAGGAGGCGCGCACGAAGTTCGAGACGTTCGTCCTGCTCGGGATGGGCGGCTCGTCGCTGGCGCCCGAGGTGCTCAAGCGCACCTTCGGCATCAAAGGCTTCCACGTCCTCGACACGACGCATCCCGCGATGATCCGTCACGCGAAGGAGTTCCTCGACCTCGAGAAGACGATGTTCGTCGTCTCGTCGAAGTCGGGGACGACGCTCGAGACGCTCTCGCACCTCGCGTACTTCTGGGTCAAGGCGCAGCGACCCGAAAGCTTCGTGATCGTCACCGATCCGGGCTCTCCCCTCGAGAGCCAGGCGCGCGAGCACGGGTCGTCAGTGTTCGACGGCGAGCCGACGATCGGCGGGCGGTATTCGGCGCTATCGCCGTTCGGCATCGTCCCCGCCGCCTTGATGGGCATCGACGTGGAGCGCCTGCTCGCCGATGCCGAGCGGATGGCGGAGGCCTGCCGTGCCGAGCAGAACCCCGGTGTCGAGCTCGGACTCCAGCTCGGCGAGGCTTGGCGAGAGGGGCGCGACAAGGTCTGCATCACCGAGACCGAGGGACGATTCGGTCTCTGGGCCGAGCAACTGATCGCGGAGTCGACGGGCAAGCAGGGAAAAGGGCTCGTTCCCGCGCCCGGGGAGGCTCCCGACGGCCCCGACCGGCAGGGAGCGGAAGTGAAGCTCGACGACCCATCCTCGATCGGCGCTGAGTTCTTCCGCTGGGAGTTCGCCGTCGCGATCGCCGGGTCGATTCTGGGGATCAACCCGTTCGACCAGCCCGACGTCCAGGCGGCCAAGGACAAGACCAAGGAGGTGCTCGCCGCGGGCGAGGATCCCGCGCTCCGTGCCGAGGGCTCGCTCGACGAGCTGCTCGGCGAGGCTGAGCCGCCGAATTACGTCGCCGTTCAGGCGTTCATCGATCCAATGCGCGAGGGAGAGCTGCAACCGCTGATCGAACGGGCGCGCGCGACCGGGTGTGTCGTCACGCACGGGCTCGGGCCACGCTACCTGCATTCCACGGGACAGCTTCACAAGGGAGGCCCGTCGACAGGTCTGTTCGTCCAGGTGGTCGACGACACCGGCGACGAGATTCCGATTCCGGGCCGGGACTTTGGGTTCGGGCGCCTGATCCGCGCTCAGGCCGAGGGCGACTACCGCTCGTTGCAGGAGCGCGGCAGGAAGATCGTGCGCATCAGATTGGAGAATCTGTAGTGCAGCTCGGGATGATCGGCCTGGGACGCATGGGCTCCGGCATGACCGAGCGTCTGCGCGAGGGTGGTCACGAGGTGCAGACGTACGACCCGAACGTCGAGGCGCGCACCGCGGCGTCGCTCGCGGAGCTCAAAGGGCAGCTCGATGCGCCGCGCGCGTTCTGGCTGATGATTCCCGCCGGGAAGATCACCGAGGACGTCTTCCAGCAACTGTTGGGGATTGCCGACGAGGGCGATACGATCGTCGACGGCGGCAACTCGAACTTCCGAGACTCGAAGAGACGCTACGTCGAGGCGCAGCACCGCGGGATCGACTTCGTCGACGCAGGGGTGTCGGGAGGAATCTGGGGCCTCGAGGTCGGCTTCTGCTTGATGGTCGGCGGCGAGGAGGAGCCGATCAAGCGACTCGAGCCGATCCTCGAAACACTCGCGCCCGAAGAGGGCTACGCGCACGTCGGTTCTTCCGGCGCGGGCCACTTCGTGAAGATGGTGCACAACGGGATTGAGTACGGCCTGATGCAGTCGTACGCGGAGGGGTTCGAGATCATGGAGCACTCCGAGTTCGACCTCGATCCGCACCAAATCTCCGGCATCTGGCGGAACGGGTCGGTCGTGCGCTCGTGGCTACTCGACCTGCTCCATGCCGCGTTCGAGCAGCACGGCTCGAAGCTGGATGACATCGCGCCCTACGTGGAGGATTCCGGCGAAGGTCGCTGGACGATCAACGAGGCGATCAACGAGAACGTTCCCGCGCCCGTGATCGCGGCCTCACTGTTCGCGCGCTTCCAGTCGCGTGACGAGATGAAGTTCTCCGCCAAGGTCGCCGCCGCGTTGCGGCAGCAATTCGGCGGCCATGCCGTGCGCGCGCTGGAACGCGCAAAGGCCAGCGAAGACCCGCGCTAGATCCCGTGGCGACGACGCAGGAGAACCCGCTGCTCGAAGGACTGCAGCTTCGTCGCACGCCCGACCCCTGCATCCTCGTCATCTTCGGCGCCTCCGGTGACCTGACGCAGCGCAAGCTCTTCCCCGCGCTCTATTCGCTGGCGTTCCGCCGATTGTTGCCCGAGCGCTTCGCCGTCGTCGGCGTCGCGCGGACGGAGGAGACGGACGACGAGTTCCGCGAGCGGATGAAGGAGGCCGTCCAGAAGCATGCACGGGACGAGTTCCGCGACGACGTCTGGGATGCCCTCGCTGACGGAATGCGGTACGTGGCCACCGACTTCGCGGACGAGGAGGGCGAGCAGCGGCTCGCGGAAGTGCTCACCGACCTCGACGAGGAGCGCGGCACCGGCGGCAACCGCGTCTACTACCTCGCAATCCCGCCGACGGTGTTCGGGACCGTCGTGCACGCGCTCGGCAAACGCCGCAGCGCAACCGGCTGGATGCGGCTGATCGTCGAGAAGCCGTTCGGCCGCGATCTCGCCTCGGCACGCGAGCTCAACACCGCGATCGAGGAGCACTTCGAAGAGAGCGAGGTCTTCCGTATCGACCACTACCTCGGCAAGGAGACCGTGCAGAACATGCTGGCGCTGCGGTTCTCGAACGGCATCTTCGAGCCGATCTGGAATCGCCAGTTCGTCGACCACGTGCAGATCACGGTCGCGGAGTCGATCGGGATCGAGAACCGTGCCGGGTACTACGAGGAGGCAGGTGCGATCCGCGACATCTTCCAGAACCACATCCTGCAGCTGCTTGCCATCACCGCGATGGAGCCGCCGATCGACTTCACCGCCGACTCCGTGCGGAACGAGAAGGTGAAGGTGCTGCGAGCGCTCCACACGCCGGGACCGAAATCGGTCGTCCGCGGGCAGTACGGCCGCGGTTTCGTCGAAGGCGAGGAGGTGGCCGGGTATCGCGAGGAGGACGGCGTCGATCCGCAATCGATGACCGAGACGTACGTCGCCGCGAAGCTCTACGTCGACAACTGGCGCTGGGCGGATACGCCCTTCTACGTCCGGATGGGGAAGCGACTGCCTCGTCGCGAGACGACGATCGCGATCCAGTTCAAGCGGGCGCCGCATCCGCCGTTCGAGGAGCTGGCCGCAGAAGGGCTGCGGCCGAACGTCCTCCTCGTGCACGTTCAGCCCGACGAGGGCGTGTCGCTGGCGATCGGCGCCAAGGTGCCCGGCCAGGGCATGACGATCCGGACCGTGCACATGGATTTCCTCTACGGCGGCGCGTTCCGAACGGGGCTGCCGGAGGCGTACGAGCGCCTGATCCTCGACGCGATGCTCGGGGACGCAACACTCTTCACGCGCATCGACGAGGTCGAGGAGCAGTGGTCGCTCGTCGACGCGATCATCGCCGCCTGGGCGCGCGATCGGCCCGCCTTCCCGAACTACCCCGCCGGGACGTGGGGGCCCCCTTCGGCGGACGAGCTCCTTCACCGAGACGGGCGATCATGGCGCCGGCACTAGCCTCGGTTCGGGAGATCGAGCGCGAGGTCACCTCCTTGCGCATGTCCCCCGGCTCGGCTGCGCCGTACCAGCGCACGAGCGTGATGACCCACACGGCATGGGTCCCGCCCGAATGGGTGGAGGCTGCGGAGGACGTGTTGTCGGGATTGGCGGAGCGTCACCCGTCCCGCACGATCGTTCTCTTCCCTCAGCCGGATGAGGAGGACGGGCTGGAGGGCGAGGTCGAGGTGGATGCGTTTCCGGTCGGAGACGGTCGGCAGATCTGCACCGAGACGATCCGCATTCGCCTCAAAGGGCGGCGCGCGACGGCGCCTGCGAGCGTCGTCCAGCCGCTCTTCCTTCCGGACCTGCCCGTGTTCCTGCGCTGGCGTGGGCTGCCGCCGTTCGGCGCCGAGTACTTCGAGACGCTCGTCGACGTGGTCGACCGGCTGATCGTCGACAGCACGGAGTGGCCCGACCTGCCGGCGCCGTACAGGGACTTCGTGCATGTCTTCGACCGGGTCGCCGTCTCCGACATCGCGTGGGCTCGGACGAGCCGTTGGCGACCGCAGCTGGCGTCACTCTGGCCCGACATCGCAGATGTTCGCCGAATCCGTGTCATCGGCACGGCCGCGCAGGCCCAGCTCCTCGCCGGCTGGCTGCGCTCACGTCTCGGTCGGCCGATCGATCTCGAGCACGATCCGTCTGATCGGCTCGTCGGCGTCGAGATCGACGGCGAGGCGGCGCCTTTCCCGCCGGGCGACCCTCCCGCCGGCGCAGATCTCTTGTCGGAGGAGCTCGACCGGTTCAGCCGCGACCGCATCTACGAAGAGGCCGTACGCGGCACGCTCGTATGAGCGAGTTCCAGGCCCGTGTGAAGCCGCTGATCGCGGACATCCCGGGCTGGCTCACCGACGAGGAAGGGGAGGCGCTCTACGAACTCGCGCGCGTCGCTTCGGCGATTTCAAGACCAACGTCGAGCGCGCCGGGATCGCCGATCTGGTGAGGCCGGTCGCGTCGCTGTCGCAGTCCGCAGCGGAGGAGTTCCACGAGCCGATCGAGCTGCTCTTCGTCGACGGCTCGCACGAGTACGAGCTCGTCCTCGAGGACTTCGAGAAGTGGGTTCCAAAGGTCGTCGACGGAGGCTTGGTCGCGTTCCACGACACGACGTGGACGGCGGGGCCGCGCAAGGTCGTCGGCAGCGCCGTCTACCGATCGCGGCGATTCAAGAACGCGAGGTTCGTGGTCGGCTCGATGACGGTGGCGCGCAAGGTCGAAGGGAACACGCTCGTGGACCGGGCACGGAATCGCTACGTGCTCGGCGTCAAGACAGCGTTCTGGCTCGGCTCGACCGCGTTGAAGAAACAGCGGCGCCTGCTGCCGGAGCCCGTCGAACGCCTCGGCCGCCGACTGCTACGGGCCATTCAGTAGCAGTCGCTTACCGCCGAGTCGAGACGGGCCCCGTCTCGGGGCTGATGCTCCAGACGTGGCACGCCGGGACACGGCCTCCGTTAAGGGAGTGTGACTTTTCTTCCCCAGGACATGGTCACCGTCGCCGTTCTTCGGCAGGATGGAACGCGGACGGCGGAAGGCTGCTGTCCGCTCGGGCGGGTGAGCACCGTCCCTTTTGGACGAGCGAGTTCGTTCGTTCGCCCCTGGACCGGAACGGCCTCGGGCGGCTACTTGCCGCCGCCGACGACCTTGAACTTCGGCTTCGCGACGACGATCTTCGCCGGGTCCGACCAGGACATCTGCTGCGCGCCAGTCGGGAGCGTGTAGTTGAAGCCGCGCACCCGGTAGTACCACGTGCCGGCCTTGAGCGGCAGGACCGCCGACGTTCCGATCGTCAGCGTGCCGAGCGCGTTCTGGTTCTGCGGGTTGGGCTCAGGCCTGAAGGGATAGCGCGTCTTGCTCCACTGCACCTCGTAGACCGACGCGCCGAGCGCCGGCGTCCAGGCGACGAGCGGGTAGCCGTAGAACGCCCGGCTGCTGTGTCCGGCGGTAAGACGGCCGCTCGGTGAGAGACCGGATGCAAAGAGCTCGCCCGCAGCGGTCAGCGACGGCTCGCTGTTCTTTCCGAAGCGCGCCACGCGGTTGTACGGAGCTGCGCACACGTCCTGCGGAAGCTCGAGATCTCGGTACTGGAGGTTGCCACCGGTGCGCACGATCGGCTCGCCCGAGCCATGAGCGAATTTCAGAGGCGACGCGAACGTCAGCGCAGCGCCACTGGCGCTGACGACGGTCGCGGTCTCCTGGTTCGCGACGTTGCCGACCAGAACCGTGTCGCCGGTGCCAAAGCCGTTCGCGTTCACGGCGGACACGCTGACTGCGCCGACGGCGCTGGTGCCGGCGACGCTCGTGCTCAGCGCACCCGGCGAGACCGCGCCAACCGCGACCACGGTCCAGTAGTAGCCGCTCTCCGGCCAATCGGTGTCCCAGAGGTCGACAGGCGCTCCGAGGTCTCCCTTGATCGTGACCTGTTGCGGCCCGGCCGCCGGAGTTGTCGTCGAGGCGCTCGAGCTCGTGTCGGAGTCGGCCGGCACCGCGGTGGTCGGGCTCGCGGCCGGCTCCGATTCCGTGGTCTTGACCGGCTGGCCGTCGAAGGTGTAGCCCTCGGGCTCGGCCCCATCGCGGAGGTATCCGGCACGGGCAGCGGGCAGGGCGGTGGGAATCGCGGGAAGAGAGAGGGGACCGTAGGGTCTCGGTGCGTATGCCGGACCTCCGACGACCGAGCCCGTGTAGACGCGGTTCAGGCACTGGCGGTCGGTGAAGACGTAGACGCGGAAGAGCTCGGCGCTCGTGCCGTCCACCGCCTGGTCGCCGCTGAACACGAACGCGGGCATGAGGCGGTGTGCCGGCGAGGCCGCATCGCCCGTCGACACGACGTCAGACGACGTGCGCAGGAGCTTGATCGGGCCCCCGGCGTAGGACGGATTCGTCGAGCTGTAGACCGGACTCCACGGGCCATAGCCGATTGCGGGGAGCCCGTTCTGGCGACTGGTCTTCTGGTTGTCCGCGCGGATCGCACGTACCCGCCAGCGCACGGTCCCGGTCCAGCTCGAGGTGCGGTGGAACGTGTAGAACTCGCGCTCGTCCAGCACGTTGGTGAAGACGACTTCCAGCTTCGGAACGTCGACGAACCAAACCTGGTAGCCGTCGGCTCCCTCGATCGGAGTCCAACGCACGAGACCGGCCTCGCTCGGCAGCGGTTTCGGCGCGGAGGCGGGCTCCATGTCGAAGCCGAAGGCGGCGCTCCAGGGAGTCGAGGACGAGGCCTTGATCGCGCGGACGCGGGCGAAGAGCGCGTGCGGATTGCCGGTGATCCACGGCAGCGTCACGGTCGGCGCTGCGACGGGCGTCGTCAGGCCTGTGGCGCTGTAGACGAGCCCGCTCTCACGAAAGCTCGAGCTGGTCGCGAGCTGAAACTGGTAGCGAATCGCGCCGGGAACCGGATCCCAGGCGAACGATGGTGTGCGCGGAAAGGAGTTCTCGACCGGCTCGTCCGCCCGCAGCAGGAACCCGTGGAGGTGTGCCGGTGCGGCTCCGCGGACAGGCGTCGCCGCGTCGGCCGCAGAGGCGAGCGCGAGCAGGCTGACACAGACGGCCGCAAGAGAGAGGACGCGCATTCCTCTTGGTTGTCGGCACACCCTGCGTCTCGGCTGTCCCTCGAACGAGGGATGGCTGAAATCAGTGCAGGCGGGCTTCGAGCAGGGTCCCGGCCGCGAGCACGAGCGCATCCGCGCCGGCACGTCCGACGAGCTGGACCGAGGCCGGGAGATCGTCCTCCGCCGTCCCACAGGGGAGGGCAAGTGCCGGCCAGCCGAGCGCGTTGAAGGGCAGCGTGTTGCGGATCAACGTGCTGCGGAGTGCTTCGTCCCCGATCCCCGTCTGCGGGGCAACGCACACGAGCGTCGGCGTCAGGAGCAGGTCGAGCCCGTTCAGGAGCCCCTCGCAGCGCTCGCGGTACTCGCTCCGCGCCCGCTCGGCCTGGGCGATCTCCCCGTCGGAGACCGCGAGACAGCGCTCGATCTTGGCTGCCACGTCTTCGCCGTACAGCTCGGCTTGCTCCGCATACAGGTCGCGATGCACGTCCGCGACCTCGCCCATGAACGATGCGTCGATCTTGGCCGGCGGCCAGTCCAGGTCGCGGCGGCGAGAAAAGTGCGCTGCCGCTTCGTCGACGCGAGCGGCAACCAGCGGCTCCGCCGCGTCGAGCCACGCGACTCCCACCGCGATCTCGTCGAGGGAGTCCAGCGTCGTGCGCTCGAAGTCGGGGACGAGCGCCTCGAGCAGTGCGATGCACTCCTCAAGCGTCCGCGCCATCGGCCCCACGTGATCGAAGCTCGGGGCAAGCGGAAAGCATCCGGCCGTCGGCACGAGGTCATAGGTCGGCTTGAAACCGACCACGCCGCAGCAGGCCGCGGGAATCCGGATCGAGCCGCCCGAGTCGGTCCCGAGCGCCGCGTCCGCGAGGCGCGCGGCGAGCGCGGCGGCGGAGCCCCCGCTCGATCCGCCGGCGATCCGGCCCGGCGCGAGCGGATTGGGCACGGTCCCGAAGTGCGCGTTCTCCGACGTGATCCCGTAGGCGAACTCGTGCAGATTGGTCTTGCCGACATTCGCGTAGCCGGCCGCCTCGAGTCGCACGACCGCCTCCGCCGATTCAGCCGGAACGTGCTCGGCGAAGATCGCAGACCCGTACGTCGTCGTCAGGCCCGCGGTGTCGAGCATGTCCTTGACCGCGAGTGGAATTCCCGCTCGCGCTCGATCGGGACGAGCGAGGAAGATCCCGTCGGTCGCCGGCACGGCGAGCGACTCTAGTTGCTAGCGACGGCGCTTCGGTTTCTTCGCGGCCAGCAGGACGACACGACGTGTGACGGTCGCTCCCTTGCTGCCGCTGGGCGACATGCTCGTCAGCTCGAGGAGGTTCGACGCGCTCTTGGCACGGAGCTTTGCGAACAGCTGCTTCGGCAGGACGAACCGAATGTCGTTGTTGCCGCCCCGCAGGGCCGCGGAGCCGAGGCCCGCAGATCCGAGCGTCGCCTGCAGCGTCCCGTCGCCGCTCGAGAAGACGGCGAAGCGGAGCAGCCGCGTCTTCGCAGCCACGCGGATCACCTCGGGTGCGTAGACCTTCAGGCTGGGTGCCGGGTCGCTCGTGGGCGCCGGGATCACCGAGCCGATGACGCTTCTCGGCGCCGGCGGCTCGGAGGCGCTCGCGGGCTTGGTCTTGTCCACGGTCACGCTGCCGGTGACGAGGAACTCGCGTCCGTTCTGGTCGAGAGTGTCGTTCGGGAGCGAGAGATACGCGTCCGGACTGCCGGCGCACGTGTTCCACGGCACAGTGATCGAAGCGTTGGAGCCGGACACGGACAGCGCCTGTGCACTCGCGCCCTTCGTGTTCGCGTAGTAGTAGGGCGTCGAGGCGATGGGCGCCGAGGTGGAGTCCAAGGGGATCTTGACGTTGATCGTCAGAGTCGCCGCGTAGCAAGGCGCGGCCTGGTCGACGCCGTGCTTCAGCGCGATGTACCTGACCGCGAGGTGGTTGACCGCGGCGTACCCTCCCGCAAGCGAGCCCGTGGAGTCATCGACCTGGGCCGTCGCATAGGTCGCCGGCACTGAGCCGGCCAGCAGCGCGAGCTTGAAGTTGCCCGTCAGGCGTGCCGTCGTGTAGTTGTTGAAGAAGGTCGCGAGGGAGAGCGGCAGGATGTTGGCGAGATCGGTCGTTCCCGGTGCGCCAAGGTTGGCCGCGGCTTGGGTCCAGACGTCCTTGACCTTGCCGTCGCCGTACTGCTCGGCGAGATACTGGAACAGCATCCAGCCGGGATACCCGTTCTTGTCGAACTCCGTGTCGCCGCACTCGGATCCGACGCAGTCCATCGTTCGATCGGGGTTGTACTCGTCGCCGGCAAGCGCTGCGTCGGCGCGGACGGCGGCCCATTCGGCCGTCCCCTCTGCGAGCCACTGGTCGACCGCAGTCCCGCTGGTGATCGAGTCCTGGATGAGATGGAAGAGCTCGTGCGCGATGATGTGGTAGTTGAGCCCGTTGGTCGCGTCGAGATGGATGTCGTCCGCACCGGAACCGAGGGGAGCGACGAGCGCGTCCCACCGGCTCAGCGGACCCGGGGTTCCCACCGGGATCGAGCCGTAGGGAATGCAGGCCTCGACGAAGTCGTCGACCGAGATGTCGACGTGCGCGTCGCCGTCGTCGACCGGCGCCGGATATCCCCAACCGTTGGGCGGTGCACTGGTGTAGAGCGAGTAGACCCGTTCGGCCATCCCCAGAACGTCACCGGCCTTCTCCTGCGTGATGAAGTTTCCACAGGTCGAGTCCCCGTCCTCCCGGCTGTAATGGACCGTGAAGTGGTCGCTGGAGAGCGTCGCGACTCCGGTGGTCGGGAATGGGTCGATCGCCGACGCGCGCGGGACGGATACGGCGAGCCCGGCCGCGAGCAGAGTCAGTGCAAGCGCAGCCAGGGTCGGTCCAAGACGCGGACGCCTCATCAGGGGCCAGATCGGCCACGGGCCGGGATTCCTTTAGTCGCGGGTCAGTCGAAGTGCAGGTAGATCAGTGACACCACGACCGCGCCCGCAGCGATCAGGAGTGCAATCCCCAGCAGCGCGAGACCGAGGATGAGGTTCTTCCGGGCGAGCTGCGGGGACGGCCCGACCGGCTCGTTCGTCGTGCGAGGCGGAATGGGTTCGGAGAGACGCTCGGCCATCAGAGCAGCGGATCCAGTGCCATCGCCGCGAAGAGCAGGGCGAGATAGAGCAGTGAGTAGTGGAAGAGCAGCGACGCATGCCGTGGCGTCGTCTCGCGCCTGAGCCGGAGAGCGAGCCAGACGAACGCTCCGCCGAGCGCGAGAGCCGCAATGAGATACGTGAGGCCCAGCGGTCCCCAGACGACGGGGACGACCGTCACTCCAACGAGGACGATCGCGTACCACACGATCTGGCGCGTCGTCTCTCGCGTGCCGCGCACGACCGGCAGCATCGGGATCCGAGCGGCCTCGTAGTCCTTCCGGATCAACAGCGCCAGCGCCCAGAAGTGCGGCGGGGTCCAGAAGAAGACGATCAGGAAGAGCCAGAGTGCAGGCAGCGTGAGATTCCCGGTAACGGCGGCCCAGCCGACGAGCGGAGGCACCGCCCCTGCCGCGCCGCCGATGACGATGCTCTGCGGCGTCGTGCGCTTCAGCCAGCGCGTGTACACGAGCACGTAGAAGAGATTGCCGACGAGTGCGAGCGCGGCGGTGAGCACGTTCACGAACGAGGCGAGCAGGACGAAGGAGAACGCCGACAAGGTCAGGCCGAACTCGAGGGCCCGCGCGGTGGGCATCCGCTCGGCGGCGAGCGGGCGCGCGCGTGTGCGCGTCCCCATCAGCTTGTCGATGTCGCGATCGAGGACATGGTTGAAGGCCGATGCGCCGCCGCACGCGAGGGCGAGGCCGGTCATCGTGACAACGGCCAGCCAGGCAGACGGAGCGCCCTGCGCGCCAACGAACATTGCGCCGAGGCCGGTGACGAGCAGCAGGGACATGATCCGCGGCTTCGTCAGCGTCACGTAGTCGCGCCACGCGGCCCGCGGCACCGGCTCGCCGCGGTACGTCTCCGCGGCGGCGACGAGCGTCACGGCGAACGCGACGGCCGACAACGCCAGATGAACTCCGGGCGCAGTGACGAGCGCTGCGATGCCGAACAGCACGAGCGCACCGAGGGCCGGAGCGAGCAGTCGCGGATACGCCAGCCGCGCGGCGACGACGAGCGCGACGAGCGGCGGCAGCGCCAGCGCCGCCAGCACGCGGTGCGCGGCCCCGAGCGAGGCCGCACCGCTGATCACGGCGAGCAGGACGGCATGGGCCGCGAACAGGGCGGTCAGTCGCAGCCAGGGCCCTGGCCTAGGCACCCGCGAGCCTCCGCCGGAGATCACGCAGGGGCCGCGCGCTGGTGACGTACGGGACGCGCTCGAAGTTCCAGGGCGGCGGCGGCGAGGTCGTGTACCACTCGAGCGTGTCGGCGATCCACGGATCGTTCGCTGCGCGGGGGCCTGTGCGGGCCGTCTTCACGACGTTGACGACGAAGAGGAGCAGGCCGAGCGCCATCACGCCGGACCCGATCGACGAGATGAGGTTGTACGCCTGCGTCAGCCCGTGCTCGTGGTAGGTGAAGTTCCGTCGCGGCATTCCCATCAGCCCGAGCAGGTGCTGCGGGAAGAAGGTGACGTTGAACCCGATGAACACGAGCCAGAACTGCGTCTTCCCCAGCCGCTCGCCCAGCAACCGTCCGAAGATCTTCGGCCACCAGTAGAAGAGCGCGGCGAAGACGCCGAAGACCGCGCCGCCGAAGAGCACGTAATGCATGTGCGCGACGACGTAGTACGTGTCCGTCACCTGCCAGTCGACCGGAAAGGCGGCGAGGAAGATCCCGGACAGGCCGCCGATCGTGAACACCGCGATGAAACCGAGCGCCCAGAGCATCGCCGTGTCGAAGATGAGATTCCCGCGCCAAGTGGTCGCGATCCAGTTGAAGATCTTCACTCCGGTCGGAACCGCGATCACCATCGACGAGAGCATGAAGAAGACGTTGAGGAAGTTGGGCATCCCAACGCTGAACATGTGGTGCGCCCACACGAGCATCGAATAGAAGCCGATCGCGACCGTCGAGAACGCGATCGCCTTGTAGCCGAAGATCGGCTTCCGCGAGAACACGGGGATGACCTCGGAGATCACCCCCATCGCCGGCAGGATGATCACGTACACCTCGGGGTGGCCGAAGAACCAGAACAGGTGCTGGTAGAGCACCGCGTTCCCGCCCTGATCCGGGATGAAGAAGTGCGTTCCGACTTGACGGTCGAGGAGCAGCAACGTCAGGCCGACGCCGATCACCGGCAGCACGACGAGCAGGAGGATCGAGTAGATCTCGATTGCCCAGACGAAGAGCGGGATGCGCATCCAGCTCATTCCCGGGCTGCGCATGTTGTGGATCGTGCAGATGAAGTTGATCGCGCCCGCCAGCGAGGAGAGGGCGACGAGATGGAGCGAGAGGATCCAGAGGTCCTGGCCGTTCCCCGGCGAGAACTGGCTCTCCGACAGCGGCGGATAGCTGTACCAGCCGGCCTTCGCCGCTCCTCCACCGGCGAAGAAGCTGAGGAACATCGTCACGCCGCCGAACAGAAACAGCCAGTACGAGAGGGCGTTCAAACGCGGAAAGGCCATGTCGCGCGCCCCGATCATGAGCGGGACGAGGTAGTTCGCCAGCCCGGCCCAGAGCGGGACGATGAACAGGAAGATCATCGCCGTCCCGTGGATCGTGAACAGCTCGTTGTAGGTGTTCCGCGTGATGAAGTGCTCGTCCGCCTGCGCGAGCTGGGCCCGCATCAGGAGCGCGAGCAGCCCACCCGCGGCGAAGAAGACGAGGGAGGTGACGAGGTAAAGGATCCCGATCCGCTTGTGGTCGACGGTCGTGACCCAGCCGGCGACCCGTCCTTGCCGCCAGTCGGCTCGGTACGGCTCCGCTCTAGCCGCCACTTGACTTTCCCTTGTAGACGTTCTGCTTCAGGTACGCGAAGAGGGCAAGGAACTGCTGGTCGTTCCAGCCGCGCGCCACGGGTGGCATGTAGGTCGAGATGGGTTTCGTCTGGTTGCGGCCCTCGACGAGGAGCCGGCGGAGGCTCTGCGTCTGCACGAGCAGCGAGCTGTTCGAGATGCTTGGCCCGTAGCCGCCCTGCCCCTGAAGGCCGTGACACTTCGCGCAAACCCCTTCCCACTCGTTTCGACCGAGCTGCGACTCGGCCTGCGAGGAGAGCCACGATTCGTAGTCCCCCTGCGACTCGATCAGCACGCGCGCCCTCATCTCGGCGTGGAACACGCCGCAGAACTCTCCGCATCTGCCTCGGTACGTTCCGGTCTGGTCGGCCCTGAACCACGTGTGCGTGCGCTGGCCGGGAATGGCGTCGAACTTGCCACCGAGCTCGGGGATCCACCAGCTGTGGTCGACGTCGTGCGACACGATGTCGACCCGGACGACCTTGTCGACGGGCGCGTGCAGCTCGTCGACCGAGACGGCGCCGTTTGGATACGTGAACTGCCAGTAGAACTGGTGGGCGTCGATCCTGATCCGCACCGGGCCGCCCTGCGCGCTCGCGCTCGGGACGTTCTTGATCCCCGGCAGCTTGTAGAAGAGGAAGCCCGCGATCGCGGCGAGGATGAGGACCGGGATGACGGTCCAGATCAGCTCGAGCCGTGTATGGGCATGGATCTGCGGGCCTTCAGCGGTGCGTGGCCGGCCGCGCCGGCGGTAGCGGAAGACGAACCACAGCAGGGAGCCTTCGACGACGACGAAGATCGCGGCCGCGAAGATCGCGATCCACTTGTAGGAGTCGTTGATGCGCTGCGCGTTCGGGGAGTGCGGCGTCTCCGGCGCGAAGCCGCCGTTGCCGGCATAGGCGGCGGCAACGAGCGCCAGCGCGGCGCCGAGAGCAAGCACGAGGACGAGGGTCTTGCGCCTCACCGGCCGTGGCATCCTACGAAAGGTGGATGAACAGTCGCGCGTCTACCTGCCCCCTGGCGTGGGAGATCGTTACGAGGTGTACGTGAACGGCATCCGCCAGGAGTCGGGCCGTGACTTCGACCGCCTAGGCGACCAGCTCGTCTTTCGCCGCGTGTTAGCCCAGGAGGGCCGGCTCGGCCCGATTCGCTGGCTGTCGATGCTGCTCGGCGTCGCCGGCACCTATCGCAAGCACGAGACCGTGGACGTGATCTACGAGGTGGACGGCCGCCGAACGGTGGCGACGCTCAGTCCCGTGGAGAGCGCTTCGTCCCGAGCCACGTGATCGACGCGCCGGTAGCAGTCGCGCTGAGGCACGTGGGGCACGTCCCGCAACAGGCCGGCGCGTACTCGCCCCAGCGCTCGAGGAACGGCAAGGCGCGGTAGAGCCAGAGCCGGAAACGAAGGAGCATCCCGTCGGACTCTAGCGCCGCCCCCTCCTGAGATACAGCCTGCACAAAGAAGTCACGCTCTCCCAGCACCCAGGGTCAGACCCTGCCGTTTGGGCCACGGCTGGGGTCAGACCTCGGTCGAGTCTCGTTTCGACAGGGCCTCGAGCCGGTAACCGACGCCGTACCGCGTCTGGATGAAGGTGTGCCGCGGCGCTCGGCGGTCGACCTTGTCGCGGAGGCGGCGGACGAAGACGTCCACCGTCCGGTCGCGGTGCGACTCGCGGCGACCCCAGATCTTCTGCAGCAGCTCGTCGCGGGTCACCACGCGCCCGCGCTCGAGCGCCAACTGATAGAGCAGCCGGAATTCGGTCGGCGTCAAGCCGACGCTCTCGCCCTCGACGAAGGCCTGCACCTCGAGCGGGTCGATGCGGAGCTCTTTGATCTCGATGGGCTCTCCGCGCGGCGAATCGTCTCGCCGCAGGGCTCGCCGTGAGGCGGCGCGCACGCGCGCCACGAGCTCGTTCATCGAGAACGGCTTCACGAGGTAGTCGTCGGCTCCGATCTCCAGTGCGTGCACGCGGTCGTGCTCGGTACCCCGCGCGCTCACGACGACGATCGGGGTAGGGATCCCCTCCGCGCGTGCCGTCTCGATCACGTTCCAGCCGTCCTTGCCCGGCAACATCAGGTCGAGGACGCAGACGTCGGGCCGCTCGAACCGGAGCCGGGCGAGTCCCTGGTCTCCCTTGCCGACGACGACCGGGTCGAATCCGGCCGCCGCGAGATACCTGGCCATCCCGTCCGCGATGACGGAATCGTCCTCGACGATCAGGACCTTGGCCATACTCGACTCCGATGCAGGAGGAGACACGGTCCTACGAGGAGCTGCGCGTCGGGTTCACGGCTGCAGTCTCCCACGAGCTACGCACCCCTCTGGCGCGGCTGCTGGCGCTGCTGGAGTCCGCGGCGCTTCCCGACGTCGATCGCGACGCACTCCTTGCCCAGGCGCGAGCGCAGGTCGAGGAGATGAGCGAGCTCGTCGACGACGTGCTCTTCCTCTCCGAGCTCGAGAGCGGCCGCGAGGTCGTCGCGCTCGGCTCGACGCCGGCGCTGCCGGTACTCGAGGAGGTCTGTGACCTGCTCGCCGACAGCGCGGAGCGGGCAGACGTCGCCGTGCGGATCGAGGCGGCGCCGGATGCCGAGCTTCCCCTGCGCCGCCGGATGTTGCAGATCGTGGCGCAGAACCTCGCCGAGAACGCGATCCGCTATGCCGGCCCGGGCTCGACGCTGACCCTGACGGCGCGCCCTGACCTGCTCGAGGCTGCGGACGACGGCCGTGGACTGGAGGAGGACGAGCTCGCCCGAGTGTTCGAGCGCTTCTACCGCGGCGACCGGGCCCGCGCCTCGAGAGGCACGGGTCTCGGTCTCGCGATCGTGAAGCACGTGGTCGTCGCAGGCGGCGGCGAGGTGGAGGCGACCGGCGGGCCGGGTCAAGGCCTCACGGTTCGGTGCAGCTTCCCTATGCATGCACTGAGTTGAGCGTCTTCAGCGAAGCCTTCAAGACGACCTTCGGGATCGCCGCGAACAGCAGCTTCGGTCCGGCCGACTGACCCTTCGTCAGCGCCCAGCGGACGAACTGCTTCAGCTCCTGCGCCTTTGCCGTCTTCATCGGGAGGATCACGTACGTGAAGGTGCAGATCGGGTAGGCCAGGGGCTGTCGCTTCGCGGGGTTGACGATCGAGATGCCGCTGTTGTTCGGCGCCACGCGAAGGATCGTTGCGCCGGCCGCCGCAATCCCCCGTAGGCCCGGCAGCTGGTAGACGCCTGCGCGGTTCCGGACCGCCGCGAAGTCGAAGTGATTCTTCAGCGAGTAGGCGACGTCGACGTAGGTGATGCCTCCGTTGGTTTGGCTCAGCGCGGCCGACACTCCAGAGCTGCCACGTGCGCCGACGCCGGTCGGCCAGTCGACTGCGACGCCCTTGCCGACGCTTCTCTTCCACTCCTTGCTGACGCTGTTGAGGTACTCGGTCAGGTTGTACGTGGTGCCGCTGTTGTCGCTGCGGTGGATGACGGTGATCTGGAGGTCGGGCAGGCTCTTGCCCTTGTTCAGCCTCTTGAGCGCCGGGTCGTTCCACTTCTTGATCTTCCCGAGGAAGATCCCGGCGACGGCGTTCCCGTCGAGCTTGACGTGGTTCGGCAGGCCGTCGCCGCGGTAGGCGAGCGACGTCGCCGAGAGCGCCCACGGGATCTGGACGCAGCCCTTGCAGGCGGCGAACTGTTCCGGCGTCAGCGGTGCGTCGCTGGCGCCGAAATCGACGGTGCGGTTGATGATCTGCTGAATTCCTCCGCCGGACCCGATCGGCCCGTACGTGACCTTGAGCCCGAACGCCGAGTCCACCTTCGGGATCCAGGCCGAGACGAGGGGCGCAACGAAGGAGCTCCCCGCGCCGACGACCGATCCGCCGGTCGGCTTCGCGCCTGCCGTGGTCGTGAGGACGAGGGCAACGGCAACGGCGCCGAGGACCGCCAATGTCCTGCGAGTCAAAGTTTCTCCTCTCCTTGGTTCAGGTCACGACGAGCGTGCCGGGTTCCTGCCATCCGTGGGAAGAACGTTGGTGACGGACTGGTGACAAGGTGGTGAATCGCCCCCGCGGAGCGCCATAGGCGCAGTACGCTCGCGCGCGGTGAGCGCCGTCCCGACGACGAGCCCGTTGCAGGCCCGCCGCCGGTTCGGCAGCCGTCTCGGGGACCTCTCGCTGCACGGTCTGACGCTGTCCGCAGCGCTCGGTTCCGTCGTACTCGTCGGCGCGATCGTCTGGAAGGTGCTCGGCCTGTCGGGCACCGCGTTCGAGTACTTCGGTCTCGGTTTCGTCACAGGCAGGACCTGGGATCCGGTCAAACACGTCTTCGGAGCGCTGCCGTTCGTCTACGGCACGGCCATCAGCTCGTTTGTGGCCCTCTTGATAGCGGCTCCTCTCGCGATCGCGATCGGTCTCTACCTGAGCGAGCTCGCGCCGCGAGGAGTGCGCGGGCTCGTCGGCTCGCTCGTCGAGCTGCTCGCGGCGATCCCGAGCGTCGTGCTCGGGCTGTGGGGGATCCTCGTCCTCGGTCCATTCGTCGCGCACCACGTCGAGCCGTGGCTCCACTCGACGCTCGGGTTTATCCCGCTCTTCGGCGATCCGCAGCAGACCGGCCAGGGGCTTTTCACCGCCGCGCTGATCCTCACGATCATGATCGTCCCGATCGTCGCCTCGATCAGCCGGGAGCTCTTTCTCGGCGTGCCTCACGATCTGGAGGAGGGGGCGCTCGCGCTCGGAACGACCCGCTGGGAGATGGTGCGTGGCGTCATCCTCCCGGCGACACGCTCGGGGATTGCCGCGGCGCTCATTCTCGGCCTCGGCCGCGCGATCGGCGAGGCCATCGCCGTGACGCAGGTGATCGGTGGCGGTACGCGGATCGGCTGGTCGCTGTTCCCACCCGCAGACACGCTTGCAAGCAAGCTCGCCTCAAGCTATCAGGGCGCCAACCCGGGGCTCGAGACCTCATCGCTGCTGTACCTCGCAGCCATCCTGCTCGTGATCGGTCTGATCGCGAACCTGATCGCACAGATCATCGTTCGCCGCTTCGACCCGCTTCGCGGAGCACGGGCGTGAGTCGCTACCGCCGCCGCCGGCTCGTCAACCGCGCCATGGAGGGCACCGCGACGGTCGCCGCGCTCGTCGCCGTCGCCGTCCTCGTGATCGTGGTCGTCTCGGTCGCTTTGCGCGGGGCCGGGGCGCTCAGCTGGGACTTCTTCACCAAGCCACAGGCGCTCTTCGGCCAGCCGGGCGGCGGAATCGCGAACGCGCTCGTGGGGACGATCCTGCTCGTGGCGCTGGCCACCGCCATGGCGGTCCCGGTCGGCGTGCTGACGGCGATCTACCTGACTGAGTTCGCGCCGAAACGGTTGGCGGTCCCCATCCAGATCGTCATCGACGTTCTGGCCGGTCTCCCGACGATCGTGATCGGCATCTTCGTCTACGCGCTGCTCGTGATCGGCCACACGCAGAGCGGTGTCGCGGGGGCGATCTCGCTGGCGATCATCATGCTGCCGCTCGTCGCGCGTGCGACCCAGGAGGTCCTGCTGCTCGTCCCTTCGACGCTTCGCGAGGCGAGCCTGGCTCTCGGCGTGCGCCGCTGGCGAACGGTGCTCGGCGTCATCCTCCCGTCGAGCGTCGGCGGCATCCTCACCGGCACCGTGCTCGCCGTTGCCCGCGCCGCCGGCGAGACGGCGCCGCTGCTCTTCACGAGCTCGATCTTCGCCAACACGGTTCAGGGGGACGTCACCAAGGCGCTCCCGAACATCCCCGTCCTCATCTTCACGTACTCCGAGCAGGCTGATCCCGCGCTGCACGAACAGGCGTGGGCCGCCGCGCTCGTCTTGATGGCCTTCGTCCTCGTGGCGAGCCTCGCCGCGAAGGCACTGCTCGCGCGCAGCCGCAGAAAGTTGGCTGGATGACGGGGACCTTACGATGCCGCGGATGATCGACGTCGCGCAGACGAGAAAGGAGTCCGGCCCAGTCCAGCGCGACGTTGTCTTCGACGTCCAGGGGCTGACGGTGAACTACGGCCGCGCGACAACCGCGATCAGTGGGGTCGACCTCGAGATCTACCGGAACCTCATCACGGCGGTGATCGGTCCGTCCGGCTGCGGCAAGAGCACCTTCATCCGCTGTCTCAACCGCATGAACGATCTCGTGCCCAGCGCGAAGATCGAGGGGAAGATCCTCTACCACGGCGACGACCTGTACGCCTCCGGCGTCGATCCCGTCGAAGTGCGCCGCCGGATCGGCATGGTGTTCCAGAAGGCGAATCCATTCCCGAAGTCGATCTACGACAACGTCGCCTGGGGTCCGCGCGTGCTCGGCATGAAGAAGGATCTCGATCAGCGGATCGAGAAGGCGTTGCGCGGCGCCGCGCTGTGGGAGGAGGTCAAAGACCGGCTCAAGAAGAACGCGCTCTCCCTCTCCGGTGGGCAGCAGCAGCGGCTCTGCATCGCACGGGCGATCGCGGTCGAGCCGGAGGTGCTGTTGCTCGACGAGCCGGCATCTGCGCTCGATCCGATTGCAACGTCGGCGATCGAGGACCTGATGCACGAGCTCAAGCGCGATTACACGCTCGTGATCGTCACCCACAACATGCAACAGGCCGCGCGCGTCGCCGACCTCACCGCGTTCTTCAGCCTCGAGGTGGACGACAGCCGCCGGACCGGTGTGCTCGTCGAGTACGACGCGACGGACAAGATCTTCACGAATCCGTCCGACAAGCGCACCGAGGATTACGTGACCGGGAGATTTGGATGAGAACGACCTTCCAGGAGGAGCTCGACCAACTCGAGGCGACCCTCCAGGAGGAGGGAGCCCTCGTCCTGCGCGCGCTTCGTGGCGCGATCAACGCCCTAGAACAACGTGACCATGAGCTCGCCGACGAGGTGATCGCTTTCGACGACGACGTCGACGAGCGCTACATCCGGATCGAGGAGGGAATCCAGCTTCTGCTCGCGCGGCAGACCCCAGTGGCGAGCGATCTGCGTCTCGTGCTCGCGATCCTGCACATCAACCTCCACCTCGAGCGGATGGCGGACTACTGCGTTACGGTCGCGAAGCTGTCGAAGCTCGTGCCGGAGGTCGATCCCGGCCCGCGCTTCGTCGAGGGCTTCGAGGAGATGGGATCGCGGTGCGAGGAGATGATCCGGATCGCTCTCGACTCCTTCGGCAACCGTGACCTCGAGGGGGCCGAGTCGCTGGTCGACCTCGACGAGCTGATCGACCGCGCGAACCGCCGGGTGGTCCAGCGGATCCTCGAGCTCGGCGAGGACCCGGAGATGCGTGAGTACGGCCTGCGCATGGTCATCGTCTCCCGGGCGCTCGAGCGCATCGGCGATCACGCCGTCGACATCGGGGAGCAGACGGCGTACCTGCTGACGGCGGAGTTTCGAGAGTTCACCGACGCCTCGCACCCGACGCCGCGCGAAGCCTGACACGCCTCTGACAGACTCCCGCGGTCAAACTTCCGGAGGGAGCGCCGTGGCACGCATCTCGCTGGTCCCGCAGAACCGTGAGTTCTTCCGGCTACTCGAGCGCGCGTCGAGCAACGCGGTCGGGATCGCCGGACTGCTCGTGAGGCTCCTTGACGAGTTTCCCTCCAACGGGGATCTGTTGAGGGAGATCAAGGAGCTCGAGCACGAGGGCGACCGGCTCACGCGTCAGGTCGTCGACCTGATCAATCGAACCTTCGTGACGCCGTTTGACCGCGACGATCTCTATCGCCTCGCGGGCGCGCTCGACGACGTCTGCGATCACGTCGACGAAGCTGCCGGCAACATCGCCGGCTACGGCGTCGAGCAGGTCCGGCCGAAGGCGAAAGAGCAGGCGCGCGTGATCCTGCGCAGCGCCGAGAAGCTCCATGAGGCGGTCGAGCGGCTCGAGGGGTTCAAGGACTCGGCGAGCCAGCTGCACGCCCTGCGTGATCTCGAAGACGAAGGCGACCGTCTCAACCGTGCCGCGGTTTCGGAGCTCTTTTCCTCAGGAGAGGACCCGATTGCCGTGATCCGCTGGAAGGACATCCACGAGCAGCTCGAGGAAGCGGTCGACGCGTGCGAGAACGCAGCGGACGTCCTGGAGGCGATCCTCGTCAAGAACCGCTGAAAATGCTGCGCATTTCCAGCGGATGTCGGTTAGACCCCTCGCTTCGCTCGGGTGAATTGAATGAATGATGTACTGCTCGTCGTCGTCATCGTCGTCGCGCTCGGCTTCGACTTCACCAACGGCTTCCACGACACGGCGAATGCCGTGGCGACGTCGGTCTCGACGCGGGCCCTGACACCGCGGATGGCGGTGCTCGTCGCGTCCGTCGCGAACCTCGCCGGTGCGTTCGTGACGACTGCGGTGGCCAAAACGGTGGGGAAGGACGTCGTCGACAGCGGGCTGATCAACAACCGCACCGTGCTCGCCGCTCTGCTCGGAGCGATCGTGTGGAACCTCCTGACGTGGTGGTTCGGATTGCCGTCGAGCTCGTCACATGCGCTGATCGGCGGGCTCGTGGGCGCGGCGCTCGTGCAGTCGGGAGAGAACGGCGTTCTCTGGCACGGTCTCGCGCACAAGGTCGTCATTCCAGCGCTGCTCGCGCCCCTGATCGCGTTCACCGCTGCCTTCCTCCTCCTGCTCGTCATCTTCTGGGTGTTCTCGTGGATCACCCGCGGCGTCGCGAACCGCGGCTTTCGCCTCGGCCAGCTCGTGTCCGGCACGTTCATGGCCTTCACGCACGGGGCCAACGATGCGCAGAAGACGATGGGCGTGATCGCGCTCGCGCTGTTCGCGAACGGCTCCATCGATCACTTCTACATTCCGACGTGGGTGAAGATCGCCGCGGGAGTGGCGATCGGTCTCGGCACGTACGTGGGCGGCTGGCGGATCATGCGCACGCTCGGCCAGCGGATCTTCAAGATGGAGCCGGAGAGCGGATTCGCCTCACAGGCGGCCGCCGGAGCGACCATCTACGCGGCGACGAAGTACGGCTACCCCCTCTCGACCACACACGTCATCTCAGGCGCAGTCATGGGAGCCGGCGCGACCCAGCGCCTGTCCGCGGTGCGATGGGGTGTGGCCGGGAACATCGTCGTCGCCTGGATCCTCACGATTCCCGCTGCCGGCGCCGTCGCGGCGGCCTTCTACTGGCCGGTGCAGGGCGTTTTCTGAGGCACTTCGGTGGCTCAAGGCGGCGCTCCCGTACCGCCTCGGCGCAGTTTCTCGTTGACCCTCTACGGAAAGAGCTAGCAGCAGGTCGACACCGAGAAAGGGAGGCAGAAACTACATGAGCATTCTCTGGATCATCCTCATCGTGATCCTCGTGCTCGCACTGCTCGGCTTCTTCTCGCGCGGGTACTGGTAGTAGGACCCTCTAAACCGTGAGACTAGGCCGCCCGGCCCTTGCCGGGCGGCCTCGCGGCGACGATCATGGCTAGGTGGACCGGGGAGCTGTCCTCAGGGAGCTCGATCAGGGCGATCTCGCCGCGGCTGTCCCGCGCCTGGGTGGAATGGCCCGCAGCGGTGGCGTCGTCATCGTCAGCCCGCGCTACTGGGCCTATGCCGGCGTCGACGGGAGCCTGAGAGAGGGCCGCATGCCACAGGCGCCGCAGACGCTGCGGGCGATTCCGCTCGCGCGCGGTCTCGTTCGCCTGGCCGCCTCGTTCTCACCGCTCTTCCGCCGCACCGGTGTCGCGCGGGGACGCGAGCGCCTCTTCCTTGCCGCAGCCATGCTCGCTCCGGTTCCGCTCGTCTTCGCACCGGGCTGGGTCGGCTTGGCAGTTGGCCTCGCCGTCACGGTTGCGCTCCTCTTCTGGCTGGTGCGCGGACGCACGCTGTACCTCCACGGCGCAGAGCACCGCGCCATCGCAGCACTCGAGGAACGACGCCTGCGTGAGACGTGGCACGGCGCCGCACGCCCGTCCCGCTTCTCGCTTCGCTGCGGCACGAACTTCGCTGCTCTGCTGATGCCGGTTGCGATCTTCGGCGGCCGCCTGTGGCCGCTCCCGGTCACCGCGTTCACTCCGCTCGTCGTCTCGGTCCTCGCGCTCGGGCTGACGATGGAGCTCTGGACGCTCGTCCAGGCCTCGCGCCGCCTCGCGCGGGTTGTGCTCCTGCCGGGCCTGGGACTGCAGCGGCTCACGACGCGCGAGCCCGATCTCGCAGAGACGCACGTCGCCTTGACCGCCGTCGCCGCAGTGCTTCGGAGCGAACGAGACCATCGGTAGCCTGCGGGGGTGGACCCCCGCGACAACAGCATCGAAGCGCACGGTCTCGTCCGCGAGTTCAGGAAGGGACCTCGGGCGGTTGACGGCATCGACCTCCACGTCGAGCCCGGCGAGATCTACGGCTTTCTCGGCCCAAACGGTGCGGGCAAGTCCACGACCGTGCACATGCTCACGACGCTGCTGCCGCCCACGGCCGGGACCGCAACCGTCGGCGGGTATGACGTTGTCGAGGAAGGCCCGAAGGTCCGCAAGGTCATCGGCGCGGCTCTGCAGGAGGCGGCGCTCGACCCGTTCCTGACCGGCCGCGAGCACCTGCGCTTGCAGACGGCGATGCACGGGATCACAGGCGAAGAGCGCCGCCGTCGCAGCGACGAGCTACTCGCGCGCGTGGGGCTCACCGAGGCGGCCGACCGCAAGGTGAAGGGCTACTCGGGCGGGATGAAGCGGCGCCTCGATCTCGCGCTCGCACTCGTGCACCGGCCCCGCATCCTTTTCCTCGACGAGCCGACGACCGGACTCGACGTGCAAAGTCGCACCGCTCTCTGGCAGGAGGTCGGTCGCCTGGCGCGGGACGAAGGCGTGACCGTCTTCCTGACGACGCAGTACCTCGAGGAGGCCGACGTGCTCGCCGACCGCGTCGGGATCATCGATCACGGCCGCATCGTCGCCGAGGGCACGCCCGATCAGCTCAAGGCGGAGATCTCCAGCTCGACGGTCGAAGCCGTACCCGCCGCTCCGGAACAGCGCGGCGCGGTCGCCGCCATCCTCGAGCGCTTTGGTGAGCAGACGACCGGCTTCGGTCCCGGCAGCGTTGCAGTTCAGCTCGCCTCGACGGACGGTGACATCGCCCAGATCGTCCGTGCGCTCGATGCCGAAGGAGTCCGCATCGCCCACCTTCAGATCCACGAGCCCACGCTTGACGACGTCTTCCTCGCGAAGACGGGACGGCACCTCGAGGGTGCCGGCGAAGAGGAGGAACAGCAGGAGCGCGACGCGGTTCCCGAGCCTGCACGCGACTGATGCACAACGTCCTCGTTCAGACCGCGACGCTGGGCCGGCGCGCAGTCATCCGGACCGCGCGGCAGCCGGCGAACGTCATCTTCCCGCTCGTCTTCCCGATGCTGTTGGTTGCGGTCACGGCCGGCGGGTTGAAACCGGCAACGAACCTCCCCGGCTTTCCCACGAACTCGATTCTCGCGTTCGTGATCGCGATCCCGTTCATCCAGGGCGCGCTGCTCGCAACGATCAACGCGAACGTCGAGTTCGCTCGGGACATCCAGACAGGCTTCCTAAACCGGCTCGCGCTCACACCGGTGCGGGGGCTCGTCCTGCTTGTCGGACAACTCGGCGGACTGGTCACGATCGCGCTTGCGCAGGGGGTCTTCTACCTCGTCGTCGCGCTCGCGTTCGGCGTTCGGCTCGAGACTGGAACCGGCGGCGCCGCGTTGCTGCTCGTGCTGGAGACGGTGATCGCGCTGGGCTTTGCCTCGTTCGGCACCTGGGCCGCGTTGCGGACCGGCTCGACCGAGGCTGTGCAGGGTCTCTTTCCGGTCTTCTTCGTCTTCCTGTTCCTGTCGTCGATGAACATGCCGCGCAACCTCATCGAGACCGACTGGTTCCGCTGGGTCGCGACCGTCAATCCCGTCTCGTACCTGATCGAGGCCGTCCGCTCGCTGGTGATCGAGAGCTGGCACTGGGAGACGATCGGGCTCGGCTTCGCCGTCGGCGGCGGAATGAGCCTGATCGGCTTCGCGCTCGCCGCACATGCGCTCGTCGGGAGGCTCACGCGCACATGAAAGAAGCCCTCGACGTCGCGCGCGGCGTGGCATGGCGCCAGATGCACACGTTCTTTACGAACCCGGCGTTCTTCCTCCCGTCGATTATGTTCCCGCTCTTCTTCTTCACGGCCTTCGTCGGCGGCCTGTCGCGGATCCGCGAGGTTCCGGGTTTCGATTTTCCCTCCGGCTACACCGCCTTCCAGTTCGTCTTCGTGCTGCTGCAGTCGGCGGCGTTCGCGGGCGTCTTCACCGGTTTCGGGATCGCGCGCGACTTCGACAGCGGCTTCATGCGCCGCCTGATGCTCGCCGCGCCGAACCGGGCCGGAATCGTGCTCGGTTACACGCTGTCGGCTCTGGTGCGCTGGCTCACCGTGGCCGTCGTGGTCACGATCGTTGCGGTGCTCGCACGCATGGAGATCGGTGGCAACGGCGTGGACATCTTCGGTCTCTACGCGCTTGCTCTGCTGCTGAACCTCGCGGGAACGTTCTGGGCAACCGGCGTCGCGATGCGCCTGCGGACCCAGCAAGCCGCACCGGTGATGCAGATGCCGGTCTTCCTGATCCTCTTCTTCGCTCCCGTCTACGTCCCGCTCGACCTCCTGCAGGGCTGGATCCACGGGATCGCGACGGTCAACCCGATCACGGCGCTGCTCGAGGCCGGCCGCGGACTGATCTCCGGTGAACCGGTACGAACGGTGGCCGCCTTCGCGATCGTCCTCGGGCTGATCGGCGGCTTCGCGCTCTGGGCGATTCGGGGCCTGAGGCGTGCGGAAGCCGCTGGATAACGCATACTTCCTGCATGGAACCAGAGGCCTGGCCGACCCCACAGACGCCGCCGCGCGAGCCGCTGCCGCGGGTCGAGGATCTTCCCGTGGCCGAGCAGGGCTACGAGCAGGAAAGCGTCAAGGTTGCGTTCGACTCGTTCTACCGCCATGCGGCGCAGCTCGACGCCGCTCTCCGCACGCTCGAGGCGGTCGACTCGTTTCACCGCCACGCCGCCGCGCTTCGCTCGGATCTCCGCGCGATGCGGACCGCCGGCTGGACGCAGCAGTCCTGGTCGGCGCCGCCGTCCTACGGCTACGGGTTGCCGGCGCCGCGCGAAGGAATCCCACCCGTCGTTTGGCGCGTGGGAGGCGAGGTCGCGTTCCTCATCGCGGTCGCCGTTGCGCTCGGACTCGCGAATCTCTCGTGGTGGGCGATCCTTCTCGCCATGGCCGGCGCGCTTGCGATCGTGTGCGCAATCGAGTGGCTCGCCGGACGCGAGGAGCTGACCTTCGCGCGACCTGCACCGGCGGCGCCCTTGCATCCGGTGCTGGAGGCGCAACGCGCAGACGACACCGAGGAGCAGGAAGCGTTCGGCTGGACGGCGTTCGAGGAGGTGCAGGAGCCCTCGGACGCGATGACGATCATCGGCGCCGCGCCCCGCGAGGAGGAGGCCGAGCCGGAACCCGAACCGGTTGCGGAAGCTCCGCCGACCGCCGAGCCCGAACCCGAACCCGAGCCTGAGGAACCGGAGCCCGAGTTGCCTCCGGCGGCCAAGGCCGAGCCTGGGGCTGACGGCAGGCGCCGCTGGTGGCGGCGTGGCAGCGACACCGAAGAGCTCGAGCCCGATTCCGAGCCGCCTCGCCATGTCCGCGTCTTGACGGCGGACGAAGACGTCGCGACTTCGGACCCGTGGGAGGCCGGCTTCGATGCTCCCGTCGCAGCGGAGGCGGAGGAGATCGGCGAGCCCGACGAGGAGACGGAAGAGCCGGTCCTCGTCGAGGAGCCCGTACGCCGCCGGTTCCGGCGCCGCTGAGTTACGCCGCACGCTTCAGTGAGTCGATCAGCTCGAGTAGCGCGCCGGGTGCGTCGAGGCTGCCGATTCGAAGGGGCGCGCCGGCTCGGCGGCTGACGTGGAGGGCTCCGCGCGCATAGTCGAGCGACGCGATCTCGTCGAACGGGACCGCCACCCTTCCGCTGCCGTTCCCGGACAGCAGCAGGTGTAGCGGGCCGAGCTCGAGCTTGCCCGCGTGACGCGGGCCCTCACCCTCGTTCCACCAGACCGCGTAGCTTCGTCGGCGCATGGACGGAGGATGGGCGTTCCCGCCGCGTGCCGCATCCGCACCCGCTGGCAACCGCATTGCGGGAAACCCGCACGCCGATTGAGGCGCCACGCGGATGGCGGCCCGCGAGACGCGGCCGACACTGAGCGGAACGTTCAAAGGGAGGAATCATGCTCACGAAGAGAACTCTCCGCCGTGCGACCGTCGGCCTCGCGGCCCTCGTCGCGCTCGTGATCACGTCCACGGCGCCTGCCCGTGGGACGGCCACGATCACGATCAGCCACCAGACCCGCGGCTGCCATATGTGGCAAGTGGGGAACGGAAACCCGCACGCGTCGCTCTCCACGTGGATCAAGGCCGGGACAGTGCTCAGGTTCGTGAACAACGACGTCATGCCTCACAAGCTGATGCAGACGGCGGGTCCGAAGCTGCAACTCGCGCACGCGAACATGAACCACATGTCTGCGTCAACATCTGTGAAGCTCGTGCGCAAGGGCACCTACCGCTTCACGACGAAGGCGGGAGAGGACTATCCGTCGATGTCCATGATGAAAACGACGGGCGAGGACTACGTCCTGCACCTGACCGTGCACGTGAAGTAGGTTCCGCCGCGTGCACGCGTTCGAGGTCGCGGACGTCAAGGAACGGCTGGTCATCTTTGAACACAAGCCTGCGGGAAACCCGTAACGGATTCCGCATTCGCCCCGGATGCCGGCGCGTGCCCGGCGCGGCATCCTCAACGCAATGCGACCGAGGAGGATCCGATGAACCGTCTGATGATCGTCGCCCAGTTGGCCGAGGGAGCGCATGGCGAGGCCGAGAAGCTCCTTGACGAAGGGCCACCGTTCGACCCAGAGGCTCTAGGACTCCACGGCCATGCTGCATATCTGACTGCGGACGAAGTGGTCTTCGTGTTCGAGGCGCCACAGGTCGAGTGGATCGTCAACGACTTGCTCGACGATATGACCCTGGCGCCCATGGTCCGCCGGTGGGACAAGGTGGTAGAGGGTGTCCCACGGATTGCACATGAGCGCTTCTACTGGTCGCGCGAGACGCAGAAGCTCGGCGTCGGGCTCGGCACTTCTTAAGCCGATTCTTCGGCGAGCAATCCGTGGGCTAGGGCATAGCGCACGAGCTCCGCGCGGGTCGCCAGGCGCAGCTTCTGCATGATGTGCGCGCGGTGCGACTCTGCCGTGCGCACGGAGATGTAGAGCTGCTCGGCGATCTCCTGGTTCGTGTGGCCGAGCGCGAGCAGGCGAAGCACCTCACGCTCGCGTTCCGAGAGCGGATCTGCCTCGGCGGCCTTCCGCTCCTCGGCTTCCGCAGCGACCATGCGCGCGCCGAGAGCCGGGTGCACGTAGCGTCCGCCGCCGGCGATCTCGCGGACCGCCGAGACGACTTCCTCGTCGGCCGCCTCCTTCAGTACGTAACCGCTGGCACCGGCAGCAAAGGCTTCGCGCACGTAGCTGGGGTCATCCTGCATCGACAGCACGAGCACCTTCGTCTCAGGCGACTCCTTCAGGAGCTTCGGGAGCACGTCGATGCCGCTCTCGCCCGGCATGACTACGTCGAGCAGGATCACGTCCGGCTTCAGCGCGCGCGCCCGGAAGATCGCATCCTTGGCATTCCCTGCCTCTCCGACGACCTCGAGGTCCTCCCGTCCGTCGAGGAGAAGACGGAGCCCCGTCCGGACGACGGCGTGGTCGTCGACAAGGACGACGCGGATCACAGCGGCACCTCTACGACGAGCGTCGTGCCCGCTCCCGGTGCAGTTTCGACGGCGAGACGCCCCTCGTGGAGCTCCGCACGCTCGCGCATCCCCTCCAGGCCGAGCCTGTCTGTAGGCGCGGTGGCAGGATTGAAGCCGCGACCGTTGTCTTCGATCACTGCTGTTGCGGACCCCTCCCGGCGCACGAGCAGGATGCTGACGCGGCTCGCTTCCGCGTGCTTGACGACGTTCGTCAGCGCCTCCTGCACGATGCGATAGAGAGTGGTCTCGACCTCGGCCGGTAGCCGCTCCTCTCCGAGCTGGGCTTCGAGATCCACCCTGATGCCGCTGGTCTCGGCGAACGTCTGCACGAGCCGCTCGAGCGCGGGGACGAGCCCGAAATCGTCGAGGGCCTTGGGGCGAAGCTGCACCGCGAGTCGGCGCACATCCTGCAGTGTCGCGACCACGAGCTCGCGCAGATCGCCGACCGCCGTGCGAACGTCGTCGCGGCCGTCGGCCTCTTCGACAGCGCGCAGCCCGAGCAGGATCGACGTCAGCGCCTGGCCCGTCTCGTCGTGCAGCTCGCGGGCAAGACGTCGGCGCTCGAGCTCCTGTCCGCCGACGACCCGGCGCAGCGCGTCCCGCGCCACGCGCCGCGAGAGATCGACGGCGACCGCAGCCCTGTCCGCGAACTGTTCCGCCAGGCGGAGATCGGCGCTGTCGAAACGCTGGTCGGCACCGAGCTTGTCGTGCGCGACGAGCACCCCGATCGGACGGTCGCGCAGGACCAGCGGCACGTACAGGCCGGTCCTGGCCCGAAAGCTCCGGGCCGCGTCCTGATGGACCTCCGGGTCCTCGAGCAGCGAGTCGACGCGCTCACTCCGCCCCCGCTCGAGCACGCGGCCGGTCTTCGAGTCGTGAAGGGGGAATGTCGTCCCGATAGAAGTTTCAGCCCCGTCCCCGTCCGCGGCCTCGATGCGCAAGTCAGCTGCGACCGGCAGAGCGATCGTGACGAGGCGCGCACCGATCAGCTCTCGGAGTCTGCTGGCGACGAGATCGAGTAGCCGAGGCAGCTCCAGCTCGCTGACCAGGGCCGCGCCGATCTCGTTGAGGGACTCCAACTGGCGTGACCACTCGGTCGCCGACTGGTAAAGGCGTGCGTTCTCCACCGCGACTGCGGCCTGTGCAGCGAGCAGCGTGACGACCTCCTCGTCCTCTTCCGTGAAATCGCCGCCTTCCTTTTCGGTCAGGTAGAGGTTCCCGTACGCAACGCCCCGGAGGAGGATCGGAACGCCGAGGAATCCGCGCATCGGTGGATGGTGCGGCGGGAAACCGACCGAGCGCGGATCCTCGCCGATGTCCGGGAGGCGTAGCGGCCGAGCGTCGCGGATGAGCACACCGAGGATGCCGCGACCGCGCGGAAGCTCACCGATCGCCGCGTGTGCTTCCGGGTCGATCCCGTGCGTCACGAACCGTTCCAGGGCGGTTCCCGCTCGGTCAATGACGCCGAGAGCCGCGTAACGCGCGCCGGTAACGCGTGCGGCTGCTTCGACGATCCGTTCGAGGAGCGCATCGAGCGAGAGCTCCGAGTTGATGGCGATGCCCGTCTCGACGAGCGCTCGCAGGCGGTCCGTCTCTTCTCCCGCCGACACTCCTCAATCGTCGCAGAACCTCCGTAGTAAGCCGCAATGAGATCGCGGGCAGGCCCCAGCGGATCGGCGGCTTGCCCCGATGGCGTTGCGCGTGGGCCGGGCTTGACTGAGAGCAACCCCGGAACCACCACCAAGGACTGGAGGCAGAGATGAGCACCATCACAGCTGATAACCGGTTAACAAGCACAATCCGCGCGAAGAGCGACCTGCTTCGGAAGCTCTCCGAGTGGGGCGGCTTCGGCGCCGGCGCGATCCTGGTCGCCTTCGGCGTCGTTGCGATCGTCATGGGCTTCAGCGGTCGCGCGACCGTCACTGACAGCCTGAAGCAGGAGAAGATCGTCGGAACGGCCGACATGACTCCTGCGCTGATTGCCAAGGAGGCGAAGGAGGCCGGGCTGACCGGCGTCGATCTCCCGACGGTCGCGGTTGCCGGTAAGGCAATCAACAGCGGCCCGCGGGCGCGCGCATTCGCGAGCTATATGCGGATCCACGCCCTCGAGGCGACCGGTGGTTACGCCTACGCCGAGATGGGTCGCTTCACCGCGAAGCCCGGCACGCCGAAGGCGCAGCTTGCAGTTGGGGGCGGGACGGACAACCCGCAGTACGCGCTGATCGACGCCGCCAGCAAGCAGCCGGTAACCAACGGCGCCCGAAACATCTGGGTGACCGAGACTGCCCTGACGACCGCGCTGAACACGTCCTACATGGCCGACAGGCTTGGCCTGTTCGGGATCGTGGTCGGGATCGCTCTCCTTCTGAGCGGGATCGGCTTCATCGTCCTGGCCTTCGCAGCGCTCCACCGCAAGAAGGCCCCCGCGCACCTCGTCTAGACGCGGCACAAGACGGGCCGGCGCCCGGTGGTTTCGTGGCAGGCGCCGGCCCACCTTCGTGAAGAGCGCTCCCGAGGGGAGCGTTCTTCGTTGAAGCCCCTTCGTAGAACCCCGCAAGTGAGATCCGCGTGGTCCCGGATGTCACACCGCCTCGCGGCTTCGAGACTTGAGGCATGAAGCAGATCGAGCCCAAGAGCTGCACGCTTCACCTAGTCGCTCAGGGTGAGCCTGAGCCGTGTCCGCGTGAGCGCTGTGCGTTTTGGGAACCCGGCGGCGCCGTCGTCGAAGGCACGTGCCTGATCGAGCGCCTCGGCGTCGACGTCGGCCGGCCCGACCTGGCAACCTACTTGCTCGAGACGCGTGAGCGACTCGAGCAGGCGAGAGACCTGGCCGAGGCCGAGGAGGCACACAGACAGTTTTCGCGCCGCATCGGTTGCGATCTTTGACTCCGACCAATGCGGATCAGTCGACCGCGCTCTCTCCTCTCGCCTCCTCTTCCATCCGCTTGAGCCGGATGTAGTAGTCGGGAAACTCATTCAGGTGAGCGAGCGCGATCTTCCCGGTCACGACGGGGTCGTCGTCCGTGACGTTCGTGAGGATGTCGCCTCCTCGGTCGTTTCGCTTTCGCGCGTAGAAGGTTTACGTTGTCCAACGGACACGCGCGCTCGTCTCGGGCGGCGGTCCTCGAGTAGCGAGAGGTTGGGCAGCCATGGAGTCAAGCAGCCAGACAACAGGCGGGCCGGCATATCCGGTCCAGTTCTCGGTCGAGTACCCGGATCGACCGCTCAACCGCCTGACCACCGCGTTCCGACTGATCGTCGCCATTCCGATCGTCATCGTCGCGGGCGCGCTCGGAGGACACGCGAGCGGCTACAGCGGGAGGCAGGGCTGGACCGTCGCCGCCGGGACCGGCGGCCTGCTGTTCCTGGCACCCCTCCTGATGATCGTGTTCCGGCAGAAGTATCCGCGCTGGTGGTACGACTGGAACCTCGAGCTCCAGCGGTTCTCGAACAGGATCGGTGTCTATCTGGCGCTTATGGACGATCGCTACCCGTCCACGGACGAGCAGCAGTCGGTCGTGCTCGACTTCCCGTATCCGGACGCTCGGCAAGGTCTGAACCGCTGGCTGCCGCTCGTGAAGTGGCTGCTTGCGATCCCTCACTACGTCTTGCTCGTGTTTCTCTGGTTCGCGGCGCTGGTAGCGGTGATCGTCGCGTGGTTCGCGATCCTCTTCACCGGCCGCTATCCCAAAGGCCTGTTCGACTTCGTCCTGGGCGTGTTCCGCTGGACGAACCGGGTCGTGGGCTATGCCTTCGTGCTGGTGACCGACGAGTACCCGCCGTTCCAGCTCAGTCCGTAAGGGCTTTCGTCCCCGGCCCTTCCTGCCGATAGAGGGGCCATGCGGAGACGTCCGATCGGCCAGATCCTCGTGGAGAAGGAGGCGATCACCGAGGAGGAGCTCGAGGCCGCGCTCGCGGAGCAAGAGCGCAGTGGGCGGCGCCTGGGCGAGATCCTCATCGAGCAGGGCCGCACCTCTTGGCTGGCGCTCGCTCGCGCGCTTGCAGAGCAAGTTCTGGACATCCAGACCCCCCCGGCGGGGCCTCCGCCGGAGGCGAAGTCCTCGCACGATGCGGTCGAGCTCGTCCGCGAGATGGCCGAGAGGGTGGCGAACCTCCCGCCGGTGCCGGATCCGCTGCCGCCCCAGCCGAGCCCGGTCGCGCCCACTACTCCCGAAGATCCCGAGCGCGAGCTCGCGCGGGCGGTTGCCGAACAGGTCGCCAACCTCGAGTCCCCGGTGGTCACAGAGACGCGCCTGCTGCGGCTGACGCCTGCGGCTCTGAGCGTCGACGATCCCGGAGAGAAGCTCCACAGCATCGAGGCGCTGCTGAAAGAACGCCAGCGCGCCTTCATCGAGCTCTTCACGACTGCCGAAACTTTGCGCATGAAGGTCGCGCGCCTCGAGGAGATCCTCGACGAGCGGGACCGCGAGCTCACACGCCTTCGCGTGCTTCGCGCGAGCTAGTCAACCTTTTCGCTCGACCGTAATCGAGGTGCCGAGGGTCTCGCCCTTGGCGTCGAGCGCCTGCACGGCGATGAACTTTCCGCTGGATCGGAGCGGAATTGCGGTCTCGAATCCCCTCTTTGCTGCGGAAGCGACGACTGCCAGGTCGTCGTTCGCGTTGCCAACGAGCACCCGCCACCGCGCGACCTCGGTCGCTCCATTCCAGCTCGCGTAAACGGTGTTGCCGACGACGGTCATCGCCGGAGGCCCTTTCGGCTTGCCGTGCCAGACGAAGCGGTACGCGCGATACGTGTCGGCGTCCTGCCCGGGAGGCTTGCCGTGCCCGAAGTAGGCGTCGAAGAGGACGCGGCCCTTTGCGTCGAGCTCGCTGACGTACGGCCACGCCCCCCAGCCGACGAGGATGTGCCCGTTCGGCAGGAACTGCGCGTTGCCCTCGAACGGCGCGAGCAGCTTCTTCGGGTGGCGGTAGCTGCGCACGAGCGTCGCCTTCTTCGTCCTCGCGTCGACGCGAAGGACGAGGATGCGCGAGAATTTCTCGACCGGCGGCGCCGCGCCGTTGTCGAACATCGTGATCGTGCCGTCCGGCTGCCGCCGCGCGTCGTGTTGCCATGCGAACGTCGTCCCGGCGCCCATCTCAAAGTCAGTCTGCTTTCCGCCCAGTCGCCAGAGAACCTTGCCGCTTCGGCGGCTGATCTCGTAGACGGCGTGCGTGTTGCGCCCGGACACGAGTAGGTTCCCGTTCGGCTCCTCGGCGATCGAGTTGAGGTGGATGTAGTCGTAGGGGAAGGGCTTCGTCCCCAATTGCTTGCGCGGCGGCTTGGAGTAGGACTCCGCAACGCCGATCTGCGGGTAGCTGTGCCACTCGAACAGCACGCGCCCGGTCGAGATGTCGACCTCCTGCACGATCCCGTCCCAGATCCTTCCTTCCCTCGGCCCGCCGATGGCCGTGAGGTCGACGATCTTTCGGTGGTAGATGCTCATCAGCGCGGTGTTCCGCGGCGTGATCAGGAACTCGTGCACGTCGCCGACCAAGCCGTTGCCCGGACGAACCTCCGCGACGGGCCGGTATGACTCGTCGTAGATCACAAACCAGCCGTTGCCGACACCCATCATCGACACGCGTCCGCGCCACCAGGTCAATACCGGCTTGTCTCGGTAGCGCTGGACACGGAAGTCCGTGACGCCCTTCGTGAGCTTGAGCGGATGGAACCAGACGACCTGTCCGCGGTTGTCCATGATCATCGGCCCCGCCTGGGCGACGACCATCTTGGGCCCGAGGAAGACGTAGCCCGGTGCGGTATGGCTCGCCGGCGTCGTGATCTTGACGACCGGTGGCTTCAGATCCGGGCGCGTGACGAAATGCTGTGCCGGCGGCGGCGGTCCCTTCGGCTTCTTGGGGGACGCGGCCTTCTTCATCTCTTCGTCGCAGCCCGTGACGACGAGGACCAGCGCCGCGACGGCCAGCGCGTAGACGCGAATCACGTCGCGGAGCATAGATCCATCAGTCGCGATGCAACGTCACCGAACGGGCCATCGACCGGTTCTCTCGATCCAGCGCGCGCACGGCGACGTACTCGACACCGTCCGGAAGTGCGATCTCCGTCTCGAAGCCCCGTTTCGGGACAGTGCCCAACGGTGCGAGCTCGTCGCGCGTCACGCCGCCGAGCAGCTGCCAGCTCCTGACCCCGGTCGCGCCGTTCCAGCTCACGAAGGCCGCGTTGCCGTCGAGCGCGACTGCGGGCCGGTACTTCGGGCGGCCGATCCACTGGAACCGGTACGCGCGGTAAGAATCGACCTGCCCCCGGCCGAACCGGCCGTCGAAGACCGCCTTCCCGCGCGGCCCGAACTCCGTGAAGTACGGCTGGTGACCCCAACCGACGAAGTAGTGACCGTTCGCGAGCCGCTGCATGTTGCCCTGATCCACCGCGACGATCGGCGGCGCATGGACGAAGCTGCGGATCACAGCGGCGTGACGGCGCTTTACGTCGAGCCGGAGGATCAGCCCACGCGACTGGCGGCGCAGCTTCGGCGCGGCCTCGTTGTCAAAGAGCGTGAGCGCGCCGTCGGGCCTACGCCGGACGTCGTGCTGCCAGGCGAAGCGGGCGCCGCGACCGAGGGAGAAATTGCTTCTCTTACCGCCGAGGCGCCAGAGGATCCGTCCCGTTCGCCGGCTGACCTTGTAGATCGTGTGCGTGTTGCGTGCGGAGACGAGGAAGTTGCCGTCAGGTTCCACTTCGATCGAGTTGATGTGGAAATAGTCGTAGATCCTGTCGGGCTTACGCGGGAGGCGGTAGTACGACTCGACGAGCCGGACGTGATCGATGCTGTGCCATTCGAACACGGCGCGGCCGGTGGCGAGATCGATCTCCTGGAACGCTCCTTCCAGGACCGACCTGCCCTTGACGGAGACGCGGTGGGAGAGCGTCATCAGCGCCGTGTTGCGCGGCGTGATCACGAACTCGTGCATGTCTCCGGTGAGTCCGTTCGCAGGCTGCACGTGCTTGACGAAGCGATACGAGCTGTCGTAGATCGCGTACCGGCCGACGTCGTCGCTGTCCTCGGACCGGCCGCGCCACCAGGTCAACACGGGGTGGCCGCGGTAGTGCTGCAGGCGGAAGTCGGTGACGCCCGGCGAGGCGACGGGGAGGAACCACACGACCTGTCCACGGTTGTCGAGGATCAGCGGACCCACCTGCGCCACGTCCTTCTTCGGGGCGATGAAGACGTAGCCGGAGCTCGCGCGGCGCGTGTGCCTGAGAATCCGGATCGGCGGCGGTCTCAGGTCCGGGCGCGAGCGGAAGTGCTGATACGGCGGCGTGGCCGCGCTCGTCGAGGAGTCCGCGGAGACCGCGAGCGCGACCAACGCGCCGACGCCGATGACCGCCAGGCCACGGACGACCATCGATCTAGGCCGCCTCGTGGACCGGCGCTGCAGGACGGACGATGAGCAGGATCGGCGCGGCAACGATGACCGTCGCGCCGATCGCCAGAGCAGCGACCCCGATCGCGTCCAGTGCGTAGCCGCCGAGCAGCGCCAGGCTTGCGCCCAGGAGCGCGCCGAGGAGATCGTTGAAGCCGAGCAGCCGCCCCCGCTCGGCAGGGTTCGTGCGGTCCGCGAGCTGAGCGGTCGCTGCAACGAACGCGATGTTCCAGCCGATGCCGAGGGCGAAGAGCAGGATCGCGGTGCCGACGACGCTCTCGACCCACAGCAGGCCGATCGTGGAGAGAGCCATTACCACGAGACCGACCTCGAGCGCGGAGGTCCTCCCGGTGCGGTCGATGATCGCGCCGATGACGAGGACGAGTGCGTACATGCCGAAGACATGTGCCCCACTGATCGGAAAGACAGAGTCCTGGCTGTGATGGTGGTGCTCGACGACGACGTAGCCGGAGAGATTCATCACCGAGACCATCACGCCGACACTGGCGAGCGCGGCGAGCATCGCTGGCAAGACACCCGGTCTTCGAACGAGCTCGCGGAGCGGCGCAGCCGTAACCGGCGCGGCGTCGGGGTCGTCGCGACTGTGGATGAGCTCTGCGATCCGCTTCGGATCGGGGCGCACGAACTGCACGAGCACGAGCGCGACGAGGGCCATGGCTCCGGCGGCGAGCCACGGCACGGTGAGCGAGTCGGCCTCGACGTCCTTGCCGGCGAACATCGGACTGAACACGGTCGGTCCGAGGATCGCTCCGAACACCGAGCCGAACAGGACGTAGGAGATCCCGCGTGCCCGCCGCTCGGGCGGATACATGTCGCCGGCCGCCGTGCGGATGAGTAGCGCGATGCCGCCGGACGCGCCGACGAGCGCGAAGCCCAGGATCACGGCCGGCGCCGACTCGGTGCGCGTCGCGAGCGCCGTCAACGCGCAGCCGGACGCGCCGAGCGCGAAGCCGCCGGTCATCACCGGAGTCCGGCCGAAGCGGTCCATCAGCCGTCCCGCAGGGAGGGCCGCGAGTCCGGATGCCGTGAGGAAGATCGCCGGACCAAGACCGAGGAGACCCTTCACACCCGTCACGAGGACGAAGGTCAGAGAGGAGACGGCAGCGACGAGCTGCAGGACGGCGGAGTTGACTGCCATCGTCGCCGAGAGAATCACCGTGTTGCGCCGGATCGGCAGGCTCGGCGCTGCTCCGCTGGCCACGAAGCCATTCAATCAGGCGGATTCCGGCCGGATTGGTTGAATGGAGCCCGTGAGGCATGCAGCCGCGGCAGTCCTGCTCGGTCTTGCGGCGCTGCTCCTTTGGCCCGTTTCGGCCCGTGCCCACGGCGATCTTGCCAGCGAATATCTCGCCGATCACGATGTATTTCTCCCGGTCAAAGCGAAGATCGACCCGAAGGCGGTCACACGTCTCGCGACCGTCGTCCGCGAGGCGGAAAGCGTGGGATTCCAGATCAAGGTTGCGGTCATCGTGCAGCCGGTAGATCTCGGTTCCCTCTTCCGCCTCTACCGGAAGCCGCAGACCTACGCAGAGTTCCTCGGTCTTGACCTCGCCACTGTGTATTCCGGTCGGGTGTTGGTCGTCATGTCGAACGGGTTCGGTTGCTCGCTGATCGGTCAATCGGATCAGCCGGGACGTCGAGCGCTGGCACGGCTTGAAGCGCCGGGCCGGAACGCGACGAACCAGGCGGAAGCGGCAACTGCGGCCATCCGGCGGCTGGCGGCGGCCGCAGGCCACCGGCTCGTAGTGCCGGAGGGCGGCAGCACGTCGGAGTCGAGAGACCGGATCACGATCGCCGCTGCGGCAACCGCAGGAGTCGCGCTCCTCGCCGGTTTCGTCCTGTATCGCCGTCAGCGCCGGCAGCGGCACACCTAGAACGAACGCGGTCCGCCCCGTACCCTTCGATCGTGGTGACCTGTCCGAGTTGTGGCCGGGAGAACCCGCCGGAGGCGAGGTTCTGCAACGCCTGCGGGGCGCCGCTCCCCGATCAGGCGCATGGACTGGCGGAGGAGCGCAAGGTCGTCACCGTCCTCTTCGCCGATCTCGTCGGCTTCACCGCGCGCGCGGAGCAGCTCGACCCGGAGGATGTGCGCGCAATCCTTAGCCCCTACTTCGCTCGCCTTCGCCGCGAGATCGAGACGTTCGGCGGGACCGTGGAGAAGTTCATCGGCGACGCCGTCATGGCCGTGTTCGGTGCGCCGCTGGCGCACGGGGACGATCCCGAGCGCGCCGTCCGGGCAGCGGTCGCGATCCGCGACGCGGTCGAGGAGATGAATGCGGCCGATCCCGAGCTCGAGCTCCAGGTGCGCATCGCCGTGAACACGGGGGAGGCCCTCGTCTCGCTCGGTGCGCGGACGAGCGAGGGCGAGGGCATGGTCGCGGGTGACGTCGTCAACACGGCATCTCGCCTCCAGTCGGCGGCACCCGTGAACGGGATCCTCGTCGGCGAGGAGACGTATCGCTCGACGCGTTCGGTGATCACATACGAAGAGGAAGAACCGGTCCTCGCAAAGGGGAAGCAGGCCCCGGTGCGGGTATGGCAGGCGGTTGCGCCATCCGCTCCGCCCGGCGAGCGTCCCGCGGGCCGCGTGCCGATGCTCGGCCGGACGTCCGAGCTCGCCGTGCTCGAGGGAATCTGGGAACGAGTGGTCTCGGAACGTCGTCCCCATCTCGCCACCGTCTTCGGGCCCGGCGGCATCGGGAAGACGCGCCTGGCCGTGGAGTTCGCCGAGGGAGCGCGCGCTTCGGGCGCGCGGGTGATCAGAGGACGCTCGCTCCCATACGGCGAGGTCACGCCCTACGGCGCGTTCGCTGCGCAGGTCAAGCAGATCGCTGGCATGTTCGACACGGATGCGATTGAGGAAGCGTCCCGCAAGCTCAGCGATGCGCTGGAGAAGCTGCTCGGCGACGAAGGCGCAGAGGCGGCAGCGCACATCCAGATGTTGATCGGCCTCGGGACCGAGGGGCAGGTCGGCGATCGCGGCACGTTGTTCTACTCCGCCCGGAGGCTCGTCGAGGCCCTTGCCGACGAGACGCCGACGGTCCTCGTCTTCGAGGACATCCATCTCTCGGCGTCGAGCATGCTCGACCTGCTCGAGACGCTTGCGTCTCGCGTCCGCGATGTGCCGCTGCTGCTCCTGACGCTCGCACGGCCGGAGCTGCTCTCGAACCGGTCGACCTGGGGCGGCGGACTGCCGGCATACACGGCGCTGCCGCTCGAACCACTCGGCGACGCGGATGCGGAGGAGCTGGCGCGGCGTCTACTCGAGTCTGCCGGTGCCGAGGTCCAGTCCGCGTCCGGCCTCGCCGAGACTGCCGAAGGGAACCCGCTTTTCATCGAGGAGCTTGCCACCTCGGTTGTCGAGCAGCGGACGAACGTCGACGGACTGCCGACGAGCATCCGCGGCATCGTCGCAGCGCGGCTCGACGCATTGCCGCCGGCCGAGCGCGACGCGCTTCTCGATGCCTCGGTTGTCGGCAAGGTCTTCTGGAACGGTGCATTGGCGTGCATGGCGGGAGATGAAGCCTTGCGGCTCGAGGCGCTGGATGCACTCGAAGGCCGCGACCTGATTCGCCGGGACCGAGTCTCGCGTCTGCAGGGATACCAGCAGTTCGCGTTCAAGCACCAGCTCATCTGCGAGGTCGCCTACTCCACGCTCCCGCGTGCCCTGCGGCGCGAGCGCCATGGATCGATCGCGCGCTTCCTCGAGCACGCCGTCAGCGAGGTCGGCGACGTCGCGCCCGCGCTTGCGCACCACTGGCGCGAAGCCGGTGACCCGGCGCGGGCCGCCCGCCATTACATCGCCGCCGGAGATCAGGCCAACCGAGGCTGGGCCAAGGACGTGGCCGCTTCCTTCTACAAGCAGGCCTTGGCCGTCATCCCCGAGGAGCAACACGAGCTGCGCCGCGACGTCACGAAGCGGCAGGCGGTGGCGATGTCGGCGATGTACCACATGCAAGAGATGCTCGCTGGCCAGGGCGGGCCACGGCGGGTTAACGGGGACTCTTAGAGCGGGAAGTCGTCCGGGGTGACGTCGCCGGCGATCTCGTAGACGCCCTCGATGTCGTGCAGACCGAGGCGGTCCCCGTGACGTCGCACGATCTCCTCGCTCGGCGCCTCGTAGACGCAGTACGTCTTCACCGTTCCCGCGTCGTCGACGACGACGTGGCTGTGCTCCCAGGTGATCTCCGGAAAGTGGTCGATGATGATCTTCTTCGACTGGCGGCTCACCTCCGGCATCTCGTCCGCCCCGACATGAAACCGCCGCTCGACAAGGAATTTCGTCATGGCCGAAGGCTACAGCTTCGGCCCCTGTCCGGCATCTCGGAGCCGTCTTCTCTCTCAGGAGAAACTTAGGTTGGCATGCTGTCGTATATGACTCCGTACAAGCGACGGAGGGAGCCGAGGTGACAGAGCAGCAAAGCGACCTGGCCGTGCCCTCGCCGACCGAGGCCAAGGATCGTCTCGAACAGGCGCTCTTCGAGATCAGGCGGGTGATCGCGGGACAGGACGCAATGCTCGAGCGCGTCCTCGTCTGCCTTTTGGCCCAGGGCCACCTCCTGATCGAGGGAGTCCCGGGCCTGGCGAAGACCCTGACCATCAAGACGACCGCGGGCGTCCTGGGCGGCACCTTCGCCCGTATTCAGTTCACGCCCGACCTCGTTCCCTCCGATCTGGTCGGCACGCGCATCTACCGCCCCGGCGAAGGCGCCTTCGACACGGAGCTGGGCCCTGTTTTCTGCAACTTCCTCCTCGCGGACGAGATCAACCGGGCCCCGGCAAAGGTCCAGTCCGCGCTGCTCGAGGTGATGCAGGAGCGGCAGGTCACGATCGGTCACACGACCTATCCAGTGCCGGACCCCTTCCTGGTGATGGCGACGCAGAACCCGATCGAGTCCGAAGGGACGTACCCCCTCCCGGAGGCGCAGATCGACCGCTTCATGCTCAAGGTGCTCATCGACTACCCGGAGCACGACGAGGAGCTGACGATCGTGCAGCGCCAGCTCGTCCCGCAGCCGGACCTGCGGCAGGCGCTCTCGCTGGATGATCTGCGCGCGCTGCAGCAGGCCGTGTTCGACGTGTACGTCGATCCGGCCCTCGTCAGTTACGCGGTCGCGATCGCCTCTGCCACTCGCGACCCCGTGGGGCACGGAGTGGCCGATCTCAAGGACTACATCTCGTTCGGTGCGAGCCCGCGTGGGCCGATCAGCCTGGTTCAGGCCTCGCGTGCGCTGGCGCTCGTCCGCGGACGCGACTACGTGCTCGCGGAGGACCTCCATGCCCTTGCGAAGGATGCCTTGCGCCACCGGCTCGTCCTCACGTATCAGGCCCTCGCCGAGGAGATGGCTCCCGACGTCATCCTCGACACCGTGATCGCCACGGTCCCCGTCCCCAAGACCGACCTCGCTCCTTCGAACGTCGCGTGAGTCCGTTCCGCGCGCTCCGGGCCGAGCCGACGCCCGAGCGACCGGGACCCGGGCCCTTGCCCGACGCCCTGCTGCGCGCGCTCGAGGTGAGCATCGGACGCAGGATCGGAGGGCTGCTCGCAGGCGACTACCGCTCGACGCTGCACGGTGAGGGAACGGAGCTCGCGCAGGTGCGGCCGTACGTTCCCGGCGACGACGTGCGCCGGATCGACTGGAACGTGACCGCCCGGACCGGGGAGGCGCACGTTCGCGTTCAGCTGGCCGAGCGGGTGCTCGTCACGTGGCTCGTCCTCGACACCTCGCCTTCGATGCAGTTCGGCACTGCCGATCGTCGCAAGGCCGACGTCGCCGAGGGCGTCGCGATCGCCGTCGGCCATGTCGCGACCCGGCGCGGGAACAGGCTCGGACTCGTGACGTTCGGCGATGCGGATCCTCGCGGTATCCCGCCCAGACAGGGGCGCATGGGTCTGATCGGTCTGCTGGCGGCGTTGCGCGAGGAAGGTGGGAACGGCGACGGGCGGGTGGGCGCGACCTCCCTGGGGGAGGCGCTTCGCCGAACGGGTGCCCTCGCGCGCCAGCGCGCGATCATCGTCGTCGTCAGCGACTTTCGCGGTCCACTCGACTGGCGTCGTCCGCTGCTCGAGCTCGCCGGCAGCCACGAGATCGTTGCAGTGGAGATCCGCGATCCTCGGGAGCAGGAGCTTCCGAACGCGGGCGTCCTCTGGCTCGTCGATCCGGAGACCGGCAGGCAGGTTCGAGCCGACACCGGGAGCGAGCGCCTGCGCGCGCGCTTTGCGGCGGCGGCGGTGGAGGAGCGTGCGCTCGTGGCGCGGACCCTGGCCTCGGGCGGCGCTCGTCACGTGGTGCTCTCGACGTCGGGTGACTGGCTGCGCTCGCTCGCCGTGTTCCTGCGACGGGGGCCGCGTCGGTGAGCTTCCAGTGGCCGCTCGCGTTGCTCGGCCTCGTCGTCGTGCCGGCACTGATTGCGTTGTACGTAGGACGGGAGCGCCGCCGAACCGAGTTCGCCGCGCGCTTCACGACTCCGGCGCTCCTGCCGAACCTCGTCGACTCCGCGCCGCGCTGGCGGCGTCACCTCCCGCTTGCGCTCCTGCTGCTCGCGCTGACGGCGATGGTCGTGGGCGTGGCGCGACCGCACGCCATGGTGAGCGTGCCGCGCGAGGAGGCGACGGTGCTTCTCGCCATCGATACCTCACTCTCGATGCGTGCCAAGGACGTCCGACCGTCGCGTCTGATCGCGGCGCGGACTGCAGCGTCGGCCTTCGTCGCGAAGATGCCGAAGAAGTTCCGCGTCGGCCTCGTCGGATTCTCGGGTCGGGCGTACGTGGCCCTACCGCCGACCGATGACCGCGCGCTTCTCCGCACGGCGCTCGACTCTCTGCGACCGGGCGAAGGGACCGCGCTCGGTGACGCCGTTGCGCTCGCAACCCAGCTCGGGCGGCGCCAGCGAGGACCCGACGGAACGATCCCTCCGGTCGCAATCCTCGTCATCTCGGACGGGGCGCAGATGAGCGGGCGGACCGATCCCGGCGCCGCCGCGCTGCGGGCAAGGTCGCTGCACATTCCGGTCTACGCCGTCGTTCTCGGTAGCGAGGACGGCGTGATCACCGTCCCTCTGGCCAACGGCTTTCAGGCGCAGATCCGCGTCCCGCCGAGCCCGGAGACGCTTCGAACCCTCACGCGCCTGACCGGGGGCAGGTTCTTCACGGCGCCGAACGACGCACGTCTGCGCCAGATCTACGAGAAGCTCGGCTCGCACCTCGGTCACCGAAGGCAGTCCAGAGAGATCACCGATCTCTTTGCCGGGGGGTCGGCGGCCTTTCTGCTCCTTGGCGGCGGACTGTCGGCGCTGTGGTTCCGGAGGGTCCCGTGAACCGGCTCCTGCCGGCCGCCGCCGTGGCGGCTGCGACACTCGCGCTCGGAGCATCTCCGGCGGGGGCAACGAACGAATGCCATGGCCTGCAGGTGTGCGTGCGTGTTGCCGGCCCGTGGGTCGTCGTCCCGGCGAGCCTGGGGACGCCGCGCTCGCGGGTCGACTACCAGCTCTCATGTCCGCGCGGCTTCGTGGTGGGTGGATTGGATGCCCAGCTGAGCGACCGCGCCATCGACGTCGAGTTCGCGGGGAAGCTCGGAAGCCCCATCAACCCCGGTGTCACGACGACACGGTCAGCGCTCTTCAGGGCGACGTATACGGGGAACTCGCCTCGCGGTCCGACCTTCCGTCCGCACCTCGGCTGCATACCCTCCGTAGGGGGTGGCACCGGACCGGTGCCGTTCAAGGTTCGGTCGGTGTTTCCACCCGGCGAGCCGACGATCCGGCGTGTTCGCAACGTCGGACTTCGGCCCGGAAACCGCAGCGTCGTCGCAGCCTGCGCGGCAGGTGAGCGCCTGATCTCCGGCTGGCACGCGATCGGCTTCGTCGCTGCGGCTCCGCCCAGCGCCGTGCAGGTAGGGAGCGTCGTTGCGACTCGCATCTTGCGTGCCGGACGCGTCGAGGTGCGCGTACACGTGGGCGTCGGCGCCGGCAACGCCGTGCTCCAGGTCGGCGCAGTCTGCGGAGGCGGATCGTGAGCTTCGACCGGCCGCTGCTCCTCCTGACGCTGCTCGTCGTCCCCGTCGCCCTCGCTCTCTACCTCCTCGTGCAGCGACGGCAGATGCGCTACGCGATCAGATTTACGAATCTGCACGTTCTCGCGGGGGTCGTGCGCGGGCGGGTGTGGCGCCAGTACGTCCCGCTTGCCCTCTTCCTGCTCGCGCTCGCCGCGCTCTGCATCGGAGTCGCCCGCCCACAGCGGTCCACCCTCGTGCCGACGGATCGCGCCACCGTGATCCTCGTCGTAGACGTCTCGCGCTCCATGGAGGCGAAGGACGTGAAACCGTCGCGGCTCCGTGCGGCTACGGCGGGGGTTCGGTTGTTTCTCGACCGTGTACCGAAACGACTGCAGATCGGCTTGATCGCCTTCGCCGGCAATCCCGCCGTCGCGACGCCGCCCACAACCGACCATCGACTTGTCCGGGAGGCTCTCGACACCGTCCAGTGGTTCCCGTCCTTTGGCGGAACCGCGATCGGCGATGCGCTTGCGGCGGCGGTGAAGCTCGGCCAGCAGGCGGTCAAGGGGGAGAGCGGGAATCTCGCCTCCGCGTCCGTTGCGCTGCCGGCGACGAAGGCGCGGGGGTTGGTTTCGATTCTCTTCCTCTCGGACGGCGCCCAGACTCGAGGTGTGCTCGCACCGCTCCAGGGGGCGGAGCAAGCCCGGACCGCGGGCATCCCTGTGTACACGATTGCGCTGGGAACGCCGAACGGCACGCTGAACTTCGGGTTCGGCCGCGGCCGCGCCTTCCGTGATCCCTACGGATCGGGCTACACGCGCGGAGTGCCGGTGCCCCCGGATCCGGGAACGCTGAAGGCAATTGCGCAGAGAACCGGAGGCGAGTTCTTCGCCGCACGGAGCGCGAAGTCCCTCCGGGCCGCGTACACGAGGCTCGGCTCGCGTCTCGGACGCAAGCCCGGCACGAGCGAGGTCACGTACGGCTTTCTCGCGGGCGCGGCCGGGTTGCTGATCGCAGCCGGACTGCTCTCGGCGCTCTGGTCGCCGCGTCTCCCTTAGAGCCTAGTCCGCCGAGGGGTCGAACTCGAGCCGCACGCGGGGAAGTCGGCGACGCTGCGTCGCTCGGGCCACGCGCTCGACCGTTTCCTTCGTCTGCACGAGCTCCGTCTTGGCCTCGCGCTGGTCGATGTGAATCTCGTGCTGGATCTCCCTGACCTCGCTCATGAGCTCGGCGACCTCGAGCTGGATCCGATGGAGCTCGCGGCCGTCCCGGTAGCTCTTGACCGCGAGGGAGATGAGCGGAACCGTGGCGAGGATGCTGAAGCATCCGCTCACGACGACGAAGACGTCGAGCGGGGAGACGTGCATCACCTACACCTACCGACTGCGGAGGCAGAGCGCAAAGATGCTGCGGATCGCACTAAGGCGCGGCAGCGGCTCCCGCTCTTCCCGCTACGCTCTCGCAATGCCCGGGGACAAATCAGAGCCGCTGACGCAGGCCCAGAAGGAGCAGCTCGAAGCCGAGCTCGCGGAGCTCGTCGGGCCGCGACGCGCCGAGGCCGTCGAGGCGATCGCGACTGCACGGAGCTTCGGCGACCTCGCCGAGAACTTCGAGTACCACGCGGCGAAAAACGAGCAGGGACTGCTGGAGCGGCGCATCACGATGCTCCGCGACCGGCTCGACCGGGCGGTCATCGTCGAGGAGAGCTCCGCTGCGAGCGACACGGTGGGTGTCGGGACGCGGGTGGAGATCGAGGACGAGCAGGGCGAGCGGATGCAGGTGGAGATCTCGAGCGTCGGCGGCGTCTCACCGGACTCGCCCGTCGGCCGAGCGCTCCTAGGCCGCAAGGTGGGCGACGAGGTCGAGATCGAAGCGCCGCGCGGTTCCTGGCGGGCACGCATCCTCTCCGTCAACGGAACGTAGGTCCGTGCCGCAACGAGAAGACATTCGCGACGTCGCGATCGTCGCCCACGTCGACCACGGCAAGACGACGCTCGTGGATGCGATGCTCTGGCAGTCCGGATCGTTTCGCGAGAACGAAGAGGTCGCCGAGCGCGTCCTCGACTCGATGGACCTCGAGCGCGAGAAGGGCATCACGATCCTGGCGAAGAACACGGCGGTGCATTACGGCGGCGTGAAGATCAACATCGTCGACACGCCGGGACACTCCGATTTCGGCGGCGAGGTCGAGCGCGCATTGACGATGGTGGACGGCGTCCTGCTGCTCGTTGACGCGAGTGAGGGCCCGTTGCCGCAGACACGCTTCGTCTTGCGCAAGGCGCTCGAGGCGCGACTGCCGGTAATTCTCGTGGTCAACAAGGTCGACCGGCCGGACGCGCGGATCGAGGAAGTCGTGAACGAGGTGTACGAGCTCTTCCTCGACCTCGATGCGGACGAGAGCCAGATCGAGTTTCCGATCGTGTACTCCAACGCCCGAGCGGGCTCGGCGGGTCTCGAGCCCGACCAGCTTGCGGACGATCTCGAGCCGCTGTTCGACCTGCTCGTCGCACGGATCCCGCCGCCCTCGTACGAGGAACAGCATCCGCTTCAAGCGCATGTCACCAATCTCGACGCCTCGCCGTACGTCGGACGGCTTGCACTCTGCCGCATTCGCGAAGGCACGATCCGCCGGGGACAGCAGGTCGCATGGTGCCGCGCCGACGGCCGGATCGAGCGCGCGAGGGTGACCGAGCTCTACGTGACCGAGGCACTGGACCGCGTCGAGGCCGAGGAGGCCGGCCCCGGCGAGCTGATCGCCGTCGCCGGCATCCCGGACGTGACGATCGGCGAGACCCTGGCGGATCCTGACGATCCACGCCCCCTCCCCGTGATCGGCGTCGACGAGCCGAGCCTCGCGATGACGATCGGGATCAATACGTCCCCGCTCGCCGGGCAGGACGGCAACCGCTTGACGGCGAGCATGGTGGAGGCACGGCTCGGTCAGGAGCTGATCGGCAATGTCTCCTTGCGCGTTCTCCCGACCGAAGGCCCGGATGCCTGGGAGGTCCAGGGACGGGGCGAGCTGCAGCTCGCCGTGCTCGTCGAGCTGATGCGGCGCGAAGGCTTCGAACTCACCGTGGGCAAGCCACAGGTCGTGACCCGTGACGTCGACGGAAAGGTGCACGAGCCCGTGGAACGCCTGTCGATCGACTCGCCCGACGAGTACATCGGCGTGATCACGCAGATGCTCGCGCTCCGCAAGGGCCGTCTCGAGCAGATGGTCAACCACGGCACGGGCTGGGTGCGAATGGAGTACCTCGTGCCCGCAAGAGGGCTAATCGGCTTCCGCACCGAGTTCCTGACCGAGACACGAGGCACAGGCATCCTCCATCACGTCTTCGACGGGTACGAGCCCTGGCACGGCGAGTTGCGAACGCGACCGACCGGAAGCCTCGTTGCCGATCGACGTGGATCTGCGACTGCCTTCGCATTGCTCAACCTGCAAGAGCGCGGGCAGCTGTTCATCGCGCCCGGCACGGAGGTCTACGAGGGCATGGTCGTCGGCGAGAACGCGCGGGCCGAGGATCTCGACGTCAATCCCACGAAGGAAAAGAAGCTCACCAACATTC
>WNFV01000964.1_pt1 | contig 76481 bp, 71 predicted proteins | sample 5400101 | NCBI WGS metagenome assembly WNFV01 (sample SAMN13153361, study PRJNA577476) | soil metagenome | isolation source: 115 cm soil or saprolite under grassland replicate 1 | place: USA:California | collected 2016-06-15
TCCTGTCCGCCGCGCTGCGGAAGCCTCGAGCCGCGTCGACGCGCTCGTGCGCGACATGCACGCACGCTCCGCGGTCGCCGGCGTCGGCGCTCTCGTCGATGCGCGCGGCCGGCCGTTGCGCGACCTGCGCATCTCGGTGACCGACCGCTGCAACTTCCGTTGCGTCTACTGCATGCCGAAGGACGTGTTCGGCCGCGACTACCCGTTCCTGCCGCACGGCGAGCTCCTGACGTTCGAGGAAATCACGCGACTCGCGCGGCTGTTCAAGGCGCAAGGCGTCAACAAGATCCGGCTGACGGGGGGAGAGCCGCTGCTGCGCAAGAACGTCGAGCGGCTGATCGAGATGCTCGCCGGCATCGGCGGGCTCGATCTGACGCTCACGACCAACGGCGCGCTGCTTGCGCGCAAGGCGCGCTCGCTGAAGGACGCGGGGCTGCAGCGCGTCACGGTAAGCCTCGACGCACTCGACGACAGCGCGTTTCGCGCGATGAACGACGTTGACTTCCCGGTCGCGCGCGTCCTCGATGGGATCGATGCGGCGGCCGCCGCCGGACTCTCGCCGATCAAGGTGAACATGGTGGTCAAGCGCGGGGCGAACGAGCGCGAGATCGTGCCGCTCGCGCGCCACTTCCGCGGCAGCGGTCACATCCTGCGCTTCATCGAGTTCATGGACGTCGGCCACACCAACGGCTGGCGAATGGACGAGGTTGTGCCGGCCGCCGAAGTGCTGAAAATCGTCGACGCCGAATTTCCGATCGAGCCGGTCGATCCGAACTATCGCGGCGAAGTCGCCGAGCGCTGGCGTTACCGCGACGGCGAAGGCGAGATCGGCGTCATCGCGTCGGTCACGCAGGCGTTCTGCAGCGACTGCACCCGCGCGCGGCTGTCGACGGACGGCAAGGTGTACACGTGCCTGTTTGGCACCGAAGGCTTCGATCTCAAGACGCCGTTGCGCGAGGGCGCGAGCGATGCCGAGCTCGCCGATGCGATCGCCGCGATCTGGCGCCAGCGCGCCGACCGCTACTCGGAGCTTCGAACCGCGGCGACCGCCGCGCTGCCGAAAGTCGAGATGAGCTACATCGGCGGGTAGGAAAAGTAGGGTCAGACTCGACTTTTCATGCAACCGGTTGCCAACTCGCAAACGAGCACGAAAAGTCGAGTCTGACCCTACTTTTCCGAGCATGAACGCGCCCGACATTCCTTATCGCCCGCTGCTCACCGACGCCGCGCGGCCCGCGACGTTCGACGTGCCCGCGTACGACGAGCACGGCGAGCGGCGCGACGTGCCGATCGCGGGCGAGCATCCGCTGACGCTCTACATCGACAAGCAGGAGCTCGTTACGCTGATGACGCTGGGCGGCGCGCCGGAGGCGCTCGCGATCGGCTATCTGCGCAACCAGCGCTTGATCGACCGCATCGAGGACCTGGTCGCCGTGCAGGTCGACTGGGAAGTCAATGCCGTCGCGGTGACGACACGCGGCGGCCTTGCCGACCTCGAAGCCAAGACCGCGAAGAAGACGACGACGACGGGCTGCGGCCAAGGCACCGTGTTCGGCGACCTGATGGCGGAAATCGATAACGTTCGGCTCCCCCAAGGCGCAACGCTCACGCAAGCGGCGCTGTTCGATCTGCTCGACCGCGTCCGGCTGCATGAAACGATCTACAAGCAGGCCGGTGCCGTGCACGGCTGCGCGCTCGCGACCAACACGCCCGATCGCGCGGAGATCCTGATGTTCGTCGAGGACGTCGGCCGTCACAACGCGGTCGACGCGATCGCGGGCCGGATGTGGCTCGACGGCATCGAAGGCGACGACAAGATCTTCTACACGACCGGGCGGCTCACGTCCGAGATGGTGATCAAGGCCGCACAGATGCGCATTCCATTCCTCGTGTCGCGCTCGGGCCTGACGCAGATGGGCCACGAGATCGCGCAGAAGGTCGGCATGACGATGATCGGGCGCGCGACCAACAAGCATTACCTGCTGTTCACCGGCGGCGAGCGGTTTCGCCGCGACGCCGATGGCTGATGCCGCAGCGGCCGCGCGCACCGAGGCTCGCGGCCGCTGCCATTGCGGTGCGGTGCGGTTCGTCGCGCGCTTTCCGTCGCGCTTCGCGTGTCACTGCCACTGCGAGAGCTGTCGCCGCGCGCATGGCGCCGCGTTTGTCACGTGGGTCGGATTCGGGAGCGATCAGGTGACGATCGAGCGCGGCGCGGATCAGCTCGCCACGCACGAGTCCTCACCCGGCACTGCGCGCAAGTTTTGCGCACGCTGCGGCACCAAGCTCTTCTTCGAGTCGGCGCGCTGGCCCGGCGAGACGCACATCGTGCGCGCGGCGTTCGACGAGCCGCCCGATCGCGAGCCCGACGGCCACGCGTTCTACGCCGAGCACGTCGCGTGGCTGCCGCATCTGCGCGACGTGCCGGCCGCTTGAGCGTGTCGCGATGATCGCGCCGCACTCCGTCGCGGGCATCGTGCTCGCCGGCGGCCAGGGGCGCCGGATGGGTGGCGTCGACAAGGGTCTCATCGAGCTCGCCGGAAGGCCGATGATCGAGCACGTGCTCGAGCGGTTCCGGCCGCAGGTCGGCGAGATCCTGATCAACGCGAACCAGAATGCCGATCGCTATGGCGCGTACGGCGTACCGGTCGTCGCCGACGCCGTCGGCGGTTTCGCAGGACCGCTCGCCGGCCTGCACGCGGGGTTGATGCGAACGACGAAGCCGTTCGCGTGTACGGTTCCGTGCGATTCGCCGTTCCTTCCGTCCGATCTCGTCGCGCGGCTCGCCGCGGCGCTCGACAGCGAGCGCGCGCAGCTCGCCGTCGCGCGCACGTTCGATCAGCCGCATCCGGTTTTCGCGTGCATGCGGCGCGATGTGCTGCCCGGACTCGCCGAGTTCCTGCAAACGGGCGGACGCAAGATCGACGCGTGGTACGCCGCGCTCGCGGTCGTCGAAGTCGCGTTCGACGACGAAGCCGACGCGTTTCGCAACATCAACACGCGCGACGAGCTCGCCGGGCTCGAGCAGTCGCGGGGCCGATGAGCATCGCGTGGCCGAGCACGCTCCGACCGACGGGACCGCGGCTCGGCGAACGGGCAGCCGGCCGCGACAACAATTTCCCCGTGCTACGTCACATTGCCGCGGGGCTCGTCGTGCTCACGCATGGGTACGCACTCGCCGGCCACGAACTGCCGCAGTCGTGGATGCCGTTTCTCGTCAACGCCGACCTCGGCAACTACGCGGTGAAGGCGTTCTTCGTCATTTCGGGCTTCCTCGTCACGCGCAGTTTCCTGTCCGGTCACGGCTCGCTGCGCCGCTTCGTGATCGCGCGATCCTTGCGGATCTATCCCGCGCTCGTCGCGTCGGTGCTGCTCGGCGTCGCCCTCGCCACGGCGACGAATTTGCGTCCTGCCGCCTCCGTGCTGACGGATGCGTCGACGTGGGGATACGTTTGGCGCAATGCGACCGCCTGGAGCTTCGTGGCCAATGTTCCGGGCTCGTTTCCGCACAATGCGATTGCGGGCGGCCCCAACGGCTCGCTGTGGTCGTTGCCGCTCGAGATTCGCATGTACGCGCTTGTCGCGCTCGTCGGCGCCGGCGGTTTGCTGGCGCGAGCGAAGGTGGCTACGATCGCGCTGCTCGTCTGCGTCGCCGCGATCGTCGCATTCGGTCCGTGGAACGTCGCGTACGTGCTCGACGGCTGGCAATGGACGTTCGTGGTGAGCTTCCTGCTCGGCACGGCGGCGTATCTTGCGCGCGACCGCATTCCGATCTCGCTTGGCCTCGCGCTGCTGCTCGTGCTCGCGATGATGGCCGCGGCCGGCCATGCGCCAGCCGAGACGGTCTTCACGCTGTTCCTGCCGTACTGGGTGCTCGTGCTCGCGTACCATCCGGCACTGCCCGTTGTGCGGCTTCCCGGCGATTACTCGTATGGAATGTACGTGTACGCGTTTCCGCTGCAGCAAAGCGTTGTGCATGCGCTGCCCGGGTTGTCGATTGCGACGATGTTCGCCGTGTCGGTTCCGTTGACGCTGCTCGTCGCGGCCGCGTCGTGGCACGCGCTCGAGCAGCCGATGCTGCGCAGGAAACCGCGTCCGTGATCGCCGCCGGGCTCGTACAATCACGTCCGAGCTCCGCCGCCCTTCCCGAACCGAACCTGGAACTGCCATGACCGCGCCCCGCACGTTGCGCGACGCTTCCTGCGCCGACGATTACGATCCGAACTCGATGCCCGTCGACAAGGCGCGCGCGCTGATCCGCGCGTTCCTCACGCCGGTCAGCGCCACCGAGCGCGTGCATGTGCGCAACGCGCTCGACCGCGTGCTCGCCGAGGACGTCATGTCGCCGCTCGACGTGCCCGGACACGACAACTCGGCGATGGACGGTTGGGCGGTGCGCTTCGCCGATCTCGCCACGGAGGGTGAGACGACGCTCACGCGGATCGGCGAGTCGTTTGCCGGCCGGCCGTACGCGGGCACCGTGCTTCCCGGAAGCGCCGTGCGCATCTTCACGGGCGCCGTCATGCCGGTCGGCGCCGATACGGTCGTCATGCAGGAGCGCGCGAGCGAGCACGCGGGCAACGTGACGATCGCCGCGGGCGCCGTCACCAAGGCCGGGCAGAACCGCCGCTTCGCCGGCGAGGACTTGAAGCGCGGCCAGGTCGTCTTCCACGCGGGACAGCCGGTGCGTCCGGCCGAGCTCGGCATGCTCGCCTCGCTCGGCATCAACGAAGTGAGCGTGTTTCGCAAGCTGCGCGTCGCGTTCTTCTCGACCGGTGACGAGCTGCGCTCGATCGGCACGCCGCTCGCGAAGGGCGAGATCTATGACAGCAACCGATACACGCTTCATGGCATGCTCGTGCGGCTCGGTTGCGACGCGCTCGACATGGGTGTGGTTCCCGACGTGCCGGCGGAGCTCGAGCGCGCATTCGCGACGGCCGCCGCCGCCGCGGACGTCGTCATCACGTCGGGCGGCGTGTCGGTCGGCGAGGCGGACTTCGTCAAGCAGCTGCTCGACAAGCTCGGCGAAGTGCTGTTCTGGAAGATCGCGATGAAGCCGGGACGCCCGCTCGCGTACGGTCGGCTCGGCAACGCGATGTTCTTCGGACTGCCGGGCAATCCGGTGTCGGTGATGGTGACGTTCTACCAGTTCGTTCGCGACGCGCTGCTCGTCATGCAGGGCTGCCGCGACGTCGCGCCGCTGCCGACGTTCAAGGTCGCGCTCGCCGCGCCGATCCGCAAGGCGCCCGGCCGCACGGAGTTCCAGCGCGGCGTTCTCGCTCGCGACGCTGCCGGAGGACTCAGCGTGCGCACGACCGGTGACCAGGGCTCGGGGATCCTGTCGTCGATGTCGCAGGCGAACTGCTTCATCGTGCTGCCCGCCGACTGCGGCAATGTCGAGGCGGGAACGATGGTCGACGTGCAGCTGCTCGAAGGGCTGGTGTAGCGCGTCTGCACTTAGTACGCGTTGCAAATCCTGCACTTTTTGCCACACCGCCGTAGGTTTTCGCGACCGCCGATGGACGGCGGGCACATCGGCGGAACTCGCGGTTCCGACTGCGGCTCGGAACCGTATGCCCTTTGTCGGTACGGTCATCGCCGCATCGCCCGTCGAACTGCCGCAATGGCGCGCGCTTGCGCGGCTCGTTGCGATCGCGCTGCTGATGACGATCGGCAGCTGCGCGACCGTCGAGTTGCGCGATGTGCCGCGCGTACCGTCGGTCGCGTACGAGACGCCCGCGGCGACGCGACTCGGCAAGGCGATCTACGCCGAAGCCGCGAAGCACGGCGGCCAGTCGGCTTTCCGCGTCGTCGAGTCGGGTCTTGCCGGATTCGCCGCGCGCATGAGGTTGATCGACGCCGCCGAGCAGACGGTCGACCTGCAGTACTTCCTGATGGAAGGCGAGACCGCTGAGCTCGTCGGCGAGCGCCTGCTCGCCGCCGCCGACCGCGGCGTGCGCGTGCGCGTGCTGATCGACGACTACGGTCAGCGCGGCAACCAGCGTACGCTCGCCGCGCTGTCGTCGCATCCGAGAATCGAGGCACGCACGTTCAACCCGGTCCTGATGCGCGGGCCCGCCGCCGCGCTCGCGGCGTTCGAGTACGTCGCGCGCGGCGCCCAGCTCAACCGCCGGATGCACAACAAGCTGTTCGTCGTCGACAACGCCATTGCGCTGATCGGCGGGCGCAACATCGGCGACTCCTATTTCGAAGCGCCCGGACCGATCGACTTCCAGGATCTCGATCTCGTCGCCGCGGGCCCGATCGTGCGCGAGCTGTCGGCGAGCTTCGACGATTACTGGAACAGCGACTACGCCGTACCCGTCGAGGCGCTGATGCTGCGCTCGCCGAGTGCCGAGGACGTCGCCGAAGCGCGCGCGACGCTCGCCGCGGCGCGCGAGCGCAACCGCGACACGCCGTACGCGCGTGCCGTGATCACGTCGCGACTGCCGCAGGCGCTCGTCGACGGCAAGTTCGCGCCGACGTGGGCGCGCGCCCGCGTGCTCGCCGACAGCCCGCGCAAGGTCGATCCGATACGCGACGACGGCAGGCGGCGCATCGGCGACGAGCTGCTGCCTGCGTTCGGGTCGGTTGCGCGGGAGCTGCTCATCGTTTCGCCGTACGTCATTCCCGGCGAAGCGGGCATTGCGGCGATTCGCGCGGCGAGCGCGCGCCACGCTCGCGTGGGCATCCTGACCAATTCGCTTGCGACGACCGACGCGCCGCTCGCGCACGCGGGCTATGCGTCCTCGCGCGCTGCGCTGCTCGACGCCGGCGTGGAGCTGTACGAACTTAAGTCGCAGGCGACGGCGTTCGGGCGCAACGAGCGCCGCGGACCGAGCAGCGGCTCGCGCACGTCGCTGCACGCGAAGGCGCTCGTGTTCGACCGCCGCTTTGTCTTCTTCAGCTCGATGAACCTCGACGAGCGCTCGATCCGCCTCAACACCGAGGTGGGCCTGTGGATCGACAGCCCCGCGCTCGCGACCGAGATCGCGCGCCGCTTCGACGAAGCCACCAGACCGGACAACAGCTATCACGTCGTGCGCTCGGCTGAAGGAAGGCTCGAATGGATGAGTGCGAGCGATGGAGTCGCGCAGCGCTACGACGACGAGCCCGACACGACAGCAACAGAGCGCCTGCGAGCGCGCCTCACGCAGCTGCTGCCGATCGAACGAGAGCTCTGACAACCGAGCCCGGCGCGCGTTGACAGCGGCAGCCGCGCGCACGTACGATTGCCGATGGGGGCTTGCGCAGACGCCCCGCACCACCGACGGCCGCTCCGTCCAAGTTCTGCTTTGTCGCTGCGTACGCAGCCGGAGAGAACTCATGAGCGCACCGAACGCCGTCACGCCGCAATCGCTGTCGCAAGCCCTGCAGCAATTCCCGCCGCCGGTCGTCATCGACGTTCGCGTCGCCGAGTCGTTCGCACGCGATCCGCAAATCATCGCCGGCGCCATCCGGCGTGCTGCCGACGCGCTCGACGCCTGGGCGCAAACGGCCGAGCCGTGGCGCGCCGTCGTCGTCTACTGCGTTCACGGTCTCGACGTGGGCCGCGGTGCCGCCGCTGCGCTTGCCGCGCGCGGTGTCGATGCGTCCTACCTTGACGGCGGACTGGAAGCGTGGCGCGACAGCGGCGGTGCGACCACGCCCTATCGCGCGCCGACTCGATGGGTGACGCGCGAGCGCCCGAAGATCGACCGCATCGCGTGCCCGTGGCTCGTGCGCCGCTTCATCGATGCCGATGCGCAGTTCTTTTACGTGCCGTCGGCCGATGTCGTCGCATTCGCACGCGAGTACGGTGCGCAACCTTACGATGTGCCGGGCGTGCGCTACACGCACGACGGCAAGCGCTGCAGCTTCGATGCGTTCATCGCGCATCACGAGCTCGCCGATCCGGCGCTCGCACGGCTCGCGACGATCGTGCGCGCCGCCGACACGAACACGCTCGAAGCGGCTGCGCAAGCGCCGGGTTTGCTCGCCGCCTCGCTCGGACTGTCGCGGATGTTCGCCGACGATCACGCAATGCTGCGTTACGGCATGCTCGTCTACGACGCGCTCTACGCGTGGTGCCGGGCATCCGAGCCGTCGTCCTCATGAGAGGCGATGCTGACGCCGCACTGCCCGTTGCGCCGACGCGCGCCGAGGCGTTTCGCTACTGGCTGCGTCTGGGCTGCATCAGCTTCGGCGGACCGGCGGGCCAGATCGCGATCATGCATCGCGATCTGGTCGAATCGAAGCGCTGGATCTCGGAGACGCGCTTCCTGCACGCGCTCAACTACTGCATGGTGCTGCCGGGGCCCGAAGCGCAGCAGCTCGCCACGTATCTCGGGTGGCTGCTGCATCGAACGTGGGGTGGCATCGTCGCGGGCGCGCTGTTCGTGCTGCCCTCGCTCGGCGTGCTGATCGCGTTGTCATGGCTGTACATGGCGTACGGCGATGTGCCGGCCGTGGCGGGCGTGCTCTATGGCGTCAAGCCCGCCGTCGTCGCCATCGTGCTGCACGCGGCCTGGCGGATCGGCCGGCGCGCGCTGAAGCACCCGGCGCTGTGGGCAATCGCCGCCGCCGCATTTGTCGCGATCTTCGCATTCGGCGTTCCGTTCCCCGCGATCGTGCTCGTCGCCGCAGCGATCGGCGCGCTCGGCGGGCGTTTCGCACCCAACGCCTTCGCGACGGGCAGCGCGCACGCGTCGAAAGCCGACGCCGCGCACGCGCCCGCGTTGATCGACGACGACACGCCGACGCCGTCGCATGCGAGCTTTCGGTGGACACGGCTCGCCGCCGTCGTCGGCGTCGGGCTTGCGTTGTGGCTCGCCGCATTCGCGATCGCGTTTGCCGCGAGCGACAACGCATTCACGCTGACCGCGATGGCCTGGTTCTTCACCAAGGCGGCGCTTCTCACGTTCGGCGGCGCCTACGCCGTGCTGCCGTACGTCTACCAAGGCGCGGTCGAAACGTACGGCTGGGTAACGCCCGCGCAAATGATCGACGGTCTCGCGCTGGGCGAGACGACGCCCGGCCCGCTGATCATGATCGTCGCGTTCGTCGGCTTCGTCGGCGGCTGGACGAAGGCGCTCTTCGGCGCCCACGCGCTCGGCCTCGCGCTGGCAGGGATCGCCGGCGCATGCGTAGCGACATTCTTCACGTTCCTGCCGAGCTTCGTGTTCATCTTCGCCGGCGGCCCGCTGATCGAGTCGACGCACGGGCGCATCGGCTTCACTGCGCCGCTCACCGGCATCACCGCGGCCGTCGTCGGCGTCATCGCGAGCCTCGCCGCATTCTTCGCGTACCACGTGCTGTGGCCGGCCGGCATCGGCGGCCGCTTCGATGTCATCGCGGCGCTTTTCGCGGCGGCCGCTGCATTGGCGCTCTTCCGCTTCGGCGTCGGCGTCATCCCCGTGATCGGCGCGTGCGGCGTCGCGGGTCTGGCGGTCACGCTCGCTCGAACGCTCGCGTAGACTTTGCGCCGATGAAACGCGGATTCGACATCGCAGCGTACTGCGCGCGCATCGGCTACGACGGAGCGCTCGCGCCGACGCGCGTCGTGCTCGATGCCCTGCATCTCGCGCACGCGACGTCGATCCCGTTCGAGAACGTCGACGTCGTGCTCGGTCGCCCGATCCGGCTCGATCTCGAAAGCGTTCAGGCGAAGCTCGTCGCCGGCGGCCGCGGCGGCTATTGCTTCGAGCACAACACGCTGTTCGCAGCGGCGCTCGAGGTTGCCGGATTCGACGTGCATCGTCTCGCCGCGCGTGTGCGCATCGGAGCGTCGGTCGTGCGGCCGCGCACGCACATGCTCCTCGCTGTGGAGATCGACGGCGTTATCGTGATCGCGGACGTCGGTTTCGGCGCTGACGGACTGCTGCTGCCGGTTCCGCTCGCGAGCACGAATCCGACGCGCCAGTTCGCATGGACGTACCGCGTCACCGCCGAGGGCTCCGGCGTGCACGTGATGCAAGCGTTCACCGATGGCGGCTGGCGCGATCTCTACGCGTTCACGCTCGAGCCGCAATTCGCGGTCGATTTCGAGCTTGCGAACTGGTACACGTCGACGCATCCGCAGTCGCGCTTCGTGCAAACCCTCACCGCGCAGCGCCTGTCGACGAAGCGTCGGATTGCGCTGCGCGACCTCGAATTGACCGAGGACGACGGAAGCAACATACGCACGCGGCAACTCGCGGGCGCCGACGAGCAGCGACGCACGCTCGTCGAGATGTTCGGAATCGCGCTGCCCGACGACGTGCAATTGCCACCGGTTGTCGTCCCCGCGCAGGCGGGGACCCAGTGGCGTTCGACGCAAGACGCTGGATTCCCGCCGAAGCCTGTCCCGAGCAAAGTCGAGGGGCGGGAATGACGGCTTACGGCTCGCGCGGCCGATTCAAACCCTGCGCAAGCGTCTGCAGCAACTCGGTCGGCAACGGGAACACGATCGTCGACGTCTTGTCGCCGGCGATCGCCGCCAGCGTCTGCAGGTAGCGAAGCTGCATCGCCTGCGGTGCCCGCGCGAGCACCAGCGACGCCTGCAGCAGCTTCTCGGAGGCCTGCAGCTCGCCCTCGGCATGGATTATCTTGGCGCGACGTTCGCGCTCGGCCTCGGCCTGGCGCGCGATCGCACGTACCATCGTCTCGTTGATGTCGACGTGCTTTATTTCGACGGTGGCGACCTTGATGCCCCACGCGTCGGTCTGCGCGTCGAGGATCTGCTGGATGTCGGCGTTCAGCTTCTCACGCTCGGCCAGCATGTCGTCGAGCTCGTGCTTGCCCAGTACCGAGCGCAGCGTCGTCTGCGCGAGTTGCGAAGTCGCCTCGAGGAAATTCGCGACCTGGATGATCGCCTTCTGCGGATCGATCACGCGAAAGTAAAGCACCGCGTTCACCTTCACCGACACGTTGTCGCGCGAGATCACGTCCTGGCTTGGGACGTCGTACACGATGGTGCGCAGGTCGACGCGCACGACCTGCTGGACGACCGGCCAGATCAGCACGAGCCCGGGACCCTTGACCGCCGAGAAGCGCCCGAGGAAGAACACGACGCCGCGCTCATACTCGCGGAAAATGCGGATGCTCGATGCGATGAGCACCACCAGAATCAGGAACGCGCCGCCCCAACCGATCGACCAGATCATCATCCGCCTCCGTTGTCTTCGGGACGCAGGATCAGCAACAGTCCGTCGACTGCTGCGATGCGCGCCTGCGCGCCGCGCTTCAGCGGCACGCTCGTCCGTGCGCGCCAACGCTCGCCGAACGCGCGCACCCATCCCTCGCGCTCGATGTCTTCCAGCGCTTCGACACTGCCGCCGACCATCGCCTCCGCACCCGCGACCGGCGGTCGGCGGCGCGAGCGCAGCGCGAACGTGCCGATCGCGGCGAGCACGACGGCGTTCACCAGCACGATCGGCACGACGAAGCCCCACGAGATCGTGAAGCCCGGGATCTCGGCGTCGATCAGGAACAGCACGCCGGCGACGAATGCGACGATGCCGCCGACGCCGATCACGCCGAACGTCGGCAAGAAGGCCTCGGCGACCATCATCCCGAGGCCGAGCAGCAGCAGCGCGACGGCAACGTAGTTGACCGGCAGCAGCGCGAGCCCGTAAAGGCCGAGCAGCAACGCGATCGAACCGGCGACACCGGGAACGGCGGTTCCCGGCGACATGAACTCGAACAGCAGTCCGTAGACACCCGCCATCATGAGCAGCAGCGCGATGTTGGGGTCGGAAATGGTGCCAAGCAGCTGCTCCTTCCAGTTCGGCTCGATCGGCGTCAGCGTCGCGCCGGCAAGCGCGAGCGCCTTCGTCGTGTCCCCCATCTTCACCGTGCGGCCATCGAGCTTCTTCACGAGGTCGGGAATGTCGGTCGCGACGACGTCGATCACCGAAAGCTTGAGAGCCTCGTCGGCGGAAAGGCTTTCCGATTGCCGAACAGCCTTCTCGCTCCAGTCGGCATTGCGCCCGCGCATCTGCGCGAGGCTGCGAAGGTAAGCCGCGGCGTCGTGGACCGCCTTCGCCTCCATCGAGCTTTTCGGCGCTTTCGCGCCCTCGCCTTCCGATTTGTCGCCGGGCTTTGACTTCTCGGGCTCGCCGCCGAAGCCGATTGCGACCGGTGTCGCCGCACCAAGATTCGTACCCGGCGCCATCGCGGCAACGTGGCTCGCGTACAGCAGATACGTTCCGGCGCTCGCGGCACGGGCGCCGCTCGGCGAAACAAAGATCGCGACCGGCACCGGCGACGCGAGCAGCGCCTGGATCATGTCGCGCATCGAGCGGTCGAGTCCGCCGGGCGTGTCGAGCGCAATGACGACGAGGTCTGCATGCGCGATGCGCGCCGCGTCGAGCACGCGCGCGAAATACGCGGCGCTCGCAGGACCGATACCGCCGCGCAATTCGGCGCTGACCACCGCCGGCGCCGCGTCTGCGGTGCGCAGCAGCGCCAATGCGAGGACGGCAAGCACGACGCGCAACATGACGAATCTCCTGACCGTGCGGCCGGCAAAGATTGCCGCCGGCGCACGAACGGAAGCGATCACTCTACCACCGGCAGGGCCATCCCGCGCCGCGAACCGGCCGTGGACGAAACCGCACCACGATTGCGGTGTCCCATCGTCGTACATTGGGACATGACACGGAGGCACAATGGACGAAACCACGATGCTGAACCAACTGGGGCCGCGCTGGGGCTGGATCGCATTGCGCGGCATTGCGGCGATCGTCTTCGGGCTGCTCGCGTTCCTGCTGCCCGGCGTCACGCTCGCCGCGCTGACGATTTTATGGGGCGCGTACGCGTTCGTCGACGGCGTTTTCGCACTGGTCGCCGCATTCAAGGTGCGCGATCACGGCAAGCGGATGTGGTCGCTGCTCGCCGTCGGCGCGCTCGGCATCGTCGTCGGCGTGCTGACGTTCCTATGGCCGGCGATCACCGCGCTGTCGCTGCTGCTGCTGATCGCCGCGTGGGCGATCACGACCGGCGTATTCGAGATCGTCGCCGCGATCCGGCTGCGCAAGGAGATCGACAACGAGTGGCTGCTGATCGTGTCGGGCCTCGCGTCGGTCGTGTTCGGCGCGCTGCTCGTCGTCTGGCCGGCGTCGGGCGCGCTTGCGCTGATCTGGCTGATCGCGAGCTTCGCGATCGTGCTCGGCGTGCTGCTGCTCGCGCTCGCGTTCAAGATCCGCAATCGCACGCACGCGACTCCCGCGCCGGCGTAACGGCGCAGCGTTTCAGCGTCGCGCCGCGCTGACCACGCCGGGCACGTCGGCGACCAGCGCGAGCGCGCGCGCAAGCGCATCGAGGCCGCGCACCTCGAGCGTGAACGCCATCCGCGATTGCAGGTTGCGGGTGAGCGTGTTCGCCGCCGTCACGTTGATCCGCTCGCGCGAAAGGATCTCGGTGATGTCGCGCAGCAGGCCCTGCCGGTCCATCGCCTCGACGACGACGTCGACGGGGAACACTTCGTCGCGCGGCGCGCCCCAGTCGGCGCTGATCAGCCGCTCGGGCTCGCGCGCGCGCATGCGCGCAACGTTCGAGCACGATTGCCGGTGGATCGACACGCCCTTGCCGCGGGTGACGAAGCCGACGATCGGGTCCGGCGGCGCCGGCTTGCAGCAACGCGCGAGCGCGGTCATCAGACGGTCGACTCCGACGACGAGAATGCCGCTGCCGGAACCGGCCGCCTTGCTCTGCCGCATCGGCAGCTCGTCGACGGGCGTCGCCGGCATTGCCGGCGCGGGCTCGATGACGGCGCGGATCGCCGACTGGATCTGGCGAAGGTTCAGCTCGTCGCGCGTCGCGGCGGCGAAGAACTCCTGCGTGCTCTCGTAGCCGGCCTTCGCGGCGACCGCGTCGAGATTGACCGCGGTCGCGCCCGCGCGCTGCAATTCGCGTTCTACGATCGCGCGGCCGTGCGCGACCGTTTCCTCGAGCTGCTGCGCTTTGAACCACTGGCGCACCTTTGCGCGCGCGCGGTGGCTGGCGACATAGCCGAGGTCGGGGTTCAGCCAGTCTCGAGATGGGCCAACCGAGGGGCCGGCTTTTTTCGCCGCGATGATCTCGACCTGCTGGCCATTTTCGAGCCGCGTGTTGAGCGGAACCATCGCGCCGTTGACACGCGCGCCTCGGCAACGATGGCCGAGGCCGGTGTGCACGGCGTACGCGAAATCGACCGGCGTGGCGCCGCGCGGCAGGTCGACCACCTTGCCCTGCGGCGTCAGCACGTAGATCGTGTCGGTGAACAGGCTGCTCTTGAACGCCGCCAGCCATTCGGACGAATCGGCGACCGCGTCCTTCCAGTCGAGCACCTGCCGCAGCCACGCAATCCGGTCCTCGAACGCCGGGTCGCGGCGCACGCCGCGCGCTTTCGCGTTGCCCTCTTCCTTGTAGCGCCAGTGCGCGGCGACGCCGTATTCGGAATGGCGGTGCATCTCGAACGTGCGGATCTGCACCTCGAGCGGCTTGCCCTCCGGCCCGATCACTGCCGTATGCAGCGAGCGGTAGTCGTTCGCCTTCGGCTTCGCGATGTAGTCGTCGAACTCGCCGGCGAGCGGCGTCCACAGATGGTGGACGACGCCGAGCGCCGCATAGCAGTCCTTGACGTCGTCGACGAGGATGCGCACGGCGCGGATGTCGTAGACGGCATCGATGCCGGTCTGCTTGCGGCGCATCTTGTTCCAGATGCTGTTGATGTGCTTCGGCCGGCCGCTGATGTCGGCGCGGATGCCGGCGGCGGCAAGCTCGCGCTCGATCGTCGTCACCACGTCGTCGATGTAGCGTGCACGATCGACCCGCCGCTCATCGAGCATGCGCGCGATCGCCTTGTACGCGTCGGGCTCGAGCACGCGCAGCGACAGATCCTCGAGCTCCCACTTCAGTTGCCAGACGCCGAGCCGGTTCGCGAGCGGTGCGAAAAGCTCGAGCACCTCGCGCGCGGCGTGCTCGCGCGCCTGCGGCTCGCCGCTCGCCACCAAAAAGCGCATCGCCTGCGTGCGCTCGGCGAGCTTCACCAGCACGACGCGGATGTCGTCGACCATCGCGAGCAACATCTTGCGCAAGCGTTCCGCCTGCGCCGCTCGTTCTTCCGCGTCGCCTACCTGCGGCAGTGCGCGGATCTCGTCCATCTTCGCCACACCGGCGACGAGGATCGCGATGTCGTCGCCGAATCGCCGCGCGACGTCGTCGGCGTCGAACGCGCCGGCGGCAGCCAATCCGGACAGCAGCGCGGCGCGCACCGCGCCGGCGTCGAGCTTCAGTCCGGCGACGATCGTCGCCGTGCCGAACGCGCGATCGACGAGCAGCTCGCCATCGCGACCGCGTGCGTCGGCGCAACGCTCGCGCGCGTACGACGCAGCGGTCTCGAAGCTCGCGAGATCGTTGTCGGGATAGGTTCCGCGCAGGCTCGAAAGCCACGCCGCCAATGCGTGCGGCGCATCGCTCTTCGGCGCGGCGTGGGCGACTGCAACCATCAGCCCATTATACGAGCCGCGTCACGGCGAGCACCGCGCGGCCCAATCGATGCGTGTTGGCTAGGCCGCCGCTTGCGCAATCGCAGCGGCAAGCGCCTGCGCGTGCCGCTCGGCGAGCGCGCTCTCGCGCGCCTCGACCATCACGCGCAGAACCGGCTCGGTGCCTGACGGCCGCAGCAGCACGCGGCCGGCATCGCCCAGCGCTGCGACGATGTCCGCCTCGGCGGCGATGATCGCGGGGTTGCTCTTCCAGTCGTAGCCACGCGGCACGCGAACGTTGATCAGCCGCTGCGGGAACAGCGAGATGCCGCGTGCCGCCTCGGCGAGCGTTCTCTTCTGCTCGACCAGCGCGCGCAGCACCGCGAGGGCGGCGATGATCGCGTCGCCGGTCGTGTGCTTGTCGAGGCACAGCAGATGGCCCGAGTTCTCGCCGCCCAGCTGCCAGCCCTTGGCGATCATCCGCTCGAGCACGTAGCGGTCGCCGACCTTCGCGCGCTCGAGCGCAATGCCCTCGCGCGCAAGCGCCTGCTCGAAGCCGAGGTTCGTCATCTGCGTGCCGACGATGCCGCCGGCGAGCGTGCCGCGGCGGCGGTAATCGAGCGCGATCACGTACAAGAGCTCGTCGCCGTCGTAACAGCGACCGTCGCGATCGACCATCAGCAGCCGGTCGCCATCGCCATCGAGCGCGATGCCAATGTCGGCCTTGTGCGCGATGACGGCTCGCTGCAGATGCTTCGGATGCATCGCGCCGACGCCGGCGTTGATGTTGAGGCCGTCGGGCTCGGCGCCGACGGCGATCACTTCGGCGCCGAGCTCGTGGAACACCGGCGGCGCGACGTGGTATGCGGCGCCGTGCGCGCAGTCGACGACGATCTTCCAGCCTTTGAGGTGACGCTCGTTCGGGAACGTGCTCTTGCAAAACTCGATATAGCGCCCGGCCGCGTCGCTCACGCGCCACGCCTTGCCGAGCTCGTTCGACGGCGCGCACGCGAGCGGCTCGGCCATTCGCTGCTCGATCGCCTGCTCGATGTCGTCGTCGAGCTTCGCGCCGTCCGCGGAGAAGAACTTGATGCCGTTGTCGTCGAACGGATTGTGCGATGCACTGATCACGATGCCGGCGGCAAGCCGCAGCGCGCGCGTCAGATACGCGACCGCCGGCGTGGGCAATGGCCCGGAAAGGTAGACGTCGCATCCGGCCGCGGAGAGGCCCGCCTCGAGCGCCGCTTCGAGCATGTAGCCGGAGATCCGCGTGTCCTTGCCGATCAGCACACCGGGCCGACGGCCGTCGCGGATCGCGTCGGCGGCGAGCACGCGGCCCGCGGCCCAGCCGAGACGCAAGACGAGCTCGGGTGTGATCGGCGATTCACCGACGCGGCCGCGAACGCCGTCGGTTCCGAAGAGCTTGCGCTGATTCACGGCAACTCCGCTCACGATGAAAGGACGTATTGTAAGGCGCGCGCGCCGCGCAATCACACCGGGCGCTCGATCGCCCGCCAAACGGCGAGCGCGTCGACCGTTTCGCGCACGTCGTGCACGCGAACGATGCTCGCTCCGCGCGCGACCGCATAAAGCGCTGCCGCCACGCTCGCCGCGGCGCGCTCTCCAACCGCTCGGCCCGTGATCGCGCCCAGCGTCGATTTGCGCGACAACCCCGCGAGCACGGGAAAGCCGTCGGCGGCGAGCTCGGGCAACGCGCGCAGCAGCGTCAAATTGTGTTCGACAGTCTTGCCGAAGCCGAATCCCGGATCGACGACGATGCGATCGCGTGCGATGCCGGCGTCGATGCACGCCTGCGCGCGCTGGCGGAGGAATGCACGCACTTCCGCGACGATGTCGTCGTACGCCGGCGCTTGCTGCATCGTCGCGGGTTCGCCGCGCATGTGCATCAGGCAGACGCCGACCTCGCTAGCCGCGCAAGCTTCGAGCGCGCCCGGCGCCGACAATGCCTGGACGTCGTTGACGATCGACGCGCCTTCGGCAATCGCCGCGCGCATCACCGCGCTCTTGCGTGTGTCGATCGACACGATCGCGCCGTCGAGCGCGAGCGCGGCGACGATGGGAAGCACGCGCGCGCGCTCGTCGGCCTCGGACACCGCGGCCGCGTGGGGTCGCGTCGATTCGCCCCCGACATCGATGATGTCGGCGCCGTCGTCGATCAAGCGTCGTGCGTGCGCGATCGCCTGTGCAGCATCGGCGTAACGGCCGCCGTCGGCGAAGGAATCCGGCGTGACGTTCACGATCCCCATCACGCGCGGCTGCGAAAGATCGAGCGCGTATCGGCCGCAGCGCCAAAGAGAAGGGCGTGCACCTTTGCACGCCCTGGTCTCGCTCATGACGAGCCCGATCGCTACACGGGATTGGCCGTCGGCGCCGCATCGGGCGGCGGCGTTCCGGGCGCGTGCGGCGCGCCCGCAGGAGAGGTCGTCGGCTTAGGCGGACGCGGCGGCTTGCCGGCCATGATGTCATTGATCTGATCGGCGTCGATCGTCTCGAACTCTAGCAACGCCTTCGCCATTCCCTCGACCTTGTCGCGGTTCTCCTCGATCAGCTTGCGCGCGACCGCGTACTGCGCGTCGATGATCTTGCGGATCTCGGAGTCGACCTTGCGCATTGTCTCTTCGGACATGTTCACCGTGCGCGTGATCGAGCGGCCGAGGAACACCTCGCCCTCGTTTTCGCCGTAGACCATCGGCCCGAGCGCATCCGACATCCCGTAGCGCGTGACCATCTCGCGCGCGAGATGCGTCGCGCGCTCGAAGTCGTTCGAGGCGCCGGTGGTCATCTGATTCATGAAGATCTCTTCCGCGATGCGCCCGCCGAAGAGCACCGAGATGACGGAGAGCATCCGGTCGCGGTCCATGCTGTAGCGATCCGTTTCGGGCAACTGCATCGTGACGCCGAGCGCTCGGCCGCGCGGAATGATCGTCACCTTGTGCACCGGATCGGTCTTCGGCAGCAGCTTCGCAACCACCGCGTGACCGGACTCGTGGTACGCGGTGTTGCGCCGCTCCTCTTCGGGCATGACCATCGAGCGTCGCTCGGCGCCCATGATGATCTTGTCCTTCGCCATCTCGAAGTCGTCCATGTCGACGAGCCGCTTGCTCTTGCGCGCGGCGAACAGCGCCGCCTCGTTGACGAGGTTGGCGAGATCGGCGCCGGAGAATCCCGGCGTGCCGCGGGCGATGATCTCCGCCTTGACGTCGGAGGCCATCGGCACCTTGCGCATGTGCACGAGCAGGATCTGCTCGCGGCCGCGAATGTCGGGCAGCGGCACGACGACCTGACGGTCGAAGCGGCCCGGCCGCATCAGCGCCGGATCGAGCACGTCGGGCCGGTTGGTCGCGGCGATGACGATGACGCCGGAATTGCCCTCGAAGCCGTCCATTTCGACCAGCAGCTGGTTCAGCGTCTGCTCGCGCTCGTCGTTGCCGCCGCCGAGACCGGCGCCACGCTGGCGGCCGACGGCGTCGATTTCGTCGATGAACACGATGCACGGCGCATTCTTCTTCGCCTGCTCGAACATGTCGCGCACGCGGGCGGCACCGACGCCGACGAACATCTCGACGAAGTCGGAGCCGGAAATCGAGAAGAACGGCACTTTGGCTTCGCCGGCGATCGCCTTCGCGAGCAGCGTCTTGCCGGTGCCCGGCGAGCCGACCATCAGCACGCCGCGCGGTATGCGGCCGCCGAGCTTCTGGAACTTCGACGGATCACGCAGGAACTCGACGAGCTCGCCCACTTCCTCCTTCGCCTCGTCGCAGCCGGCGACATCGGCAAAGGTGACGGTATTGTTCGACTCGTCGAGCATGCGCGCCTTGCTTTTGCCGAATGAAAACGCGCCGCCGCGGCCCCCGCCCTGCATCTGGCGCATGAAGAATATCCATACACCGATCAGCAGCAGCATCGGGAACCAGGAGATGAAGATCTGCGCGAGGAAGCTCTGCTCCTCCTCGGGCTTCGCGTCGACCTTGACGCCGTACTTGACGAGGTCGCCGACCATCCAGATGTCGCCGGGGGTGTACGTGATGTAGTTCTTCTTGTCGTTCGATATCCACTTGATCGTACGGCCCTCGACGGTCGCCGATTCGACACGGCCGGACTTCGCCTGGTCCATGAATTCGGAATAGGCGACCGAATTCTTCGTCGTTTGGCGAGAATCGAACTGTTTGACGACGGTGAGCACCACGAGCCCGATGACGAGCCAGATGCCGATGTTCTTGAGCAGGTTATTCAAAATCGCTCCTTGCGGCGGTGGTTTCGCGGGCCGCCGCTGCCCTCACTACGTGCGGCGCATCGGTGCGGATGCGCGAGCGGACCGCCATTTTACCGGACCGCGCCCGGTGCGGCCAGTTGCACCTTCAAAAATCGTCGCTGTTTGACGACGATCAGAACAATAACCGGGAAAACGTAAGGTTTTAGACACCGTCATCCGGCGTTCGAAAAGCCCTTTCCGACGAGGAACACCTCACGGCTGCGGTCGCGCGACGCGGCAGGCTTTCGCACATGAACCTTGTCGAACCTGCGTTGCATCGATTGCCGGAACTCCGCAAAACCCTCGCCTTGGAACAGTTTGACGACCAGATCGCCGCCGGGTTGCAGCCAGCGGGTCGCGAACTCGAGTGCGAGGTCGGCCAGATGCACGGCGCGCGCCTGATCGGCGGATGCGACACCCGAAAGATTGGGGGCCATGTCGGAAACGACAAGGTCCGCCTTGCGGCCGGCAAGCGCCGCTTCGAGCGCGGCGAGCCCTTCGTCGGTCCGGAAATCGGCCTGGACGAAGCGCACACCGGCGACAGGCGTCATTTCGAGCACGTCGAGCGCGACGATCGTCGCGCCCGGTCCGAGCCGCTCGCGCAGCACCTGCGACCAGCTGCCCGGCGCGGCGCCGAGATCGACGACCGCCATGCCGGGCCGCAGCAAGCGGTCCTTGTCGGCGAGCTCGAGCAGCTTGAATGCCGCGCGCGACCGATAGCCGCGGCGCTGCGCCTCCGTCACCCAGTGATCGGTGACATGCTCGTGCATCCACGCCTTGGTGAAGCGGTTCTTCTTTTTCTTCGGATTGAGCGCGTCGCTCATCGCTGGAACTCGACGAGGAAGTCGGCGATCGCGCGCCAGTACGCGTCGTGCGCCGAGACGTCGTCGTGGCCGGCGCCTTCGATCGCGTGCCAGCGCTTCGCGCCGGCCCAGCCGTCGAACAGCGCGCGCGAGCGCTCGAGCGGCACGATGGAGTCACCGGCCGCTGCGATCGCGAGCAGCGGCGCGTGAATCGCACGAGCGTGCGCGAGCGAGTCGAAGCGATGCCGCAACAGCAGCGACACCGGCAGGAACGGGTAATGCGTACGCCCTACCGCGGCGAGGCTGTCGTACGGCGAGACCAGCACGACGCCCGCAACCGGTCGCGCCGATGCGAGCGCCACGGCCACGCCCGTTCCGAGACTGCGCCCGAAGACGACGATGCGTGATGCGTCGACATCCGGTCTGCGGGCGATGGCATCGAACACCGCTTGCGCATCGGCGTGCAGCGCCGCCTCGCCCGGCGTGCCCTCGCTGTCACCATAGCCTCGGTAGTTGAGCGCAACGCGCGTCCAATCTCGCGGCCAGCGCGCATCGGCAAGCGTCCATGACACTTCCTCGGCGTTGCCGCCGAAATAGATCACCGTCGGCGCCGGCGTTGCGTTCGCCGCAACGATCCAGCCGCGCAGCCGAATACCATCGGCGGCGACGACTTCGAGCGGCGCGGCGGCGGGAGGCAGGTGTCGCGTCGAGCCGATCGGCTGCGGAAAGAAGATCAGCCGATCCTGCGCCCACCACGCGGCGGCCGGAATGCCGATGGCGACGGCCGCGATGACGAGCAGCGTCCAGGTCAAGGTGCTACGCCCTGCGCGGGCGCCCCGTTGCATCGGCACATTATAGGTTCGAGCGATCGGCTAGACTGCCACCGCGCGAACTTTCCGCGACAACGCGATCCAAACGGAACGGTGCCGACATGATCGATCTTTCAGCGGCGCAACGCCGCTCGCTGCGCGCTCGCGCGCATCCGCTGCGCCCGGTCGTCCTCGTGGGTCAGCAGGGACTGACGCCCGCGGTCGTGCATGAGATCGACATCGCGCTCAACGCGCACGAGCTGATCAAGATCCGCGTCCACGACGACGACCGTGACGTGCGCGAGAACCTGCTGGCGCGCGTCTGCGACGAGGTCGGCGCTGCGCCCGTCCAGCACCTCGGCAAGCTGCTGATCGTGTTTCGTCCGAAGCCGCAGGCCGCACCCGTCGAGAAGCGCCCGCGCGCATCGACGACGAAAAGAAAGCCGTCTGGCACGTCGGCGCGCAAAACGCCCGCGCCGCACTTCGGCGGCAAGGGAAAGTCGAGGTCATCGCGACAAACGGTCGCCCGCTTCGGGGATGATCAAATGCCCACGGCACGAAAAGGTGTGTCTCGCGCGCTCACTGCGGCGCGCTCGAACGAGTTCTCGCCGCGTACCGCACCTGCGCTCGCGCCGGAAGCGCCGCGCCGACGCCGTCGCGTCGTCGTGATGGCGGCCACGCATGCGATCGGAGCGCCGAACAAGCCACCGGTGCGGCGGCGACGCAAGAATCCATAGACCAGCCCGTCGTTGTTCGTGCGGTGTCGATCCGTCGAATCGAGGGCTAAGGTTCCCTCAATTCGAGCCGTTATCACAGTCGTGGGCGCCTTTCCATGCAACCGGCTGTTCCAGCATTCAGTGCCGGCTGCGGGAGAATCGCCCGCACCCAACGGGCAGCCGGCCTTCGACGCCGGGGCGGGCAGCCGATGCCCGTCCCGGCTCGGTGACTTGCTCGTCAAGCGAGGCGTCGGTTCGGGCCGAGATGTCGCGATGGCGCTCGCCCGCCAGCGCTTCACCGGTCGACGGCTGGGCGAGGAGCTCGTGCTGGCCGGATCACAGCCGCTTCAATTGCGCGCGGCGCTCGACCTGCAGCGCAGCCTGCGCAAAGCCGCCAGATAGGCGTCAAGAAGCGCGGATCCGCGCCCGAAATACCCGATGACGACCCCGCCGGCTTGCGTCCGTACGCGCCGGCGCGTCCGCGTGCGCGCATGTCTGCCGCGCAGCGGCAATCGCTGCGACGGCGTGTCGACGCCGGTGCGTCAGCGCAGCGCCCGTGCGGCGATGCGCGCAGCAAGCTCGAACGCTTGCTGCAGCCCTTCGACATTGGCGATGTTGCGGCCGACGATGTCGAACGCCGTACCGCTCGCGCAGGTTGCGACCGGCACCGGCAATCCGCCGTGCAGCGTAACGCCGTGCTCGAAGCCCATCAGCTTCATCGCGATCTGGCCCTGGTCGTGATACATCGACACGACGGCGTCGAAATCGCCGCGGCGCGCGGCGACGAACACCGTGTCCGCCGGCAACGGCCCCCGCGCGTCGATTCCCTGAGCCGCGACTTGCGCGACCGCCGGCGCGATGATGTCGATCTCCTCGCGTCCGAGCGAGCCGCCGTCGCCGGCGTGCGGATTGAGCGCCGCGACCGCGATGCGCGGCGCCGCGATGCCGGCGGCGACGAGATAGCGATGCACGATGCGCACGGCCGCGATCACGCCCTGTGCGCTGATCGCAGCGGCGACCTCGCTTAGCGCGATGTGCGATGTCACGCGCGAGGTCCACAGATCGCCGGTGATGTTGAACTCGCTCACAAAGCCCTCGACGCCGAAGAGCGCCTGCAAATAGCGAAGCTCGTCCTCGTGCACGAGGCCGGCGAGGCGCAGCGCGTGCTTGTTGAGCGGCGCGAACACGATGCCGTCGACGTCGCCTCGCGCCGCGGCGTGCGCCGCCGCTTCGAGCGCGCCGAGCGCGGCTCGGCCGCCGGCGAGCGTGGCCGCGCCCGGCTCGATCGCGTCGGACGCGATCAGCTCGAGCCGCGCGAGCGAAACCTTTCCCGGCGTCGATCGCGGCGCCGCCGCCGACCATTCGTTCGTCGGGATGACGAGTCCGGTGATGCGCTCACCGTGCGCGAGCATCGCGGCATCGGTGTAGAGCACGACATCGGCCGCCTCCAGATTGCGCGGCCGCGCGAGCAGCTTGACGGCGATCTCGGGACCGATGCCGTTCGGATCGCCGAGCAGCACGGCAAGACGCGGCCGGCGCGCAGTCACTGAGCCCTCAGCCATCGGTGCGGATGTTCGCGCTCTTGATCAGCTTGCCGAACCGCTCGAACTCGCGCCGATTCATGTCGGCGAACTGCTCGACCGTCAGATTGCCGGGCTCGCCGCCGAGGCCGCGAAGGCGTGCCTGCACGTCGGGAAGCTGCAGCACGCGCGCAAGCTCGGCATGCAGGCGATCGACGATCGGCTTCGGTGTGCCGCCGGTCACGAACAGCCCGTACCACGTCGTCATCTCGGCAGCGGGATAACCGAGCTCGGCGATCGTCGGGACGTCGGGCAGCTCCGTCGAGCGGCGTGGCGACGTCACGGCAAGCGGCCGGAATTTGCCCGCCTTGATCTGTCCCATCGCGGAAGACGTCGTGTCGAACATCATCTGCACTTCGCCGGAGAGAATGTCCGCGTGCGCCTGACTGCTGCCTTTGTACGGAATGTGCACCGTCTGCACGCCGGCGGCCTGATTGAACGCTTCGCCGGCGATGTGCTGCGTGCTGCCCACACCTGACGATGCGAACTTGAACTCGCCCGGCTTGGCCTTCGCGGCCGCGACCAGCTCCTTCACGTCCTTCACGGGCACCTTGTCGCCGACGACCAGCACGTTCGGAACGACGACAACGAGACCGACCGGCGCGAGTTGCTTCAGCGGATCGTAGCCGAGCTTGATCAGATGCGGCGCGATCGCCTGGCCGGTGTTCGTCGCGACGAGCAGCGTGTAGCCGTCGGTCGGCGCCTTCGCGGTGACGTCCGCGGCAATCGTGTTCGACGCGCCCGGCCGGTTCTCGACGACGAACGGCTGCTTGAACGTCTCGGCGAATTTCTCGGCGAGCATCCGTGCAATGATGTCCGTGCCGCCGCCTGCGTTGGCGCCGACGAGGATCCTCACAGGCTTCGCCGGCCATACGTCCGACTGCGCGTGCGCAGTGATCACGATACCGACGGCCATCGCGGCCGCCGCCATTCTCATCCAATCGCCTCGATGCATGACGCTCCTCTTGGGTCTGCCCGGGGGGTCGAATCCCGCGGTCGCGCCATTGATCGTACCGTCGGTGGCCGATAACCGCCAATCGAATCTCGCTATCTCGTGATAGGATTTTGGAATGCACCGCCCTGCTCCGGCGCCGACGCGGACGGCGTCTCGTCGCAAGTCCGCTCCCGCCGCGTTCACCGGTCCATGGCGCGTGAAACCGCGCCAGCTCGCGCTCGTCGTCGCTCTCGCGCAGCGGCGCAGCCTGCGCCAGGCGGCTGCCGACATCGCGATCTCGCAACCGGCGGCGACGAAGCTCCTCGCCGATCTCGAGGCGACCTTCGGCGTTGCGCTGTTCGAGCGTCACGCGTGGGGCATGCAGCCGACGATTTACGGTGATGCACTCGCGCGCCGTGCGCGCGGCGTGCTGAGCGATCTCGACGATGCGCGCGCCGAGATCGCCGCGCTCGCAACGGGCGCGACCGGCACGCTGCGCGTCGGCGGCGTCACGGGCGCGGTGCCGCGCCTGCTCGCACCGGCGATCGATGCCGTGCGTCGCTCGGGAGCGCGCGTGCGCGTGTTCGTGCTCGTCAATGCGAACGACGTGCTCGCGCAAGGGTTGCGCGAGGGCACGCTCGATGCGGCGATCGCGTCGCGGCCGGGCGGCGCCGATTTCTCGGGCTTGCTCATCGAGCCGCTCGCCGATGAGCCGCTGTGCGTCGTTGCACGCGCTTCCCATCCGCTCGCGCGCCGTCGCGCCGTGCCGCTCGCAGCGCTCGCCGCGTCGACCTGGATCGTGCAGCCGCACGACGGTCCGTTGCGGCAGGTCCTCGACGCGGCGTTCGCGCGAGCCGCGCTTCCGATGCCCACCGATCTGGTCGAGACGGTGTCGATCGTCGCCACGCTCGCGCTGCTGCAACGCTCGGACGCGGTGTCGCTGCTGCCGCTCGATCTCGCGCGGCAGTACGAGCGCGCGCGCATGCTCGCGCGCCTCGCGGTCACGCCGTCGCCGGGCGGCGGCAGCTACGCGCTGTTGACGCGCGCGAACCGTGCGCTCGCCCCGGCGGCGGAGCGATTCGTCGCGCACGTGCGCTCGCTGGCGCGGCAAGCACGCTGAAGCCGTCCGCTACACGTAGCGCACGTGGCGGATCTCGTAGCTTCGCACGCCGGCGGGCGCCTGCACGTCGGCAGTGTCGCCCACTTCCCTGCCGATCAGTGCGCGCGCGATCGGCGAGCTGACCGAGATCTTGCCGTGCTTGATCTCGGCTTCGTCGTCGCCGACGATCTGGTAGGTGACGTGCTCGCCGTTGTCGAGATCCTCAAGCTCGACGGTCGCCCCGAACACGACGCGCCCGTCGTCATGGATCTCGGCCGGGTTGATCACTTGCGCATGCGCGAGCTTGCGCTCGACTTCGGAGATGCGCCCTTCGATGAAGCCCTGACGTTCCTTCGCCGCGTCGTAGTCGGCGTTCTCCGACAGATCGCCGTGCGAGCGCGCCTCGGCGAGCGCCTGGATCACCGAGGGGCGGTCGACCGTCTTCAATCGGTGCAGCTCTTTTTTCAGGCGCTCGGCGCCGTGAAGCGTCATCGGGATCTTGCGCATGGTATCGGCGGAAAAATGAAACGACCGGAAGCGGAAGTTCCGCTGCCGGCCGAAAGAAACAGGATACCTCGAAATGAGCAAGTATAGGGTCAAGCAAGTATACCTGCCCGAATCTGACCCTATGCTTGCAAAACGGCACGCTTATCCTCGTTCTGCAGCCGCTGGTGAAGCGCCTGCATCGCATAGGGAACGAGCTCGCGCATCCCCTGCATGCCGAGCGCCGCGGCGCGCGCGCCGGCGAGCGTCGTGTACGTAGGGATCTGGTCGTGTAGCGCCTCGCGGCGGATCACGTAGCTGTCGTGGATCGCCGAGCGCTTCTCCTCGACGGTGTTGAACACGAGCGCGATCTCGTCGTTCTTCATCATGTCGACGATGTGCGGGCGGCCTTCGGCGACCTTGTTGACCGCGGTGACCGGCACACCGGCCTCGGCGAGCGCCGCCGCGGTGCCGCGTGTGGCGACCAGCGCAAAGCCGAGCTCGACCAGCAGCCGCGCGAGCTCGATCGCGCGAGGCTTGTCGCTGTTCTTGAGGCTGACGAAGACCTTGCCCGACGTCGGCAGCTTCACGCCCGCGGCGAGCTGTGACTTGACGAACGCTTCGGCGAACGTCTCGCCGACGCCCATCACTTCGCCGGTCGATTTCATCTCCGGCCCGAGGATCGTGTCCACGCCCGGGAACTTGATGAACGGGAACACCGCCTCCTTCACCGAGAAGTAGGGCGGCGCGATCTCGCCGGTGACGCCTTGCGCGGCGAGCGACTGACCGACCATGCAGCGCGCGGCGATCTTCGCGAGCGGCCGGCCGGTCGCCTTCGACACGTACGGGACGGTGCGCGACGCGCGCGGATTGACCTCGAGCACGAACACCGTGCCGTTCTGGATCGCGAACTGCACGTTCATCAGGCCGCACACGTCGAGCGCCTTCGCCATCGCCACCGTCTGCCGGCGCATCTCGTCCTGCACGGCTTTCGACAGCGAATACGGCGGCAGCGAGCACGCTGAATCGCCCGAATGCACACCCGCCTGCTCGATGTGCTCCATGATGCCGCCGATCACGACGTCGGTGCCGTCGGCGAGGGCGTCGACGTCGACCTCGATCGCGTCGTTGAGGAAGCGGTCGAGCAACACCGGGCTGTCGTTCGACACCTTGACCGCCTCGCGCATGTAGCGCTCCAGATCGCGCTGCTCGTGCACGATCTCCATCGCGCGGCCGCCGAGCACGTACGACGGGCGCACGACGAGCGGATAGCCGATTTCGTCGGCAGCCTTCAGTGCGTCGGCTTCGGTGCGCGCCGTGCGGTTCGGCGGCTGCTTCAACTTCAGCCGGTGCAGCATCTGCTGGAAGCGCTCGCGATCCTCCGCCATGTCGATCATGTCGGGCGACGTCCCGATAATCGGCACGCCGTACTTCTCGAGGTCGCGCGCGAGCTTCAACGGCGTCTGCCCGCCGTACTGGACGATCACGCCCCAGGGCTTCTCGACATGGACGATCTCGAGCACGTCCTCGAGGGTCAGCGGCTCGAAGTAGAGCCGATCCGACGTGTCGTAGTCGGTCGAGACGGTCTCCGGGTTGCAGTTGACCATGATCGTTTCGTAGCCGTCGTCGCGCAGCGCCATGGCTGCGTGCACGCAGCAGTAGTCGAACTCGATCCCCTGCCCGATGCGGTTCGGCCCGCCGCCCAGCACCATCACCTTCTTCTTGTTCGTCGGCTCCGCCTCGCACTCGTCCTCGTACGTCGAGTACAGGTACGCCGTGCGCGTCGAGAACTCCGCGGCGCAGGTGTCGACCCGCTTGAACACGGGACGAACGCCGAGCGCGTGCCGCGCGTCCCGTACCCGGGTCTCGGTCGCCTTCATCAAATGGGCGAGGCGGCGGTCGGAAAAGCCCATTCGCTTCAACTCGCGCAACTCATCGCGCGAAAGATCGCCGAGCGCGCGCTGCTCGAGCGCGAGCTCGATGTCGACGATCTCCTTGATCTGCGCGAGGAACCATCGGTCGATCTTCGTGTAGCCGAAAATTTCGTCGACCGACATGCCGATGCCGAACGCATCGGCGACGTACCAAAGCCGCTCGGCGCGCGGATAGGCAAGCTCGTCGCCGATCTTCTCCGGCTCGACGGTCTTCAGGTTGAAGCCGTCGACACCGGTTTCGAGCCCGCGCAGCGCCTTCTGCAGCGATTCCTTGAACGTGCGGCCGATCGCCATCACTTCGCCCACCGACTTCATCTGCGTCGTAAGCCGGTCGTCGGCCTGCTTGAACTTCTCGAAGGCGAAGCGCGGGACCTTGGTGACGACGTAGTCGATCGTCGGCTCGAACGACGCCGGTGTCGCGCCTCCGGTGATGTCGTTCGCGAGCTCGTCGAGCGTGTAACCCACCGCAAGCTTCGCGGCGACCTTGGCGATCGGGAATCCGGTCGCCTTCGACGCAAGCGCGGAGCTCCGCGACACGCGCGGGTTCATCTCGATCACGATCATCCGGCCGTCGGCTGGATTGATCGCGAACTGCACGTTCGAGCCGCCGGTGTCCACGCCGACCTCGCGCAGCACGGCGACGGCCGCATTGCGCATGATCTGATATTCCTTGTCGGTCAGCGTCTGCGCCGGCGCGACCGTGATCGAATCGCCGGTATGCACGCCCATCGGGTCGACGTTCTCGATCGAGCAGACGATGATGCAGTTGTCCTTGCGATCGCGCACGACCTCCATCTCGAACTCTTTCCAGCCGAGCAGCGACTCCTCGATCAGAAGCTCTCGTGTGGGCGACAGGTCGAGCCCACGCTTGCACATGTCGACGAACTCGTCCTTGTTGTACGCAATGCCGCCGCCGGTGCCGCCGAGCGTGAACGACGGCCGGATCACCGCCGGAAAGCCGATGTCCGCCTGCACGTTGAGCGCCTGCTCGAGGTTGTGCGCGATGCCCGAGCGCGCGGAGCCAAGCCCGATGCGCGTCATCGCCGCCTTGAACTTCTCGCGGTCCTCCGCCTTGTCGATCGCCTTCTTCGACGCACCGATCAGCTCGACGTCGAACTTCGTCAATACGCCCTCGCGCGCGAGGTCGAGCGCGCAATTGAGCGCGGTCTGTCCGCCCATCGTCGGCAACAGCGCATCGGGACGCTCGCGCTCGATGATCTTCGTCACCATCGGCCACGTGATCGGCTCGATGTAGGTGACATCGGCCATCTCCGGGTCGGTCATGATCGTCGCCGGATTGGAGTTGACGAGGATGACCTTGTAGCCCTCCTCGCGCAGCGCCTTGCACGCCTGCGCGCCCGAATAATCGAACTCGCACGCCTGGCCGATGATGATCGGACCGGCGCCGATGATCAGGATCGATTGAATGTCGGTGCGCTTGGGCATCAGGCTGCCTTTGCCGGCGCCGCACGACGCTGCTCCATCAGCTTCACGAAGCGATCGAACAGGTAACGGATGTCATGCGGGCCCGGGCTCGCTTCGGGGTGACCCTGGAAGCTGAACGCCGGCCGGTCGGTGCGCGCGATGCCCTGCAGGCTGCCGTCGAACAGCGAAACGTGCGTGACGCGGGCGTTCGAAGGCAGCGACGCCGGGTCGACGGCGAAGCCGTGATTCTGGCTTGTGATCAGCACCTGTCCCGTGTCCTTGTCGAGCACCGGATGATTCGCGCCGTGATGGCCGAACTTCATCTTGAGCGTGCGCGCGCCCGACGCGAGCCCGAGCAGCTGGTGGCCGAGGCAGATGCCGAACGTCGGAATGCCGGTCTCGACGATCGTGCGGATCGCATCGATCGCGTAGGTGCACGGTTCCGGATCGCCGGGGCCGTTCGACAGGAACACGCCGTCGGGGCGCAACGCGAGCGCCGCGGCCGCGGACGTCTGCGCGGGAACGACCGTCAGACGACAGCCGCGATCGACGAGGATGCGCAGAATGTTGTGCTTGACGCCGTAGTCGTACGCGACGACGTGGAAGCGCGCGGCCGGCGCAGCGCCGTAGCCATCGCCCAGCGCCCAGGTCGCGCCGCGCCATTCGTACGGCTGCGCGCACGAGACGACCTTGGCGAGATCGAGCCCGGCCATCGACGGCGCTGCCTTTGCGCGCGCGAGCGCATCGGCGATCTCGGCACCCGTGATGACGCCCGGGCCGCTTTTCGCGTACACGCAGCCGTTCTGCGCGCCCTTTTCGCGCAGAAGCCGCGTGAGCTTGCGGGTGTCGAGATCGGCGATGCCGACGACTGCGTTCGCCGCGAGATAAGCGCCGAGATCGCCCTGCGAACGGAAGCTCGACATGACACGGGGCAGATCGCGGATGACCAGCCCGGCCGCATAAGGCCGGCGCGACTCGACGTCGTCCGTGTTGACGCCGACGTTGCCGATGTGCGGATAGGTCAGCGTGACGATCTGGCCGGCGTACGACGGGTCCGTCAGGATTTCCTGGTAGCCCGTCATCGCGGTGTTGAACACGACTTCGCCGACCGCATGGCCGGCCGCACCGATCGAGCGGCCGTGAAAGATCGTGCCGTCGGCGAGCGCGAGCAGCGCGGGAATGTTCGAGGGCAGCAGCGGGCGGGAGGCGGTCATCATCAGGCGCTCATGGTTCGTGCGTCCGCTTCCGGCGCGGACCCATGTCGCGCCTTGGCGCGGCCGTTGCACAGGCGGGTCCGGACATGCGAAGCGGGAACGCCCGAGTGGCCGTTCCCGCTTCGTAGAAGCAGCGAATTATACCGACAAAACCGAGCGCCGGCAACGGCAGCCACCACGTTTGTTCATCGCCTTGGACGTCGACCCCACCTGCCGCAGATGGCGAACAAAACCTTGTCGCGTTCGTGCCGTTCGCGTTGCTTATCGAAGCCCGAGCACGTCTTCCATGCCCGCGAGGCCGGGCTCGCCGCGCGCACGCCGCTGCGCGACGTAGCGCGCCGCGCGCAACGCGCCCGCGGCGAAGTTCTGCCGTGACGTGGCGCGGTGCGTGAGCTCGAGCCGCTCGCCCGCACCGGCGAAGATCACGCTGTGCTCGCCCACCACGTCGCCGCCGCGAAGGGTCGCAAATCCGATCGCGCCCGCCGGACGCTCACCGGTGACGCCTTGGCGCGCGAAGACCGCAGCCTCCTTCAGAGCGCGTCCGGCGCCGCGCGCCGCGGCCTCGCCGAGCGCGAGCGCGGTTCCCGACGGCGCGTCGACCTTGTGCCGGTGATGCATCTCGACAATCTCGATATCGTAACCGGCGCCGAGCTGGCGCGCGGCCGCCTCGACGAGCTTCGCGAGCACGTTGATTCCCATGCTCATGTTAGGCGCGAGCACGACGGGAATCTTTTGCGCATGGGCGGCGAGCTGCGCCTTGTGCACGTCCGACAGCCCCGTCGTCCCGACCACGGCGGCGACACCGTGGCGCGCGCATGCGGCCACATGCGCGAGCGTGCCCTCGGGTCGCGTGAAATCGATCAGCACGTCCGCGCTCGCGACCGCCGCATCGACATCGCTGCCCACAAGGACGCCGGTCGCGCGGCCGAAACGCTCGCCGGCATCGCGGCCGATCATCGGAGCGCCCGCGACGTCGAGCGCGGCGGCGAGCGAAAGATCCGTGCTGCCGAGCGTCGACTCGATCAGCGACTGCCCCATTCGGCCGCCGGCTCCCGCGATCGCGATCCGCACCATCGCGGCGGCGTCACTTCGTGCGGAAGATGTCGAGGAACCAGCCGAGGATGCCCTTGTCGTCGGCGGACGGCAGGTGTCCCATCGACTTTTCCGCGGCCGTGCGGTTGAGCTCCGCCACCGATTGCGGCATCTCGTCGCCTTCCCAGCGCGCGAGCTTGTCGTCGACGAAGTAGACGGTGAACGTCCGGTGCTCGACGACGCGGCCCTGGCGCGCGAACTCGTAGATGTAATCCCAGCGGCTGTCGCGGAACGTGCTCGTGACCAGCGGCGTGCCGAGCATCACGCGCACCTGCTGTTTCGTCTGCCCGGCGCGCAGCTTGTCCACCATGTCCTGCGACAGGTAATTGCCCTGGTTGATGTCGAGCTTGTAGACGCCGAACGAGCGGGCGGTCGGCAAATACGTGTCGATCGTCGAGCAGCCGGCGGCCAATGCCGCGGCGAGTGTCAGCGCAGCGATGCGCGCGATGCCGGCGCGCGACTCGGGAAAGCGTGATGGCACGAGGCTTCGCAATTTGGAGGGCGAGTGGCTATTATAGCCGCGACGTCCCATCCGGAGCGGCCAACGATGACGCACGACCTCAAGTCAGCCGGTCTCAAGGCGACCGCGCCGCGCCTGAAGATCATCAACCTGTTCGAGTCGTCGAAGGTGCGCCACCTCACGGCCGAGGACGTCTACAAGCAGCTCGTCTCCGAAGGTCTCGATATCGGGCTCGCAACCGTCTACCGCGTGCTGACGCAGTTCGAGCAGGCGGGTCTGCTCGTGCGCCATCACTTCGAGTCGGGCAAGGCGGTGTTCGAGTTGAACGAGGGCCATCATCACGACCATCTGGTCTGCATGAACTGCGGCCGCGTCGAGGAGTTCTACGACTCGGAGATCGAGAAGCGGCAGATGAAGATCGCGAAGGAGCGCGGCTTCGAGATCCGCGAGCACGCGCTCTATCTGTACGCCGAGTGCGTCAAGCCGCGCTGTCCGTATCGCAAGAGCGGGCAGAACTGACTGTCAAGCCTCGGGACGATTGAAGTCGGCGAGCCGGAATCCGAGCAGCCACAGCGCGACGAAATAGGCGCCCGCGCCCGCGGCGCACACCCACGCGAGGCGCCCGATCTTCATCCACAGCGAAGCGGCGAGCCATAGCGACGGCGGACCCGCGACCGCGAACAGCACCGCGGCGAGAACGCCGAGCGCGATGACGACCTTGGCGAAGAACACGAGCCAGCCCGGACGCGGCGTGTAGATGCCGCGGCGGCGAAGCGCGTGAAACAGCAGCGCCGCGTTGAGACACGCGCCGAGCGAGATCGCGAGCGTCAGCCCGGCATGTCCGATCCGCTGCATCAGGATTACCGCGATCGTCTGCGCGACGATGACGCTCGCGAACGCGATCCGCACCGGCGTTCGCATCATCTGTCGTGCGTAGAAGCCGGGCGCGAGGATCTTGACGAGGATCAGACCGAGCAACCCCACGCTGTAGCCGAGCAGCGCGTCGCGCGTGGCCATGACATCGACGACGGTGAAGCGGCCATACTGGTAGAGCGTCGAGATCAGCGGTACGGCGAGCACCCACAACGCGACCGCCGCCGGCAGCGCGAGCAGGAACGCGAGCCGCACGCCCCAGTCGAGCAGCGCCGAATACTCGACCGGATCCTCATCGGCGTGGTGCTTGGCGAGCGAGGGCAGCAGCACGGTGCCGAGCGCGACGCCGAGCAGCGCGCTCGGGAATTCCATCAGCCGATCCGCATACGTGATCCACGAGATCCGGCCGTCGCCGAGCGACGCGGCAAGCTGCGTGTTGATCAGCGCCGAGATCTGCGCGGCCGATACGCCGATCACGGCCGGACCCATCGCCGCGAGCACGCGGCGCACGCCCGGATCGCGCCAGTCGAATCGAGGTCGCGCCAGCATGTGAAGCCGCGCGAGCGGTCGTATCTGCACGGCGAGCTGCGCGACACCGCCGATGAACACACCCCACGCGAGCGCCTTGATCGGCGGATCGAAATACGGCGCGAGCCACAGCGCCGCGCCGATGATCGAGACGTTGAGCAGCACCGGCGTCACCGCCGGTATCGCGAACTCGCGGTAGACGTTGAGCACGCCGCCGGCGAGCGAGACGAGCGACACGAACAGAATATACGGAAACACGATGCGGATCATGTCCGCGGTGAGCTCGACCTTGCCCGGCGTTTTCGCGAAGCCCGACGCGAGCGCGTAGACGAGCCACGGCGCGGTGAGCACACCGACGACGGTCAGCCCGAGCAGCGTGACAGCGAGCAGCGCGCCGACGCGGCCGACCAGCGCTCGCGTCTCGTCCTCGCCTCGCTGCCGCCGGTACTCGGCGAAGATCGGCACGAACGCCTGAGAGAACGCGCCCTCGGCGAAGAGCCGGCGCAGGATGTTCGGCAGCCGGAACGCCGCTTCGAATGCGTCCATCGAAAGCCCCGCGCCGAACGCCGTCGCTTTCAGGCTTTCGCGCGCAAGACCTGTGATCCGCGACAGCAGCGTCATGCCGCTCACGGTGGTGACCGAGCGAAGGAGGCTCATCGGCAGGCGGGCGCGCGCCGCAGCGAACGGGCAGGAAGCACGGCGGTATCGTTGAGCATCGGGATCGCGCGCAACGCGTCGGTTGCCTTGCGCGGCTTTCGGTAAGCTGTTATTATGCTAGGTCTTTTTTGGCGGCTCCAACACCGCAGCCCATTCAAACGCAAGGGAACACCCGATGGCCAATACCGCCCAAGCGCGCAAGCGCGCCCGCCAAGCGGAGAAGACGCGCAAGCACAACGCGAGCCTCAAGTCCGAGTTGCGCAGCGCGGTCAAGAAAGTGAGAAAGGCGATTGCGTCCGGCGACAAGGCTGCAGCCGCCGCGCAGCTCACCGCGTCGCAATCGGTGATCGACCGCATCGCCGACAAGAAGATCGTGCACAAGAACCTTGCGTCGCGCACCAAGTCGCGGCTTGCGCAGGCGATCAAGGTGCTGCCGTAACGCTTCGAGCGTGCGCCACCGTACGACAAGAGCGCCCGCCGGCGCTCTTTTCGTCTGTGCGGCTCGCGATGGCTTGCGGCAACGCATCACACCGGCTCGTGCGGTTCGCCCTGCGGCGCCGCGGGACGCAGCGGCGGAGCCTCGAGCGAGCGTGCGCTCGCGAGCGCACCGGGAACCTGCGTGACGACGAGCGCGTTGTCGCGCGCGAAACTGCAGCAGGAACTGGTAGAGCCGCGGCTCGAGCTCGGCGAGCGTTGCGCCGATCACGACGGCCTTCACGCCGCCGATCGTCATCGGCCGCACGAGCGGCGAATACGCGAGCTTGTGTTCGAAGCCGAACGCCGACGTGAGGCCGGCAAGCCGTTCGGCCCAATCGCTCGGGCGGAACGCGCGGCCCGCGGCGGTAACGCCCCAGATGACGACATCCTTCGCAGGCGCGGAGTCGACCATTGGGGATGGGGTGGAATCGAGCGGACAGTGAGCCGCGGCACTCGATGCGCTCCGGCGGTTCGTCGAGCACGAATCCTGCTTGTATTGTAGCATCGCGGTCGATCGACGAGACTTCGCGTTTCGTCTTCGCTCGCCCGATTACACACTTCAATCGATGACCGACGCTGAACATCGCCTGTGGGACACGCACTTCGGCGATCCCGCCGCCGCGCACGCGAATGCGCAGCAGGTGCTCGCCGCCGATCCGCCGCCCGACGAGACGACGCGCGCGTGGGGCGAGCTCACGATTGCGTACCACCAGCTGTTCTTCACACCGCATCCGGTCGAAGCGCGACGCTGGCTGCACGATGCGAGCGCGCGCTTCGCGCGACTCGGTGATCGCCGCGGCGAGATCCTCGCGCAGACCGGGATTGCGCGAATTCTGCTGATCGAGCAGCAGCCGCTCGCCGCGCGCGAGATGCTGTTGCCGCTCTACCCGGCGGCGCTGTCGCTGCTGCCGCCGCAGGACCGCTTCTGGGTCGTCAATGCGCTCGGCGCGACATTCTTCTACACCGATCGTCTCGACGAGGCGATCCGCTACCTGTACGAGGCGCTCGAGGCGCTGCGCACGATCGCACCGTCGCCGCAGTTCCCGACCGTGATGTCGAATCTCGCCGCGGCGCTCGTCACCGTCGGCGACTTCGAGCCGGCGCGCGAGCTCGCGCAGGACGCGCTCGAGCTGCTGCCCCGCTACAACAATCCGCAGCTGATGCTGTTCGCGCGCTCGAATCTCGCCGAAGCGCTGCTCGGCGTCGGCGAGCGCGTCGCCGCGCTGGAGGTGGTCGACGCGATGTTCGCCGATCCCGCGCTGCCGGCGCGTCGCGCCGCGCAGGCGCACTACTGCGCGATTGCAGCGGAGACCTACGCGCTGTTCGGCCGTTTCGACGACGCCGAGCGCTGCGTCGAGACGGCACGCGCAATCCGTGCCGAATATCCGGGCGGCTTCAACGAAGTGCACTGGCGATGGGCCGGCGCGGCGCTCGCTGCCGCGCGCGATCCGAGTGCCGGTGCGCTGCCCGCGCTCGAAGATGCGGCCGGCGCCGCGCGCGCCGCGCATCATCTGCCGACGCTGTGCAAGGCGCACGCGGAGCTCGCGCAACGCTACGCGGGTCTTGGCCGTTACGAAGAGGCGTACGCACATCAGCAGCGGCTGCTCGATGCGCAGACCGAGCGGCTGTCGAGCCGCGCGAGCGCACGCTATTACCTGCTGAAGGTCCAGCACGAGCTCACGCATGCGCGCGTCGAACGCGACCACGCCGAGCGGCAGCGGCAGGAGTCCGATGCGGTGAACCGCGAGCTCGAGCGGCTCAATCGCGAGCTGATCGCCCGCATGCGCGAAATCGAGCAACTGCAGGCGCAGCTTGCAACCGAGGCCGTCCACGATCCGCTGACGCAGCTCTTCAATCGGCGCTATCTGGACAGCACGATGCCGGGCCTGCTCGGCGGCGCGGCGCGCCGCGAGGCGCCGCTCGCGCTCGCCCTCGTCGACCTCGACCATTTCAAGCGCGTGAACGACCGCTTCGGTCATCCGGCGGGCGACACGGTGCTCGTGCATGTGGGACGTCTGTTCGGATCGTCGCTTCGGCCCGCCGACGTCGTCGCGCGCTACGGCGGCGAGGAGTTCTGCATCGTGCTGCCCGACACCGACGGCGACGGCGCGCTCGCGGCACTCGGCACGCTCGCGCAACGGCTCGCGTCACTCGAGCTCGATGTGGACGGCGAGCCGCTCGGGCGGCTCACGTTCTCGGCGGGCGTCGCGGTGTTTCCGGCCGATGGCCAAACCGTTGCCGATCTGGTCGCCGCCGCCGATCGGGCGCTCTACGCGGCCAAGCGCGCCGGCCGCGATCGCATCGTGCTCGCCGTCCCGCTCACCGCGCGCGCAGCTTAGGAGCCTGTCGGGCTTACTTTCGCGTATGCGTTGCCCGGTCAAAAAGCGCGGATGCAAGGCGCGAGGCGCAGCGAATATCGAGCATATTCGCAAGCCGAGCAACACGGCAGCCGCGCTTTTTGACGGCAACCCGAAGCGCCTTGAACTGCGCCCAACTCGCCTCCGTCGCATACGCGAAAGTCAGCCCGACAGGCTCCTAGGCGCCGCTCAACCTGCCGGCACCGGACGCACGCCGGTCAGCAGATACTCGACCAGCTCGCGCACGGGGCGAATCTCGCTGCCGAACGGAAGCGCAGATGCGCCACGGAAGAACAGACCCTTGCGCGTATCACCCGCGAGTCCTTCGGCGAGCTTCTGATCGATGCAGAATTGACCGATCTTCGAGTTGCCGTCGCGCAGGCCGCACTGGAGCAGACAGTCGAACTTGAGCGTGCAACGCGGCTTGCGGCGCGCCGCCTCGATCAGCTTCGGCAGATGCTTGAGATAGTTGGCGAGCCACGGCGTTCGCACCGCGCGCGCCGGCAGTCCGGCAACGCTCATGAACTCGACGATGTCGGACGGCTTCGCATCTGCGAGCAGATGCTTGAACGCGATGTCGGCGTCGCCTTCCGCGGTGACCGCGAACGCGGTTCCGATCTGCACGGCACCCGCGCCCAGCGCAAGCAGCTCGCGAATGCGCTCGGCGCTGTTGATGCCGCCGGCCGGTATCAATGGAATCGAGCCCTCGACGATGCCTTCGGCGCGAAAGAACGCGCGTGCCTCGGGCAGCACACGCTCGAAGTCGAACCGCGGGTCGGCGAGATCCTCGATCTTCGCGGCGCCGAGATGGCCGCCGGCATAACGCGGATGCTCGATGACGATCGCGTCCGGCCGCCGCCCCTTGCGCGCCCATTTCTTCACGATGAGCGCGATGCCGCGCGCATCGGACAAAATGGGGATCAGCGCAACGTCCGGATAGTCGGCGGCGAGATCCGGCAGATCGAGCGGTAAGCCCGCACCGACGACGATGGCGTCCGCTCCGCTCGCGCACGCCTGCCGCACGTACGACGCGTACTCGGACACGGCTCGCATCACGTTGACGGCGATCATGCCGCGTCCGCCGGCGATCGAGCGTGCTGCAACGATCTCGCGGTCGAGCGCAACGAGATTGGCGGCGTCGACTTCCGCCTTGCCGGCATGCAACGTCGCGCCGAGCAGATCGGGATGATGGCGGCGCAGGTCGACGCTCGCGATCGTGCCGATCGCATTCAGCGCAGCGACGCTTCCGGCAAGCCGATGCGCCGACACGCCGACGCCCATGCCGCCCTGGACGATTGGAAGCAGCCGCCGGCCGCGAATGATCAGAGGCGGCAAGCCGATTGCGGCGAGATCGAAGCCTTCGGGTGCGCTCATCGAGGTGACGCGGGCGCGAGGCGCCGCGCATCCAATCGCGGAAGCGTAACGGTATGCGTGCCGGAGCGCCTTGACGCGGGTCAAGCAGGCGGACGACATCGCGTGCGGCGGTCGCCACGTGCTAATATCTTGTTTTAAATGAACTTGGCGAACGGCTTTCGCACAAGGACCGGCCTCGCCTCCGCGCGGTTCGCATGCCGTCTGTTCCACTCCGGCATTTCCTTCAGTTCTCGGACTTTTCGCCCGACGAGTTCGCGCACCTGTTCGAGCGCACGCGCTGGATCAAGCAGCGTTTCAAGCACTACGAGCTTTACCAGCCGCTGCGCGACCGCACGCTCGCGATGGTGTTCGAGAAGGCGTCCACGCGCACGCGCGTGTCGTTCGAGGCCGGGATGAATCAGTTGGGCGGCATCGCGATCAACCTGAACCGCCACGACACGCAGCTCTCCCGCGGCGAGCCGATCGAGGACGTCGCACGCGTCATTTCGCGAATGGTCGACGTCGTGATGATCCGCACATTCGAGCAGTCGATCATCGAGCGTTTCGCCGCGCATTCGCGCGTGCCGGTGATCAACGGGCTCACCAACGAGCATCACCCTTGCCAGATCCTCGCCGACGTCTACACGTACGTCGAGCACCGCGGCTCGATCGAGGGACGCACGGTCGCGTGGATAGGTGACGCGAACAACATGCTGACGAGCTGGCTGCAGGCGGCAGCGATCTTCCGGTTCCAGCTCCACGTGTCGTCGCCCCCCGGCTATGAAATGGATCCCGAGTGCGCCGGCATGCCGGTCGCCGGCCGATATGAGACTTTCGTCGATCCGATGGCCGCGTGCCGCGGTGCGGACCTCGTCACGACCGACGTGTGGACGAGCATGGGCTTCGAAGCCGAGAACGAGGAGCGCAAGCGCTCGTTCGCCGACTGGCAGGTCGATGTCGAGATGATGCGGCAGGCGAAGCCCGACGCGCTGTTCATGCATTGCCTGCCCGCGCATCGCGGCGAGGAAGTCGCGGCCGACGTGATCGACGGGCCGCAGAGCATCGTCTGGGACGAGGCGGAAAATCGGCTGCACGCGCAGAAGGCGCTGCTCGAATACCTCGTCTGCGGCCGCGTCGCCGCGTAACGGAGACCGCATGATCGACCACACCGGATTGACCGTGAGCGACGTCGAGCGGAGCAAGGCGTTCTACGCCGCCGCGCTCGCGCCGCTCGGCTATCGGATGCTGATGACGTTCGAGCAATTCGCAGGCTTCGGCGTGCCGCCCAAGCCGGATTTCTGGATTGGCACCGGAACGCCGAACGAGCCGCGCATCCACGTCGCATTCCGCGCCGATACGCGAGAGCGCGTCGATGCGTTCTATCGCGAAGCCATCGCAGCCGGCGGGTGCGACAACGGTCCGCCCGGCCTGCGACCGCACTATCACGAATCGTATTACGGGGCGTTCGTCCTCGATCCCGACGGACACAACATCGAAGCCGTCTGTCATTCGCCGACCTAACCGGGCCCAACTTTCCGGAGTGACGATGTCGTTGCGTTCCACCGTCGCGCTGTGCCTGATGCTGCTCGCGCCGCTCGCACCAGCGCAATCCTGGCCGGAGCGGCCGGTCCGTTTCCTGATGACCGCGCCGGCCGGAAGCTCGATCGATACGCTCGGCCGCACGATTGCCGAGAAGCTCTCGACGCGGCTGGGACAACCCGTTGTCGTCGAGAACAAGCCGGCTGCCGGCGGCACCGTCGCGGTGGCGGAGACGGCGAAGGCACCGCCCGACGGTTACACGATGGTGCTCGGCTATCCGGGGCCGCTGTCGTTCGGCCCGCTGCTCTCGAAGCTTCCGTACGACGTGCAGAAAGACCTCGCGCCCGTCATCATCACGTCGAGCCAGCCGAACGTGCTCGCCGTCAATGCGCAGCTTCCGGTGAAGAGCGTGCAGGAGCTCGTCGCCTACGCGAAGGCGAATCCGGGCAAGCTCAACTACGCGTCGGTCGGCAACGGCAGCTCGTCGCATCTGAACATGGAGCTCTTGAAGACGATGGCCGGCTTCGACGCCGTGCACGTGCCGTTCAACGGCTCGCCGCCGGCGGTCACCGCGACGATCCAGAACGAGACGCAGATGATGTTCGCCGTCATGCAGCCGCTGCAGGCGCAGATCCAGGCGGGCAAGCTGCGCGCGCTCGCGGTCACCACCGCGCAGCGTTTTCCGTTGCTGCCCGATCTTCCGACGATCGCCGAATCGGGCTATCCGGGATTCGAGGCGCTCGCGTGGAACGGCGTGCTCGTTCCCGCCGGCACGCCGCGGCCCGTCGTTGCGCGCCTCAACAGCGAGATCAATGCGATCCTGAAGCTTCCCGACGTCGTCCAGAAGATGAACGCGCAAGGCTTCGACCTGATCGGCGGTACGCCCGACGAGTTCGGCGCGCTGATCAAGGGCGAGGCCGAGCGATGGGCGCCCGTCATCCGCAAGGTCGGCTTGAAGATCGACTGACCGCGGCTCTGCTGCCGCCACGCGCGCCGCCCGCGCATCGCGGCAAGCGTTCAACCATTCTCCAACACCCGCGAAGCGAATCCGAATGCCCGACATCCAGAAAGTCGTTCTCGCCTATTCGGGCGGCCTCGATACGTCCGTGATCCTCAAATGGCTGCAGGACGTCTACCGCTGCGAAGTCGTCACGTTCACCGCCGACATCGGCCAGGGCGAGGAGCTCGACCCCGCACGCAAGAAGGCGCTCGCGCTCGGCATCAAGAAGAAGAACATCTATATCGAGGACCTGCGGGAGGAATTCGTCGGCGACTTCGTGTTCCCGATGTTCCGCGCCAATGCCGTCTACGAGGGCGAGTACCTGCTCGGCACGTCGATCGCGCGGCCGCTGATCGCGAAGCACCTGGTCGAGATCGCGAAAAAGACCGGCGCCGATGCGATCAGTCATGGCGCGACCGGCAAGGGCAACGACCAGGTGCGCTTCGAGCTCGGCGCGTACGCGCTCGCGCCGAACATCAAGGTGATCGCCCCGTGGCGCGAGTGGGACCTGCTGTCGCGCGAAAAGCTGCTCGCCTATGCCGACAAGAACGCGATCCCGGTCGACTTCAAGAAGCGCAAGGGCGGCGCGCCGTACTCGATGGACGCGAACCTGCTGCACATCAGCTACGAGGGCGGCATCCTCGAGGACCCGGACTTCGAGCCCGAGGCGTCGATGTGGCGGATCACCGTGTCGCCGGAGAAGGCGCCCGACAAGCCTCAGGTGATCGAGCTGCGGTACGAAAAAGGCGACATCGTCGCGATCGACGGCAGGAAGCTCACGCCGGCGCGGGTTCTCGCGAAGCTTAACGAGCTCGGCGGCAAGCACGGCATCGGCCGCCTCGACATGGTCGAGAACCGCTACGTCGGCATGAAGTCGCGCGGCTGCTACGAGACGCCCGGCGGAACCATCATGCTGAAGGGCCACCGCGCGATGGAGTCCCTCACGCTCGACCGCGAAGTGCTCGCGCTGAAAGACGACCTGATGCCGCGCTATGCGCGCATGATCTACAACGGCTACTGGTTCAGCCCCGAGAGACGGCTGCTGCAGGGCCTGATCGACGCGTCGCAGCAGTCGGTCAACGGCACAGTTCGGCTGAAGCTCTACAAGGGCACGATCATGTGCGTGGGGCGCGAATCGAAGACCGATTCGTTGTTCGACACGTCGATCGCGACGTTCGAGGACGACGCCGGCGCGTACGATCAGAAGGACGCCGCCGGCTTCATCAAGCTGAACGCGCTGCGGATGCGGATCGCGGCGAACGCGGGAAAGCGGCGCGGATGACGCTCGGCCGCCGCGCGGCCGCCGATGCACGGAGGATGCGATGAGCGAAACGGTCAAGATCTACCGCTACGAAGGCAAGCAAGCGACGGTGACATGGAACGAGGCGCGCTGCATCCATGCAGGCGAATGCACACATGGACTGCCGTCGGTGTTCAGCTCGAAGCATGACCCGTGGGGCCAGCCGGACAACGCGTCGCTCGACGCGCTCGCCGCCGTCATCGACCGCTGCCCGAGCGGCGCGCTCGTTCTCGAGCGACCCGCCGAGCGCACGCGCGGCGCCGACGCCACGAACAGCGTGACGCTCGTCGCCGACGGGCCGCTCGCATTCCGGGGCCGTGTCAAGATCGCCGACGCAGCGTGCGAGACGCGCGTGACGCTTTGCCGTTGCGGCGCCTCGGCGAACAAGCCGTATTGCGATCACAGCCACGCGAAGGCCGGGTTCAGGCACGAAGGCGAGCTCGCTCCAGCGGGAGAACCGTCGGTTGGCGTCGTCGCCGAAGGCGTCGAGCTTGTCGTATCGCCGACGAAAAACGGGCCGCTGCACTGCACCGGTTCGATGACGATCGTCGGCACGGACGGAGCGCACACCGTCACAGCGCAAACGTGGCTGTGCCGTTGCGGCGGTTCGAGCCGCAAGCCCTTTTGTGACGGCACGCACCGCAAGATCGGCTTTGCCGGATGATCGTGGAGACCATCGGTGTCGCGCGTTAAGCCGGTCGCGGGCAGCACCGATCGCACACGGCTCGCGCTCGCATTCCGCCTGCATCAGGCCGGCCGTCTCGCCGAAGCCGAAGACGCCTACGCAACTTATCTCGCCGACCATCCGACCGACCCCGCCGCGCTCAACAATGCGGGCGCGCTCGCGCTGCAGGTCGGCCGCGCGAAGCTCGCCGTCAATCGTTTCGAGCAGCTCGCCGCCGTGCTTCCGGACGAGGCACCGGCGCGCAGCAATCTCGGATTCGCGCTGCTGCACGCCGGGCGCGCGGTCGATGCGCTCTTCCACCTCGAGCGCGCAATCCAGCTCAATCCTAATTTCGCGCCCGCCTACAACCATCTCGGCATCGCGCTCGAGCGGCTATCGCGGCGACGCGAGGCGGTGCAGGCGTTCGAGCGCGCACTCGAGAAGGATCCGTCGCATGCCGACGCCGCGGCGAACCTCGGCGATCTGCTGAACCGCAGCGGCAACACGTCGGGCGCGCGGACGGCGTTCGCGCGCGCGCTGACTGCGAATCCGGCACATGCGTCGGCGCGCACGGGCCGTCTGTTCGCGCAGGCGCTCGACGGCGATCTCGATGGCGCACGCGCCGCGCTCGAAGCGATCGCTGCGCCCGCACCCCGCTCGGCGATGTTCTGGCAAACGCTCGGCGTGCTGCGTCACTGGTCAGGCGACCTCGATCGCGCCGAGGACGCGTACAAGCAGGCGGCCGCGCTAGACCCCGACGACTGGGACGCGCGCTTCGGCATCGCCAGCACGCGGCTCGGCCGCGGCGACCTCGAGCGCGGCTTCCGCGCGTTCGAGGAGCGTCCCGACGGCCGTTACGGTCCGGCGCGCCGCTTCGCCGAGTTGCCGGTGTGGGGCGGCGCGAAGCTCAACGGGCCGCTGTTGCTGCTCGCCGAGCAGGGGCTGGGCGACGTGATCCAGTTCGCGCGGTTCATCGCACAGGCGCGAAAGCGCGTGCCGCAGATCGTGTTGCTCGCCGACGGCTACTGGCAGTCGCTCGCGCCGCTGCTCGCGTCGGTTGCCGGCGTCGATCGTCTGCTGACCGATGCGGCGGCGATCGGCGCGCTGCCGAAAGCGCCGGTGGCCCGCGCGTCGGTGCTCTCACTCGCGCATTTGCTCGGCGTCACGCGCGAGACGCTCGCCGGCACGATACCGTATCTGCGCGCACCTGCCGATCGCGCCGCGCGATGGGCACCGCGCCTCGCGCCGCTGCCCGGATTACGCGTCGGACTCGCATGGGCGGCGTATGCGCGCGGCGATTACGGCTACGTGACGCAGCACAAATCGGTGCCGCTCGCCGAGCTCGCGCCGCTCATCGCAACCGAAGGCGCGACGTTCGTCAGCCTGCAGCTCGGTGGCGCGGGCGACCGCTCGCCGCTCGGCGCGCTCGCGTCACGGGTGATCGATTACACGCCTGACATCGGCGATTTCGGCGACACGGCGGCGATCATCGGCGGGCTCGACCTCGTGGTGACGACCGACACGTCGGTTGCGCACGTCGCGGGCGCGCTCGGGAAGCCGGTGTGGATGCTCGACCGGTTCAACACCTGCTGGCGCTGGCGCCTCGAGCCGGGGCGTTCGCCGTGGTATCCGACGATGCGCATCTTCCGCCAGCGTCGATTCCTCGATTGGAGCGCACCGATCGCCGCGGTGACGGCGGAGCTCGCCGCGGCGGTGCGGTGACGCGGTAATGGGGTCAGAGCCTTAATTTTCGCGCAGCGAAAATTAAGGCTCTGACCCCTTAGAAGCCTACGCGCGCACGCCGCCCGCAGAGCTTCTTCGCGTCGATGTCTTCCGGCAGCAGATGGTCGCGGCCGGCAAGGCGCGCGCTGCCGAACGCGTCGAGCAGCAACTTGCGCATGTCGCGCGGCGGCAGCGCGGCGAGCCGCTCGATCACGTTCTCCGGCGGGTCGGCGGGGAAGGGCCAATGATGCTGGTCGAGAATCTCGCGGTAGACGGCGATCGCGATCCGACGCGCGCCGTCGGCATCGGGACGCTCGATCGCGTAGACGTTCATCCGGTTGAGGATCGGTTCGGGCAGCACCGTGTCGTCGTTCGCGGTCGCGACCCACAGGATGTGAGAGGCGTCCATGTCGACGTCGATGAACTCGTCCTTGAAGTGGACCGCGGTGTCGCGCTCGAGCAGCGTGTATAGCGCGCCCATCGGATCGTAGCGATGATCGCCGCCGGCCTTGTCGACCTCGTCCAGCACGACGACCGGGTTCGCGTATTCGCCTTCGATCAGCGACTGCGCAACCTTGCCGGGCCGCGCGTTGTGCCATTGCGCCGACGCACCGGTCAGCACCCACCCGGCGGTGAGCGAGCTCATCGACACGAACTCGAAGCCGGTCGCGAGCGCGTGAGCGAGCCGCTTCGCGAAGTACGTCTTGCCGAGCCCCGGCTCGCCCAGCAGCAGGATCGGCGTGAACTGCACCGCTTCGTTACCGGAAATCGCGAGCGCGATGAACTTTTTTACATCGTCGATCACGTCGGTGAAGTTGGGCGACGCGTCGTAGAGATCGTCGACAGCCGCGGGCGACGAGGGCTTGATGATGTAACGCGAGCCGCCGAGCTCGCGCATCCGCTGGTACCACCCCTTGAGGCCTTCGTTTCGCTGCGTTGCACCATCCTCGAGCGCACGGTCGACTTCGGCGACCGAATAGATCGGTTGAAGATCGGCCAGCGGAATGATCGGCTGAGAAGTCGTCATCGTCGTAGCTCCCAAGCTCCTCCGAGCACTGTACGCACTAACCATGCCAAGAGTTGCGGCGGAAGCGCAAGAGGTTCCGCGCCTACAACGCCGTTATCGCGCGGCTGACGTACTTGCTGCGCAACAGCTCGGCCTTCTCGCTTGGGGCTCGCACCCGATCGGCGCACGTTGCCCCGGTTTGCAACAGGCGGCGGCCGCATGCTAGCCTCGGCCGCGTTTCGCAACGGAAACCGTCATGCCGTCGTTCGACATCGTGTCCGAAGTCAACCAGGTCGAGGTTCGCAACGCCATCGACCAGACGAACAAGGAAGTGTCGACGCGCTTCGACTTCAAGGGCTCCGACGCCCGGGTCGAGCTCGCCGACAAGACCATCACGCTTTTCGCCGACGACGACTTCAAGCTTTCGCAGGTCGCCGACATCCTGACGGCGAAGCTCACGAAACGCGGCGTCGACGTCCGCTCGCTCGACTACGGCACGATCGAGAAGATCTCGGGCAACAAGGTGAAGCGCGCGGCAACGCTTCGGGTGGGCGTGGACCAGGATCTCGCCAAGAAGATCGTCCGCATGGTGAAGGACAGCAAGCTCAAGGTCCAGGCGTCGATCCAGGGCGACGCCGTACGCATTTCGGGCGCCAAGCGCGACGACCTCCAGCGCGCGATCGCGCTGGTCAAGCAACAGGTGACCGATTTCCCGTTGCAATACGGCAATTTCAGGGACTGACGCAAGCCGGGGGCTGCCGTCGACCATCGCTCTCGCATGCTCCCCGAACGAATCGAAGCCGCCGGCGTGGCGCTTCGGTGGCTGACGCAACGCGACGCACCGGCCGTCCAGCGTCACTGCGCCGACGCGCGCGTCGCCGGGATGACAGCATTGATTGCGCAGCCGTACCCCCGAGCCCTGCGATGAAGGCGCCGCTGATTTACGTCGGGGGCACGCTCGCAACCGAGCGGTTGACGCTCGAGCCGCTGACGGCGGCGCACGCGGAAGCGATGTTCGAGGGATTCGCCGACCCGGAGCTGTACCGGTGGATCGACGTAATGGCGCCGGCCGACGTCGAGGACTTGCGGCAACGCTTCGCGCGCATCGCCGATCCATACGCGCCCACGGGACAGCTGTGGCTCAACTGGGCGGTGCGGTTCACCGACGGCGCGCACGTCGGCTTGATCGAAGCCACCGTGCGCCCCGACCGCGTCGTGTTTCTTGCGTATTACGTGTTCACGCGCTTCGCGCGGCAGGGCATCGCGCGCGAAGGGTGCCGCGCGGTGATCGAGCACCTGTGGCGCGCCTACGACGCACGCGAGATCCGCGCCGACATGGATTACCGCAACGTGCCGTCACGTTGTCTCGTCGAGGCGCTCGGGTTCGTGCGCCGCCGCCGCCAGGTCGCCACGACGTTTCGCGGCGAGCCCTCGATCGACTATCGCTACCGTCTGAAGCGGCCTGCCTGACGCTCGCTTCAGGCGAGATCGGCAACCAGCGCTTCGTGGGTCGCCGGTTCGACCGCCGGAACGGCCGCCGTGTACTCGGGATGTTCGACGCCGACCGCGAGGCTCGAGCCGCGCTTGGCCGCCGCGATCATCGGCGGCGTCAGCTCGAAGCGCAGGAAGTGGACGGCGGAAGTCTTCTCGTCGGTCTCCCGCTCGAGATCCTCGTCGGCGATCGCATACACGCGCGCATGGCCGTCGACCTGCACGTAGATGCGATCCTCGATGCCTTTGAGCCGCGCGAGCGCAGCGTGGCGCTCGTCGACGTCGTCGTACTCGATCTGCATCGTCGCCTTGAGGTTGCTGCCATCGGGCACGAGCGGGTTGTACACGTCGAGCTCTTCCTGGATGCCGGCCTCGTCGAACGTCTTCTCGATGCGCAGCATCTCCTGGATCTGGTAGCGGATCGTGAGCTCATCCTCGAACAGCAGCCTCACGTGCTCGCCGAGGCGCACGCTGCGCGGCTTCTTGTGCTCGAGCACGCGGGCGCGAAATTCGGGCCGCGCCTTCGCATAGGCCTCGAGCGTCATCAACGTGTCGCGCGAGATACGGGGACTGGATTTGGATTTCATGATTTTCGCAACGCGCGGACGCCGCGCTAACGCGTTTCGCTTTCTTCCGCGATGCCGTACGCCATGCGCAGCAGCGTCAACGGATGCCGGCGGCGCGGCACGACGCCGCCGGCTTGACCGATCGCGTGCTCGATGCGACGGCCGGCGATCGGACAGTCGGAGCTCACGTAATCGGATTTCGGCTCCGCCATCTGGCGGAACACCGGCCGGCCGATCTTCATCGAATTGGCGTAGAACTCGCTCTTCACTCCGTACGTACCGTCGTGCCCGGCGCAGCGCTCGACCGTGTGCACCGTCGTTCCGGGCACCCACTGCAGTGCCTCCCGGGTTCGCTGGCCGATGTTCTGCACGCGCTGGTGACACGGGATGTGATAGCTGACGTTGCCGAGCGGCTGCACGAAATCCTTCTTCAGCAGCCCGTCCTTGTCGCGCAACACGAAGTATTCGAACGGGTCGAACATCGCGTCGGACACGCGCTTGACGTCGGAGTCCTCGGGAAAGATCAGCGGCAGCTCATGCTTGAACATCAGCGTGCACGAGGGCACCGGCGTGAGGATCGCGTAACCGTCGCGTGCGAGCGGCTCGAGCGCCGGGACATTGACATTCTTGAATTTCTCCACGCTCTCGAAGTCGCCGAGCTCGAGCTTCGGCATGCCGCAGCACACCTCCTGCTCGACCAGCTTGTACGGAATCTCGTTGTGCGCGAGCAGCGCGAGCAGGTCGTCGCCGATGCCGGGATCGTTGTAGTTGATGAAGCACGTCGAGAAAATCGCGACCTTGCCCGGCGTGCGCGTGCCGTCGCGCACCGGCCATGCGATCGAGCGCGACGCACCGCGGCGAAACGTCGTGCTCGCGTACGGCGGCAGATTGGCCTCCGCGGCCACGCCTAACGTCTTGTCGATCGCCTTGCGCGCGGCCGGCATCGCGTTCGTCTTGTTGACGATCTGCGCGACGACGGGAATCGCCGCGAGCTTGCCCATGCGATCGGTGCTCGACAGCAGCCGGTCGCGAAAGGGCGCACCTTCGGTCTTGAACTTGTACGCCTTGCCGCGCAGCATCAGGTGCGGAAAGTCGACGTTCCACGGATGCGGCGGAACGTACGGGCACTTCGTCATGTAGCAGAGGTCGCAGAGGTAGCACTGATCGACGACCTTCCGGTAATCGGATTTCGCGACCGCGTCGACTTCGCCCGTCTTGCTTTCGTCGACGAGATCGAACAGCGTCGGGAACGCCGCGCACAGGCTGACGCAGCGACGACATCCGTGACAGATGTCGAACACGCGCTCCATCTCGTGCTCGAGCGCCGGCAGATCGTAGAACTCCGGGTTGCGCCAGTCGAGCGCGTGCCGGGTCGGCGCTTCGAGGCTTCCTTCGCGCGTGGTCATCGGGCGTTCCGCTACGTTTCGTTCAGACGCACGCAGGTTGGACGCGACGCGCCCGTGAAAGTTGTTGCCGCAGAGCTCGGCCGAGAACGGCAGCGCGCCCGACCCGGCCGGACGTCGATCAGTCGGCCAGCGCGTCCAGCGCCCGCTGGAAACGGTTCGCGTGCGATCGCTCGGCCTTCGCGAGCGTCTCGAACCAGTCGGCGATCTCGTCGAAGCCTTCGTCACGTGCCGCTTTCGCCATGCCGGGATACATGTCGGTGTACTCGTGCGTCTCGCCGGCGATCGCCGCCTTCAGATTCGCGCGGCTCGAGCCGATCGGCAGATCCGTCGCGGGGTCGCCAACCTGCGCGAGATAGTCGAGGTGGCCGTGCGCGTGGCCCGTTTCGCCCTCGGCGGTCGAGCGGAACACCGCCGAAATGTCGTTCTGCCCTTCGACGTCGGCCTTGTTCGCGAAATACAGATAGCGCCGGTTCGCCTGCGACTCGCCTGCGAACGCGGCCTTGAGATTGTCGTGCGTCCGGGTGCCTTTCAGCGCCTTCATGGTTGCTCTCCTTTGCAAATGGCCGGGCTCGCGCGAGCGGGCGCGGCGGATCGAACATCGACCTCGAACCGGGTCGACGATGAGGTCATTGTGAGAGGGTCATCATTATTCGTCCAATTGATTGTCACAATCACTTCGATAATTTATATTAATGAATCGCGGCCGCACGCGGCCGAGCACGGTCTGTGCCAGTTCGAGTTCGTTCCGAAACCTCGCGTTCCCTCGCTGGATGTGGCGCATTCATCGCGCGAGCCTCCCCGCGCGCGGCGTCGAGCTGCGCCGCAGCAGAAGCGCCGCGACCGCGATGCGGGAACCGCGCATTTCACGCACGACAAAGCCCACACCGGCGATCACCGTCTTGTCGCCTTCGACGGGCACGAACGGGATGCTGCGTCGGATCGCCTGGTCGAGCGTTGCACCGTCGAGCGCGCGGGGCACCGGCGCCATGCCGTACAGTGCCGCCACCTCGGCGAAAGGCGTCGCTGCGTCGAGCGCGAGCTCGCCGGCGACGTCGTCGTGGCGGCGTCCCCAGTCGTCGCGGAAAAGCTGCGCGAGTCGCGATGTCGCCGAGTCAGGCGCGGCGAGCACGACAACATCCCCAGCCGCGAGCGCGACGCGCGGACGCGGCGTGAACGGCTTGCCGTCGCGCACGACGAGCAGCAGCATCGCGCCGGCCGGAAGCTCGAGCCCGGCGGCGTCGACACCGGCAACGAGCGACGCAGCGCCGAGACGGTATTGCACGAGCTCATACGGCGTCGCCGCGTCCTCGATCGGCGTTCGCGCGAGTTCGCTTCCGCGCGGCGGCACATCGACGCCGAGACGACGCGCAAGGTGCGCAGCCGTCGTGCCCTGCAACAACAACGACGTCAACACGACGACGAATGCGACGTCGAAAAGCAAGCGCGCCTGCGCGAGTCCCGCGAGCAACGGGAACAGCGCGAGCACGATCGGCACGGCGCCGCGCAACCCGACCCACGCGATGAACGCGATCTCGCGCCACGCGAAGCGAAACGGCGCGAGCGACGCGGCGACGGCGAGCGGCCGCGCAACGAACATCAGAGCCGCGGCGACCGTGAGCGCCGCCGTTCCCGATTCGATCAATCGGTGCGGCGCGACCAGAAGGCCCAGCAACAGGAACATGCCGGATTGCGCGAGCCACGCCATGCCGTCGAGCGCCTGGTACAGGCCCTCGGTCGTGCGGCCGCGCCCGTTGCCGACGACGACACCGGCCAGATAGACGGCGAGGAACCCGCTGCCGCCGACGAGCGCGGTCACGCCGAACACGGCGACTCCGCCCGAGCACAGCAGCAACGCACGAAGGCCGTCATCGAGATGGACGGCGCCGAGCGCGCGGTCGAGCACGTAGCCGAGCCCGACACCGCACAGTGCGCCGAAACCAAACTGGCGCGCGACCTCGGCCGCGACCGCGAGCGCCGTCAAACCGGCGGGCAGCGTCAAATACGAAACCAGCAGCGACGTGAGCAGCACGGCCATCGGGTCGTTCACGCCCGATTCGATCTCGAGCGTGTAGGCAACGCGATCGGAGAGGCGTGTCGCGCTCGATTTCAACATCGCGAACACGGCGGCGGCGTCGGTCGAGCCGACGATCGCGCCGAGCAGCAGCGCGACGGGCGCCTCGACGTCGAGCACGAGCCGCGCCACCCATGCGGTGACGACCGCCGTCACGACGACGCCCAACGTGGCGAGCACGACGCCCGGCCGTAGCGCGACGCGAAACGTCGAGCGGCGGGTTCGAACGCCGCCGTCGAGCAGGATCAGCGCGAGCGCGAGGTTGCCGACGAGGAACGCGATGCCGTTGTCGTCGAACTCGATGCGGCCCGGGCCGTCCTCGCCGGCAAGCATTCCGACGACCAGGAAGACGAGCAGCACGGGAACGCCGAGCCGCTGCGACAACGCGCCGGCGAGGATCGCGGCGAACATCAGCGCGCCGCCGACGGCAAGCAGTTGAGTGATCGAGTCCATTCACGGAGGCGGCGGCAAGGCAATCGGCCGACCATGGCCGAGCCCGCGCGATTCGCGCGGGTTGTGTCTTTACGACATTTTTACACGGCGGCCGCTACGATTTGACTCGACGCGCCGGGCCGTGCAAAGGTTCGACCGGCGATCGCGCGTTCCGATCGCGCGGCGTCGCCCCGCATGGATCCCGATCAACAGAAGAGCAGCCTCGCCACGCTGTCGCTCGCCGCGCTCGGCGTCGTCTACGGCGACATCGGCACGAGCCCGCTGTACGCGATCAAGGAGGTGTTCGCGAACGAGCACCATCCGGTGTCGATCGACCCGGCGAACGTGCTCGGCGTGCTCTCGCTCGTGCTGTGGTCGCTCGTCGTCGTCGTTTCGATCAAATACGTCTGGCTCATCATGCGCGCCGACAACAAGGGCGAAGGCGGCATCCTCGCGCTGATGGCGCGCGTGCTTGCGCAGCCCGCCCTTTCGGCGCGACGGCGCAGGAGCGTGCTGCTGCTCGGGCTCGCGGGCGCCGCGCTCTTCTACGGCGACGGCGCGATCACGCCGGCGATTTCGGTGCTGTCCGCCGTCGAGGGGCTCGAAGTCGCGACACCGACGTTCAAGCCTTATGTCGTGCCGATCACGATCGGGATCCTGATCGCGCTGTTCGCGATCCAGAAGCAAGGCACCGCGAAAGTCGGCGCGAGCTTCGGGCCGATCACGAGCCTGTGGTTCGTCGTGCTCGCCGTGCTCGGCGTGGCGGCGATCGCACGCCATCCGTCCGTGCTCGCCGCTGTCTGGCCGGGTTACGCGGTTGCCTTCCTGTTCGATCACGGCACGGTCGGTTTCCTGTCGCTGGGCGCCGTCTTTCTGGTCGTCACCGGTGCCGAGGCGCTGTATGCGGACATGGGCCATTTCGGCCGCAATCCGATCCGCATCGTGTGGTTCACGATGGTGCTGCCGTCGCTGCTGCTCAACTATTTCGGCCAGGGCGCGCTGCTGCTCGAGAACCCGGCGGCGATCGAAAACCCCTTCTACCGGCTCGTGCCGGAGTGGGGCCTGTATCCGTTGGTCGGACTCGCGACGGCGGCGACGGTGATCGCCTCGCAGGCCGTCATCACCGGTGTCTATTCGATCACGCATCAGGCGATCCAGCTCGGCTACGCGCCGCGGATGAGGGTCCAGCATACGTCGGGCCGCCAAATGGGCCAGATCTATCTGCCCGGCATCAACGCGACACTGCTCCTGGCCGTCATCGCGCTCGTCGCCTTGTTCCGCTCGTCGTCGAACCTCGCCGCCGCATACGGCATCGCCGTGTCGGGCACGATGATCATCACGACCCTGTTCGCGTGGCTCGTCGCCCGCAACGAATGGCACTGGGGACCGCTGCGCCTCGCGGCGGTGATCGCGCCGCTGCTCGTCGTCGATGCGACGTTCTTCGCGGCGAACTCGATCAAGATCGCCGACGGCGGCTGGTTTCCGCTCGTGTTCGGCAGCGGCGTTTTGCTGTTGCTGCTGACGTGGAAACGTGGGCGCGAGCTGATCGATCGCGAGCTCGACGCCGGCGCGCTGTCGCTCGATGCGTTCATCCGCTCGATCGAGGACAATGAGATCGCGACGGTTCCGACGACCGCGGTATTCCTCGCCTCATCGGACAGCGACGTGCCGCACGCGCTGCTGCACAACCTGAAGCACAATCAGGTGCTGCACGAGCGCGTCGTCATCTGCAGGGTCGACGTGCTGCCGGTGCCGCGCGTGCCGCCGGCGCAGCGTGTCGCGGTCGACCGCCTGTCCCACCGCTTCTATCGCGTCAAGATCCATTACGGGTTCATGGACGAGCCCGACGTCCCGGCGGAGCTCGAGTGGTGCACCGAGCAGGCGCTGCACCTCGATCCGATGACGACGTCGTACTTCCTCGGCCGTGAAACGGTGATTCCGCACGTCGGCTCGGGCATGGCGCCGTGGCGCGAGCGGCTGTTCGTGACGATGTTCCGCAACGCCGGCACCGCCGCCGATCACTTCAAGCTGCCGCCCAACCGCGTTGTCGAGCTCGGCACGCAGGTCGCGATCTGAGCCCGCGGGTCAACCCACTTCTGCGCCGGCGAGTGCAAGGAGCGCGATTCGCGCGGGCGAGCGCGTCGCCGACGTCGGCGTCTAGTCGATTCGCTCGTACGCCGGCAGCGTCAGGAACTCGACGAACGTGTCGCCCTCGACCAGCTCGGTGAAGATCGACGCCGCATCCTCGTAGTTGCCGGCGGCGTATGCAGCGCCGAGCAGGTCGCGAATCTTCGCGAGCTCCTGCGGGATCATCGCGGCGACCATGTCCTTGGTCACCTTGCGCCCGTCGTCGAGCTTGCCCTTCGGCGAGCGAACCCATTGCCAGACTTGCGAGCGCGAGATCTCGGCCGTTGCGGCGTCTTCCATCAAGTTGAAGATCGGCACCGCGCCCTGGCCTGCGAGCCAGGCGCCGATGTACTGGATCGCGACGTTGATGTTCAGGCGAACGCCCTTTTCGGTGATCGGCGCTTCGGGCTCGAACTTCAGCAGGTCGACCGCGCTCACGCGCACGTCTTCGCGCTTCTTCGCCGCGATCTGGTTCGCGGCCGGCATCAGCCGGTCGAACGCCTCCTTCGCGACCGGCACGAGCCCCGGATGCGCGACCCACGTGCCGTCGTGTCCCTGTGTGGCTTCGCGCTCCTTGTCGGCTTTCACTTTCGCGAAGGCTTCCGCGTTTGCCGCCTCGTCGTTCTTGACGGGAATCTGCGCCGCCATGCCACCCATCGCGTGGATGTTGCGCCGATGGCACGTCTTGATCAGCAGCTCCGCGTAGCTCCTCATGAAGTGCGTCGTCATCGTGACGAGCGCGCGATCGGCGAGGCAGAAGTCGCGGTTGCTGCGGAACTTCTTGATGCACGAGAAGATGTAGTCCCAGCGTCCGGCGTTGAGCCCCGCCGAATGCTCGCGCAGCTCGTGCAGGATCTCGTCCATCTCGAACGCGGCGAGAATCGTCTCGATCAGCACCGTCGCCTTGATCGTGCCGCGCGGCAGGCCGAGCGCGTCCTGCGCCGCGACGAAGACGTCGTTCCACAACCTCGCTTCGAGATGGCTCTCGAGCTTGGGCAGATAGAAGTAGGGGCCGCTGCCGCGCGCGATGAGCTCCTTCGCGTTGTGGAAGAAATACAGCGCGAAGTCGAAGATGCCGCCGGAGATCGGCGCTCCGTCGATCCGCACGTGCTTCTCGGGCAGATGCCAGCCGCGCGGACGCACGAACAGTGTGGCGACCTTCGCGTCGAGCTTGTAGGCCTTTCCTTCGGACGACACGTAGTCGATGCGCCGGCGGATCGCGTCGCGCAGGTTGATATGGCCCTGGACGTTGTTGTCCCATTTCGGCGTGTTCGCGTCCTCGAAATCGGCCATGAACACGCTCGCACCCGAGTTGAGTGCGTTGATGATCATCTTGCGATCGGCGGGACCGGTGATCTCGACGCGCCGATCCTCGATATCCGCGGGAAACGGCGCGCACGTCCAATCCGATTCGCGGATCGATCGCGTTTCGGGGAGGAAATCCGGCAGCTTGCCGGCGTCGAATTCAGCCTGCCGCACCGCGCGGCGCGCGAGCAGCTCGGAGCGCCGTGCGCCGAACGCGCGCTGCAGTTTCGCCGCAAAGGCGAGTGCGTCCGGCGTGAGGATCTGCGCGTATTCAGGTGTGATGCGGCCCGTGATTTCGATGCCGTAGCCATACGAAGGCGTGCTCATGGAATCCTCGCGGGAAAACGAGCGGGCGGCGATCCTTGCTCGCGATTGCATTGCAGCAATCGCATAGAAAACAGGATTTTAGCGCAAAACCGCGGCTCGGGCGAGCCGCGCACCGCAGGCGCGCGAGGCTCAGCTCCAGCCCTCGCCCGGCTCGCCCGGAAGTCGCTCGAGCGCGACGTTCCACGACATCGTGATGCGCGGCCGCGTGCCCGGATAAGGATTGACGTGATGCAGGTAGTCGCTCGCGAAGATCACCATCGTGCCCGGCGTCATATCGGGCATGACGAGCCGCGTCACGCGCCCCGGCTCGTCGGGACAGCAGGCCGGGATACGAGGGTCGGCGAAGCAGAGCCGCCCCGCGAGCCTGTCTTCGGGATCGGCGTCGCCGACATCGAGCATGTACACGAGGCTCACGTTCGAACGCAGATGACTGTGCGGCATGCAGTAGTCGCCGGCGCGATAGACGCTCGCCCAGCTGTCATCGACGAACACCGGCTTGCGCGAAAGCGTGCGGTGCGCGAACGTGATCGCACGCGCGTGAACGAGGTCGGCGGCGGTGTGGCGCCACCGCTCGATGCGTCGCACTTTGACGCCGCACCCGCCGCGGAAGATCTCCATGCCGAAGCGCGGATCCTTCTCGGCGGTCTGCACCGCGGCGGCCAGAGACTCGTGGAACTGCCGATGATCGGCGAACGTCGTGATCGCCATCAACGGTCCTGCGAGCGGCGCGATCGACTGTCCGTCCGGCCAGACAGGCAGGCGATCGCCACCGACGGCGATCGCGGCGGGCAGACAAGCCTGGTCGCCCCGCTCAGCGATGCCCGCCGTCATGGCGACCCGTAGCCGCAGTCGATGCGCTCAGGCGGCCAATTGGGGATTGAGCCGCTGCTCGCGATCGTGCAGCTTGTTGAGCGCATTGAGATACGCCTTCGCCGATGCGACGATGATGTCGGTGTCGGCGCCGTTGCCGTTGACGATGCGACCGTCGCGCTCGAGCCGCACCGTTACCTCGCCCTGCGCGTCGGTGCCCGTCGTGATCGCGTTGACCGAATAGAGCAGCAGCTTCGCGTTCGACTGCACCATCCGCTCGATCGCCTTGAACGTCGCGTCGACCGGACCGTCGCCGTTCGTTTCGGCGTGAAGCTCGGCGTCGCCCGCGACGATCGCCACGCGCGCCTGCGGCACGGTGCCGGTCTCCGAGACGACCTTCAGCGTCGTCAGCCGGTAGTGCTCGTGCTCGGGCGTCACCGACTCGTCGGACATCAACGCCTGCAGGTCCTCGTCGAAAACCTGGCCCTTCTTGTCGGCAAGCTCCTTGAACTTCACGAACGCGTTGTTGGCCGCTTCGTCGCTCGCGAGCTCGATGCCCAACTCGGCGAGCCGGGTCTTGAAGGCGTTACGCCCCGAGAGCTTGCCGAGCGAGAGCTTGTTCGCGTTCCAGCCGACGTCCTGAGCCCGCATGATCTCGTAGGTCTCGCGGTGCTTCAGCACGCCGTCCTGATGGATGCCCGACTCGTGCGCGAACGCGTTGGCGCCGACGATCGCCTTGTTCGGCTGCACCGGGAATCCGGTGATCCCTGACACGAGCTTCGACGCAGCGACGATCTGCGTGGTGTCGATGCGCGTCGTGCAGGGAAACACGTCCTTGCGCGTGCGCACCGCCATCACGATCTCCTCGAGCGAGGCGTTGCCCGCCCGCTCGCCGAGGCCGTTGACCGTGCACTCGACCTGCCGCGCGCCGTTCATCACGGCGGCGAGCGAGTTGGCGACCGCGACGCCGAGGTCGTTGTGACAGTGAATCGACCACACGGCGCGATCGGAATTGGGAATGCGCTCGCGAAGCGAGGCGATCAGCGCGCCGAATTGCCACGGCATCGTGTAGCCGACCGTGTCCGGAATGTTGACCGTCTTCGCACCGGCTTCGATCACCGCTTCGAGGAGACGGCACAGGAAATCGGGCTCCGACCGCCCTGCATCCTCGGGCGAGAACTCGACGTTGTCCGTGTATTCGCCCGCCCAGCCGACGGCTTTGACCGCCTGCGCGAGCACCTGGTCGGGTGTCATCCGCAGCTTCATCTGCATGTGAATGGGGGAGCTCGCGATGAACGTGTGGATCCGGCCGGATCGCGCCGGCTTGATCGCGTCGCGGCAGCGGCGCACGTCGTTCTCGTTCGCGCGCGCGAGCCCGCAGATCGTGCTGTCCTTGATCGCCGCCGCGATCGCGTGCACGGCGTCGAAATCGCCGTTGGACGATGCCGGAAAGCCGGCCTCGATCACATCGACGCGCAGCCGCTCGAGCTGCTTCGCGATGCGCATCTTCTCGTCCTTCGTCATCGACGCGCCGGGGCTCTGCTCGCCGTCGCGAAGCGTCGTGTCGAAAATGATCAAATGGTCGGTCATGGTCCTCTCCGTAAGGACGCGTGAAGCTCGTGTCGATCGCCTTGCCGTATCGGCAAGGCACGCGGGTAGTGCGGGAAGGGGTGTCGTTATCTGCGCGCGGGGCGCAGCAGCAGGAGCAGGCCGCCCGGAAGGGAGGACAGCGCGAGGATCGCGCGGCGGCCGTCGAGATGGAGTTCGATGCTCATTGCGATTGAACTATAACCGCAATTGCGCTGATTTAGCAAGAGCTTGCCGCTCAAGTCGCATCCGCCGGACGGCGCCGGCGCAGGAGCATCCATGCGGAGATCGCATAGCCGGACAGCAGATACGCAACGAAGCCGCTGAACAGCACGATCGCCGGCTGGTAGGAAACCAGCGCCATGGTGAGAACGAGCAGGAACACGGCGACGAACGGAACGCTCTTCTTGAGGTTGATCGCCTTGAAGCTGTAGTACTTGACGTTGGACACCATCGTGAGACCGCTCACGATCGTGAGCGCCCATGCCCACCAGCGGACGTCGTACGGATCGATGATGTAGTCGTCGATGATCCAGACGAATCCGGCGACGAGCGCGGCGGCGGCCGGGCTCGGCAACCCCGTGAACCAGCGCTTGTCGGTGACGTCGAGCATCACGTTGAAGCGCGCGAGACGAAGCGCGGCGCCGGCGACGTAAACGAACGCGGCGATCCAACCCGCCTTGCCGAGGCCTTTAAGCGTCCATTCGTAGATGACGAGCGCGGGCGCCGCGCCGAAGCTCACCATGTCGGCGAGGCTGTCGTACTCGGCGCCGAACGCGCTTTGCGTGCGCGTCAGACGCGCGACGCGGCCGTCGAGGCTGTCGAGCACCATTGCGATGAAGATCGCGACCGTCGCCTGGTCGAAGTTCGTGTTCATCGCCTGCACGATCGCGTAGAAGCCCGCGAACAGCGCCGCCGTCGTGAACGCGTTCGGGAGCAGATAGATGCCGCGCCGCCGGATGCGGTTCTTCTGCAGCGCGCGCTGGGTGTCGAAGTCCGCCATGGCGGTGGTGAGCCTAGCAGCAACGCCGCCGGCGTGCCAGTCGGCGGGGCGAACGGCTACGCCGGAAGATCGGCGATCACCGTCGAGGTCGCGTAGACGACGTCGCCGATCGCCACCCGTGGCGTCGCGGCCGGATTGACGTACACGTCGACGCGCGACCCGAACCGGATGAATCCGTAACGCTGGCCGCGCGAAAGTCGGTCGCCCGCCTTTACGTAACACAGGATCCGCCGCGCAACGAGTCCCGCCACCTGCACGCAGGTGACGTCCTGCCCGCCGAGGGTCGCGATGTGAAGCGCGTTGCGCTCATTGCCGAGCGACGCCTTGTCGAGCGATGCGTTGACGAACGTTCCGGCCTCGTACCAGACCTTCATGACGACGCCGTCGATGGGGCTGCGATTCGAATGCACGTTGAACACGTTCATGAACACGCTGATCTTGAGCGCATCGCGATCGAGGTACGGGTCACGCGCGCGCTCGACTTTCAGCACGCGCCCGTCTGCCGGACAGAGCACCGCGCTCGGCCGGTCGGGCGCGTCACGCGGTGGATCACGAAAGAACTGGACGATGAAGGCGACGGCGACCCACGCCAGGATCGCGACCGGCCACAGCGGCGTGAACGACAGCGCAAGCGCGACCACGACGGCGAGCGCGATATACGGCCAGCCCTCGCGGGCGATCAGCGGATGCGGATAGGGAACTTTCATGGCATGCGCTGTGCGCGCTCGTCGGCCTGTCGCTTGATCGTGTCCTCGAGCCCGCGGGCGCGCTCGATCGGCGTCACCGGCACCGCGGGCGCGCTCGACAGATCGGCCGGCGCTTCACCGAGGCCGGGATTGCGCAGCCGGTCGGCGGGCGCGCTCGATTTGCGTTCCGTGCTCTCGCCCGAAAGCAGTCCGTATTGCTTCAGCGCGTCCTTCGCGAGGAAGCCGACGATCGCAAGCGCGAGCAGCAGCACGATGAGCCCGACCCAGCCGCGCTGGCGATGTTTGAGCGCGCACGTCAACGGCATGATGAACTCGATCGCGGCGACGACTTGTCATTCCGAGCGCAGCGAGGAATCTGCTTCTTCGCGACGTCACACCAAAACAGATCCCTCCCTCGCGAGCTCGCTCGGGATGACACATTGGCCGCACGCGGCCAACGTGTCAATTGCGGCTCTGGTCCACGAGCTTGTTCTTCTTGATCCATGGCATCATCGAGCGCAGCTTCTCGCCGACCTGCTCGATCGAGTGCTCGGCGGTCAGGCGGCGGCGCGACAGCAGCGTCGGCGCGCCGGCGCGATTCTCGAGGATGAAGTCCTTCGCGTACTCCCCGCTCTGGATGCGCGTGAGAACTTCCTTCATCACCTTCTTTGTCTGCTCGGTGACGATCTTCGGCCCGGTCACGTACTCGCCGTACTCGGCATTATTCGAAATCGAGTAGTTCATGTTCGCGATGCCGCCCTCGTAGATCAGATCGACGATCAGCTTCACCTCGTGCAGGCATTCGAAGTATGCCATTTCGGGTGCGTAGCCGGCGTCGACCAGCGTCTCGTAGCCGCCCTTGATCAGCTCGACCAGCCCGCCGCACAGCACGACCTGTTCGCCGAAGAGGTCGGTCTCCGTCTCCTCGCGGAAATTGGTCTCGATGACGCCGGCGCGCGCACCGCCGATCGCTGCCGCGTAGGAGAGCGCAACGTCGCGCGCCTTGCCGCTCGGATCCTGGTGGACGGCGATCAGCATCGGCACGCCGCCGCCGGCCACGTAGGTCGAGCGCACCGTGTGGCCCGGCGCTTTCGGCGCGATCATCACGACATCGAGATCGGCGCGCGGCACGACCTGACCGTAATGGATGTTGAAGCCGTGCGCGAACGCGAGCGTCGCGCCGTTCTTGATGTGCGGCTCGACCTCGGTCTTGTAGGTCGCCGCGATATGCTCATCGGGCATCAGCATCATGACGACGTCGGCGCTCTTGACGGCCTCGGGAATCTCGGCGACCTTGAGCTCCGCTTTCTTCGCCTTGTCCCACGACGCGCCGCCCTTGCGCAGGCCGACGGTCACCTTGATGCCGGAGTCGTTCAGGTTCAGCGCGTGCGCGTGGCCCTGCGAGCCGTAGCCGACGATCGTCACCTTGCGTCCCTTGATCAGCGACAGGTCCGCGTCCTTTTCGTAGTACACCTTCATCATCGTTCGCCCTTTCATTTTGTCATTCCCGCGAAGGCGGGAATCCAGTGTCGTTGCCTCGAAAGTCACTGGGTCCCCGCCTTCGCGGGGATGACGTCCTATACGCGGAGGATCCGCTCGCCGCGGCCGATGCCCGACGCGCCGGTTCGCACCGTCTCGAGAATGACGCCCGGCTCCATCGCGGTGAGGAACGCGTCGAGCTTGCTGCCGGTGCCGGTCAGCTCGATCGTGTAGCTCTTGTCCGTGACATCGAGGATGCGGCCGCGGAAGATGTCGGCAAGCCGTTTCATCTCGTCGCGGTCCTTGCCCGCGGCGCGCACCTTGACGAGCATCAGCTCGCGCTCGATGTGGTGCCCTTCGGTGAGATCGACCACCTTGACGACCTCGACGAGCTTGTTCAGCTGCTTCGTGATCTGCTCGATCACGTCGTCGGAGCCGACGGTGACGATCGTCATCCGCGACATCGTCGGGTCCTCGGTCGGCGCGACCGTCAGCGACTCGATGTTGTAGCCGCGCGCCGAGAACAGGCCGGAAATGCGCGACAGCGCGCCGGCCTCGTTCTCGACCAGTATCGAAAGTATGTGACGCATGAACCGTTCCCCTTACAGTTCTTCCGCCAGGATCATCTCCGTCAGTCCCTTGCCGCCGGGCACCATCGGGAACACGTTCTCCGTCTGGTCGGTGATGAAGTCGAGGAACACGAGCCGCTCTTTCTGGCGGAACGCTTCCTTCAACGCGCCCTCGACATCGCCCGGCTTCTCGATCTTGAATCCGACGTGGCCGTACGCCTCGGCGAGCTTGACGAAGTCCGGCAACGCATTCATGTACGACTCGGCATAGCGGTTGCCGTAGAAGAACTCCTGCCACTGCCGCACCATGCCCATGTAGCGGTTGTTGAGGTTCACGATCTTGATCGGCAGGTGATACTGCTTGCAGGTCGAAAGCTCCTGGATGCACATCTGGATCGACGCCTCGCCGGTGACGCATACGACCGTCGCCTCGGGATTGACCATTTGCACGCCCATCGCGGCTGGCAAACCGAAGCCCATCGTGCCGAGCCCGCCGGAATTGATCCAGCGGCGCGGCTTGTCGAACTTGTAGTACTGCGCTGCCCACATCTGGTGCTGGCCGACATCGGACGTGACAATGGCATCGCCCTTCGTGATCTCGTAGAGCTTCTCGATCACGAACTGCGGCTTGATCAGAGCGCTCTTGCGGTCGTACTTGAGGCAATCCTTCCGCTGCCAGTCCTTGATCTCGGCCCACCACGCCTTCAGCGCCGCCGGGTCCGGCCGCTGCGGCGAGGACTCGATCAGCTTCAGCATCTCGTCGAGCACATCCGTGACGTAGCCGACGATCGGAACGTCGACCTTGACGCGCTTCGAAATCGACGACGGGTCGATGTCGATGTGGATGATCTTGCGGTCGCTCCTGAAGAAGTGCTGCGGATTGCCGATCACGCGATCGTCGAAGCGCGTGCCCACCGCGAACAGCACGTCGCAGTGCTGCATCGCCATGTTCGTCTCGTAGGTGCCGTGCATGCCCGGCATTCCGGTGAACTGCGGATCGGTGCCGGGGAAACCGCCGAGACCCATCAGCGTGTTCGTGCACGGAAAGCCGAGCAGGCGCACGAGCCGCGTCAGCTGCGGCGCCGCGTCGTTCAGCACGACGCCGCCGCCGGCGTATACCATCGGCCGCTTCGCCTCGAGCAGCAGTTGCACCGCTTTCTTGATCTGCCCCGCATGGCCCTTCGTCACCGGGTTGTACGAGCGCAGCGAGATCGTCTTCGGATAGATGAACTCGGTCTTTGCCTGCGTCACGTCCTTCGGAATGTCGACGACGACAGGGCCGGGCCGTCCGGTTGCGGCGAGATAGAACGCCTTCTTGATCGTGACGGCGAGATCCTTGACGTCCTTCACGAGGAAGTTGTGCTTGACGCACGGACGCGTGATGCCGACGGTGTCGCATTCCTGGAACGCGTCCTGCCCGATCGCGTGCGTGGGCACCTGGCCGGTGAGCACGACCATCGGGATCGAATCCATATATGCGGTCGCAATCCCGGTCACCGCATTCGTGACCCCCGGTCCCGACGTGACGAGCGCGACGCCCATCTTGCGCGACGACCGCGAATAGCCGTCGGCGGCATGAACGGCGCCCTGCTCGTGCCGGACGAGCACGTGCTTCACCTTTTCCTGCTTGAACAACTCGTCGTAGATATTGAGAACGGCGCCGCCCGGATAACCGAAGACGTATTCGACGCCTTCTTCCTGCAGGCAGCGGATGGTGATCTCAGCGCCGGTCAATTGCATGGCATGTCCCTGATGATTGGTGACGAGGGCATGCGCGCGCCGGCCCTGCGGCCATGTGGACGTGCGAACACCCACCCACTTGCATGCAAAACTGCGCGGCGCGCGTTAAGGATGGAGCGCGCCCACCAAGGCCTCGGGCTCGGATAGTCGCCGGAGCGTCAACGTCGGTCGTGTCCTCGGGAAGCTCCGCCGCGCTTGTGGCGCCTCGGAGGGACTGCAACCGGCCGTTTTTGCAGCACAACATCGACCCGTTAAGGCCGACTTGTAACCTTACCTTTGGCGGCCGGTATGGTCAAGCGCACTGCAGTGCACAACGGAGCGCCGGAAGTGTCCCCCTATAATGCGCGGCAACTCGGAAACCTGTCGCCCCGCGCGATGTTCGCCACGGCAGCGACGGTCTCTCAAAGGACGGATCCTCCCCTGGCCACGCATCAGGAAATTTCAGCGTTTCTCGCCGAAATCGAGCGGCGCGCGTTCAAACAGGCGATGTTCGCCGTACGCGACGAGGATTCGGCGCTCGACATCGTCCAGGATGCGATGCTGAAGCTGACCGAAAAATATGCCGACAAACCGCGCGGTGAGCTTCCGATGCTGTTTCAGCGCATCCTCCAGAACACAATCCATGACCATTTTCGGCGGCAAAAAGTACGAACCACATGGACGACGCTGCTCTCGGCCCTCGGTAAAGGTGACGCAAAAGACGAGGATTTCGACCCGCTCGAAAGCTTGCCGGCAAAATCAGGCGCCAGTGGGGCGGCCGATCCCGCCGCACAGTACGAACAAGCGCAGATTGTAGGCGCCATCGAGGCCGCGCTCACTCGGCTGCCGGCGCGTCAACGGGAAGCCTTTCTGCTACGTTACTGGGAAGAACTCGATGTAGCGGAGACCGCCGCGGCGATGGGCTGCTCGGAAGGGAGTGTGAAGACCCACTGCTCGCGCGCCGTTCACGCCTTGGCCGAGATGCTGCGTGCCAAAGGGATAACGCTATGACACCCCACGACGACTCGTTCGAACGAAAAATCGTCGCCGCCCTGGATGCCGGCGCGGCCGGTCTTCGCGCGGGCACCGCGTACCGCTTGCAGCAGGCGCGCGCGCGCGCGCTCGCCCGGCTCGCGCAACCCGAGCGGGCGACACAGATGCGGCTCACGCCGGCGTTCGCCGGGGGCAACACGGGCATCGGCAGCGCGGGCGGAGGCCGCGGCGTCCTTTCGCGCCCGGCGTTCTGGCTGAGCATCCTCTTCGCCGTCGCGATGGCGATCGGCTACCACCAATGGCACGCGTGGCAGCAGATCGACGAGCTCGAGGACGTCGACGCCGCAATCCTTTCGTCCGATTTGCCGATCGATGCCTACCTGGACCGGGGATTCCAGAATTGGCTGAAGACGCTCGCAAGCGACGGCGGCTCCTGATCCGCGCGGCGGGCGCGGCGCTGCTCGCGGCGACATTCGCGGGTAGCGTCGGTGCGCAGCCGATCGCGCGCTCGCCGTCGTGGGCGGAGCTGAACCCCGCCGAGAAGCAGGTGCTCGCACCGCTCGCGCCGGACTGGGACAAGCTCGACGCGCAGCGCAAGGCCAAGTGGCGCGGCATCGCGGAACGCTACCCCAAGATGGCGCCGGCCGAGCAGGAGCGGATCCGCGATCAGATGCAACGGTGGGCGCAGCTCACGCCCGACCAGCGACGCGCCGCGCGCGAGCAATACAAGTCGCTCAAGAAACTTCCGCCGGAAAAGAAGGAAGACGTCCGTCAGAAGTGGGAGCAGTACCAGAGCCTGCCGCCCGAAACGCGGCACGAGCTCGCGACGCGGCCGCCGCCCCCTGCGGCGTCCGGTCGCGCCGTGCGGCCGGCGCCGCCGATGACGCCGCCCCAGCCGGCGCCGACCCCGCCTGCCCCGCCCGCCCCGGCGAAGTGACACCGTCTGCGTCGCTCGCGCGCCGCCTCGCGTCGCTCGCCTACGAGACGCTGCTCGTCACCGCGGTCGTTGTGGTCGCGGGCTTCGTGCTCGCACCGCTCGTCACGCCGTCCCGCTCGGGCATCGCCGAATTGCGCGTGCCCGGGCTCGCCGAGCGCGCGATGATCTTCTGCGCGACGTTCGCGGCCGCCGCGCTCTATTTCGTGGCGTCGTGGACCAGCGGGCGACGCACGCTCGCGATGAAGACGTGGCGGCTGCGCGTCGTCGACGTGCAAGGGCGTGCGCTCGATCGCAAGCGCGCGCTCGCCCGATACCTCGCCGCGTGGATCGGTCCCGCAATGGCGCTCGGCGCGTACGCGGCGCTGCGCACGCACGGGCTCGGCGCGCATGCGGCGTGGCTCATCGCGCTCAATTTCCTGTGGGCGTTGGTCGATCCCGAGCAAGCATTCCTGCACGATCGTATCGCCGGCACGCGGATCGTGACGGAAAAGTAAGGTCAGACTCGACTTTTCGCAGACCGGGCGCGATGCGATGGACAGTGCATGAAAAGTCGAATCTGAGCCTACTTTTCCGCCCCTACTTTTCGCGCTTGCGTTCGTAGCGCGCGATGCTGTCGATGATCTCCTGCTTCGCTTCCTGCGCATCGACCCACGTCGACACGCGGACCCACTTGCCCGGCTCGAGATCCTTGTAGTGCTCGAAGAAATGCGAGATCTGCCGCGTCGTGAGCTCCGGCAAATCGCGCGGCGACTGGATCGAACGATACAGGCTCGAAAGCTTGTCGATCGGCACGGCGAGGATCTTCGCATCGCCACCGGCCTCGTCGTCCATCTTCAGCATGCCGATCGGCCGGCAGCGAACGACGACGCCGGTGATCAGCGGCACCGGCGAGAGCACCAGCACGTCGCAGGGATCGCCGTCGTCGGACAGCGTCGCCGGGATGTAGCCGTAGTTGCACGGATAATGCATCGCCGTCGACATGAAACGGTCGACGAATACCGCGCCGGTCTCCTTGTCGACCTCGTACTTGATCGGGTCCGCGCGCATCGGGATTTCGATGATCACGTTGCAATCGTTGGGCACGTCCTTGCCGGCGGGAACGAGGTCGAGTCTCATGGGTGCGAAACGGCGGCAAAGCGACGATTATAGCGGTGTGCACCGCCGCAACCGGAACCCTGCCAGCGAATGCTGCTCTCATCTGGAGGAAGTTCCGATACGATGAACGACATGACCCCACTGCCGGTCCGTCCGAGCCCCCGGCTCGCGCGCAATGCGCGCGGCGTGCTCGCCCTCGCGGCGATGGCTGTCGCGATCGCCGCGATCGCCGCCGAGCCGGCCGTCATGCCGTTTTCGGCAGCGGCGCCTGGCGCGTCCACGCCGCCGAAATGGTCGATGCTGCGGCTTTCGTCGCGCAAAGCACCGACCGCGTACCGTCTCGCGCTCGATCACGGCGTCGTCGTGCTGCACGCAAGCGCGAACGCATCGGTTGCCGGCATGGTGCAGCCGACCAGCGTGGACGTCGCGGCAACGCCGGTTGTGCAATGGCGCTGGAAAGTGAGCAGCGCGATCGAGGGCGCGAACAACCGCGTCGGCGCAAAGGAGGACGCACCGGCGCGGCTCGTGTTCGCGTTCGACGGCGATCGCACCAAGCTCTCGCTCGCCGATCACGCGCTATCGTTCGTCACGCGCCGTGTCGCGCAGCGCGAGCTTCCGTACGCGACGCTGATGTACATCTTCTCCGATTGCGCGCCGGTCGGCACGATCATCCCCAATCCGTACACGCGGCGCGTGCAGATGATCGTCGTTGCGGGAAGCCGCGATGGCGTCGGCGAATGGCAGCCGCTCGTGCGCAACCTGCGCGACGATTACCGGCGCGCATTCGGCGAGGAGCCCGGCATGCTGACCGACATCGGCGTAATGACCGACACCGACAACACCGGCGGCAGCGTCGAGGCCTGGTACGGCGACATCCATTTGATGCCGCCGCGCACGATGACCGCAGCGCGTTGATACCGCGCCGTAGCGCGAACGCGAAACCGGTATCATCGCGGCTTTCGCGAGAGTCCCTTGTCCATACGTAGCCCGTCGCGCACGCTTGCGATGGAAACCATCCCGCCGCAGCCGACGATCGTCGAGCAGGCGTACCAGACGATCCTCGACGCGATCTGCGAGGGGCGGCTCGAGCCGGGCGAACGGCTGACGCAGGAGAGCGTTGCCGCGAAGCTGTCGGTGTCGCGGCAGCCGGTCGGCCAGGCGCTGCTCCTGCTGAAGCAGCAGAAGTTCGTCACCGAGGCGGGGCGGCGCGGGTTGATGGTCGCGCCGCTCGACCGCGAGTTCATGCGCTGGATCTACGAGCTGCGCCTGGGCATCGATCCGCTCGCCGCGGCGCTCGCCGCGCAGCGCGCGAACGAGCGCGACATCGCGCGCGGCCGCGATATCGTCGCCACCGGACAGCGCGCGATGCGCGAGGGATCGATCGCCAAGCTGATCGCCGCCGACATGGATTTCCACATGTACGTCTACGAGATCTCGGGCAATCGGCTCTTCGGCGACACGATGGGCCAGCTGTGGAACCACCTGCGCCGCGCGATGCGCGAAGTGCTGCAGCATCGCGAATACCGCAAGCAGGTGTGGACCGAGCATGAGCAGATGCTGCGCGCGATCGCCGAGCGCGACGCCGAGGGCGCCGCGGCGCTTGCGCGCGCGCATCTGGCCAATGCCGCCGTCAACGTGCAACTGAACCTGACCGACGCCGCGCACACCGCCGCTCAGCGCGTCGCTCGATAGTCCCTCGCGTAACGAATGTAGACGTCGCACGCGCGCGCGAACTCGGCGCGCTCGGCGGGCTTCAACTCGCGAAACGCGCGCGCGGGCCGGCCCGCCCAGATCCAGCCTGCCTTGACGACCGTGCCCGGCTCGACCCATGCGCCGGCGCCGATGCAGCCGCCGCGCTCGACGACGACATGGTCGCCGACGATCGATCCCATGCCAACCAGCGCTTCGTCGTCGATGCGTCCCGAGCTCATCCTCACGTTGTGGCCGATCGTCACGCGGTTGCCCACGACGAGGTCGCCGCGCGCGCGATCGGTGATGAAGAGCGTGTTGTCCTGGATGTTCGTGCACGCGCCGACGACGATTCGCGCATCGCCTGCGTCGAGCACGCAGCCGAAGAACACGCCCGAGCCGTCGCCGATCGTCACGTCGCCGATCAATGCCGCCGTCGGCGCGATATACGCGGTGCCGACAACCGGCGTGCGACCTGCGCGCTGATACAGCGGGCCCGTGCCGCTCGCCGAGCCGATGAAAGGCATGAGATCGAGCGGCGGAAGATTCGCAGCGGCAAAATCGTCGAGCGCGTCGCCGGCGCGAATCGTCGCCGCTGCCGCTTCGAGCTCGGCGCGCGAAATCGGGCGCGTCGGTTGCGCGGGATGGCCTTCGTACACGAATCCACCGGCAAGCTGCTTGCGCGGGGGCACGACGGCGCCGGGTGCAATCAGCGCGTGCGGACCGACGACTGCCGCATCCATCACGGTCGCCGCGTCGGCGACGACGACGCCATCACCGAGCGTGCAAGCGTGGACGAGGCCGTATCGGCCGACGGTCACGTCGTGGCCCATCGATGTCGCGAGCAGCCCGTCGGCGATGTGCACGGTCGCCCGCTCGGCGAAGAAGCCGTTGTCGCCGACGGTGATCGATTCGCCGTCGGCGCGTACGGTCGCGAAGCCGCGCAGCGTGAGCGAAGTCCCGGCGGTCGTGCGCCCGATCGCGTAGGCGGTCGGCGCGAAGTCGTGCGGTGGTGTGAGCGCGGGGTCGTGCTCGAGGTAGTTGAGCTTGCCGCGCCCGCTCATCGTGCCCGCCACTGTCGCTCGGCGTCGTCCCACGCCGCGAGCGCCTGCAGGTCCGGCACCCACGCGAGTCCGCTCTTAGCGTCCGACGACACGGCGTCGCTCGTGACGACGACATCGAGCAGCGCGGGCCGATTGGCGAGCGCACGATCGATCGCCGCCGGCAGATCGTCGGCGCGCTCCACCCGCTCCGCGTGCATGCCGAACGCGCGCGCCATCGACGCGTGATCGGCGTGCTGCAAGCGCGTGCCGACGACGTTGCCGTACGTTGTCGACTGGTCGTGCACCTCGATCTGCCACGCGCCGTTGTTCGCAACGACGATCAGCAGCGGTGCGCGGTGGCGCACCGCGGTATCGATCTCCATCGCATTGAAGCCGAACGCCCCGTCGCCGGTCGCGACGATGACCGTACGACCCGGACAAGCGAGCGCCGCTGCGATGCCGAACGGCGTACCCACGCCGATGCAGCCGAGCGGCCCCGGATCGAGCCATCGCGAGGCGCTCAAGCCGACGCGCGCGAAGCTCAGGAAATCGCCGCCGTCGGCGACGACGATCGCGTCGTCGCCGATCTTGTCCTGCAGGCACGCGAGCAGCCGGTTCGGATGCATGCGGCCGTCGGCGCCGGCAGCCGCATGGCGCATGGATTCGCGCAGCTTGCGCACGCGTTCCTCGTGCCGCACGCGCAAGCCGCGCGACCACTGCCGATCGACCGCCGGAGCGCGCTCTGCTGCAGCCGCTGCGATCGCGTCCAGCGCCGAGGTTGAGCTCGCGAACAGCTCGACGTCGCCGCGCCGGTTGTCGCGCAGCTCGGACGCGATGTCGGCGACTCGCACGAAGCGCGCGTCGCCAAACACCGCGGGTGACCCGTACGCGAGCTGGAAATCGAGTCGTCGGCCGACGGTGAGCACGACGTCGGCTTCGCGCATTACCGTAGCGCGCATCGCCGCGACGACCGACGGATGAGCGTCGGGCACGAGACCGCGGCTTTCGCCGGTGTCGAGATATGCTGCACCGAGCCGGTCGAGCAGACGAACCAGCGAGGCTCCGCCGTTGCGCGCTCCGCGACCGCTGATGACGAGCGGCCGCTTCGCCGACCACAGCAAATCGGCCGCCGCGCGCGCATCGGATGGATCGGGCGCAATGACCGGCAGCGGCTTCGCACGAAAATGCTCGTCACGTTGCAGGGCGCGCGGGATCTGCGCGCGCAGCGTGTCGGTCGGGAAGTCGAGGTAGACGGGCCCCGGCTCGCCGCCGTGACCGTATGCGCGCGCAATCGCTTCGTCGAGCTCCTGCAGCACGAGCGCCGGCTCGCGCACGGTGCGCGCGTACCGGGTGATCGAGCGGACGAGCTCGGTGTGAACGATGTCCTGCAGCGCGCCGCGGTTCTCCTGCGCACGCGGCGGCACGCCGGACAATACGAGCAGCGGCGCCCGCGCGACGTGCGCATTGGCGATGCCGGTCATCGCGTTCGTGACGCCCGGCCCCGCGGTGACGAGCGCGACACCGAGTCGACCGCTTAACTCGCCGTACGCGTGCGCCATGTAAACGGCGGCGCGCTCGTCGCGGACATCGACGATCGCGATCCCCTCGCCGCCGATGCGCATCCACATCGGCATGATGTGGCCGCCGCAAAGGCCGAACACCCGGTCGACGCCGCGCGCCTTCAGGAAGCGCGCGATGACGGCGGCCGACGAGTCGTCGCTAGCGCGCACGACGCGGATGCTCGACATCGTCATTCCCGCGAAGGCGGGAATCCAGCGTCTTTGCGCGCAACGTCACTGGCTTCCCGCTTTCGCGGGAACGACGGTTCGCCATCTCGGCCACTCTCAGAACACCGGCTTCTCGCGATAGGTTCCCCACAGACCTTTGAGCTTCTCGACGATGTCGCCCATCGTCGCGCCCGCCGCCACGAGCTCGATCGTCACCGGCATGATGTTTTCGTCCTTTTGCTTCGCCACGGCGATCAGCTTGTCGAGCAGGGCGGCGACCTTTGCGTTGTCGCGCTCGCGGCGCACGCGGTTCAGACGGTCGATCTGGCGCGTCGCGGTCGATGTGTCGTACGCATGGATCTCGACGTCGAACTTCTCGTGCTTGTCGACGTATTTGTTGACGCCGATCACCGGCTTTTCGCCGCTCGCCTTCTTCAAGGCCGTCTCGTAGGCGAAATCGGCGATGCGCCGCTGGAACCAGCCCTCCTCGGTCAGCTTGATCGTGCCGCCGTTCTGGTCGACGTAGTCGATCACCTTGAAGATCTCGCGCTCGTATTGGGTCGTCAGGTGCTCGACGAAGTACGAGCCGCCGAGCGGATCGACGACCGACGGCACGCCGGTTTCGTCGGCGATGATCTGCTGCGTGCGAAGCGCAATGCGCATCGCCTCCTCGGTCGGGATTGCGAACGCCTCGTCCATGCCGTTGGTGTGCAGGCTCTGCGCGCCGCCGAGCACCGCGGCGAGCGCCTGCAAGCCCGTGCGCACGACATTGATCTCGTATTGCGGCTTGGTGAGCGACGCAGCCGCGGTCTGACAATGGAAGCGCAGCCGCATCGACTCCGGGTTCTTCGCGCCGAAGCGCTCCTTCATGATCTTCGCATAGACGCGGCGCACGGCGCGGAACTTCGCGACCTCCTCGAAGAAGTCCGACTGGCAAACGTAGAAGAAAGCGAGCCGCGGCGCGAACGCGTCGACATCGAGTCCGGTCTTCGTCACCTCTTCGACGTAGGTGATCAGGTTGCACATCGTGAACGCGACCTCGTCGAGCGGCGAGCTTCCCGCTTCCGAGACGTGATACCCCGAGATGTTGATCGGGTTGTAGCGCTTCATGTTGCGCGCACAGAAGGTGATGCAGTCGCGCACGATGCGAACCGACGGCTCGATCGGGAAGATCCATTCCTTCTGCGCCTGATACTCCTTCAGGATGTCGGCCTGGATCGTGCCCGAGAGCTTGTCGAGGTCGTAGCCCTTCTTGCGCGCGAGCGCGACGTACATCGCGAGCAGGATCCAGGCGCTCGGATTGATCGTCATCGACACCGAGATCGTCTCGAGGTCGATGCCGTCGAACAGGTGCTCCATGTCGGCGAGCGTGTCGATCGCGACACCCTCGCGGCCGACTTCGCCCTCGCTCATCGGATGGTCGCTGTCGTAGCCCATCAGCGTCGGCATGTCGAAGTCGGTCGAAAGGCCGGTCTGGCCGTTCGCGACCAGATACTTGAAGCGCTTGTTCGTGTCCTCTGCGGTGCCGAAGCCCGCGATCTGACGCATCGTCCACAGCCGGCCGCGATACATCGTCGGATAGGGTCCGCGAGTGAACGGATACTGGCCGGGCAGCCCGATGTCCTCGAGCGGCGTGTCGGCGACGTCGAGCGCCGTGTACGTGCGCTTCAACGCAAAGCCGCCCAGCGTCGCGAACTTCGGCGCTCGCTCGGGCGCGCGCGCGACGAAGCGTGAGACCTCGTTCTTTTCCCACGCTTCGACCTGCGATTCGAGCGCCGCGCGCGCTCCGGCGTCGAGCGCGGCGGGGCCGCGGAAGAGCGGGTCGTTCATGTCGTGCCTCCGATGTTCATTTCGGCGAGCAGCCGGCTCGCGGCGCTGTGCGGCGACAGCGTCCGAGCGGCGAGCTTCTCGAGCAACGCCGATACCTTCGCGTCGCGGTGCCGCGCGAACGCGGACCGCAGGATTTCCTCGCCGGCCTTCAGCAGCCGGCGCTCGTTGATCGCGGTGCGGCGAACGGCGATTTCGCCGCTCGCCGCGAGATGGGTGTAATGGCGATCGATGGCCGCGAGCAGATCGGTCACGCCTTCGCCGCGCAGCGACGCGGTCGACACGACCGGCGGCTGCCATCGCTTGCGCGCGTCCGCCGGCCCGAGCGCGAGGCCGAGCGCGAGCATCGACTTCAAGTCCGAGATGGTCCTGTTCGCGTCGGGCTTGTCGCACTTGCTCACCACGTGCACGTCGGCGATCTCGAGGATGCCCGCCTTGATCGCCTGGATGTCGTCGCCGAGCCCTGGCGGCGACACGACGACCGTCGTATGCGCAGCGCGTGCAACGTCGACCTCGTCCTGGCCGACGCCGACGGTCTCAATGAAGACAATGTCGAAGCCGGCCGCATCGAGCACGTCGACCGCCTCGAGCGTTCCGCGCGCAAGGCCGCCGAGAGAACCGCGCGTGGCCATGCTGCGAACGAAAACGCCGCGATCGCCGGCGAGATCGCCCATGCGGATGCGATCGCCGAGAATCGCGCCGCCGGAGAAAGGGCTCGACGGGTCGATTGCGACGATCGCGATCGTGCGCCCGCTCGCGCGCACTGCCTGCGCGAGCTTCGCGACCAGCGTCGACTTGCCGCTGCCGGGAACGCCGGTGATACCGACGACGTGCGCGCGCCCCGCGTGGCGGAAGATGTCGTCGAGCGCGGGCCGCGCCTCGTCGCTGCCCGACTCGGCGCGCGTCAGCAGCCGCGCGATCGCACGAACGTCGCGCGCGAGAACGCCGGCGACGAGCTGCGACGACGCAACGTAGCCCATCAGTAGCGTCCCTGCGCGAGCCGAACGTTCATGTCGCGGAAGACTTCGCGATCATCGATCACGCGGCGCGCCTTGAAGTCGGTGCGGGGGAATGTGCCGGGAGCCACCACTTCGACTTTCGCGCGAAGGCCGAGCGTCTTCTGCAGCTTGCGCGCGGCTTCGTCGCGCAGTGCCGCGACGCCGGTCTCTCCCTTTGTGTGCTGCTCCGGCGATGCCTCGACTCGGACCATCAGCTCGTCCATCGCGCCCTCGCGCGTGATGACGATTCGATGCTCGCCGCCGTAACCGTCGAGCGTGTTCATCACCGCGTCGACCTCGCTCGGGTACACGTTCTCGCCGCGAATCGTGAACATGTCGTCGATGCGGCCGAAGATGCCTTGCGGCAGCCGCGGATACGTGCGGCCGCAAGGGTTCGGGCCGTTCTCCCACAGCGTCAGGTCGCCCGACACGAGCCGGATCATCGGCTGCGAGGTTCGCTCGAGATGCGTGTACACCGGCGTGCCGCGCTCGCCGTAGGGTACGCGGCGAAACGTCGTCGGGTCGCAGACCTCGGTGTAAACGACGTCCTGCCAGCACAGCATGCCGTCGGTCTCGGCCGTGCCGCTGACGTTCATGAACGGCGTCATCTCCGCCATCGAGCCGCAGTCGATCACGCGCGCGCCGTAGGTCTGCGCGATGCGATCGCGCACGCCCGGCACCGAAGCCCCCGGCTCGCCGGAGAAGAACATCACCTTCAAGCCGAAATTTCGCGGCTCGTAGCCTTCGCTCTTCGCGACCTCGGCGAGATGCAGCGCAAACGACGGCGTGCCGTAGAACGCCTGCGGCTTGGTCGAGTCGAGCCACATCGCCGCGCGCGCCGTCATTCCCGGCGCGCCCGCGCCGAACGGAAACGCCTTGCAGTGCAGCCGTTCCGCACCCGAAAGCGCGCCCCACGATCCCATGTAAAGGCTCAGGATCGCGCCGACGAACACCGTGTCGCCGGGGCGAATGCCCATCGCCCACATGATCCGAGCGTGCGCGTTGGCGATCGCGTCCCAGTCGCCGCGGCCGATCGCGAACGCGGTCGGACGTCCCGTCGTTCCCGATGTGCCGTGGATGTGGTGGATCTCGCTGTCCGGAATGCACAGGTAATCGCCGAACGGCGGCACGCGCGATTGCGCGTCGCGCAAATCCTTCTTCGCGATCACCGGCACCTTCGACTCGAAGTCCTCGAGCGTCTTCAGATGGTCGGGATGGAAGCCGGCTTGCTCCCATTTGCGACGATAGAACGGCGAGCGGTCCCACGCGTAGCGCGTCACCTGTTTCAACCGTTCGAGAATGTGCCGCTCGCGTTCGGCGGCGGGCATCGTCTCGCGCTGCGGATACCAGTACCGCGAGCCGGCCGGCGGCAGGAACTCCGCGTCGTAACGCGGCGGAAACGACCAGTGCTCCATCGCGCCTCCTGCTAGCGCGCGCCGCGCTCGGCGACCACTCGCCGCACCATGCTGACGATCTCATCGGGCGGCGTGTCCTGCAGCAAGATCTCGCTCACACCGGCCGATTTGAGCGCAACGATGTCGTCGTCGGGAATGACGCCGCCTCCGACGACGAGGATGTCGTCGGCGCCGCGCTCCTTGAGCGATTGCAGGATCCGCGGGAAGACCGTCATGTGCGCACCCGACAGGATGGACACGCCGATCACGTCGACGTCCTCCTGGACCGCCGCCTCGACGACCTCCTCCGGCGTACGATGCAGGCCGGTGTAGATGACGTCCATGCCCGCGTCGCGTAGCGTTCGAGCAACGACCTTGACGCCGCGGTCATGGCCATCGAGGCCGACTTTGGCGATCAGCACGCGAATGTTCGGATCCGCCACTCCCATCATTCCTCCAATGCGTCGAGAGCCGGATTACGGCCCCGTTTTGAATATCGTATACCGTATTCAGTATTTTAAAACGCGGCCCAAAAAAGTCAAGCGGCATCGACCTCCGGCTGAATCCAGCGGTACGCCGGCGTGCATCCAACGACAATCGACACCGATAGGGATCGGATGAATCGCACTGTCCTCACCATCGTCGCGCTGATCGCGATCCTGGTTGCCGTCGGCGGCGCCTGGTGGGTGGTCATGCACGCATCGGCGTCCGGTTCCCCGGGCGACACTATTTCGGACCAGCGCGCGCTGCAGCCGTTCCGGCAAGTCACGCTCGATGGCAGCGCCGAAGTGACGCTCGTGCAAGGGAGCTCCGAAGCGATTGCAATCGAAGTGACGGGCGGCTCGGTCGTTCACGCCGAAGTGCGCGACGGCGTGCTGATGATTCACGCCGATGACGAGCGCCGCTGGTGGTCCTACATCCACGGCGGAACCCGGCGCGCGCCGCGCATCACGGTGACGTTTCACGAGCTGGATGCGCTTCGCGCTTCGGGTGCGATCAAGCTCGGCGCCGAGCGCCTGCGCACGGACGCGCTGGCGTTGCGCTTCTCGGGCGCGGCGGCTGTCCGCGTCGGTGCGCTCGAAGCACGTACGCTGACCCTCAACGGCTCGGGCGCGTTCAAGGCCGACGTTGCGGGCCGCGTCGACGAGCAGCGGATCTCGATCTCGGGCGCCGGTGATTACCGCGCCGGCGATCTCGTCAGCGATCGCGCGTCGATCTCCGTGTCCGGTGCCGGCCGCGTGCTCGTCAACGCGCAGAAGGCGCTAGACGTCGATCTTTCCGGCGCTGCGAAAGTCGACTACAAGGGCGATCCGAAGGTCACACAGCGCGTGAGCGGCGTCGGCCGCATTCGCCGCCACGAAAGCGCGTGAACGGCTGATGCACGTCGCCGCCTCCGGCTGACGGCGCGCGTCAGTGGACTGTCGCCGTGCCGGCAGGAATCGTCTCCGGCTTGAACAGCAGCGGCTGCGACGATCCT